>Ga0157373_10000018_pt1 | contig 169293 bp, 117 predicted proteins | sample C65metaG_FD_113460 | JGI IMG/M metagenome (GOLD analysis project Ga0157373, IMG submission 113460) | Corn rhizosphere microbial communities from Kellogg Biological Station, Michigan, USA - C6-5 metaG | ecosystem: Host-associated > Plants > Roots > Rhizosphere > Soil | place: USA: Michigan...
GACCATGTCGCAAACTTTTCTTATAATCGAGCGGGCTTTGGCCGATGTGTTTCTTAAAGATGCGGTTAAAATGGCTCTGGTCCTAAAAACCTGTCTGGTAGGCAATCTCGGTCATCGTATAGTTATCGTTTGCCATTAGCTGGATCGCTTTTTCAACGCGTAGTTTACGCATATAGTCGCCAAAGCTCAGGTTATCAAAGTATTTAGAGAACTCGCGCGACAGGTAAGCGGGGTTGATCTCCAGTTCCTGTGATGCCTGCTGTAAGCTCAGCGTCATGTTGGTATCCAGCTGATCCTGGATCATTTCTTTCAAGGTATCCGCCCAGGCAGGCGCTTTTTTATCTTTTTCTTGTTTAAGATATTGATGATAAACCTGTAAAAGTAACTGCTCAACCGGACCGCTCTGTGTATGCTTTAATTGATACAAATGGTTTGCCCAATCATATAGGCCGTCATAAATAGTCATTCCGAGATTCAGCAACGCAAGGTCGTCTTTAATGCGGTAAGCCAGGCCCGAAAAAATGGCTTCCAAGCCCGCAGCCTGCGGGGCAAAATCGTGGCGGTCGGTATCTGCCCCTCGCACAATGGCCGCAATCCTGTCTAACGCATCATCTTTCAGCCCGTGCTTTTTCAGGATATAATCAAACGTACACTGATCTGCATAATGTGTATATTCTACGCCGGGCATATCAAAAGGGATGGCATCCAGTTCGGCAGCTCGCGCCGTTACCTGATCTGCCGCTACATAAATAAATTCTGCATCAGGGTCAACAAAGCGTTTGATCAGCCAGGGACAGGCAATCCGGTCGATCTTCGGTCTTTCTCGGGTGATCCATCTCATCACCCAAAGCTAAAAAAAGCAGTTATAGAATTATGGGATGTAGTCGCAAAAAAATTTCGCAACCGTGTAGGGGTTACGCGCTTGTTAAACGTTATCCTATTATAAACCGACCCTTTAACCTATTTATGAAAAAAATCCCTTCAACCGAGTTGCTCGAGAAGTACATCAACGGGAAATGTACCGAGGAGGAAATAGCCCTGATCAAAGATTGGTATTACTCTTTGGAGGGTGAGCCTGATCATGTGTCAGACTTGTCAGCAATCGAGGAAAAATTGTTGGAAGAGCAGATATATAACCGCATCCTCACCAACATGGCACCTGCTGTTGAAGCAGCCGAGCCGGAAGTTGTTGAAGAACCTGCTCGTCGCCGTAGTTTCAGGCCGTGGTATGCTGTTGCAGGTATCGCCGCCTCACTATTAATTTTTGGTGGCGTATGGCTGGCGCAATCCGGCAGGTTGAAAGATAATACCATTGCCAGTGCCGCAGCGCAGGAACTGGTGGTAATCACCAACAACACCGCGCAGATCTATAAATCGGTTTTGCCTGATAACAGTGTGGTTTGGCTGAGCCCTAATTCGCAGATCAAATTCCCCAAGATATTCGACAAACGTTTTCGCGGCATCACCATGTCAGGCGAGTGCTTTTTCGAAGTGACCAAAAATCCGCAACAGCCCTTCATTATCACCAGCCGGACCATTGTTACCAAGGTTTGGGGCACTAGTTTCCTTGTGCGCGATAATGATCTGAGCAATTCGGCGGATGTATCGGTATTAACCGGCAAGGTATCGGTAAGCATTAAAAACAATGAGCAACCTACTGCCGAACTGGTGCTTAAAAAAGGCGATGTGATGCTTTACCCGCATCAAAAAGCAGTTTTTATGGTTGATAAGAACGAGTTAAAACCCCAAACCGAAAACGAAACCGGCATACTGGCCTGGAACCGCGTTAACCTGAGCTTTGATAATAAACCGATAGGCGAGATAGTACCGGTGTTGAACTCGAAATTCCATGTGCACATCAAGGTAATCAATGAGCGTATCAACCGCTATATACTGAACGCCGATATGGCAGGCTTTAACCTGGCCGATGTATTGGAAGCGTTTAAAAAATCGCTTAATGTAAGCTACGAAATCAAAGATAATACCATCGAACTTGAATAAACCAGTTATTTAACCATTAAACCAATTAGCTTATGAAAAACAAATTACAAACATAGCCCGCGGTCGCGGAGGAGAGGAAAATCCCAAACTCACATAAACAAAAAAACTTAGAAGTGTTGCGACCACTCCTAAGTTTTAATCAAGCCCGATTGTAACGCCATTTTGATGGTGAAGGGGCCTTATTTGTCTCATTTTTACTTAGAAACAAAATCAAATATATGAAATTTCATTTACGAAAACCTATTCCCTGGTTTCAAATCATGAAGATTACATTAAACCAAATACTGCTGGCCATACTGTTAACGGGCGTTGCCTATTCAACCCCGCTCAGGGCCCAGGATATGCTTGATAAAAAGGTGAACATAACGGTTCAGAACAGCACTTTAATGGATGTGCTGGCCGATCTGCAAAAAAATAACAGCGTAAAGTTCATCTACAGCAAGAGCTCGATAAACATGCAGAAAAAAGTTTCTATCGAAGCTGTTAACCAACCGCTAAAATCTGTTTTAGATCAGATATTAAAACCTAACGGTATAGATTATGAACTTTTGAAAGGCCGCATAATTCTGGGCCGCTCGCCGGTAACGGTTGGCGATGGCCAGGATAATGTTGTTGTTAACGAAACCGGCGACAAGATCGAATCGGTCGGAGTAAAAGCCGGCATCCCGGTTAGCGGTAAAGTGATTGACGAGAAAGGCGAACCCATTATCGGTGCTTCGGTGTTGGAAAAAGGCACCAGCAACGGCACTAATACCAGCATCGACGGCAGCTTTAAATTAAACGTAAGCGGCCCCAATGCAGTGTTGGTTATCGCTTTTATCGGCTACAAAAAAGTTGAAGTGCCCGTAGGCGACCAACACATTATTAAAGTAACCATGGTTGAGGACATTAAAGACCTTAACGAGGTTGTAGTGGTAGGCTACGGCGTACAAAAGAAAAGTGTAACCACCGGTGCCATATCGGGAGTAACTTCAAAACAATTTGAAGATCAGCCGGTAACCCGTATCGAACAGATATTACAGGGTCGTACCTCGGGCGTAACTATCGCGTCCAACGACGGGCAGCCCGGAGATGGCGCTACCGTGCGGGTACGTGGTATTACGTCGTTCAACAATAACGATCCGCTTTGGGTTGTTGACGGTGTTGTGGTTGATAACGGCGGCATAGGCTATCTTAATCAATCGGATATCGAATCGATCGAGGTGCTGAAAGATGCTACATCCGCAGCTATTTACGGTACTCGCGCTGCCGCAGGCGTTATTTTGGTAACTACTAAAAAAGGTAAAGCCGGCACATCACAAATCAACTACAATGGCTATTATGGTACCTCTGCCCCAGCCCGCAAGCTCGATCTGCTGAACGCTACCCAATACGCTGCCTTACGTAACGAAGCAGCTGTAGCCGCAGGCAACGCGCCATTGTATGCAAATCCTGCTGCATTAGGCGCCGGTACCGACTGGCAATCACTGGTGTTTAACAATAGCGCGAAACGCCAGAACCAGGAAATCAGCCTGAGTGGCGGCAGCGAGAAGAACCTGTATTATACCTCGTTCGGTTATCTTACTCAGGATGGCATCGTTGCTACCGATATTTCAAATTATCAGCGTATCAACTTCCGCCTTAACGAAACCATTAAACCTGCCAAATGGATTAGCATCGGTATCAATGCCGGCTACACCTATAACAAAAGCAAAGGCCTGGGCAATACCAACAGCGAGTTTGGCGGCCCGTTAAGTTCGGCAATCAACCTCGATCCTATCACTCCGGCAGTAGTTACCGATGCTACCGCGGCTTCGGCTCCGCCGTACTCAAACAACCCGGTACGACGCAACGCATTAGGTTATCCTTATGGCATATCAAGTATAGTTGGGCAAGAGATCACCAACCCGCTGGCTTATATATCAACCCGGCTGGGCAACTACAACTGGGCGCATAACAGTGTAAGCAACGCGTTTTTAGAACTTGAACCGGTTAAAGGTTTAAAACTGCGCTCAACCATCGGCACCAAGATCGCGTTTTATGGGGGCGAGTCGTTTACCCCGGTGTTTTACCTTAACTCGTCTACTACCAATTCGCAAAACAACTACAACCGTAACAATACCCGTTTGCTGAACTGGAACCTGGAGAACACGGCATCTTATACCCGTACCATCAAAAAGCATACATTTACCGCGTTACTTGGTCAGGGAGCCTACTCGGATAACACATCCTACACCACCAACGTAACTTATTATAATCTTCCGGTTGATAACTTTAACGATGCTTCTTTAAACTTCAGCATCCCGGCAACCAGCATCATCTCGACAGGCAGCGAAGGCCAGGAGCATACCATCAGTTCACTGTTCGCACGTTTGGATTACGATTTTGATGAGCGTTATATCATCCAGGGCGTTGTTCGTCGTGATGGTTCATCAAGGTTTGGTTCAAACAATAAATACGGTGTGTTCCCCGGTATATCTGTAGGTTGGGTACCATCAAAAGAAAAGTTCTGGCCGAAGAACGATGTGGTAGATTTCTTCAAGCTGCGCGGCAGCTATGGTTCGGTAGGTAGCGATGCTATTAAGGACAACGCCTTCCTGGCAACTATTGGCGGCGGCCGCAATTACGCGTTCGGTACTTCGGGAGGATATATCAGCGGTTACAGCCCCAACGCGCCATCAAACCCTAACCTGAAATGGGAAGCCACCTCGCAAACCAACATCGGTTTTGATGCCATGGTGTTCCACGATTTTAACGTAACCTTCGAGTGGTATAAAAAGAAAACCAGCGGCATACTGCAATACCCGCCAATACCCTTATACATCGGCGCTATATCAAACCCTGCCGCCAACATTGGCGATATGGAAAATACCGGCGAGGACCTGCATATCGACTATCAGAAAAAACTGGGCCAGTTTGGCTTAAGTATCGACGCGAATATATCGCACCTTAAAAACGTGGTTACTTATTTAGGTAATGGCCAGGCGTATTTAGATGGCGCAGGCTTCCAGAATATACAAGGTGGTATCACCCGTATTACTGTTGGACAGCCATACAACGCGTTTTACGGTTACCAAAACATGGGTATCTTCCAAACCCAATCTGAAATTGATGCCTATACCCGCAATGGTACTCGTATACAACCTACGGCCAAACCGGGCGATTTTAAATGGGCCGACCTGAACGGCGACGGCGTTATTACTGATGCCGACCGAACCTTTATCGGCAACCCAACTCCAAGCTGGATATACGGTTTAACCATTAACCTGAGCTATAAAAACTTCGATTTGATAGTGTTTGGCCAGGGTCAAGCCGGCAACAAAATATTCCAGGGCCTGCATCGCCTGGATATTGCCAATGCCAACTGGACAACCAAGGCGCTAACCCGCTGGACCGGCCCGGGTACTTCGAACACCTTCCCGCGTTTAACCGATAACGACCTTAACCACGATTTTACCTATAACTCCAACTTCTATCTCGAAGATGGCACCTACTTCCGTGTTAAGGAGTTGCAATTGGGCTACACCTTACCTAAAGCCCTCACCCGCAAAGTTGCCATACAACGCGCGCGTTTTTATGTGAATGCCGAAAACGTGTTGACCCTTACCAAATACAGCGGCTACGACCCCGAAATAGGTGGCGGTATATTAAGTATCGATCGTGGTTTCTACCCGCAGGCACGCTCGTTCATGGTTGGATTAAGTGTTGGATTTTAATTAAAAAAGCAAAATGAAAAAGTATAGTCAATATATAATTATCTGTGCGATAGGCGGCACCATGATTACCGCCTGTAAAAAAAGCTTTTTGGATGTAACACCAAAAGGCACAAACCTCGAAGCCAACTATTACCGTAATGCTACCGAAGCATTTAATGGCCTTGTTGCCGTATACGACGTTGTTGGCTGGCAAGGCGGTGGTTTTGTAACTAAAGAGAACGCTATGGACGCCGGCAGCGACGATCATTACGCAGGTGGTGGTAACGCTACCGACGTTAGCGATCTGCAGGTGTTTTCAAACTACACCCTTACCCCTGCGGCAGGGCCGCAGGGCGAACTATGGAAAGCCGGCTACTCGGGCGTGTTCCGTGCCAACGTATTGTTAGGCAAACTGCCCGGGGTACCGATGGATGATAATCTGCGCAAACGTTATGCAGCCGAAGCCAAAGGCTTACGCGCTTATTTTTATTTCGATTTGGTACGTTTGTTTAAAAACGTTCCGCTGATCACTTCGACTGTTCCGGCCGATCAGATCGATAACGTTGCGCAAGCTGCTCCAAGCGCTGTTTACGCACAAATTGAACAGGATTTGAAGGATGCCATTGCCGAACCTAACCTGCCAAACACGGTTAACGCAAGTACCGATGGCGGCCGCTTAACCCAGGGCGCATTGCATGCCTTGTTGGGCAAAGTTTACCTGTACGAACAAAAGTTCACTCAGGCTGCAGCAGAGCTGGCCTTAGTTAACGGCACACCCGGGCAGCTAAATGCTACTTATGGTTATAAACTACTGGCCAAATTCGGCGACCTGTGGAACGTAAACAACAAATTTAACAGCGAGTCGATTTTGGAGGTTGCACACACTTCGCAATCGGCAGGCAACTGGGGATGCATCGCTTGTACCGAGGGAAATGTATTAAACATCATGACCGGGCCACGTGGTTACATCGCAAAAACTGCCGGCGCGCCCGACTATGTTTCGGGCTACAGCTTCCTGCCGATCACACCCGATCTGTATAATGCCATCCATTATGATCCGCGTAACAAACCTACCGTTGCCAACCTGGATAGCTTAAAAGCTAACGGCATTGCCGATTATACGCCGGGTTATATGAACACCGGCTTCTTTCTCGAGAAATTTATCGGCCGGGTGTCTACCAAATCAACCGGTGCAGGTAACTACGAGCTGAATTTCCCGCAGGATATTTACGAGATCCGCCTGGCGGATACTTACCTGATGGAAGCTGAAGCGTTGATTCGTGGTAACGGCGACCTGGTACGCGCCGCGGCGTTAATGACTGCCGTACACAGCCGTGCCTTTGGCGATGGCTTAACCCACCCGCTGCCTGCAACCTTTGCCGCTTTGAAACTGGAACGCCGCTTAGAACTGGCTGGCGAAGGCCACCGCTGGTTCGACCTGGTGCGCTGGGGCGATGCGCCAACAGTGCTTGGTCCCCGTGGTTTTGTGGCCGGCAAAAACGAAATATTGCCTGTGCCGCTGGGCGAGCTGAGCAATACCCTCATCAAACAAAGTAAAGAGTGGGGCGGTACCCTTTAATTATAAACTATAGCGAACATTAAAACATGAAAACGAAATTCATCAAATTATGCTCTATAGCTTTGGCTTTATCGGGCATAGCCTTATATCAGGGTTGCAAACCCGAAACTTTTGGCAGTGGCAACGGCATCACCGCAAGCGGTTTAACCGCATCGTTCAGCATTACCCCGGTAGCGGGCAAAAACAATTATTATGTGTTAAAAGCTAACGAAACCAGCGGCGTACTGGGAGTTAAGTGGGATTTGGGCGATGGCGGCGGATCAAACCTGAGCAAAGCTGTTGATACCGTGTTTTACCCGGATGCCGGGAGTTATAACGTAGTGCTTACTGCCTTAGGTATAGGTGGAGCCACAGCTACATCATCGCAAACCTTAACCGTACCTAACTCCGACCCAAACTCGGGTAACCTGGTACTCGGCGGCAAGTTTACCAGCACTGCCGACGATGCCAAATGGATACACTTTATAGTAGGCCCCGGTAATAATATGGTGATCAACACCAGTAAAAGCGTAATGACATCTAATCAAACCGGTTATAACGCGGGCGCTATCGCGCAAGCTATCACCTTAACTGCAGGTAAAAAGTATGCGGTAGATATGGTAGTATCGGGCAGCGGCATGACCGATAGCTGGTTTGAGGTTTGGGTGGATACCAAGGCGCCGGTTAACGGGCAGGATTATAATACAGGGCAAAAAATTATGTCGCTTAACACCTGGTCGGGGTGTGGTAATAGTGCTTTTAACGGCAAATTATCTGCGCTTAACTGCGCCGGCAATGGTAACCCATTCACCGTACCAACTACCGGTACTTATTACCTGGTAATTAAAAATGGCGGCAGTAATACCGGTGTTACCGGCGTATCATTCACCAATGTAACCTTAAGAGGCGTTCAATAATTGTAGTGTAACTACCGGGGTATTGCTCCCCGGTAGTTTTAAAAACCTTACCTATGAAGAAGATGAATTTCCTGATATACCCATTGCTACTGGTTAGCATGGCCTGCTCAAAAAAATCAGGCGACGGCGATATGGCTCCATTTGTACCCATCACCCAACCACCAAAAACCTATACGTTTGATACCACCGTAGCCTGGAGCGATGAGTTTAGCACCGATGGCGCGCCCGATGCAACTAAATGGCAATACGATACCGGCGGCAGCGGCTGGGGCAATAACGAGCTGGAATATTATACCAATACCACCAACAACGCCTTTGTAAAAAATGGCATCCTTAACATCGTAGCCCGTAAAGAAAGCATGGGTGGCATGAACTATACTTCGGCACGCATGGCTTCAAAATTCAACAGCACGATGCTGTACGGCCGTATCGAGGTTCGCGCGCAACTGCCTGCCGGTAGGGGTAACTGGCCCGCGATATGGATGCTGCCTAACGATTATGCCTATGGCAACTGGCCAAACTCGGGCGAAATAGATATTATGGAGCAGGTGGGTTACGACCCTAACAATGTGCACTTCAGTATCCACGACCAGGTAAATAACGGCGGCAACTCTAAAACAAGCACCTATAATATCCCAACCTCAAACACGGCCTTTCATCTATACCGGGTTGACTGGACGCCCGATGGCATTAAAGGGTATTACGACGATACCCTGGTATTTACTTATTTAAACGATGGTAAGCAATCGTTCTCAACCTGGCCTTTCGATAAACCTTTTCACGTAATGCTCAACCTGGCTATTGGTGGCAATTGGGGTGGTATACAAGGTGTTGATGATACTGCCTTCCCCGAAACGATGCAGGTTGACTACGTGCGTTTTTATAAGATGATCACCAGCGGATAATTCATCAATCTAAACCTGTTTAACGATACTGAAAAGGCTATTTGGATAATGGCCATAAGCTTGCTATTTGTCAAAAAATCATAGACCGATGAAAAATACAAAACGATATATTTACCTGTTACTGCTTTCGGGTTTACTAGGCGTAGGCGCTGCCTGCACAAAAAAATCAGGAGGTGATGATAATGGCGGTGGAGGCATCGGCCCGGTTACTCCGCCGCCGGTAACGCCTGTTAAAACCGACGTAAACATGTGGCTCACCCAAGCCGATCAGACACAGCTGTTTAAAAAGCAAAACACAGCCCTGCTTTTCAGCACGAGTGCCAATGGCGGCAGCACCACCATTAATGTGGACACCACCCAAACCTACCAAACCATTGACGGCTTTGGTTTTGCCTTAACCGGCGGCAGTGCTTACGTTTTAAACAGTTTGGACGATACGCATAAAACCGCGCTGCTTAACGAATTATTTGCTACCGATAGCACACATATCGGTATCAGTTACCTGAGGATAAGCATCGCCGCATCGGATATGAGTTCGGCGCCGTTTAGCTATGATGACGTACCGGGCGATGTATCGCTGGCCAATTTCAGCCTGGATAAAGAAAAAGCCGACCTGATCCCTATCCTGCAAAAAATTATCGCTATTAACCCCAACATTAAAATACTGGCCTGCCCCTGGAGCGCCCCCGCCTGGATGAAAACCAATAACAGTTTTACCCAGGGCAGCTTACAGGCGCAATACTATGGCGCCTATGCCAGCTATTTTGTAAAATACATACAGGCCATGAAAGCCAACGGCATTACCATTGATGCCATTACTCCGCAAAATGAGCCGCTAAACGCTTACAATACCCCGGCAATGCTATGGCAATCGGCCGATGAGGGGAACTTTATTAAAAACAACCTGGGCCCTGCTTTTAAAGCGGCTAACATCACCACCAAAATTATTTGTTACGATCATAATGCCGATCACCCCGAATATGCAACCGGTATTTTAAGCGATCCGGCTACCGCGGCTTATGTGGATGGTTCGGCCTTTCACCTGTACGGTGGTTCGGTAAACGCTATCGGTCCGGTACATACGGCCTATCCCAACAAAAACCTGTACTTTACCGAACAGGCTACCTTTGCCGGAGGTAAATTTGGCGACGATCTGGCCTGGCACATCAGTAACCTCATTGTTGGTGCTACCCGTAACTGGTGCCGTAATGTGCTGGAGTGGAACCTCGCATCCGACCCTAACTATGGCCCGCATACCAGTGGCGGCTGTACTACCTGCCAGGGCGCAATAACCGTAGCTAATAGCGGCAGCTTTACCCGCAACGTATCCTACTATATCATCGCCCACGCATCGAAGTTTGTGAGGCCGGGTGCAGTGCGCATCGCGTCAGATCAGCAGAACACTTTGCTTAATGTAGCTTTTAAAAATACAGACGGCTCGAAGGTGCTGATCGTGCTGAACACCAGTACTTCACCACAGCAGTTTAACATCGGCTTTAATTCGAGGTTTGTAAGCACAACACTGGCTGGCGGCGCGGTGGCTACGTATGTTTGGTAACAGATAAAAGTTGATTTATTGATGATATCCCCCAATAAAAAAGCTTTATATATTTTTTTGATGGCGCTTGTGCCCATTGCAGCCTGCCTTACACAATTCCTGTACCCAAGCAAAGCCGGCGATGCGCGCGGCCCGGCCTATGCTGGCTCGGTAAGCTGTATGCAATGCCACAAGGATGTGTACTCGTCATACCTGCATTCGGCACATTTGCAGACATCGAGACCGGCCAATATCCAAACTGTACACGGCAGTTTTGCCAAGGGGCAAAACACCTTTGATTTTGGCACCGGGCAAAAAATGGTAATGGAGAAACGCGGCAGCGGTCTGTATCAAACCGGATATGTAAACGGAAAACAGGTGCAGACTGAGCGTTTCGATATTACCATAGGCGGTGTAAAAGCCGAAACCTACCTGTACTGGAAAGCCAATAAACTGTTCGAGCTGCCTATGTCGTACTTTAAAAATCTTCACGGCTGGACAAACAGCCCCGGCTACGCCAAAGGCATTATCAATTTCGACCGCCCGATTGTTACCCGCTGTTTGGAATGCCATACCTCGTACATCTATGAAGTTCCGCAGCAATCGGCCATCAGGCAACAGCCTGAGTTTGATAAGAACACACTGATATACGGAATCGACTGTGAACGATGCCACGGCCCGGCGGCCCGGCATGTGGAGTTTCACCTGGATAATCCTGCCGAAAAGAAAGCGCATTTTATGGTAAGCTACCGCTCGTTGACGCGTGATCAGAAATTAAATACCTGCGCCGTTTGCCATTCGGGTAACCGCGATAAATTTGAGATATCCACCTTTAATTTTAAACCCGGCGATACCCTGGATAACTTTAAGGTGCACGATTACTTTCCACAGAAGCAGAACCTCGCCGACCTGGATGTACATGGCAACCAAAACAGTTTGTTAAGTATCAGCAAATGCTTCTTAATGAGCAATCTGGATTGCATGAGCTGCCATAGCGCCCACAATACCGACCGTGGCGACCTGGTTATGTATTCGCAAAAATGCACGAACTGCCATAACGCCGCCAATCACAACACCTGCACCCAAAAACTAGCCGCTGCCCTAAAAACCAACTGTATAGATTGCCACATGCCTGAGCAGGCATCGGGGGCCATAGCAGTACAGACCGCCACCGAGCGCAATACCACGCCCTACCAGGTACGTACACATCGCATTGCCATCTATCCGGATCAATCGCAAAAAATTATGAACTATCTTAAAAATACCAAATGAAAAAACACTTCATATTATTATTGGCCCTAAGCTGCTTTTTACAGGTACAGGCGCAGCAAAAAAAGGTAACCGTATACGTTACTGCCAAGGGCACCGAAAACCGCTTATCGAAAACCGAAACGCTCGCCTTATCCGCAAAAGGCCAAACCGTAGAGACCGAAGTAGCGATCTTTGTCGACCCGGCTAAAACCTTCCAAACTCTAATCGGTATTGGTGGGGCATTAACCGATGCCGCCGCAGAAACTTTTTATAAGCTGCCAGCCGGCAAGCAGAAAGAGTTTTTAACTGCCTATTACGATGTCAACAAAGGCATAGGCTATACCTGGGGCCGCACCAATATGCAAAGCTGCGATTTTTCGAGCGATATGTACAGCTACGTGCAACCCGGCGATAAAGCCCTGAAGACCTTCGATATCAGCCACGATAAAAAATACCGTATCCCATTCATCAAAGCAGTGGACGCCGCTACGGCCGGCAAACTCAAACTGTTTATCAGCCCCTGGAGTCCGCCCGCGTTTATGAAGGACAATAACGATGTACTACATGGTGGTAAGTTGCTGCCTGAATACGACCAAAGCTGGGCCACATTTTTTGCCAAATACATTAAAGCTTACGAAAAAGAAGGAATCCGGATATTTGGCCTTACCGTGCAGAACGAACCAATGGCCAAACAAAAATGGGAAAGCTGCATTTTCACCGCTCCCGAAGAGCGCGACTTTGTAAAGAACTTCCTCGGCCCGACCTTGAAAAAAGAAGGCCTGGCTGATAAAAAACTCATGATATGGGACCATAACCGCGACCTGGTGTATGATCGCGCGAGCACCATACTGGAAGACCCGGAGGCGGCCAAATACGTTTGGGGTGTAGGTTACCACTGGTACGAAACCTGGACAGGCGCGGGCATGGCTTTCGAGAATACCCGCCGGGTGGCCGAGGCTTTCCCCGATAAGCATTTGGTATTTACCGAAGGCTGCGCCGAGAGCTTTAATATGGACAGGATAAACGAATGGTCGCTTGGCGAAAAGTATGCTTACTCGATGATCAATGACTTGAATATCGGCACCGTAGCCTGGACGGATTGGAACGTGCTGCTTGACGAAAAAGGCGGCCCCAACCATGTAGGTAATTACTGCTTCGCCCCTATTATTGCCGATACCCGCACAGGTAACCTCATTTATACCAGCGAATATTACTACATCGGGCATCTGTCAAAATACATCCGCCCCGGTGCGAAAAGGATAGCTGTTTCGGCCAGCAGGGATAAGCTGTTAACGACTGCTTTTCAAAACCCCGATGGTAAAATTGCCGTGGTAGTAATGAACAATGGCGATACCGCTATCCCTTATTCATTGTTGATGAAAGGGCAGGGCACAACGGTTACAGCTTTGCCGCATTCAATCGCTACTTTAGTTATTGACTGATAACATCTTATCTTAGTACTAATATGATGCATAAACCTTCGGCCTTAGCTGTGTTGCTGCTGCTGGGCTATACCACCTTTGCACAGCAAAAACCACAGTCGGCCATCGATAAAAAGGTAGAGGCGCTATTAGCCAAAATGACTTTGGAAGAAAAGGTCGGACAGTTGAACCAGTACTCAGCAGATGGCCTGGCTACAGGCCCGCTGACAGAGAACACCAACAAATTCCAGCAAATTAAAGAAGGTAAAGTTGGATCGATGCTCAACGTGCGCGGCGCCAAAAACACCCGCATGGTGCAGGACTATGCTATGCAATCACGCTTAAAAATCCCGCTGTTGTTTGGCCTGGATGTGATACACGGCTACCGCACCACCTTCCCGATACCTTTGGCCGAGGCAGCAAGCTGGGATATGCAGGCTATCGGATCGTCGGCACGGGTAGCTGCTACCGAAGCTTCAGCAGGCGGCATACATTGGACATTCGCGCCGATGGTCGACATCAGCCGCGACCCGCGTTGGGGCCGGGTGATGGAAGGTGCGGGCGAGGACCCGTATTTAGGTTCGATGATCGCTGCGGCGCGTGTACATGGTTTTCAGGGTAAAGGCCTGGGTAACCTGGACGCCGTGATGGCTTGTATAAAACACTTCGCGGCGTACGGGGCGGCAATCGGCGGGCGCGATTACAATACTGTAGACCTCAGCGACCGTACCCTTTGGGAAACCTATCTGCCACCGTTTAAAGCCGCCGCCAATGCAGGTGCTGCTACTTTCATGAACTCATTTAACGAGCTGAACGGTATACCGGCATCTGGTAGTCATTACCTGCAAACCGATATCCTGAAAGGTAAATGGCACTTTAACGGTTTTATTGTGAGCGATTGGGGTTCGATAAGTGAAATGGTAGCCCACGGCTTTGCCAAAGACAGCAAACAAGCCAGCGAAGAAGCCATTAACGCCGGTAATGATATGGATATGGAAGGTCACAGCTATATCAATAACCTGGCGCAATTGGTTAAAGAAAATAAAGTATCGGTGAGCCGAGTTGACGATGCCGTACGCAGGATTTTGCACAAGAAGTTTGAACTGGGTTTGTTTGACGATCCCTACCGTTTCAGCAGTGAAGATCGCGAAAGCAAAACATTAAACTCGGCTGCCAACCACGATATCGAGCGTGATGTTGCACGCCGCAGCATTGTATTGTTAAAAAATGATAACCAGTTGTTGCCCCTCTCCAAAAATCTGAAAAATATAGCGGTTATTGGTCCGCTGGCTAAGGCTGAAAAGGATATGATGGGCTTTTGGTCGGTGGTTTGGGAGAACGATCATTTAGTATCGCTGTATGAAGGTTTGCAAAACAAACTGGGCGCGAACACCAACCTGCTATACGCCAAAGGCTGCGATGTTAGCGATACCTCGAAAGCTGGTTTCGCCGAAGCCATTACCACCGCCAAACAGGCCGAGGTGGTGATCATGGCTGTAGGCGAGCATTTTGATATGAGCGGCGAGGCCAAAAGCCGGGCCAATATTCACATGCCCGGCGTACAGGAGGACCTGATAAAAGCGATTGTCGAAACCGGAAAACCTGTAGTGGCGCTCACCATGAGTGGCCGCCCGATGATCTTCAATTACACTGCCGATCATGCCAGCGCCATTTTACAAACCTGGTGGCTGGGCAGCGAAGCGGGCAATGCCATTGCTGATGTGCTGTTCGGCGACTATAACCCGTCGGGTAAGCTGCCGATGTCGTTCCCACGCAGCGAGGGGCAGATACCTGTTTACTATAACTACAAAAGTACCGGTAGGCCATCGCAGAATGATCTGGGTATTAACTACCGTTCGGGCTATAATGATCTGCCTAACAGCCCGCGTTATGCCTTTGGCTATGGTTTGAGTTACACCACCTTTACTTTCAGCGACTTGAAACTGAGTAAGAACAAGTTCGATAAAAACGAAAGCACTACCGCAAACTGTACCATTAAAAATACCGGCCCGTACGCCGGTGAAGAGGTAGTACAGTTATACCTGCGCCAAATGGTAGGCAGTGTAACGCGGCCGGTAAAAGAACTGAAAGGCTTTGAAAAAATATACCTGAAACCCGGCGAAAGCAAAACGGTGAGTTTTGTGATCGATAAAGAAAAGCTATCATTTTATAATCAGCAAATGCAATGGGGTACCGAACCTGGCGAGTTCAGGCTGATGATCGGCAACTCGAGCGACCATATTTTGCTGCAGGACAAATTTGAATTGGTTAACTGACCGGTTTAATGTTGATTGGTAAGGAATGGGGCATTGCGCCCCATTTTTATTTTGATGATAACGCACCATTACCCCCGTGTCATTTCGACGAATATGGGCTGGGGGAAGTATGGGGATGAGGAGAAATCTTCTTCGAAATACATGAGTCTTTCCTATAGCAGAAGATTTCTCAGTCGCGCAGTCACTCAACTCCCTCCCGTGCTCCTTCGAAATAACAAAATTTTTATTTTAAAATCCTGATCTCGCCATAGTTCAGTAGCTTTACGCTATAACCTACTGCTATGGAAACAGTTACGCTAGGCAGCAAAGCCGGAAAATGGATCATGGTATCGTCGATATTAGCGTCATCAATGGCATTTATTGATGGCACGGCATTGAACGTGGTGCTGCCGGCTTTGCAAAAAAGTTTGAATGCCAGCGGCACCGATCTGTTCTGGATATTGAACGCTTATCTACTGATGCTGGCTGCATTGATGCTGATCGGCGGTTCGTTGGGCGATCAGTTGGGCCGCAAAAAGGTATTTATGGCAGGCATCCTGATCTTTATAGGCGGCTCGGCCCTATGCGGTTTCGCGCCGGGGGTGGCATACCTCGTCGCGTTCAGGGCATTACAAGGTATTGGTGGCGCTTTGATGATACCGGGCAGTTTGTCGCTTATTTCATCGGCTATCAACTCAAAAGAACGCGGTAAAGCTATCGGCACCTGGTCGGCTTTTACTACGGTAGTTACCATGGGCGGGCCGATATTGGGCGGTGCTTTAGCCGATGCCGGGCTATGGCGGTATATCTTTTTCATTAATGTGCCGATAGGCTTAGCAGCTCTATTTATTTTGGCCCGATGGGTAGATGAGCATAAAGACGATGATGCGAGCCGTAAACTGGATTATCGCGGCGCCATAGCCATTGCCTTAGGCCTGGGCTTACTTACTTTTGGCTTTTTACGGATACCTGCTGTAGGCTGGCACAACTGGCAGGCCTGCGGGGCAATTATTTTAGGATTGACCCTGCTGATCGTTTTTGTAGTGATCGAAAAAATTGAAAAACACCCCATGATGCCGCTTTCGTTGTTTAACAACCCAACCTTTACTGGTGCCAACCTGCTCACTTTCTTTTTATATGCCGGGCTTGGCGCAGGCATGCTGTTTATGGGGTTGAACATGGTACAGGTGCAAGGTTACAGCCAGTTGCAATCGGGGTTAACGTTTTTACCCTTTACCATATTAATGGTGACCATTGCACGCTTTGCAGGCGGTCTGGCCGACAAATACGGCCCAAGGCTATTTCTCATCTGTGGGCCGGGCATCGCAGGGCTAGGGTTGTTCATCTTGTCATTCATTAAACAAACACATGGCGCGCCCGATTACTGGTCGACGTTCTTCCCGGGCATATTGGTGCTCGGCTTTGGCATGTCGGTAACCGTGGCGCCGCTCACCGCCACGGTAATGGGTTCGGTGAGCGATCATTTCAGTGGTACGGCATCTGGGGTAAACAATGCCATGTCGCGCATTTCGGGTGTGTTCGCTAATGCCATTTTTGGCGCTCTGGCAGTGTTGTTTTTTGCAGGGGCACTGCAAAACCGTGTTCAATCGCTTCCGCTCAACGCCGGTCAAAAACAAGCGATAATATCACAGGTAAACAACCTGGGTAACGCACGTGTCCCAGCCAACATCATCGAAAATAACAAAGCACCGGTTCAGGAAGCTTATCACCAAAGTTTTATTGCCGCTTATGCACGCATCATGCGTATCAGTGCCGGTTTAGGTTTTTTAGGCGCGATGATGGCCGTAGCGTTCATCCGCAACAGTGCGGTAAAGAAAGATTGATATCGAACTATTTTTTGCTTTTACCGTCCAGGTTGTAACCTAAGCTAAAACGCAGGGTATTGGCCAGCGCGCTGTATTGTTGACCCGAAACCAGGTACGAAAAATCAAGCGCGATATTACTGTATTTAAAACCTGCGCCCAACGTAAAATACTGGCGGTTACCTTTATTGGGGTTTTCGTAAAAATAACCACTACGCAAGGCAAACTGGTTATGAAACCATAGTTCGGCGCCGGTTGAGTAAGTAATTTCCTGCAACTCTTCGCTCGCGCCGCCGGGTGCATCACTAAACGAGCCGAAGATACCCGATACCACCGAGCGGTTATCATCCTTACCACTGATGATATTGCCATTAGCATCGCGTACCGGTGGCGTTGGCACTAAAAGTTTATTCAGGTCGAGCGCCAGGGTTAGTTTAGTATCTTCATTAAACAGCCAGGTATTGGCAGCGCCTATTTTTAAATTGGCCGGTAAAAAGGACTTCACCCCGTTGGTTTCGTAACCAACTTTAGGGCCTATATTGCTGATATTTACGCCATAGGCAAATATGGCATCGTTGCCAAATTCGTGCACATCATGCGTCGAGAACATGGAAACATCCGCTGCTACCGCGTTTATCGAATTAAATTGCTGCGAACCGGTAGCTATGCCCTGCGCAAGATTAGAATGGATATAACGCAAAGCCAGGCCAAGCGACAAATCGGGGCTAAATTTTCGTGCCAGCGATACATCTAAGGCAAATTCGGTAGGCTTTGAGGTTCCCAGCGAGTTTTGATTGTCATCATACATACTTAGCGTACCCAGGTTAAAGTAGCGCAGCGAAGCGCCAATGGTATTACGGTCGTCGAGCTTTTGCGAAAAGTTGAGGTTAGCCAAACTTACATCCGATACCAGGTTACGCAGCCAGGGTGTATATGATAATGAAAAATTGGTCTCTTTTTCTAAAAAAGCCAGTTTCGCTGCGTTCCAATATTGCGAGTTAACATCGGGCGAAAGAGCTACCCCGGCGTCGCCCACCGCTCCTGATCGTGCATCGGGTGAGACATTCAAAAAAGATACAACCGTATTGATAGATTGCGAACCACCTTGCGCCAAAGCGATCGTAGAGAAACCAGAGAATATGATCAGTGCGTAAACGTATCTCATTGGCGCGGATATCAAGGTTTTCATCAATAGTGAGCGATTAGCGGCAGGCGATTAAAAGTTAAATATAATCACTAATACATAAGTCGCAAAAAAAATATTTGCCCCGTGTTGTTTGCGCGATATGGGAAAACGAAACCGGTCGTAAGTTGTTATCAGGAAACAGCACTTTTTAAAACTATGGATAAGCAGTCGCTCAATGATACCGCGCAAAAAATGATGGCCGGCCATAAGGGCCTGTTGGCTATGGACGAAAGCATACCTACCGCCAATAAACGCTTTGCCGAAGCTGGTATACCGCAAACCATAGAGTACCGGCGCAAATACCGTGAACTTATCGTTACTACACCGGGTTTGGGCGAATGTATAAGCGGCGCCATTTTGTTTGATGAAACCATCCATCAATCAACTACGGATGGTGTGCCCTTTTTAGATATCCTGAAAAAACAGGGTATCATCCCTGGCATCAAACTGGATGAAGGCGCCAAGGATATGGCCGCTTTCCCCGGTGAAAAAATAACCGAAGGTTTGGATGGCTTGCGGGAACGATTAACCGATTATGCTAAGACCGGACTAAAGTTTGCCAAGTGGCGTGCCGTAATCACTATTGCTGATGACCTGCCCACCGAAGGCAATATTTACGCCAATGCCTATATCCTTGCCCGCTATGCGGCCCTTTGCCAGGAAGCAGGACTGGTGCCGATCATCGAGCCCGAGGTTTTGATGGATGGCGATAACGATATTGATCGCTGCTTTGAGATAACGCAAAAAACGCTGCATATTGTTTTTGAAGTACTGATCAAACAGCGTATTTATCTGGAAGGCATAATATTAAAACCCAACATGGTGCTGCCTGGTTTAAAATCGGCTACGCGGGTTGATGCTGATCGTGTGGCTGACGAAACTATAAAATGCCTGCTACGCTGCGTACCGGCGGTTGTTCCTGGTGTGGCTTTCTTGTCAGGCGGTCAATCAGAAACCGATGCTACCATGCATCTAAATGCCATGCATGTAAAGTATCAGGGTAAACTGCCCTGGGCGCTCACCTTCTCATTTGCCCGCGCTATACAGCAGCCCGCTATGGATTACTGGAAAGGTAAAGATGAAAATGTGGCCGTGGCCCAACAGTTGCTTTATCATCGCGCAAAGCTAAATAATATTGCGCGGCAGGGTAAATACAACCCATCGATGGAGCAGGCTGTTTCTGCTTAATTAAACGCAGCAACAGGTTCAAGTATTAATAAGTGTGATAGCAATTTCATCACACCCGGCTGCGGTTTCATCCCATTATTTTCAGTATCTTCATTGCAAGCGGTAATATTGCGCATTGATGAAGGAACTGAAGAAAAACCCCTTAGAACTTAACTCTGTCGAATTTTGGGCGGCAACTACCCTGTACATATTTTCGGTGTTTATCCTGATAACGCAGGCTAACTACGGCACCGACTACCGGGCGCAATATTATGGCCATTACAGCAGTATTAGTGGGATGGGTGCCCTTGTGCCACGGGCATGCAGATATACGATACTTTATATCACTTTTCTGATATTTAATTTTCGTATTTGGCCGTCCATAGCGAAAAAAGAGCAAACGCCGTTGCATATAATCTATTCAATAATGCTGTTTACATTGGTTTGCGCTAACTATGCCGTTACCGATACCTACCTCGAGCCGAAGTTAATGCAGTTTCACCGCTCGCCCTTTTATTTCAACAGGCAGGTGTTCGGCCGCTCGTTACTGCAAACACTGTGGATACTCATGATGCTGGGATTTTATAGCGGTGTTAAATACCTGTCGGTTTATCTGCTTGATCATTTAAAAAAGGTAAAGCCCGAACATTACCAATTCAGCCGCGATTCAATTTTCGCTTTTATAGCCTGGTTGGTTGTATTTTTTCTGCTTATTAGTATCAATGCCAATGTTGGCTTTATAGCTTTGTGGGGCACGGCTGTATTACTGGCTATCGGTATTTACTGGAGCTCGGCCAATTGGATCATCCCCGAAATTATACGCAGGCGGCAGGGCTTTAAGCATTACATGGGCCGTATTGTGCTGGTAGTACTGCTGGCCATAATTTTTATCGCAATATTAACCCAGCCCCTTGGCCACAACATCGCGCCACCGCTTATCATGCTTAATTTGGCCATACAGATATTGCTGGTAGCACCTTTAAGCTGGCAGATTTATAAACGCCGTTCGGCTTCCAACGCCGAGCTGTATCGTTTAAAGAGCGAGCTCGGCCAGTCGGCCGCCAGCTATACCATGCTGCAGGCGCAGATAAACCCACATTTTTTATTCAACGCGCTCAACACCCTTTACGGAACAGCACTGCAGGAGAACGCCGACCGTACCGGCGAAGGCATACAGCAACTGGGCGATATGATGCGTTTTATGCTGCACGAAAACATGCAGCAGAGCATCCCGCTATCGCGCGAGATCGATTACCTGCACAACTTTATTGCCCTGCAACAACTACGCACGCAAACATCGCCAGATATTGTGATACAAAACGAAATCCCACGGTATATCGGCGGCTTACAGATAACCCCTATGCTGCTTATACCGTTTGTAGAAAATGCCTTTAAACATGGTATCAGCCTGCGCGAACCATCGCACATTAAAATGTCGCTCAATATTCAGGCAAATACGCTATATTTCGATGTGCATAACAGCATCCATATTAAACCCGATAACGACCCGGAAAAAGGCCAAAGCGGCATCGGCTTAATTAACCTGCGCCAAAGGCTTAACCTGGTTTACCCGAAACGCCACGAATTGATCATCCGCGAAACGGGCAACGAATTTTTTGTGCATCTTACTTTGCAGCTTTCAACCCAGGCAAACACCTTTTAAACCCCGATATGTTAAAAGCCATAGCGATAGACGATGAACCGATGGCGCTGGCCGTAGTACGGTCGCACGCTGCCAAGGTAACGTTTATGGAGCTTTGCGCCGAATTTACCGATGCCTTTAAGGCGATGGAATATCTGCAGCGCGAGGCTGTGGACATTATTTTTCTGGATATTAAAATGCCTGATATTTCGGGACTCGATTTTTACAACAGCCTCAACAAAAAGCCGATGGTCATTTTCACTACGGCTTACTCGGAGCACGCGGTTAACAGCTTTGAGCTCGACGCGGTGGATTACCTGCTTAAGCCCTTTTCGCTGGCGCGGTTCATCAAGGCCTGCAATAAGGCTTATGAACTGTTTAACCTGCGCAACTCCGCCAAAACCAAGGACCACTTATTTGTTAAAACCGGGTACGACCAGGTGCGCATCAACTTTAACGAACTGTACTACCTGGAGGCTACCGGTAATTACGTAAACTTTGTATTGAACAACAAAGAAGTGCTATCGCGAATGACCATCAGCGAATGCGAAGGCACCCTGCCCGATGGCGAATTTATCCGTATACACCGCTCGTTCATCGCCGCGTTGAGCAAGATAGATAAGATAGAGCGACACCAGCTAACCATGCAAAACGGCGCCGTGCTGCCTGTGGGCTTATCGTACCTGCCGACGTTGCAGGCGTTAAGGTAAACCTTTCTCTAGTATGACTCTCTTCTTGAGAAGGGGTGCGGTTGGTTTTGCGATGGCGGGGATGTGTTACATGCCGCATCGAGAGACACACCCCTGCCCCTCTCAAGAGGGGGGCCTTACCCACCGCCCATAAACACCGTCTTGACTCCTGATTCTTAATTCTTGATTCTATCTGCAATTTCATCCCACAAAAATCAGCATTCATCCCACTTTGTTGATGCCGGCCGGGTTTCGCGATAACATTGCCTAAAAAAACGCAGAACCCGATATGAAACGCAGAATCCTACTTATCGCAATTATAAGCCTGATAACGGCTATACCCACGCTGGCGCAAAACATCGCCTTAAGCCTTAAAGGCACCGTGACCGACTCGGCCACCCATAAGCCGGTCGAGTTTGTAACACTCACTTTAAAGAACGCCGCCAAACAACCGGTAAAATCAGTTTTAAGCAAAACTGGCGGTAGCTTTACTTTCGAAAAATTGAATCCCGGCAAATACACTTTATTTTTAGTGAGTGTAGGTTATAATACAAAACAAATGCCGGTTGAGTTAATCGAAAACTCAACTAAGGTTACCGATATCGGCACCATCGGCTTTAGCCCCAACAGCAAGCAGTTAAAAGCCGTAAGCATTAACGCCGATAAACCCGTGGTAACCCAGGAAGCCGACCGCCTGGTATACGACCTGCAGGCCGACCCAGAAAGCAAGGTTTACAGCGTGCTCGAGATGATGCGCAAAGTACCCATGATTTCGCTGGATGGCGACGATAACATCAAGCTAAAAGGCAACGACAACTACAAGATCCTCATCAATGGAAAACCCTCCAGCATGGTGGCGCGTAACCCTAAGGATGTATTGCGCGCTATGCCTGCTTCCAGTATCGACCGTATTGAAGTGATCACTACCCCGCCAGCTAAATACGATGCCGAAGGACTGACGGGCATTATCAATATCGTCACCCATAAAACTATCGACAATGGTTATAACGGATCAGTAAACGTTAACGGCCGTTTTCCTGTTGGCGGACCAGGCGCCGGTGGCAGCTTTACACTAAAACAGGGTAAATTGGGTTTGTTTGTACAAGGCGGAGGTAGTATTTATAACTCGCCTTATGCAGGTAACACCTTAAACCGTCTCACCACAGGTGCCGATGTTACCAACCTGGCACAGGCTGGCAATCAATCATCCAACAGCCTGAGCGGTTACTTCGGCACCGAACTGAGCTACGAGATCGATACCCTGAACTTGGTATCAGGCAATTTTAATATCAATGGCAACACTTCATACAACACCGGCGACCAGTCATCACTGCTTACCGGGCAAGCGGGTGTTTTGCAGGGCTATAACCTGGGCAACGTAAGCAACGGCACCGGCCGGGGTATCGATGCCGCTATAAATTATCAATTGGGTTTTAAGCGTAACAAGGCACAACTGCTCACCTTTTCATACCGCTTCATGCGCTCACAGGATATCCAGTATTCCGCTCTCGGCGTATCCAACATGGTAAATTACTCACAGCCCAACTATCATCAAAATAATGATGCCACATCTAAAGAACAAACCTTCCAAATCGACTATACCTTGCCTTTCAGCAAAAAATTCAACATGGATGCGGGCGTGAAAGCGATATGGCGCAGCAATACCAGTAATTTTGATTACCAGGCGCAAAGCGGCAGCGGCGAATTTATTACCGACCCATTGCGCTCCAATTTGTTTGATAACACGCAGGGCATTTACGGCGCATACAACAGCTACCAGTACACGTTGCAAAACTGGGACTTTAAAGTGGGCATGCGCATTGAGGAAACCACATTTACCAGCACCGGCATTGATCGCACGTATTTCAATGTAGTACCATCTATATCCATAAACCGAAAGTTTAAAAATAATACCAGCATAAACTTCGGTTATTCGAGCCGCATACAAAGACCTGGCATTAACAGGCTCAACCCCTTTATTGATCGCTCGAACCCTAATTTTTATAGTGGTGGTAATCCTGCCCTGAATCCCACAGTTGCCAACAGCTACCAGGTAGGCTTTAACTCAGCCAAAAAAGTATCGCTTAATATCAACCTGGGTTATATCGCGTTTCACGATCTGATTATGCCGGGCGTAACTTATGATCCCGCTACCCACGTGGTTATCAATATTATGCAAAACACAGGCAAAGCGCAGCTATTTACCTTCAATTTTAACATGAACTATAATATCACTTCCAAATGGAGCATGAGCACCAATGCTAATATTGCGCACGGGCATGTGGTGGCTGTGGTAGGTGGACAACCACTGGAAAATCAGGGGTTTATGGAGAACGGATATCTCTCTACCAACTACCGCTTTACTTCGGGCATTCGCCTGGGCGCTACCCTCAATGTTAACGGCCCCGACCTGAGTTTGCAAGGTACATCCAATTGGAACATCAACTCATCCTTCAGTGTAAGTAAGGATATCGTGAAAAACAAACTCTCGTTCTCGCTGGCCACCAATAACCCATGGGCCAAATTCCGTAACTATCAACGTGAGTATTTCGGGCCCGATTTCGACCAGTTTAACACCCGGCAAAACTTTTACCGGTCGTTTAACGCCAGCTTAAACTACCGGTTCGGCAGGCTGAAGGACAACCTGAAAAAGGCTAAAAAAGGTATTCAGAATGATGATGCGGTTAATTGATTTTGGAGGGCGATGACAGAAGGCGGATTTATTTAATATCGAATTTCGAATGTTCAATTTCGAATTTGTTAAACAAAAGCTGTGTTGTCATGGTGAGCTTGTCAAACCACTGAGCGCAGGGAATTTGTAGCAAAGACACTAATTTTAGTTTAATAGCTAAATTGGTTTATGGTGCCCAGCCCGGGATAGTCCCGGGCTGGCTTTTTTTGTTTACATAACCACCCGCTTTCTATTCCAAATCTCAAATAACATCGCACCCGGAAGCGAAAATCAAATAAATCCGAAATCAAACATCCGAAATTGGAAATTCCATACAACATGTAATATTTTAGCGTATCATTACTCTAAATATCACTAGTAAGCATCTACAAAAAATGGCTATAAATCTTCAAAAAGGACAACGCATCGATATCGGCTTGTCTAAAATAAGTGTGGGTTTGGGTTGGAACCCGCATGAGGGTACCGGGTACGATTTCGACCTGGACGCCTCGGCTTTTATGATCGACCAGAACAGGCTGATACCGCTGGAAGAATTCTTTATTTTTTATGGTAATACCAATTCTCCCGACGGCGCCCTGCACCACAGCGGCGACGACCCTACCGGTGGCAACAGCGATGGCGGCGATGATGAGACGATCTCGGTTGATCTGACTAAAGTTGACCCGCGCATAGGCGAAATATTATTTGTAGTAACTATACACGAGGCCATGGCACGCAGGCAAAACTACGGGCAGGTGCGCGATTCGTACATCCGCATTGTGGATGATATTAGCGGACAGGAAATTGCAAAGTATGAACTAGGTGAGGATTTTTCGATTGAAACGGCAGTTGAGTTCGGTCGCTTATACAAACATAACGGGCAATGGAAGTTCGAAGCCTCTGGCATTGGCTACCGTGAGGACCTGGCTTTCTTTTTATCCAAATATTACAAAGGGCAAATCATTAAATAAACCTAAAAAATATGGCAATCAATCTGGTAAAAGGTCAAACCATCGACCTGCGTAAAAACGATAAAGGCGACACTTTCGATCTGTCGCAGGTAACCATCGGCCTCGGCTGGGACGTTCGTCAGAAAAGCGGCGGCTTTTTAGGCAAACTATTCAGCGGTGGCGAAAGCGAAGAGTACGACCTGGACGCGATAGCGTTTCTGCTGAACAGCAGCGGCAAGGTGGCTAACCTGGGCCGGTCGATTGATAAAGGTGGGCGCCACATCAATATGTACGAGGGGGATGTAGTTTATTTTAATTCGATGATACACCCATCGGGCCACATCTGGCTAACCGGCGATAACCGCACCGGCGCGGGCGATGGCGACGATGAGCAGATCATTGTAAAGTTAGATAGCTTGGAGCCGCAATATGATCGCATCCTGTTTGTGGTAGCTATTTATCAGGGTATGGAAAATCACCAGCATTTTGGCATGGTGGAGAATGCTTTTATCCGTGCCGTTGATGCACGCGGCAGAGAGATAGCCAGGTTCAGCCTTTCGGGCGATGCGACGTTTAACGGCATGTGCAGCATGGCCTTTGCCGAGGTTTACCGCCGCGATGGCTCCTGGAAGTTCCGCGCACTGGGCGAACCGCACCAAACCGATAATTTTGTGGAGATATTGAAGCAGTATACATAAGAAGCGATATGAAAGCTTTGAGAACAGCCGGGGGCGCTTTTTTTATAATTAGTGGAATTCTCTTTTTTATCTTTTTAAGGGAATTGAATGATCCGGAAATAGAAGGAGACTCAGGAAGGATTAGCTTGGGTACGTATCTTTTGTCACTTATCCCCATCACAATTGGTGTAGTTATTCTATTCTTTAGCAAAGGAAATAAGTCACATGATCGCTTATAAGCATTATTCGTTCGATATGTGGTTAACGCTTATCCGCTCGAACCTGCAGTTTAAGCAGCAGCGTGCGCGGTATTTTCACCACAAACACAACAGTTTACAAAAACCGTTGGAAGAGATCGAACGGATATTTCGCCAGGTTGACCTGCTATGCACCAGCGTTAACGAAGCCACCGGTAAAAACATCGATGCCGATGAATTATATCTGATAGTAATAGGCCTGATAAACGACGGACAAGCGTCTTTGCACGACATCGACCTGGAAACGCTGTTTGCCGATATGGACGAGTTGTTGTTTAAATACCTGCCCATACTTTACAGCGATGATACCGCGCAGGTGCTGGCACAACTGAAACAGCCCGGCGTTACTATGAGCATTTTGAGCAATACCGGTTTTATTAAAGGCAATTCGCTGCGGCAGGTTATACAAAAGCTGGGCATTGCGCAGTATTTCGATTTTCAACTCTATTCGGACGAAGCAGGGCTGTACAAACCCAACAAAGCATTTTTTGAACGGATGCTGAGTGAAATAGCCGCTATAAGAGATATCCGATTGCAGGATATCATCCACATTGGCGATAACCCGCGGACAGATGTTTACGGCGCAGGGCAGGTTGGCATCAACAGCATGCTCGTCAACTCAAACAACATAGGCATCAACAAATTGGTAACCCATGCTACATCAAACGTATTCGCTACATAAAATAAACAACGGCACCATCTTCGGGTTCGATCCGGGTAGTTATAGCCGGTTTAAGTTTGGCGATGGCCTTGCCGCCGCCGAATTTGGAACAGCTTTGGCCGAAGGTTTTATTGCCGATGTGTTGAGCGAGCGGCCCATCAGCAACCAGATCGTGGTGATATCCAGCCCCTACTCATTCATCCCAACGGCTACCTTTGCCATGAAAAACGCTTTTGTGTACCGGCTTAACCGCTGGTTGGCCACGCATAGTTTATCTGTGGTGCAGGAAACCAAAGTACATCGTACCATCACTTATAAAGAGGATTACGGCGAGTTGAACGCCGAACAGCGCATGAGTTTGATCGGTAACGATTCTTTCCATATCGACGCGGCGTTTCTGCAAGGTAAAACGCTCATCTTTTTAGATGATATTAAAATAACCGGCAGCCACGAGCGTATGATACAAAAGATGATCGCGCAGCACCAGTTGCAAAACGATATTTACATGCTGTACTTTGCCGAGCTGGCCAATACGGATATTCATCCTAACATTGAAAACCATTTGAACTATTACGAGGTGAAGAATATTTTCGACCTGGACGCGATCATCAACAGTGGTAATTTTTGCATCAATACGCGTATCGTAAAATATATTTTAAATTATGATCATGATAGCTTCCGCGTGTTTTTAAATAACCAAAACAAAGTTTTTATTACCGAACTTTATAACATGGCATTAGGCAACAGCTACCATACTATGGAGAGCTATCTGCCTAACCTCAACTACATTAAACATTATTTATTTACCGATAACAAAATATTAGCATAACATGGCAATCAATCTGCAAAAGGGGCAACGCGAAGCCATCAACGCGCCCCACTTTACCATAGGCTTAGGCTGGGATACCAATGCATCGAGCACCGGCGCGGCGTTCGATTTGGATGCTTCAGTGTTCATTGTTGGCGATAACAAAAAGATACTGGCCGATGAATACTTTGTGTTTTACAATAACCTCAAATCGCCGGATGGCGCGGTTGAGCATACCGGCGATAACCTGACCGGCGATGGCGATGGCGACGACGAACAGATCAGGGTGAACCTGACAAAGATTGACCCGCGTGTTGCCGAGATCAACATCGTGGTAACCATACACGAGGCCGATGCCCGCCGCCAAAACTTCGGGCAGGTGCGCAACTCGTTCATCCGTATTTTTGATGCCGATACCGGCGAAGAAATGCTGAAGTATGAGTTGGATGAGGATTTCTCGATCGAGACCGCCGTGGAGTTCGGCCGCATTTATAAGCGCGACGATAAGTGGAAATTCGAAGCTATCGGCGCAGGCATGAAAGGCGGATTGGCCGATTATCTAAAAAAATACAATTAAAACTATTTATCACTAATTTTAAATTATGTAGTGGTTTTCAATTCCCCTCTCGAGAGGGGGGTGTGAAAGGATAGTGTGCAGGCAGGGATGTGTTATCGCTTGTAGAAACACATCCCAGCCCCTCTCAAGGGGGGGAAGCCATCACACAAGCCAATTTTTAATCATCTAGTATAATTATTACTTTTAATCAGGTAAAACGGCAGGCGTGTAACTAACTGTTGCTTTATCAGTCAAAAAACCAAAACAAAAAATTTGTCTGCGATGGAAACAACACCCGAAAATACCAACCCGGCTAACCAAACGCCGGCACAGCAACCGGCGCCAACACCCGCGCCTATACCCGCCGCGCCAACTGCCGAAACGCCCGTGGTTGTTAACGATATACCCGAACTGACGGTTAATCTGCCGTCGACTCTAAAAGTTGATAAGGACGGCAACGTAAATACCGAAGTAGTTACCGCTGCCGATCAGAAAAAATACGGCGAGATCAATAAAAGCCTCGACCCACACAACCTGGATTCGATATTGAATTATGGTACCGAAGTACAAGGATCGATGGAGCAATACAGTAACCAGTTCCTTACTTCGGTGCGTACCTACAACTCGGGCGAAGTTGGTGGCTTAATCACCGAACTGTTGACCGAACTGAACTATATCGATGTTGACGAGCTGAACCAAAGTGGGCTGAAAGGCTTCTTGATGAAGGTACCATTCCTAAAAAGCCTGGTAATGGATGCAAAAAAGCTTTTCGCCAAATATGATACCGTGGTGGATAATATCGATAAGATCACCAACAAGATCAAAGCCGGCCGCCTAAACTCGATCAAGGATAACAGCTCGCTGCAGACGATGTTCGACAGCAACGTGAACTATATCCACCAGATGGAGGAACTGATCATTGCCGGTCAGTTAAAATACAACGAACTGAGCGTTAAGCTTGCCGAAATGGAAGGCCGCCCTGCCGATTATAACGATTACGAGATAGCCGACATGCGCGAGTTTGTTACCCGTTTGGATAAGCGCCTGGCCGACTTGAAAGTCGTACGTTTTATCATGATGCAATCGCTGGCGCAGATACGCGTGGTGCAAAATAACAACACCTCTATCGCCGATAAGGCACAGTCGATCATCTCCACCACCATCCCGGTTTGGAAAAATCAGCTCACCATTGCTGTGGCCCTGCAAAGGCAAAAGGCCAATGTGGAGATGCAGAAAAAGATATCAGATACCACCAACACCATTTTGCAAAAGAACGCCGACATGCTGAAGCAGAACAGTGTAGACGTAGCGCGCGAAGGCGAAAAAACGGTAGTATCGATAGAAACATTGAAAAAAACCACGCAATCGCTGATCGATACCTTGAACGAAGTAAAACGCATACACGAAGAAGGCGCCCAAAACCGCAAGACCTTAAACTCGGAACTGCAAAATTTAGAAACCGAATTACGGAAAAATGTGACCCAGGCTGGCTAAATTTGAAGAATGGATGATAACCGGAAGGCGATACTGAGCGAATCGAACAAAACAATAAGTAAACTACAGTTACTTTCTGTTTTTTTTGGCGATGATATTATTTACAAAATATATCTGCGCAGCCAGGTTATCCACCAGTTGTTTGAGGATAATGCCGAACTCGATATCAATAAGCTGGAGCTTTTTCACCTGCAGTTTACGCAAACTTTGATCGAGCTTCTAAAGCAGATCAAAAAGAGCAACGAAAAAAGTGTGTTGATCCTGCTGGATGAGATCCAGATCAATAAGGATCTGATCGATAAGATTAAAAGCTCACTGTTATCTGCCGACCAGTTTCGCAACGATCAGCAACGGCAGGCCTTGAAGATCAACACATCGCTGCGTAAGTTGTACCAGGCGCTATCTGATAACACGTCCGATTATCCGTTCTCCAAAAACATCAACGCCTTTAGCAATACCTACGCAACCGACTTTTTTTATTCAGTCGAGCCGGCGTTGATGAGCGAACTGATGAAGTACAGCAATGCCGAAACGTATAGCAATGCTTATGCTACCATCCATAAAAAGCTGATGGGGTTGCTGTGTAAGTATGACTTCAGGAGCAGTTTTTACTACGGGTTAAAAGCCGCCGATCAGTTTTTAGAAGTATATAACATCAACGATACCGACCGGTATTTTGCCTATTCGCCATCAAAACAATTATTCCTGTTTTGCGATATAACGAAAATAGATACCGCCGATCTGAACAATGAACTATCCAAAAAAGGACAATTCATCCAGGAATTGACCGACAAGAACGATCAGTTGAACAACAGCATCAACAATATTAAAACAACCATTCCACCTGAAATAAAGCAGCTGTTGGTTGAAAACTACCGGAAATTGAACGATATTAATTTTTTACAAAGCATAAGCGAGGTTGATGTGCAGGCCAACATCCTGAAAAGCATGCTCAACACCGATATGATATAAACCCAACCATGGATATACACACTTTTTTAGGACCGGATGTTAAGGCCGGGCTGCTGATTATTCTCAACCTGATCGTTATCGAAAGTTTGCTTTCGGTAGATAACGCTGCCGTGCTGGCTACTATGGTGCTCGATTTGCCCAAGCATCAGCGCAGCAAAGCTTTACGCTATGGTATTCTGGGCGCTTATGTACTGCGTGGCGTGTGTTTGTTTTTAGCAGCCTGGCTGGTAAAAATATGGTGGTTAAAGCCTTTAGGCGGTTTATATCTGCTGTACCTGGCTTTTGATTACTTTAAAGGAAAACTAAGTACAGATGAAAACGGTGACGAGGAAAACGGCATAGATAAAAACCAGAACTGGGTTTATAAAAAAACTGTAGGCCTGGTAGGTACGCTTTGGGCAACTGTTATTTTGGTAGAGATTATGGACCTGGCTTTCTCTATCGATAACGTATTTGCGGCCGTGGCCTTTACCGATCACGTATTTCTGATCTACACCGGTGTGTTTATCGGGATACTGGCCATGCGTTTTGTAGCCCAGGCCTTTGTTAAGCTAATGGAGAAGTTTACCTTTTTAGAGACTATTGCCTTTATTGTGATCGGTGTATTGGGCATTAAATTAACTTCATCGGTATACGTGCACTTCGCCCCAAACTCGTCAATATCCGAGTTTATCAGTGGTGAAACTGCCGATATCTTTGTTTCGGTATTCACGGTAGCTGTGTTTGTGATACCGGTACTGACATCGTTATTGTTCAACTTTCCGAAGAGGAATATCATTGAACCAACCATTGCCGAAGAAGCTGAAGATGTGCTAGATAAACAATAATATCGGGCATGATTAAACTTTTAGCCTCCTGGTTCGGTATCGGTTATATTAAAGGTGGCGGCACCATTGCCGCTGCTGTTACCTGCGGCTTGGTATGGCTGTGGTGGGCCATGCAGGCAGGACAAAGCAACTGGCTTTTTATCGGCATTACTGTATTGATTAACCTTTTAGGCATATGGCTTGGCGATAAGGTTGAGCCTTTTTGGGGAAAGGACAGTTACCGTGTAGTGATTGATGAGGTGGCCGGCATGCTAGTTACCATGATATGGCTGCCGCACAATCCATGGCTGTTGTTGGCAGGGTTTATTTTGTTCAGATTCTTCGATATTGTAAAACCTTTAGGTATACGCAAACTGGAAGACTTACCTGGCGGAACCGGCGTAATGCTGGATGATGTTTTGGCAGGTGTTTATGGTAATATTATTTTGCAGGTGGCGGTGTTGACCCTAAGTTTGAGTTAACACGCATTTTCCGTATCTTGAGCACATGAAATCCTTGCTGCAAAACATCCATCCTATTTTTTTTCTGATTGTTGCAACTACACTCGAAGTGAGCGGCGACGCGCTCATCCGCAAAACAGTTTATGAGTACACCGGCACGGCAAGGATAGGTTTCGGTTTGATAGGCACCTTGCTTTTATTTGGCTATGGTTTCTTTTTGAATTTAGCTCCGGTTGAATTTGGCAAAGTTGTGGGTTTATACATCGCCACTTTGTTTGTAGTTTGGCAGATCATCAGCTATATTACATTCAAATCGCTACCCACGTTACCTGTAATGGTTGGCGGATCGCTCGTAGTGATCGGTGGGTTGATCATTACTTTTTGGAAAAAGTAAAAGCTTCATAATCTTCTTGTTTATTCAAAAACAATTAGTTAACTTGGTAATTGGTTTCCCAACCAAACCTGTTTATACCAATTTATTACTAAAACCTAAGAATTATGCCGTGGATAAAAGGCGAGTATCCGTCATCGTATAAAAATCTGCCTGCCCGTATCAGGAACAAGGCTGTAGAGTTTGCCAATGCTTTGGTAATAGACCATGGCGCCCACGAGGAACTGGCTATTGTTGCGGGTGCGCATTATGCAAAAGAGTGGGCCAAAAAGCAGCCTGCCAAAAGATAACTTCTCGGCTATAAACAACTTTTAATTAACAGTTTTTTGCAAGCCTGAGTGGAAATTATTGCCACCTGTTTTATAAATTGCCTGCATGAAACACACCCCCGGAAGAAAAAAAGCAATGGGCTTCCCCCGAATTAACCATCATTGCTACCAGCCAGATAGAAAATAAAAGCCTGCATACCTATCACGAGAAAACATTTATAAACTCGACTCATAGCGTGCCGGGGCCGGGCTTTAACCTGCTTCATTTCACTAAAAATCCAACTGGCATTGTCGCCCCCTTTACTGAACTGGCCTTCTCCTAACCGCCTATAAATTTATTGAGTACCGTCAGATTTTGGAAAGCATTACCCAGTGTATTGTTAAAATACACATAAACGGTTTTGCCTTCATCCCGCCATTGATTGATATAGTGTGCATATTCGGCTAAATGCTCATCGGTATAACTGCCGCCGTAATTGCTTTCAGTACCATGGAAACGCAGGTAAACAAAACCGGCTTCCAAATCCATCATCGGCGCAGCGGATTTTGGCATATCGTGCAAAACGAGCCCCATTTTATAGCTATCAAGTAAGCGGTAAACCAGATCGGTATACCAGGTTTTACTTCTAAATTCTATGGCAATCTTCCATTGTTCATACACATCGTTTTCGCGCAGGCTATTTAATAATCTTTCAAATTGCCTGCGATAGGCTACTGTAATACTGGCCGGGAACTGCGCCAATAAACATCCTGCTTTTCCGTTTGCATTTGCAATTATCTGCATAAAACGCGCCACATCTTCATCTGCAAAAGCCAGATCCATGTTATGCGTAATGCCTTTCCAAAGCTTAAAGGTAAATTTGAAATCATCGGGCACTTCAGTGGCCCAGCGTTCAATGGTCCGGGCTAAGGGTATTTTGTAGAACGTGCTGTTAACCTCGAGACTATTGAATAAGGAAGCGTAGTAGCACAGCCTGCTTTTTTCCTGAAAATCAAATGGAAAAAGTGCTTTATTTGGCACCGGCAATACGATATTGCTGGTACCGGAGTAGTATCCGCCTTTGGTAAGTTGCCGCATGTTGAGGCAACAACTTAGGTTGTGTTTCTGTTTAGATGATCTCGCACAAAGGCGCATAAGTCGCAAAGAGACAGCTAGCAGGCTTAGCGCCTCCGCGCCTTTGCGTGCTATAGGTCTTTCTTATCCAAAAACACACCTGTCCCCTTCATTTTAACCGGACCGTAATACAAGCCATTATTGGGTTTGATGCCATATTGGGCCTTTAATCTTTGATGCAGCGCTTCGGGTTGTTTGTTACCGTTTACGATCAGCTCATCATCACTCAAACCAAACCAATCTACACCTGCTGCATTACTAACCACTTTTTCATCAACCAGGGCGGCTATTACACCACGCACACGGTCTTGCTCGTTCGAGATATCAACCTGGTGCTTTTTCTTGGCACGTACGCTATCCCTGCTCCGTGGTTTACCATAGTTTATATCCCAGCGGGGTTTTGTAAACGGAGCGCCTTTATGCATGCTATCCCCGCTTCGTGATTTCGCATCGTTTATATCCCAGCGGGGTTTTGTAAACGGAGCACCTTTAGGCATTTTCCATTTTGTCAATTTTATGGTATCGCCGGTTTTTCCGTCATGCAATATCATCACGCTGGCATCTTTTTCATTGCGCATCTCTATAGTGTTGCCTTGCTCATCAGTTAACACCCTTTCTCTTTTCCCGTGGGCTTTATCGCTTCGCTTGTTATCTCTTTCATTGTTTTTAGCGCTACGTATATTATCCCTTTCGTTACGCTCCTTATTCCTCTCATGCATTTCTGCATCACGGGCTTCTTGCCTTTGCTTTTTAACCCCTATCCTGGCCATCTCAATAGCGTGCTCTTCATTCAGCAATTGTACTTTATCTTTTACCCGCTTTTCTTTGTCGGTTCGGGTTCTGGTTATCATCTGGTTAACGCGGTTTATCAGCGATTGATAGTGGCTATACTCGGCTTCTGGTATCTCCACACCATTGATGGCAAAGCCAATTAGCTTGCCGTTAACAGTTTTGAGATAATAACTATTGTTTATATCGTCGGTTACGGTCACCTCGTGGTTCAGGCTATCAGCATTGTTTTTGTTGAATTGCATGCGCACCAATTTGGGTAGCGTATCGGTTAGCTGCTCAATAGCGCCGGTTGTTTTTAAGGTATCCTTCTTCAGCCTCATACCCTTAGGTAATGATGCCTTTTTAATCGGCGGCGGAGTTGGCGTGCTATGCTTTACGATATGGCTAACCATGGCCATCATCTGTTTTTTGATCAGGTTAGCCCCATGCTTTACTTCGGACTGCGCCTTAGGTACAAAAAGAAACATCGACAATAATACCATACCCGCAAGTAGCACCATTTTCTCAGCGGCATTCAGTTTTTGGTTTTCGTTATTTACCATACGGCGCAAACGGTTCATCAACTGGTTCTTGCGTAGGCTTAATGTCATGACATAGCCACCGTTGTTGCTTTGATAGCCTTCAAAAGCCATCAGCGCTTCCAGGTAATTACGTTTTTGTTGAACATGTGCCAATACTATATCGTCGCAACAGGTTTCACGTTCCTCGCGGATCAAAGTTGATATCCACCAGATGGCCGGGTTAAAAAAGAACACCGTTTCCACCACGCTTTGCAAAATATTCACCAGGTAATCGCGACGCAGAATGTGCGCCAGTTCGTGATAGATCACCGATTCGATCTGTCCCGGCGAAAGCTGCATGATCATCCCCGCAGGTAACAAAATAATCGGTTTTAAATAACCTACTGTAACCGGAATATTGATCAGCCCCGATTCTTTAATACCAATAAACTGCATTATACCCAACTTACCGGCAAATGCGGAAACCTTGTTTTGCCACTCATCACCAATATCAAAAACATTCACGCTGCGCACCCGCCTTACGTATAAAAGTTCGCGGGTTAGCTTAACGCTTTTAAAAGCGAAGCATAATAGCCAGGCGGCAAATATCCAGGCCGAATACTGATCTAAAAAATAAACCGCCCGGGTATAATTAAAACCATCGATAGTAACATCGGCGTTAACGGTGTTGATAACGGTTTGTCCGGTAGCGTTGCTACTTAAAGTGATCAGCGTATTGGTATGCACTGGCCTATCCAATTCTGCAAAAAAGGTAAAGGTGGTAGCGGCTACAAACAACATCATTATCCCGCACAGCAAACGATATCGCAGGTTGGCCGTGGCTTTACGGGTTGTAGCGATTACCAGGCCGGCAAGCGCGGCGGCGATGATACCTATCCAAAGCGAGTGGATAAACGTCCAGCAGATAGCCTTAATGGCATGACCTGATACGTACGGGTTAAAAAATGTTGTTTTCATAACCTTTTATTTTTGATCTATCTTTTTAATAAGTTCTTCAAACTCGGCGCGTTCCTCGGCTGATAATTTTTTGTTACCAAGCAGTTGCATCATCAGGCTGCCTGCCGAACCGTTAAACAGGTTATCTACCACCTTATCCAACAGCGCGCCTTTGGTCTTGCTTTCTTCAACAGCGGCACGGTAAATATGCGTCATCTGGCTATCGTCCTTTTTCAGCAAACCTTTTTCGATCATGATCTGCATCAGCTTTAGGGTCGACATATAGATAACCGGGCGCTTCTCCTGGTTAATATGATCGTTAACAAAACGGGCGGTCGAGGGGCCAAACTGCCACAGCACCTGTAGTATCTCCAACTCTGACTTGGTAGGTTCTGTTGAGGCCGGTTTTTCCTTTTTAGGTTGTTTCATATATCAAACATAAGAAACAATTCTTATATTATCAATAAAAAGCACATAATGCCAAATCAAGTGATTGATTATCAACATAATAAAATAAGAAATATTTCTTATACACCCTCAATTAACCTTCCAGCGTAGGAAAAAGCCATCGCTTTACAGAAGAGAAAGGAACAAGTTATTAGCTTTTAAACACGTTATCACGAACCATAAACAGCGGCAACGAACCATGGTTGAGTATACGATCGTGAAAGTTTTTGATATTGAAATTTTTGCCTTGCTTTTTAATCAGCGCCTCTTTCCAGTTGAGTATTTGCACGGCACCATATTTATAGGTAACCGCCTGCGCAGGCCAACGGCGCACCCTGGCAATTTCGCGCATGGCAATATCATCTTGTCCGCGGATGTTCTTTTTCCAGAAAGCTAAAGCCTGTTCATTCGTCCAGCCATAATAATTGATCGCCACATCCAGCGGTACGCGTACTGCCCTAACAATGTCCCATTGCCATTTTCCCATTTCATCATACGGCGTTTGGTAAACGCCCAGTTGCTTGCCCAACTCTTCGGTGTAAGCGCCCCAGCCTTCGGCAAAACCGATGTAAAAAAACATTTGCTGTACATCCGAAACCTCCGTATGCGCCACAATATAATTTTGATAATGATGCCCCGGCACACCTTCGTGAATAAACAGCCAGTCGTATTGGCGCTTATTGTACGGTCTGTCAAAAAGATTATAGTAAAAAGTATTACCAGTGTAATAACCGGGTGTTTGCGCCAGCGCTGCCGCTTCGCCGCGTTTAATCTGCAGATCAGACACCGCGGTTATGCTGAACAGGTTGTGCAGGTTACCGTAAACAACCGCTTTGATATGTTCAAATGCTTTTTTTATTTCATCAGTATCCGACGTAAAAAAAGAAGGATCATTTAAGTGTGTATAGAAAGCGTTTTCGCTCAAACCGGTTTGCTTACGCACAGCTTCAATATGAGCCTGAACACGCTTTACTTCGCCCAGGCCAAACTGATATATCTGATCGGGTGTAACGTTATCACCTACCCAGCGCTTTAGATAGTAGGCATACCATTCTTTACCCAAAGGCACGTTAATAATACCTTTAGCAGATAAGTTATCATGAGGTTCGTTCTCCCAGCGCAACTCCAGACCGATGCGTTGCAGGTTCATATCCGCTTCATAAGCCATAAGCCGGTAATCAATTTTTTGCGATGGGGTAAGTTTAGCCCGATCATAAGCTGCCAGGCCATTTTTTATACCCTCAAAAAAAACTTGTTGCTTTTTAATCTGCTCAACTGTGCCTGCGTGTTGTAAGTTAACCAAGTAGCTCAAATCAAAATCGGGCATTTTAAGCGCTTTGTATCCGTCCACAAAATCACTGCCATCAAAAGTTTTTGACTGTGCAGATGCAAATAAGGTGATAAATAACAGAAGGATGCTTAGGCGAACAGCTTTCATAAAGGAAAACATATAAAAAAAGCCCTCCGTTTGGAGCGGAGGGCTTTGTGTTTGGTTATTTTTTAGCTTGCATTGCAACGGCCTCATTTAAGCGTTGGTATTCGCCATTTTTACTGGCCTTTGACAAAGCAACACCTTCTTCAGCAGTAGCCAGGGCGGCTTTCTTATCGCCTTTTTTAAGCAGGATACGCGCTTTCCACACTTTTACTACTTCCGATTTCGGTTGGGTTTTCTCCACTTCTGTTATCCACTCTAAAGCTTTACCCATATCCTTATCATTGTAATAGTAATATTGTGCAGCGGCAAAGTAAGGTTTCTTTTCGCCTTTCATAGCTTCGTCGATACCGGCCATAACACGTGCGTCAACATCCGTTGTGATGTGGATGTTTAAAGCGGTATGTTCCCAGGCCAGGTGCAGGTCGGCAGCAGTGGGCATAACGTTTTCAAACTGCATGGTAAACGTCTCAACAGGCTCTTTAGTAGTCCAGGCTTTTACTTTGAACCGCAGAAAATCGTCTTCCTGCTTGTAGCTGTAAGCACCCCAGGTTTTGCTGGTTTTACTCAGGATGATGGTCCATTCCTTAGGGTCGGGGATGGTGAACAAGCCATAAGTGCCGGCCGGCACTTTGTTACCCTCGATGGTTACATCATCGGTAAAGGTAATTGTGGTGGCACTGTTGGCACCGGTTCGCCACACTTCGCCATAAGGCTCTTGTTTACCCAGCATTACACGGCCCTTGGCATTGGGGCGTGAGTAAACAACGGTAACTTTACCCAGGCCCAGATCCTGTATAAGGGTTTGTGTTGAGCTTGCCTGCGGCATTTTAAAGCCCTGTGCATACGTAGCGTTTAAGCCTAAAATGGCCACGGCCATTAATAAAAAGGAGGTCAGTTTTTTCATCGCGATAGTTTATTTGGTTAAATGTTTAGAGATTACGAATTTAATAAATATTAAAAGCAATAACGATATGCTAAAATCACCGTGGAAAAGAGGGCAGATGGCGACAGTCAGAGGCCTGAAGTGGAGTTAAATACAAGAAACAAGAGGTCGTCGAAGCTTTAAGAGATTGTTTTGCTGGTGTATTAATTTAAATGTTATAATTGTTTTATCTTTATGTAGCCGAAAACCACTTGATTATGGAAAGGAAACCCTGGACCAACCCCGAATTATATATAATAGCCACTACAGATATTTCTGCAAAATATATTAACGGCTTCCACGAGCATGCCTTTACAACCCATGCAACCCCAAATGGCCGTGGACTTTTCAATAACACGCCTAACCACAGTCTTTTTCAGTCTAAGCTTACAAAAACACTTCATCAGTACCTATCGTAACCAGGAAAAAGTTATTTATCGCCGTTATGCATTCATAGTCGATCCTCAACATGAAAAAAAAAAGCCTGGAGCCACCCCGAACTCTACATCATAGCCATTGCAGCAAAAACCATTACCGGCCCCCACGAACATAACTATACCAGCCAACCAACACCCGCCGGGCATAAATGGTACTTGAACACTCCCAACCACAATAGCTTTGCAAATGGTATCCAACCTACCATTCACCAATATCTGTCGTAAAAAGGGGAAGAGAATCAAGAGACAAAAAAGCAAGAATCAAGATTTATTGATCGGGGTTGACAATATTTGTTTGATGCGTCTTAAAAAATAAAAAGCCCCCCAGACTTGCTCCGGGGGACTTTCAACCTAAACCTTATCACAATTAAACCGGTAAGTTTACCGATTCGTGTAGGTGTAATACAATTACTGTACCAAATTTCGATGCTGGCTTAAAAACCTGCTGAATTGCCGATTTTTTGCAGCTTTTATTACAATCAGCAAACAGTGTATATTATAGTGTCTGCTTATTGTTCAGTTTTTTGCGCAGGTAGGTGTCTGCCAAAAACAACGCCAATACAATATCAAACAGGATAAATACTTTCAACACCGTACCGTTGATATAATTGCTCAATTGCAGCACTTTGATATCCATACCCTGAAATATGGAATGACCTCCACTTGTATTGGTCCAGCCTACGTTAGCCATAGCAAAAATCAGTAACGACAAAATGCTCAGTACGAAGAACGCGGCCACGCCTCTGATAATACGCTTATCGATAGTAGCTTTTAAGGGTTGACGCGCATTTTCGGTACGGATAGCTTCCATTACCTTGTAGTTGAAACCCATCGAAGGTTCGTCGAGCTCCATCATGCACGAAAAATCGATGTTCAGTTTCGATAGCTCATGATATTTACGTTTGTAAATATCGTCGGTAGCGATCAATATATCCATAGCCTGCTGCTCATCAGGGCTGCAATTGCCATCAATATAGTTCCATATCTTTTCTTCTACACTGTTCATATCAGTTCGTTTACTTCGTGTTTTAATGTGCGCTCCAACTGTTCTTTTAAACGCTGCCGCGCCCTGAATAGTTTAACCTTGGCCGTATTTGGTTCAATTTGCATGGCTTCGCCTATTTCCTCAAGCGATTGCTCGCCCTTGTAAAACAGGGTAATGATCATAGCATCATCAGGGAGCAGTTGCGCGATAGCCTGATTAAGGTAAAACGACCGCGATTTTTGTTCGGTTTGGTCGGGCCCAAAGCTACCGGGTTTATTTTCAATCTGAAGATAGGTATTCTCATCGTCTATCGACGATACCTCCACCCTTTTTTTACGTAAAAATGTCATAGCCGTGGTATATACAATACTGTACAGCCAGGTGCTGAATTTCGATTCGCCATTAAAATTTGCCAGCGAACGATAGGCCTTTACAAAGCAATCCTGCGCTATTTCTTCGGCATCTTCGCGGGTTTTGGCAAAGCGCAGGGCCAGGGTGAACACAAACCGCTGATGGCGCTTGATGAGGTCGGCATAAGCCGCCTGATCACCCGCCAGCGATCGCTCTATCAATTCGGTATCGGTATACTTGCTTTGCATCAATTAATACTACTCTGACGCGGGGTGTGTAGTTGAGGTTACAGTTAAATGTAAAAATAGTTAAAGTTGGGGGTTAGATTGATTGGTTTAGATAGAGAATGGATTATATTCTTATTGAGAAGAAGAATGGAAGAAGTTGAAAAGAAGCGGTAAAGAGAGTAAAGGTGTCAGCTGATAATTTATACTTTCTATTGATGAAAGATTTGCTCTTATTCGGAGTGTATTTAAAGTTTTGGGCGTTGCCTTCGGCCGCGCTATCCGTTCATACTGCACAGGCATTAGCCACAAGGCCGGTATCCGCTCCTATCGCTAACGCGGGATGGTTAAAAAATTAAAAATATTTCCACCCCGCCTGTAACCTGCTTAAAAAACCTGTAGTCATAGCTTACAAATAACACGATATAACATTTAATTTAATACGATTATGGAAACCGAAAACTTAGGCGTACTTGCCGGAATTATTATCTCACTAGGCTTCTTTGCCTTAATATTCAGTATTGTTTACCTATACAAACGCGAAAAAATGGCAATGATTGAGCGCGGCATGGATCCTCGCAATTACAAACCACAATCGGCGCCTTATCAAAACTTAAAATGGGGTTTGTTACTGATGGGTGCAGGTGTAGGTTTATTTTTAGCCTACGTGTTAGATCACAAAGTATTTACCGACGATTACCACCACGCGGCTCTTTACTTTTCGCTGATCGGCATATTTGGCGGACTGGGTCTGTTTATCTCCTACCGAATCGAGAAGAAGGAGACGATTGATAAAGAGTAGTCTTGAGTCACGAGTCTATAGTCCAGAGTAAAAAAGACTCGAGACTTTCCGACTCAAGACTACCGACTCACCACCGCTACCGTTAACCTGCTAATGCAGTTCATTTTGCCGCGGTCGTCGTACATTTTGATATCCCAGATATGGGTTTTGCCACCGATATGGATGGGTGTACAGATGCCGGTAACATAACCGTCTTTAACCGGACGCAAATGATTGGCATTAACTTCGAGCCCAACGGCCATAAACTTTTCAGGGTCGATAATTAAGCTTGAGGCAACACTGCCCAGGCTTTCGGCCAATACAACGGATGCACCACCGTGTAAAATGCCAAAAGGTTGATGGGTACGGGCATCAACAGGCATGCGGGCCTTGATAAAATCATCACCTATCTCGGTAAATTCAATACCAATTAAAGCACCAATGTGGTTGGTATGCCGGTTGTTCAGATCAGTAATATCAGGTTCTTCAAACCAAAGCTTGCTCATAAATAATGCTCTTTGAGGATATTTACATGGTGATTGGCGTGTCCGGCAATAATGTACAAAAAAGCATTTACTGTAACCCGGTGTCCGCTTGATGTACCGCTGAGTGTTTTCTGCTCTTCGGTAAGGCTATTAAACAGGTACAGATTGGCTTTGCGAACAGCAAGGAACTCATCAATAAGGTCGCTCATCTTCATTTGATTAAAATGAGCGTTCGCTACATAATCATCCTGCTCAAAACCTGGTAAGGCAGCAGTATCCCTGCGCGAAAAGCGCAGCAAGCGGTAAGCCATGATGCGTTCGGTATCAATAAGATGACCGATGGCTTCGTTAACCGTCCATTTACCTTCGGCATAAGCATACAGAGCTTTGTCTTCGGGTATGGATTTTAAGAAAACACTCAGACTATTATATTGCTGATTCAATATTTCTACAATATCACCATCACCAACCGTATTGAGGTATGTGGTTTGAAATGGGATGTAATCGCCGGGTAGTGGTCTATTCATGATAATTTGTTTGGTTTTTTAATGCGATACGGAAGGTAGTGCCTTTGCCTAGTTCGGAATCCTTTACATAGATCTGTCCGTTGTGGTAGTTCTCCACGATACGTTTTGTTAGCGAAAGCCCCAGGCCCCAGCCCCGTTTTCGGGTGGTATAGCCTGGCTGAAACACGGTAACGAATTTTGAGCGCGGTATACCTTTACCGGTATCTGTAATATCAATAAATACTTGTTTCTTTACCTGGGTTTGCCCTATTTCGATATGGATGGAGCCGCTGTCTTCGATAGCGTTGATGGCATTCTTTAACAGGTTTTCGAGCACCCAATCAAACAAAGGCACGTTGATATCCGCTTCCAGATGCGGATCGCCGTTTACCTCGAAATGTATCTTATTACTTACGCGAACCTTGAAATAATCCACATATTCGGTAACCACGTCATAAACCGAATGACCTTCCAATTTAGGTTTTGAGCCTATCTTGGAGAACCGGTCGGCCACAATCTCCAGTCGTTTGACATCATTCTCCATTTCGGCGACGAGCGGGTCATCTTCGGCCGAAAATTTATCTTTCATCAGCTCGATCCAGGCCATAAGCGAGGATATTGGAGTGCCCAACTGATGCGCGGTCTCTTTAGCCAAACCCACCCACACCTGGTTCTGCTCAGACTTACGCGACGAACTGAACGCCGTATAGGCTACCAGCAGGAACACCGCAATAACTGTGAGTTGTATATAAGGAAACACTTTTAGCTGGGTTAATAATGCCGAATCCTGATAGTAAACCAGCCAGTATTGCCCGCTAAAAGTATCTATTTTGATGGGGCCGTGCTGCTCGCGCATGTAATCGAGCTGAGCCTTATAATATTGCGGATCATAGCGTAAAGCCTTTTTATCGGGTTTGGTCCCAATGGCAGGTTGTATATAAGTTCGGGTGCTATCCAGCCCACGGGCAAACAGGATATCGCCTTTATCATCTACAACAATGGCTGGCACCACCAAGCTATCCCGAACGGTGGTAATAAAGTTGAACGAATCGTTATCGTCGGCCGCGAGCAGCATTTTTACGCTCAGCGCCCATAGCTGCGCCCGCGTACGCTCGCTTTTGGCGATACCTTTTACCAGGTAACGGGTATACAGCAGCGAGCCAATAGCGATAACTACAGCAAAAGTGAGTAACAGGTATTTCCAGCGGCGTTTACGTTCGTATGGATTCATTGAAATGTGCAAATTACTTATTATTTCGAATTTCGAATGTTCAATTTCGGATTTATTTTGACTCATTTAACGGGGTCATTTTGCTTTTAATATTTTATATTGGTAAAATGGATAAGATCGAATTAAAAAAACGTACGCAAAAGTTTGCTATAGACGTGATCAAATTTATCGGGAAACTACCATCAGATCGGGCGTTAAATGTATTGGCGAATCAGTTGTTAAGAAGCGCGTCTTCCATTGGTGCAAATTATAGATCGGCATGCAAAGGCAAATCGACAGCTGACTTTATCAATAAGATCATCATCGTTGAAGAAGAAGCGGATGAATCAGTTTATTGGTTTGAGTTAATGGAAGGTTCGGGTTTGATCGATCCGAATTTAATTATACCGCTGAAAAAAGAAGCCATTGAGTTGACCGCTATTTTCACCGCCATCGGAAAAACAGCAAAAGCGAATCAGACAAAAACTAAACTAAAAAGTGCTTAAAATTCGAAATCTATGAGCCAGGATCTTAAATAATTTGAATTTCAAATAAATTCGAAATTGAACATTCGAAATTCGAAATTAAATATCTTTGCGGCATGTCACAATCCAATGTTCGTGTTCGTTTTGCGCCAAGTCCAACCGGCGGGTTACATTTAGGCGGTGTGCGTACCGTATTGTTTAACTATCTGTTTGCAAAAAAAAATAATGGCATTTTTGTGCTGCGTATTGAGGATACCGACCAAAGCCGTTATGTGGCGGGCGCCGAGCAATACATTTTAGATTGCCTGAAATGGTGCGGATTAAATCCCGATGAAGGCCCGGGTATAGGCGGGCAATATGCCCCTTACCGCCAGAGCGAGCGTAAGGCGCTTTACCGCGAATATGCCGAGCGCCTGGTAGCGCAGGGCCATGCTTATTACGCTTTTGATACGCCTGAAGAGCTGGATAAAAATCGTAAAGAGATACCGAACTTTCAATACGGTCATGTATACCGCAGCCAATTGCGTAACTCGTTAAGCTTAAGCGAGCACGAGGTTGATCTGATGCTGGATAATGACACACCGCATGTTATCCGCATAAAAATGCCGCAGGATGAAACCGTGCGTTTTACCGATATGATACGCGGCGATGTTGCTTTTGAGACTAATCAGGTTGATGACAAGGTGCTATTAAAAGCCGATGGTATGCCCACCTACCACTTGGCCGTTGTGGTTGACGATTACCTGATGAAGATAACTCATGCCTTCCGCGGCGAGGAGTGGCTGCCATCGGCGCCCGTACACTTGCTGCTGTGGAAATACCTGGGCTGGCAGGAGCACATGCCGCAATGGGCGCATTTACCGCTTATACTAAAACCCGACGGGCACGGCAAATTAAGCAAACGCGATGGTGCAAAGTTCGGTTTCCCGGTTTACGCGATGGATTGGCTGGATGATAAGATCGGCGAGCTAACACCGGGGTTCCGCGAGATAGGCTTTTTACCCGAAGCGTTTTTAAACATGCTGGCAATGCTGGGCTGGAATGCCGGCACTGACCAGGAGATATTTACCTTGAATGAGCTGATCAGCAATTTTTCGATAGAACGGGTTAACAAAGCCGGCGCTAAGTTCGACTTTGAGAAAGCCAAATGGTATAATGCCGAGTGGATCAAAAAGCTAGATGCCGAAAGCCTGAAGCCGGAAGTTAAACGCGTTTTAGCGGATAAGGGCATAAGCGATATCAGCGATGAGCATCTGGTTAAAGTGATTGCCGCGGTAAAAGATCGTTGTACTTTACTAAATGACTTTTACGCACAAAGCATCTACTTTTTCCATGCACCTGCCGAATACGATCTGGCAGCGGTAAAGCCTAAATGGACCGACGAGAAAACCGAATTCTTCAATACCCTGGCAAGCAAGCTATCCAACGTATTATCGTGGAACGCTGCCGAACTGGAAGCGATGTTTAAAGCCCTGACTGAAGAAAAAGGTTTCAAGATCGGCGATGTAATGCTGCCTTTACGCGTGATGCTGGTAGGTGGCAAATTCGGCCCGCATGTGTTCGATATCGTGGAGTTGTTAGGTAAACACGAAACCGTACTGCGTATCGAAAAGGCTCTGGTGGCTTTTAACAGTTAATCAAATTTAGCGCGAAATACTTTTACCAATCGCGGTAAGCTGCTCGATATACGCGGGGTAAATCAGCCCGTTACTTTGTATCGGTGCATCCCAGGTCATGGCACCATGCGCATCATTTATCTTTTTGGTATAGCCAATAACCTGCTCGATAGTAAAGCGTGGCTTGCCCATACCCCATCTTTCGCCCAGGTTGCTTAACGCGTGTATCTGCGCGCCGTCTATCTTACCATCGTAAGGGTGGTTAATGGTTACCAGATCGTCTTTATTAATCTCGCCGGCAATATAATCTTCGTAAGGTGTGATGCTCGCTAATCTGTAAAAAACTCCCGGATTAAAACCCACAATACTATTCGGATTGCCGGCTCTTGCCGCGGCAGCAAAACTTTTAAAGTTCGGCGTATCTTCGGTACGATACATAATGTTCGACCAGTAACAACCATCAAACCACCAGCCATCTATCTTATTCCCCCATCGCACCGACCACTCCCTGATGATATGTTCCCAGTTTGCCTGGAACTGTTTATTGGGATAAGGACCATTTTGCCACTGCAAAGCCTTACGGGCAACCGAGTCGCCGGCAGGCGCACCCGATGGCAGGTAAACGATGAGTTTTAAACCGCGCTTATGTAGAGCATCGGCCAGGTCGGATATCAGGTCGCGCCTGGAGCATTTGCTGGGTTTGATACCCACCAACTTATCGTATACCGCATTGGGCGCATCGTAAAAACCCGAGTTTTGCCCGATGGTAAATATCATATACGACGCGCCTACACCTTTAACCTGATCTGCCAGGCCATTCACATCAAAATGATCTACCAGCTGGTTCCATTTAGCAACATCGATTTTTAAGCCTTCGGTTTGCCGCAGCCAGTCGGGCAGGTAATGCGTCATCACTCCAAATTTGGCCTGCTGCAGCCACGCCGCACGTTCCTGCGCATACGCATTAGCGCAAAACAAGATCAGTAAGAGACAGGTATATCTTTTCATTACAGAGGTACTAAGGTGTAAGATTTGCCTTTTTCGGTTTTAAAGTCAATGGTGTATTGCTTTGCGACTGGTAAGTCGGCGAGGGTTATATTATCCTTTTTTTGATAGGCCGGTTTTGGCTCCTCTTGATCGAGCGGGTTGCTGTTAACCCCTGAAGCCTTTTTATAGGCCACACCAACAACCTTTAAAGGTACCTGTGCGCTTACCCGGCAATTACCACCATTATTGGATTTAATGATAGCACGGGATATCTTTCCTGCATCCCAATCAATCGCTACCTCAAAATTCCCCCGGGCTTTGATGCCGCTGATACTTCCGCTTGGCCATGCATCGGGTAGGGCTGGCAGCAATTCGAGTGCTCCGGCATGGCTTTGCAACAGCATCTCTGTCATCCCTGCGGTGCCACCAAAGTTACCGTCGATCTGGAATGGCGGGTGTGCGTCGAATAAATTAGGAAAGGTACCTCCGCCGGTCATTTTAACGGTGGTTGTTGGGTCGATATAATTAAAAGCCGAAGCCAGTATTTTGTAGGTGTGGTTACCATCGTGCAGGCGGGCCCACCAGTTTACTTTCCAGGCCATAGACCAGCCCGTGCTTACATCGCCCCGAAAGATCATCGATTGTTTTGCCGCGGCAGCCAGTTCGGGCGTAGCTTCAACCGATATAAACTTACCTGGGAACAAGCCGAACAAATGCGAGATGTGACGGTGCGTATCCTTCGGATCGTCCCAATCCTGAAACCACTCCTGCAATTGCCCGTACTGGCCGATGTGTAAAGGGTATAATTGCGCTTCGGCTTTTTGCAAACGGCTAACAAAAGGGGCATCAATATTTAAGGCTTTCGCCGATGCGATACAGTTGTTAAACAATTCGCGGATGATAGACATATCCATGGTGCTGGCCATACTGATCTCGTACTCTTTACCGTTGATCTTCACTGAGTTTTCGGGCGATACGCCGGGGTTGGTGATGAGGTAGCCGGTTTTGGGGTCTTTGATGAGCCAATGGAGCATAAACAAGGCCGCGCCTTTCATCAGCGGATAACCGGTTTGCTTTAAAAATACTTTATCGCCGGTAAACAGGTAATGTTCGTACAAATGGGTGCTTAACCATGCGCCACCCATCGGCCAGGCCGAGTAACGGGTACTCGCCTTAGGGTCGGTATCGTAATTGCCTACAGTTGATGTTTTGGCCCATATATCCGAGTTGTGATGCTCAACCCAGCCTTCATTAATATTGTAGTTTACCCTGGCAGTTTTAGCGCCGTTTACCGAAAGTTCTTTTATAAAATCGAACAGCGGTTGATGGCATTCAGGCAAATTGGTGTTCTCGGCCAGCCAATAGTTCATCTGGGTATTGATGTTGGTGGTATAGTTACTACCCCAGGGCGGTTGCACAGCATCGTTCCATATCCCCTGCAGGTTTGCAGGCGGTGTGCCAGGACGGGAACTCGCTATCAGCAAATAGCGCCCGTATTGGTAATACAGCGTTTGTAGTTGTTTATCAGGATTAGCGGCATCAAAATGGCGTAAACATTCGTCTGTAGGCTGCCCTGACTCATGCGATCCAACACCCAAATCAAATTTCACTCTTTTAAACAATCCCGTATAGTCGGCAAGCTGCGCTGTCCGCAGTTTTGCATAACCGGTTTTCAGCGCGTTCTCCAAATGCGCATTTGCCGTTACCGCGGGATTTTTGCCTTGCAAGCCCGGCGACTTATCGAACCCGTTAAAGCTGGTAGCTTCGGTTAAATACAAAGTAACCTGGTTTGCACCGTTTATTTGCAAGGTATTGTTATCAACCTTAACACTCCCGCCCGATGCTACAGCCTTCAGGTTGATCTGAAAGTTCATCCCTTCGCCGTTTGGTTCATCATACACCACCTGTTGTGGTTCGTAATCACGATTGGCAACGTATTTGGGGGCTTTGCCTTTCAAGATTAATTGATCTGTGCCTTTAGCGCTTACACTAAAATGCAGCTTGCTGTTCAGGTTTGCTGCAAAATTAATTGCACCTGCTTTATCGGCGCTGATGCGTACCACCATTACTTTGCCGGGATAACTTATCCAGGTTTCGCGGGTGTAGTTAACGCCATCAACTTTGTATTTTACTGTGGCTGTGGCGCTATTCAGATCAAGATCTCGGTAGTAATTACTTGCTGTGGTATCGTTATATTTAAAATCTAAACGTAAATCTCCCAACGGTAAGTATCTTGCCGAATAAGTACCCTGCAATCCTTTTTTAAACAGGGCGGCACCTTTGGTATAGTCTCCGTCAAAAATAGCCTGCCGTACCTGCGGTAAATATTCGGGCCCTTTAGGGTTATTGCCATCCACCGGGTAGCCCGACCATAACATATGATCGTTTAACTGGAACCGCTCGTGTACTATTTTGCCAAAAACCATTGCCCCGGTTGTACCGTTGCCCAGCGGCAAAGCCTCTTCCCAGGCGGTGGCGGGTTTATTGTACCATAGTTTAAGATTATTTTCGGACAGGTGTTTTTGGGCAAAAGATACTTCGCTTAATAATAAGGCAGCAGCGAAGGCAGTGTATTTAATTAAACTCATTTGCAAGGTTTGAATAAGAAGTTGGCAGGGATTAAATTAAAAAAGTTAACAGAGTGCTATTCGCATCCTGTTAACTTATATTTAAAGGGGGTATTGCAGTTAATTATTGTGGTGGATTAGGCGATACAAAAGTTCCTACCACATCAACCACGCCGTTAGTGGCTAACAGATCGCTGGTTGTAACGTTTACCGACCCGTTCAACTGAATCGGGTAATCGGACGTATTACTTGGCGAAGCGTTAAGCACCTTGATCGTCATGGTAGAATTTGGATTGGATATAAACGCCGGGTTGCTGAATTTAAAATTAGCCGGGTTGTTGGTATAAGCACCCGCTGGAAGCATCGTAGTTGCCGTGACATCGGTAACGGGTAAGTTATAGTGCGAATACTGGCCGTTCAATATCAAATACAATAAGTAATTTTTCACGTCGGCCGCAGGGTAGCTTTTCCAACTGGTGGCAGCTTTACCTGCCGATGTTAAAACCGCTGCCCATAAACCTGTTGTTTTGGTGGTTACCATGCTATTGTTGAAAAATATGTAGGTTTTGTTGGGCTGCGTATACAAGTTGGTATCAATACCCGAATAGATGATCGCATCGTACATCCTGCGGAATAGCGTATCGTTTGGTGTAGCGTTTTGATACGCCCGAGATTTTAAGTACGCCCAGGCTGTTTTGCCCAGGTTGGCATTTAGCGTATCGGTTGTGCTACGGGTAAAGTCTCTCTGCAACTTCATACAACCGGGCATGATGATTGCCGCCGACGATAACACCACCAGCACTACTATGATATTTTTGATCTTTTTCATTTCGATTATGCTTTAATGATTAATAGCCGGCATTTTGGGTTAATAAACGGTTAGCATTAAGCGCGTTTTGACTTAACGGCCAGTATATCCTATTCAAATCCTGGAAACCTGTTTGTGCCGTACCAAATATCCGTTGGCGACGTGATACTATCGGGTCCATCACGGTTTTCACATTGCCGGTACGCACCAGGTCGAACCAGCGCTTACCTTCGCCGAATAACTCATATTGTCTTTCCAGTAAAATAGCATTCTCCATAGCTGCGGTAGTGGTATATTGTGTTGCCGGAATTGGGGTAACCGTTGTTGCCGGTGGAATTGGGTTCCTTGCCCGCACATAAATAAAGTTGAGGTATTTAAGCGCGTTAACCAGATCACCGGTTTGGGCATAGGCCTCGGCCAGGGTTAAATAAATATCGCTTAAACGGTACATAACCAGGTAAACATTTAAGTTTAAGGCTGTTTGGCCGGTTGCCAGTATATTGGCTGCATTATAATTGGTCACAAAGTACTTCAATGTTTTATCGCCGTGAGCCAGGTATGAGCCGGTTGGTGTGGCAAGCGTATCTATCGTTTTACCAAAACGGGTATCCACTTTGTTATTCTTTTTCCATCTAAAGTAAAGCGCTGTATCCATTTGAGCCGGGTTATTACTTAACTGGGTAGTCATAGGCAAACAAGCACAGCCATTTACTGTATTATCCCAGTTAATGCTCCAGATGCCTTCGAGCGAGCCTGCCGGGTTAAGAAATACATTTTTCCAGTTAGCCTGAGTTTCCAGGTTGCTGGCGCTTGCACCCGTGTAAACTGCACCGGTTGGCGATTTTGCAGCAAACAGTTTTTGTATCCAGGCAATAGCGTTTTGATAGTCGGACTGGCCGCCTCCCGGCTGACCTGCGCGCCACATGTACACATCGGCCATCATAGCACAAATAGCGCCTTCGTTAATATTCCAAACAACCGGGGTTTGATTTTTTTGGATCAACGAGTAAGCTTTAGTTAAATCGGGAATAATTACTGAATCGATGATTAGTGCTTTAGGCACTCTGGTTTTCGCCGGTGGCTGGGTTGCATCGGTATAAGGCGTTGTCCATACTACGGCATCACCCCAAACCCTAACAATATAAAAGTAGCACTCGGCACGCATGGCATAGCTTTGAGCCAACGCGTTATTTACAATGGTTGTAGTGGCCAGGTTATCGTACTGAGGAACCTGTGGTATGTACTTGATATTGGTATTGGCCCTATATATAGTACGGTATAAACCACCCCAATCGGCTGTCGCGTTGTTAATGGTAACGGCGTTAAACGATAACTCGGTAGAGGTATTGTTGTTATACTGACCACGGTCAAAATTATCGGACCGGCCTTCGCCCCAATAATTGTACCTGCCTCCATACGCTTCTGTTTTATCGCCACCCGCATCACTTCCGGTACCCGGACCGGTCATTTCTTCCTGGAACGAGGTGTACATACCCGCTAAGGCTGCCGTTATATCCTTATTACTTCTAAAGTAAACATCTAAACTTACTGAACTTAACGGGCTTTCCGTTACGTCCTTAGTGCAACTGCTTATCGCTCCAACTATGCAGGCAAAGGCGGCGACACCAATTATTTTTTTCATTATTTTATTGCTGAAATTCATCTTCGTAATTTTTAGAAACCAATGTTTACGCCAAAACCAATCTCTCTTCTTTTTGGATACTTACCGTTATCAAACCCAGGTGTAAGTACTGAACCGCTAAATTCAGGGTCAAACCAGCTATAATCGGTCCAGGTTGCCAGGTTATCACCGTAGGCATATACCAGGAAGCTTTTAGCACCGATCTTTGATATCAGTTTCCGATCGAGTGAATAGGTTAATTTTACGTTAGCCAATCTGATGTACGAACCATTTTCGAGGTACAGGCTATTTACCCCGTTGCTTATGTCGCCATAAGTATCTTTGTTGGTAAACAGCGGATACTTGGCAATATCACCCTGGTGCAACCATGAGTTATAAATAGCGTCAACCGTAGGCGGCGAATAGGTTGAACTGTTGGCGTTTTGGCCATTTGCTGTCGAATTATAAACTTTATTGCCGAACGAGGCATTAAAGGTTACATTTAATGTAAAATGTTTGTAGGTAAAATAGTTGGTTAAACCGAAGAAACGCGGTGGTATACCGTTACCTAAAATCTGCTTATCATTAGCATCAATTACACCATCGTTGTTAACGTCCTGCCATATAACGTTACCGCCTTTCAGGGTTAAACCGTTACGGGTAAGCTGGTGGATAGCGCCGGTGTAAGGCACACCATTGTCAAGGAAACTGGTAGCGGTTTTACCATCGGCCGATACGCCAACCGGGGTAAGTATATCGCCATTAACTGCATACGAGTTTGACACATCATACTGGTATACACCTAAGTTTTTGTATAGGTAAAAATCGCCTACATGGCCACCTTCCTGTATAATATACGAGCCTGTATACATGGTGGTGTGGTTAGCCAGAGCTGTAATTAAACCGGCCCGTTGGAAGGTTGCGTTAGCGCTGATGTTCCAGTTAAAGTCCTTGCTTACGATAGGCGAACCGGTTAATGTAAGCTCCAAACCACGGTTATCTATATCACCCAGGTTAACCGTTACATTTGCAGGACCTGCTTCTTCAGGTAGTTGTGTAGTGTACAATAATCCACTGGTTTTTTTGATATAATACTCTGGCGTAAAGGTTAAACGGCCTTTCAGGAAGGTTAGGTCCATACCAAAGTTTTGGGTAGTGGTAGTTTCCCACTTAATGGCGTTGTTACCTAATGTTGTAGATAATGCCGCCGCGCTGTTACCATTATACGAAGCGTTGGTATTATCGGCCCCGAAATTGATCAACGTTGCATAGAGGTAATTATCCTTTAACTGGTCGTTACCTAACTGGCCAATACTATAGCGCAATTTACCATCATCCAGGAACTTCCTTGTCCAGCTCATGAACTTCTCATCGGTAAAGCGCCAGGCGATAGCGCCCGAGTAAAAGTTACCCCATTTGCTATTAGGGCCGAACCTTGATGAGCCATCGCGGCGGTATGTACCGGTTAAAATGTATCGCGATTTATAATCGTAACCCAAACGGCCAAATACCGACTCGGTACCAAAAGCTGTGGCAGTAGTGCCGGTTTTTGTTAAGTCAACAATACCTACGTTTGAGGTAAATACCAATTCGCTCAGATAGTTGTTATCGCCGATGTCATACTCATCGGTTCGTAAATGCTCGCGGCTAAAACCTAAAGTACCATTTAAATTATGCACGCCTTTAAAGGTGTGGTGATAGTTTAAGAAGGTTTGCACCTGGTATGAGAACTGACGGGTATCAGTACTGCTGCCCACATCGGCACCTGTACCACCGCTGGTTAAAATAGAAGGAGTAAATGATTGGGTAGTCGGATTGCTTAATTTGGCATTGAAGCTACCGGTCAACTTCAAATCTTTAGTAAACGAGTAGATGGCTGAGACGTTGTACTGAGCAAGGTAGCTGGTTGCGCCGTTGGTTTGTAATAAGGCGTAAGCAACCGGATTTCTTTTCGACTCTACATAACTGGCAAGTGTGCCATCAGGACGATAGATTGCTGTCCACGGGTTACGTTCAAAAATCTGTTTGATACTTGTACCAACCGGGATATCATTACCTGTTTGGTATGCGAAAGACAGGTTATTGGTCACCTTGAACTTCTCATTCGGTTGAAAGTCAACATTGATAGTAGATTGCAGCCTTTTGATGTAGCTGTTGATCACGATCGATTGATCATCAATATAGCCAATACCTGTATAATAAGTTAAACCTTTTTGGCCACCGCTTATACCCAGGGTATAGGTGTTTTTATTGGCTGTTCTGAATAACAGGTCCTGATAATCGTTATCAGCATTCAGGTAATGGTTTACCGAATCCTGGTTGATACCATTGTTACCATCGCCGCGGTTTTTACGATAGTAGCGCAGATCGTTTGCTGAAGTTGTAGGCAGGCTGTGAGCCAGTTTACCAAATAAATGGCCGTAAGTAGCTGTTATTGAGGGCTTACCTTCCTGCCCGCGTTTGGTAGTTATTAAGATTACACCGTTAGCGCCGCGCGAACCATAAATAGCTGCCGAAGCGGCATCTTTCAAAACCTCGATCGAAGCGATATCGGTAGGATTAAGGTAATTAGCATCAGTGCTGATAACACCATCAATTACATACAATGGGCCGGTGCCCGAATTTACTGTACCGGCCCCACGGATAACGATAGTACCTTCGCCTGATGGGTCGCCGTTATCATTGGTAACCAAAACGCCGGCTGCCTGGCCTTGCAGCGCATCAAACAGCGTTACCGGTTGGCGCTCGTCAATTTGTTTAGCGCTTACGGTGGCTATAGAACCTGTCAGGTCGCGTTTTTTCACTTCCTGCCCGTAACCGGTTATCACCACCTCGCTCAAATCGTTGGATGTTTCCTTTAAAGTGGCGTTAATCGCTCTGCGCAGGCCCACCACTTCTTCGAGTGGGTTGAAGCCAATATAACTGAATACAAGCACTGCCTTATCATTAGGTACCGATACGGTATACTTACCATTTATATCGGTAACCACACCTGTGCTTGTGCCTTTTACTTTTACAGTTACGCCGATCAGCGCTTCGCCTTTCGAATCGGTAACCGTACCGGAAACTTTGATGCCCCCGGTTTGTGCAAACGTTAAGGATGCACTGATTAACAAGGCAAGCATGAGTACTGACAGCCGCATGATGTGGCTACCTGCCTTTGTAATTTTTTGAGTAAATAGTTTGACCATAATACTAATGTTTAGATTAGGATTTAGTTAATAATTAAGGAGTTAATTAAAAAATACCAGGAAAATTTGGAGTGTAAAGGTGCGTCATAATTTTTTTCATCATCATTTTGGTTAAAGTGGTTTGGAGGAAAACTTGGTTATAAAATTGGTTAATGCAAGTACCTAATTATTTAATTAAGCCCATTGCTTAGTATTGGCAAATTATTCAGTTATTTTGTCAATAAAGCTTTGTACAGTATTTAAAACGTGATTATTACACTTAACAATATCCCATCGGGGTGTAAATAACCCATAATTTTTTGAACCGTTTTAAATGCAATAAGTTTTAGGTTGGTACTATTTTGTGGCGTTGTAACCTACATCGGCAGTGGTAAGTACATAAGCGCCTGATGTGGTGTTACTACTTTCTATTTTACCATTGGCAGCAACCTTTACCATTGGATAATATAGTTTGGCTTGTTCGCCCGCCGGTGTGTAGTATCCGCCGGCTGATCGGCTTAGTTTAGGGTCGGTTTGCGTATAACCATCGGCAGGTATGGCCCCGGCATTTTTTACATTAAATAAGATATTGCCTTTCCATTGGGCATTAGGGTATGGGCCCGTTATAGTTGCCGCGGGCCCGCCGCCTTGTATAATGTTATTGCTGAAAGTGGTGAAAGTTGCCCCCATGCCATTGGTGCGTTGGGTCATTACATAGTTTTCGGCGTTGTTTACCAGGGTATTGTTGGATATGCTTACTCGGTCGGGCCTGTCATGACACGTTAATTGAGACCCGTCGGCAACTTCGCCATCGCCGTTGCCAATGGTAATGGCCGGTTTACAATTCTCAAAATAATTACCAACAATCAGGTGATCATCACCAAAAATGCGCAGGCCGGGCGTATTGATAAAGTAATTGCCATAAACTATCGATTTGTTACCATGCCTTAGCGTAAACTGGGCAGGGCAGTTGCGAATAGTATTGTAGCGCAAGGTAACCCCTGATGCTTTTACCGATATCAGTTCATTCTCGCCAGCGCACTGTTCAAAAAGGTTATATTCCACAATGCTGTTACTGGTAGACATGCTAAAACCGCTTAATCCGAATTGTAGAGTTTCGGCTCCGTTTTTACCCCCCTGATCCACATAATTATTAAAATAGTTGTGGTGAATGCTTAATCGCTCGGCAATCTGTTTGCCTGTACCTCTGATGGCCAGGAAACGGCCCATGGCATTCTTATTCTGAAAAGTGTTGTGATCTATCTCATGATCACTGCCTGCAATGGTCAAGTCCTCACCATCGCCTGTATTTTCAAATATATTCTGCGTCCAGCGGCAAAAGCTGCTGCCTCCTGCTGTTTTAGCCTTAGATGATTTGTGTGTAAACCTAAACCCTTTGATGGTAACATACGCTGCACCGCTTCCCAAAACAAAACCACCCACACCATTTATTTCAGCCTTGCCAATGGTTTCGGCACAGATCAGGATCGGATGCTCTTTGGTTCCTTTCCGGTTAACCGTAATATCCTCGGTTGTGGTATAAACACCGTTCGCCAGCGTAATTGCATCACCCGCCTTTGCACTATTGATGGCACTTTGCAATGCCTGTATCGAGTTAACTTTGATATTATCAGCAAAAACGGCCGCGCTCAGGCACAAAACGGTTATAAATACGCTGATCTTTTTAGTTAGTGGGGAAATTTTCGGTTTCATGGTTTATCTCGGTATTAATCGGTTATGGTAAATTGCTTTTTCAGGCGGATATCTGTTGATGAGCTGCCCATGCGTATCTCAAAAACGCCGGGCTCAACAACCCAGCTCATGTTTTTATCGAATAGCGAAAGATCATCGGGATGTAGTGTGAGCTTTACTGTTTTAGTTTCGCCGGGTTCCAGGGTTACCCGTTCGAAACCGCGCAGCTGTGTATCATAAGTAACCACGCTGCTCACCATATCTTTTAAATAAAGCTGCACAACCTCGTCGCCTTTAACTTTGCCGGTGTTTTTTACGTCCACGCTTACCTGTATATCGCTGGTTTTATGCCCATCGCAGTTAACAGTTAAATTACTGTATAAAAATGTGGTATAGCTTAAGCCATAGCCAAAGGGATATAATGCGCCATTCACACTGGTTTTGCCGTAACCATTGGGCCCTGCGCTGGGCTGGTCTGCCTGAGAGTTTGGTTTGAACGGAAAGTTGAACTCGATCTGCCCGGTAGTTTTGGGAAAGGTGATTGATAATTTTCCGCCTGGGTTATTATCCCCAAAAATAGTTTCGGCAATAGCCTGCGCCCCTGCATTGTTAGGGAACCAGGCCTCGATAATGCCATCAACATAACGATTGGCCCAGTTTATGGTTAACGGTTGCCCGTTTATTAAAACCAGCAGCACCGGTTTGCCGGTGGCCTTTAAGGCCTCAAGCAGTTTTTCCTGGCGACCGGGCAACTCAAGCCCTGTGCGCGACTTGGCCTCACCTACCTGATCTTCATCCTCGCCCAATACAGCGATCACGACATCCGACTGTTTAGCCTGCGCCACAGCCTCGTCAATGCCTTTTTGCTCATCACCTGTTAAAGGTGTATTGATGATCTCGCTCTCGGGCCAGGTAGCATCAACCACGTTGCAGCCTTTGGCACAGGTTACCTGTGCACGGTTACCTACGTAATTTTTGATGCCGTCCAGCACGGTAGGGGTAGCAATATTAGACGGGCCGTAACGGCTGATCTGATAACGGGTAGCTGTAGCCATTGGACCAGCAACCAGTATCTTAGCTGTCTTTTTGATATCAAGCGGTAAAAAATTATGATCGTTTTTTAGCAGCACTATGCATTGGCGTGCCATATTGAGCACAAAATCTTTGGTTTTTTTAGGATCAACGATCTCATCGGCCTTTTTCGGATCTGCAACGTATGGTTGATCGAATAATCCCAACTTAAACTTCACTCGTAGCACATCAGCAACACGGCTATCCAAGGTAGCCATCGAAACTTTACCTTCTTTAACTAATTCGCGTAGCGGGTTAATAAAAGCACCTGGCATAGTAAAATGGGTACGTACATTTAAACCGGCCTCAAATGCCTGTCTCACCGCGTCTTTAGCATCGGTGGCTACGTGGTACTTAGTATAAATAAATTCAACAGCTTCGCTATCTGATACTACGTAACCGGTAAAGCCAAATTTTTCGCGCAGTAACTGAGTCAGAAAATAATAGCTGGCTGTTACCGGTACGCCATCCCAATCGTTATAACTGCTCATAATACCCAGGGGATGTGCTTCCTGTATTACCCGCCTGAAAGGGTATAAAAATATCGACTGCATCTCGCGCGGGGCCACGTGCGGATCGGTACGCGCGTTACCATCGCGGCCACCTTTGGGCACACTGTAAACTGCAAAGTGCTTTACCGTTGCGGCCACATGCTGATCCTGGATGCCCAGCGTCATCTGCTTGCCCAGTTCGGCGATCAGAAAAGGGTCTTCCCCATAGGTTTCAACCACACGGCCCCAGCGCTGATCGCGCGCGGGATCCAATATAGGCGCGTAAACATTTGTATAGCCTAGTGCTTTGGCTTCGCGGCCGACAATGTTCCCGGCTTCATATACCAGGCTTTTGTTCCAGGTACTTCCTATAGCTATCGGTGCAGGCAGCGGCGTAGCTCTGTCGTGATTAAGGCCGTGGATACCTTCGTTACTAAAATCAACCGGTATACCCAGGCGCGTTTCTTCAACAAACCATTTTTGTATGGTGTTGATGGCCTCGGCATGGCGACTGTATGGGTAAGAGTATTTGGTATCTGATTTTGGGTGATAGGCCAGGCCGTTCAATTCCTCATCGATATTGGCTATACCATCTTTCCATATCTCGTTCTTCCATTCGGGGGTAGGCATTTCATCTTTCAACACCCGGCCGTATCCGTACAACGTAGCGGTTTGGCAGGTTTTCTCTTCTACCGTCATTTGCGATAGCAGGTTGGCGATGCGCGCTGCGATAGGCTGCGATTGATCTTCAAACACATCCATCTTACCATTCTTGTTAAAATCTATCCAGCCTTTATGGTAAATATTTTTTTGCTGTGCATTGGCTTGCAGCATACACATGCCCAAAGCTGCGAACAAACCATAGCGTTTTATTTCCTTGCTAAACAAATTCATTAGAGTGAGATAATTGGTGCAGCACAGGCTGTTAAACAGCCCGTTGCCGCAATGTCAAAAGTAGGTTTATACGTGTGTCGATATTATGGGTTATCGGCTAATAATTAACGCTTATTTACATACCGTGTAACTTCGATGTGTAATTATTGTTGCGTAATCTCGATCACGCTGCTGCTTTGCGGAATGATCTTGCCTGCCGAAAGGTTCAAACCAACCGTCATCAGGTAATCGCCGCTGTATACTTTGCCGCTATCGTTAAAGTTTGATTTGATGCCATCCATCAAATTGATCTCTTCAACCTTATATTTTTTCTGCGGATCGAGCCCCTGCAGTTTTACCAGGTTGAATTGCGCCTTGTAACGTGTGTTTAAAAAGTAATTGAACAACAAGGCCTTGCTTTTTGTATCGTTAACATACATCAGCACGGCGCGGTCTTCTTCATAAGGCGATATCAGACGGTACAGATCGCCATACCAGATCACGCTGCTCAAGCGGTTGTAATTTTTGATGGCCTGCTTGCTGAACTGGATTTCGGCGTCGTTGAGTTTTTTTACATTAAGATCGTAGCCCAGGCGGCCCATCATAGCTACATCTGTGCGGTATTTTATGGATGCCTGTTTGCTCCATTGCGTTACGTGCGCCGATATGGTATTAGCCGGGAAGAAGTTTGAATACCCCCATTGGATGAACACTCTTTCCAGCGGGTCGGTATTATCACTCGGCCAAAATTCGGTAAAGTATTTCAACGCTCCATATTCGGTACGACCGCCACCGCCCGAGCATAACATCATCAACAAGTGCGGGTATTTTGCCCTAACCCTGTCCAACACATGGTAAAGGCCCAGGGTATAATCAACATACACCTGCGATTGCCTGTCTTTTAAATATGGCGAGTAAGTATTACTCATGGTGCGGTTACAATCCCATTTAATGTAGGCGATGCCGGGATTATTGGTCATCATGTTATCTACAATACTGTAAACATAGTCCTGCACCTTAGGGTTTGTCAAGTCGAGCACGAGCTGATTACGCTGATAGTTTTCATCCCGGTTAGGCAGTTTCAATATCCAGTCGGGATGCTTTTCGTACAGTTCGCTTTTAGGGTTCACCATTTCAGGCTCGAGCCAGATGCCGAATTTAATGCCTTTAGCCTCGGCCTGTTTTACCAAATATTCCACCTTATGCGGCAGTTTGGCTTTATTTTCCTCCCAATCGCCTAAACCGGCTTTATCGTTATCGCGCGGATATTTATTGGCGAACCAGCCATCATCCAGTAAAAACAAGTCGACGCCCAGCTTGGTAGCATCATCAAATAAAGCTACCAGTTCGTTTTCATCAAACTTAAAGCCGGTGTTCTCCCAATTGTTCAACAAGGTCATGCGCGGTTGATTACCGTCGACAATGCCGTAATTGCGCGCCCATTTGTGCAGGTTGCGGCTGGCCTGGCCCTTGCCCTGATTGCTATACGTAAAAATAAAAGCCGGGGTAGTAAAAGCCTTTCCGGCATCTAAATGATACTCGGACGCGGTTGGGTTAATGCCCGATATTACCCTTAATGAGTTATGCTCATCCATCTCGAACTGGAAACGGAAGTTACCCGTCCAGGCCAGCGAGCCGGCAATTACCTCGCCGTTGGTTTCGTCGGCCTGCTTATTTAGTGCCAGCATAAACAAAGGCGCTTCGTACATATCGGCACGGGTGCCCAGCTTACTGTCGATCATTTTGTTACCGGTGGTCAGTTCATCTTCCTGCATCTTCATTTCCATGGCCCAATCGCCGTGATAATGGGTGAGCCAGTATTTTTTAGCGTCGAAATGCAACATGGCCGAAGCGTAATCGGTAAGCAGCAAGGGTGTTTTTTCGCTGTTGCGTATTTCTGTCCATGCCTTAATCACGTCTTCCTTATCAAAAGCCTGGTAATGTAAAACAACCTCTACCGGGTATTTGGTATCTTTCAGTTCGATAGTAGTCTCGGTCACATCATCGCCCGGGTGGTTTACGCTACTATTTACATAATTCAATTCCAACGAGGGGTTGCCGTCGGCATGTGTTACCTTAATGGCAGCTTCATACTGATCTTCCATACCACCGGTTATGTAGGCTTCGTGCCTGGTTGCTGCCAGGGCAGGCAGATCAGCATCATTGAGTAAGCGCTTACCCAGGTACGATTGATATACCCGGTTGTTTTTACCAACGGTAAGTACCAGGTCTACATGTTGGGTATGCACAATAATCTGTTTACCGGTTTGCGCATTGGCGCACACGCAACCCAAAAGCAAGAAAACGGTCAGGTTTCTCTTAATTAATGTTATCATAAAATGTAAGTTTCAGGCGGCTCTGTATCGCACATAAAAGTATAGAAATATTGCACAGGTATAAACATTTGGTCCGGTTACAATAAAAGTCATTTTTATTAACAGAGTATTCGACCATATTGACATATCATTCAGCGTTATTGTATCATTATTAACTAAGACACCCTGCCACTCTTACTAATACTCTCTCCAAATTTTGACAGAGAAATGTCGCTGCCGATGTACCCGGTTATGCCGATTATGGTGAATTTTGTGCCGCTTATGAAAGACAAAAATTCGAACATAGCTATTGTACTGGCATTCGCGCTTTTACCCTTATCGGGCTTTGCTACCGATGTTTACATTCCCTCGTTACCGGCCATGGCGGGCGCACTGCACGTAAGCAGCGTTGATGTGCAGCTAACCTTAAGTCTGTTTTTGATCAGCTATGGCGCGTCGCAGTTGTTTGTGGGCAGCTTTTTAGATGCCTTTGGCCGTTACAGAGCTTCCCTGGTTTCGCTACTGATATTTGCGGCAGCCTGTATAATTATCGCCACTACCAAAAACATTTACCTTATTTATTTAATGCGGGTGATACACGGTTTTACCGTAGGGACGATCATCGTAGCTAAACGGGCCTACTTTGTGGATCTGTTTACGGGTGATAAGCTGAAACATTATTTAAGTTTGTTTTCCATCATCTGGTCGGCGGGACCGATTGTGGCGCCTTTTATCGGCGGGTATCTGCAAAACGCATTCGGATGGCAATCGAGTTTTTATTTTTTAGGCGGATTTGCCCTGGTGATGGTTGTACTGGAATATTTTTTCAGCGGCGAAACGCTGGTTAAGCCTACGGCTTTCCAGATCAGAAATATCCTGAACATTTATAAAAAGATGATCAGCACGGCAACCTTTACGCTGGGTATCGTAATGTTGGGGCTATCCTACGGCATGGTGATGGTGTATAACATGACCGGCCCTTTCATCATCGAACATCACTTAAACCTTTCGCCGGTTACAGCAGGTTATAGCTCGCTGATATTAGGCTTTGCCTGGATGACCGGCGGTTTTATTGGCAAGGCCACCATCAACCGCCCGTTTTATAAACGGCTGGTGGTGAATATCGGAATTCAGGCTTTGTTCGTTATCGCCATGATCATTAGCCTGCGCTTTGTTAGCAATTTATATTCGCTGATATTTTTCGCGTTCGTTATTCACGTATCTACCGGCTTTACCTTCAACAATTATTTTACCTTCTGCCTGGCTAGGTTTCCACAGAACGCGGGCATCGCAGGTGGCTTAACCGGTGGTTTGGCTTATGTGATCATCTCGTTTTTAAGCTATGGTGTGGTGAGCGCTATCCCGGCTAAAGATGAAGCTAACCTGAGCTATAGTTACCTGGTATGTGTAATCCTTTCGATCATCGTAATGTTTACCATCTATCGCTTCAAAACCCAAGAAAAACAACAAGCGGTACCTGCCTGAAACAAAAAAGCCCCCAAGCTTTCGCCTGGGGGACTTCTCCCGGGTTCCATCTGGAAAGTTGGATGGATACCCTATTTAAACAATTAAGGGAAGGGCGGATTAAGTAGTTCTTCAGGAGTTTATGGCTCCTATCTTTTTCAATAATCTTCTGTTCTCACGCTTGTGTATTAATCGGTGCACTAAAGCATAAATAACCGGTAAAATCAACAGCGTGAGGATAGTTGATGTTACCAGGCCACCGATAACCACAATGGCCAAAGGCTTTTGGGTTTCGCTGCCAATACCTGTTGATACCGCGGCAGGCATTAAGCCAATAGCCGCCATCAGGGCCGTCATCACCACTGGGCGAACGCGGGATATTACACCATCCAGTATCGCCTGGTTAAGCTGCATACCGGCTTCGATGTTTTTGCGAAAAACGGATATCAGGATAACCCCATTCTGGATACACACACCAAACAGCGCGATAAAGCCGATACCGGCGGATATACTAAAGTTGATACCTGTGATATGTAATGCGAGTATACCACCGATAAGCGCGAACGGCACATTGAGGATAACCAGCGAGGCATCTTTAACATTACCAAAGGTTATGAACAGGATAAGGAAGATAACCAGTAAACAGATAGGCACCACCCGCGACAGGGTTTTTGATGCGCGGGTTTGGTTTTCAAATTCGCCAACCCAACTGGTTGAGTAACCCTGATCGAACTTAACCAAGCGGTTTACTTTCTCCTGAGCCTCAGCAATGGTACTGCCCAAATCGCGGCCGCGGTTTGAGAACTTTACCGCGATGTGGCGGGTATTGTTATCACGGTAGATAAACGCGGGGCCTGTGAGAATCTTAATGTCGGCAATCTCTTTAATAGCTATCTTCGATCCGTTAAGGGTAGGCACCATCAGGTTTTCGATCTTTTCCTGCGTATCCCTGAACTGCTTTTGATAGCGTACCCGGATATCGAACCGGCGCTCGCCTTCGTACAGTTCGGTGGCGGCTTTACCGCCAATGGCCATCTCGATAACGGCGTTGGCATCGGCTGTTGAAACGCCGTACAAGGCCATTTTACGCTGATCGAGCTCGATCCTGAACTCGGGCTGACCAAGGTTACGCAACACACCCAAATCTTCAATACCTTTTACAGTTTTCAGCACATTCAAAACTTCATCGGCTTTGTGATCGAGCACATCGAAATTTGGCCCGAAGATATTAACTGCCAGCGAGGCATTAACGCCGGCCACAGCCTCCTCCACATTATCGCGTATGGGTTGCGAGTAGTTAAACACGGCGCCCGGAATTTTCTTTAACTGCTTATCCATCTGAGCGATCAGATCATCTTCGCTCAGGCCTTTGGGCCATTCTTTTTTGTTTTTCAGGTCGACCTGTATCTGTACGTCAAAAAAGCCTTTGGGGTCGGTACCATCGTTGGTGCGACCAACCTGCGCCAATGTTTGTTTTACTTCGGGGAACTTTTCAAGTATCTGCATCATTTTTTGGTTGATGCTCTCGGCTTCGGGCAACGATACGCTCATCGGCAATTCGGCCTCAACCCACAGCGCGCCCTCGTTCAGATCGGGCAAAAACTCGGTACCTAAAAACCTGGCCGAAAAAAAGGTTAAAGCCATAAAAATTACAGCCACCAGGATACTTACCTTAGGATATTTATACGTGTAGTTAAACATACGGCGGATGCCGTTTTCAAAAAAGCTTACTACCACGTTGTGTTTTTCTCGCACATTTTTACGCAACAATATGCTCGACAGGGCCGGTACCAGCGTTAAGGTAAATATCAACGCACCCAGCAAGGCAAAGCCCAGTGTGTAAGCCAGCGGCGAAAACATTTTACCCTCAACCTTTTGGAAAGCGAAAATGGGTATTAAGCAGGTGATGATTATAAGTTTAGAAAAGAAGATAGCCTTACCCATTTCGGTGCCAACATTTTTAAACAGGCCGAGTTTGACGAGCTTGTTGAACTTATCCATCCCTACCTCTTTGGCCTTATGATCGAGCGCTACGAATATGCCTTCCACCATTACCACAGCCCCATCGATGATGATACCAAAATCCACCGCGCCCATTGAAAGCAGGTTGGCGCTCATGCCTTTAATGCGCATACAGATAAAAGCAAACAACAGCGACAGTGGGATAATAATAGCTACAGTTAACGTAGTGCGCCAGTCGGCCATGAACAAAAACACGATAACTGTTACCAGCACGATGCCTTCCAGCAGGTTGTGGATAACTGTTTCCGTACAAAAATCCATCAGGTTGGTACGGTCGTAAAAGGTATCTATCTTGACATCCTTCGGCAGGACATGATCGTTCAAATCTTTCACTTTTGATCGTACGCTATCCAGAACCACGGAAGGATTTTCGCCCTTGCGCATCACCACAATGCCTTCTATCACATCTTTCTGCTTATCACGGCTAACCTGGCCCAAACGCGGCAAGCCCGCTTCTTTCACATCAGCAACATCTTTAGCCAGTATGGGCACATTGTTTACATTTTTGATGATGATGTTCTGTATTTCGTTGATGTTATTGATCAGACCGATACCGCGCACCACATAAGCCTGGTCGTTTTTTTCAATTACATCGCCGCCCACGTTTATGTTGGTGCGGTTGATAGCATTGTAAACATCAAGCGAGGTTAGTCCGTATTTTTGCAGCATGGCCGGGTTAACGCTCACCTCATAATCTTTTTCTTCGCCGCCAAAGCTATTCACGTCGGCAATACCGGGTACTGATTTAAACTGACGGTCGAGCACCCAATCCTGTATGGCGGTCAGTTCGTGCAGCGATTTAGTTTTACTTTTCAGCGTATAGCGATATATTTCGCCGGTGGGGCCGTAAGGCGGCTCAATTTCGGGCTTTACGCCATCGGGTAAATCGGCATTGGCCAGGCGGCTCAACACCTGCTGGCGGGCGAAGGCATCATCCACATCATCATCAAAAATGATACGGGTGTAGGATAAACCAAAGGCCGAAGTAGTGCGCAGGTTGGCTTTCTTTTGTACCGAGTTGAGCACCGTTTCGATAGGGATGGTGATAAATTTTTCTACCTCTTCGGCGCTACGGCCCGGCCATTGGGCAATGATGATGATCTGGGTGTTGGTTACATCCGGAAAGGTTTCGATAGGCGTATTGGTATAGCTCCATATCCCCAGCACCACCAAAACGGCAGTCATGAAGAACACGAAGTAGCGGTGCCTCAGCGAAAAATAAATGATGTTTTTAATGAACTTGTTCATTGTGCTTGATCAGTTGTGGGTTGCGTGTTATCAGTTTTCAGTTATTAATCCCCGGTTATCTGATCGTACAGAAGCAATTGGTTTTTAGATACCACCCTATCGCCAGGCTTAAGGCCAGATGCGATATAGGTTACATCGTCCACCGTTTTGATGATGCTCACCTCGCGCACCTTTAAATCGCATTTATCATTATACACCACAACGTAGTTCTTGCTGCTATCAAAAACTATAGCCTTTGCAGGTACCGAAACCGACTGCGCGTTCTCGTTATTGGTGATGGTTACGTTAGTAAACATCTGCGGTTTTAACAGCATATCCGGATTAGGAAGGACGATTTTGATCTTCATTACTTTGCTATCCGGATCAAGCACCGAGCTTACTTCGTTAACCTTACCTGTAAATACTTTACCCGGGTAAGCGATGGTAGTTACACTGGCTTTATAACCCACCTTTACCTTACTGATATCCGATTCGAACACGTTCGCCCATATCCATACATCCTTCATGTTGGATATGGTGAACATACTACCGTTGTTATCCTGGCGGATAAAGCTGCCCGCAGTAATATTTTTTTCGACTATGTATCCGCTTTGCGGCGCTTTTATAACCAGCATTCCGTTGGCGCTGGTATTGCCGCCGCCATTAATAGCCAATGCCGATTTAACTTTGTTGTTGGCAGCTACTGCTTTATTATAATTCTCTTTAGCTTCGGTAAAATCGCGCTCGCTGGCGATGCCGTTTTTGTACAGGTATTCGGCCTGGTCCAACTGGCGTTTGGCCACCGCAACATCCGATTGAGTTGACGACAGATCGGTATAATTACCCGCAACATCGGCACTGCGCATCACAGCCAGGGTTTGGCCCTTGCTTACCTTATCGCCCAGGGATACCTTTACATCGATTACCTGCCCGCTGCTAAAGGGGAATACTTTTACCACATTATTATCATCGTTCGATACCTCGCCCGAGAGCACCAGCTCGTCTTTCATAGGGGCAATTTTAGCGGTATCAATAGTGACCATTTTAGCCATCGAATCGCTTACGCAAACCTGTGTGCTTTCGGTAGCTTCCTGCTTTTTGCCTTTGCAGGCTGCAAGTAACAATAAGCCGCAAAGGGTAACATATATTTCTCTTTTCATTATCATTTATAGGTGTGTCAAGGTTTGATTACGGGTGCGCCAACGGCAAAATCAAGATCGGCGATGGCTTTTTGCAGGTTATATTGCTGCTGATACATTTGCAGTTTGGTGTCTTTATACGAATCGAAAAAGTCGATGAACTCCACCAAACTTATCTGTCGCTCCTTAAAGCTTTTCATCATGTTTTTAAACAGGGTATCGTACTGGTCGTTAAACTCGAGTTGTTGGGTTGAGAACAGCCGCTGGTTTAACTTATATTCGTTAACGGCGGCTACCACATCGTTTTTCAGTCGGGCCTCGTTATCTTTTACCGTATTCTCCTGGCTCATCATGCCGTATTTAGCTGATTTGATGTTGCCCTGATTGCGGTTAAAAAAGGGCAACGGTAAACCAATCTGCAAGCCATAATAATTTTGCGCGTAGCTGCTGTTTTTATCATACGAAACGCCGATAGTTACATCGGGTACTGCCATTGCCCTCTGTAGATCGAGATTGTGCTGTGCGGATGCCAGTTGAGCCTGGTTCGACAGGTAATCGGGCCGGTTGGTTTTGGCCTGCTCTATCAGCGCGGCCACATCCAGCGTAGCGTTTCTGTTAGGCGCTGTATTGACCTGCGGAAGAATGAACGAGGTTTCTTTAGCCTGGATGAGTGTTTTCAATTCAGTTTGCAAGTCATTGATCTGTTTGCTGTTCTCGATCATATCATTCTGCAAACCAAACAGCAAGGCTTTCAAGCGGATCAGATCGCGCATCGAGGTGTTACCTACATCATACGATTTTTGGATGGCGTTAACCAGGTTGGTAGCCGATTCGATCTCGTTTTGGTAAACTTTGTTCTGATTGATCAGCGTAGCCAGTTGGCTAAAATCGAGCTGTAAATTGTAGCGCAGGTTACGCATCAGATCGTTAAATTCGGCTTCCTGTACTTTGGTGTTGTCCTTAGCTACCTGTATCTGTTTGCCACGCTTACCGGCTGTAGTAAATACCTGGCTTAGTTGTAAATACACCTGGCCCAGGCCCTGAGCGCTATTGTGATAAAAGAATTTATTGCTGCCGCTATCGTAAATGTTCTGATCGGTGCTTAAAACCGGGTTATCCCATAGTTTGGCCTGATCGATTAAAGCTTTGGTCGACTCGACGTTATATTTTTGGGCCAGCAACTGGAAGTTGTTTTGCAGAAACTGTTTTTCAGCATCCTGGAAAGTTAGCTTTAGCGTATCGGTTTGGGCTTTGGCCGCACCGAATGGAATGATCAATAAAAATGGTAAAATCTCCGGCACAAATTTAAACCGCATAGTTTGTATTCAATTTTGGATGGTCAAAATTAAATCGCGGTTTTAAGCACAGGATTAGAACGGGATTAGAATTTCTAAATGTTTTGTAAGAATTCTGCTGTCATTATCGTACCCACACCCTCGGTAGATTGTACACTGAGCGAACCGCCGAACAATTGGATAATTTTTTGCGTGACGAACAGCCCAATGCCATTACCTGCAAAAGCGCGCGCGTTAGAGCTGCGGTAAAACGACTGTGTTACCTTTACTAAATCATCAGCAGGAATACCGATGCCCTTGTCGGCTATGCGGATGCGTATCAGGCGCGCATCGGCATAAAAATCGCAGGTAACCTGCTGCTGGCCGGAGAATTTGAACGCGTTACCCACCAGATTATTCAAAGCAATAAACATTAACTGGCGGTTAGCGGGTATGGTAAGCAACGCCTCGTTTTCGGGCAGATGTTCGATATTGATCTTCAGCATACCTGGCCCGACCTTGTTGTTCCAAAAATCGTGTATCTCCCAAAGTAATTCGTCCACGCGGACCGGCACCAGGTCGGCACTGTTGTAATCCACATCCACCTGAGCCAGTTCCATCAAACCCGATATCGTATCCATCAAACGCTCAGACTCTTCGAGCACCAGTTGCAGGGTTTTTTTATTTTCCTGCCTGCTACGTTCTTTGCTCAGGGCCAGTTCAACTTCGCCTATAATACTCGTGATGGGCGTGCGTAATTCATGCGAGGCATTAGTAACATAGGTTTTTTGCAGTTCGAAATCGCTTTCGAGATGCTCCAGCAGCCTGTTAAAATTACGTGCCAGCTCGCTTATTTCGTCGCGTCCGTTACCCTCGTTTACCCGCACATTAAGGTGGGACGATTTGATCAACTGCATTTGCTTCACCAAGTCGTTAATGGGCGAAAGCGCCTTGGTGGCAAACAATCTGCTTACAAAATACAACAAAGCGCCAACCACCACAAAAACTACCAGCATAATCTGGAGCATTTTATCCAGCCTGCGCTGCCCTTCAACATCGCTGGCCGAAGCCAGAATCACGAAGTTACCCTGGTTATCTTCGTAATAGATACCCACCACCTGATCGTCGCCATCGGTGTATTCTAAAAAGCGTTTTTTTCGCACGGTTTCGATGGTTTTATAATCCCAATGGGGTTGTGCTTCATGGATAAAGGTCGCCTTGTTACGGCTATCGTACAGGCGGATCACCTCGGTAGGCAGACTTTTGAGGTAACGCTCGCGCACTTTACTCAGCGAATCGGCACTGATCTCGTCGGCTTCGAGGTATAACTGTGCAGCAACATTAGCACGATCGCGCAGGTGTGCGAAAAAATCATCCTTAATAAATGCATGAAATGAAAAGTAGATAGATACCAGCACCACCAGCAATACGCCCGATCCGATCAGGCTGAAATATAACGATAGGCGGTTTTTAATCTTCACGGTTATGCCTCTGTTTTAAAGATATATCCCTTACCTATAACAGTGTGGATGTATTTGCTATCGAAACCTTTTTCCAGCTTATTGCGCAGGTAATTTACATATACATCAACCACATTAGTGCCGGTATCAAACTCAATGCCCCAAACGGTTTTGGCAATAGTCTGGCGGGATAGTATTTTATCGTGGTTGCGCATCAGCAGCTCCAGTAAGGCAAACTCTTTAGTCGTCAAGCTGATCTTTTTACCTGCGCGTTCGGTGGTATTGTTATTGGTGTTTAGCGTAATATCGCCCAGGGTGATCAGGTTATTGTCGTCATCAGTTCTTTTGCGCCGCAATAAAGCTTCGATCCGAGCTAACAGTTCCTTAAAGTGAAAGGGTTTCACCATATAATCATCGGCGCCGGTATTTAGACCTTTTACCTTATCATCAATGCTACCCATGGCGGTGAGCATCAATATAGGCACACTTTTATCCCTTTGGCGAACAAAGCGGCACACTTCAACCCCGTTAACATGCGGCAGCAATACGTCAAGAATGATCAGATCGTATGGCTTGATAGGAAACTGCCTGATAGCTTCGGCTCCATCTCGACATACATCGACCAGGTAATTATTTTCTTCGAGCGCCTTTTGGATAAAAGCGGCAACGCGGTGTTCGTCCTCAATCAGTAGTATTTGTGCCATGGGTTGGTGTAAACAAATATACTACGTTATCGCATTGAACAAATTGCTGTTACCGTCTTATCAATCTAATCAAACTCTATCATTTTGATAGGGTTTGATTAAAGCAATCTCTTCACAAATATCAACACAATAATCTATATATCAACTATTTAACTACCGCACAAATCAACTGGCACTGGTATTGGCATGGTGCAAATAAAATTAACCAAACATTGATCAATTAACACGCATGAAAGACCAAGACCTCAAATACTCCACCAAAGAGATCATCGCCATCATAGCAGTATGGCTTTTTACACTGGGCATAATTTACCTGATCTATTTAAAAGTGCGGATGATCATCAGTTAACAAGTACACCAAACCCACATCAAAATGGAGGCTATACAAATAATCATTTATCTGATACTATTCGTAGTCATTTTCTGGCTATTGTTTAAATCCATCAACTATTTCGAAAAAATCTAAAATCATGATCGTATTATTCATCGTAGCCGTGGCCGTGTTTTTTTACATGGTTTATGTGCTTTTAAAACCCGAAAAATTTTAACCTATCCTTAAAAACTAAATTGCTATGAACACAGAATACGCAGGTATTATTATTATGTACACGGCAGCCGTTGCCCTGGCCATACCGCTGGGCCGGTATATAGCCAAAGTATTTAAAGGCAGCAGTACCTGGTTTGATTTTATTGCACCGCTGGAGCACCTCATTTTCCGTTTAAGCGGGATAGACAGCAAAAAAGAAATGACCTGGAAGCAGCATTTGTATGCTTTGCTATCGGCTAACGTGCTTTGGCTGTTTTATGCTTTTTTTTGCCTGCTAAATCAGGCGCACCTGCCGCTAAATCCGGATGGTAATCCCAATCAAACGCCCGACCTGGCTTTTAACACCGCCCTGAGCTTTTTAACCAACTGTAACCTGCAGGATTACTCGGGCGAAAGCGGCGCTACCTATTACACGCAATTATTTGTATTTACCTTTTTACATTTTGCCAGCGCCGCAACCGGTATCGCCGCTATGATGGTGGTATTTAAAGCGATGAAAGACAAGGTTACCGATAAGTTAGGCAACTTTTGGGATTACTTTGTAAAATCCATCACCCGCGTGTTATTGCCTATAAGCTTCGTAGTAGCCGTAATACTCGCCTTTAACGGCACCCCAACCAGTTACAAGGGTAAAGATACCCTGATCACGCTGCAAGGCGACACCGTACATGTATCACGCGGGCCGGCCGCGGGTATGATAGCCATTAAACAGGTGGGCACTAACGGCGGCGGCTGGTTTGGCGCAAACTCGGCACATCCTTTAGAGAACCCTAACTACCTGACCAATATGGTTGAAACCATCAGCATCATCCTTATTCCTGTCGCGTTGGTTTTTGCTTTGGGTTTTTATCTGGATAAACGAAAACTATCCTGGGTAATATTCGGTGTAATGACACTTGGATTTATGCTGGTGGTATTTCCGTCCATCAGCGCCGAAACCGGCGGCAACCCTGCGATAGCACATCTGGGTATCAGCCAGCCCGGCGGATCGATGGAAGGTAAAGAGGTAAGGTTTGGCGCAGCAGCGTCGGCTTACTGGGGTATATGCACTACGGTTACCTCAAACGGGTCGGTAAATGCCATGCACGACAGCATGATGCCGGTATCGGGTATCACCCAAATGTTTAATATGATGATCAACGCCTTTTACGGGGGCGTAGGCGTGGGCTATCTTAACTTCTACATATTCATCATCATCGCCGTATTTATATCCGGCCTGATGGTAGGGCGTACACCAGAGTTTCTGGGCCGTAAAATTGAGGCCCGCGAAATGAAGATCGCCTCGCTTATCGCGCTGCTGCATCCGTTTTTGATTTTGGTGGGCACCGCCATTTCATCATACGTACTGGTGCATTTCCCTAACATCAACTGGGCCGAAAAGCCATCGGCATGGTTAAACAACCCTGGCTTTCATGGTTTTTCGGAGATGCTGTATCAATTTACCTCGAGCGCGGCCAATAATGGCTCGGGGTACGAGGGGCTGGGCGATAACAGCATATTTTGGAACGTGAGCGCCGGAATCGTGATATTCCTGGGCAGGTTTTTACCCATAATTGGCCCGGTAGCCATTGCAGGCATACTGGCTAACAAAAAGCTCGTTCCTGAAAGCGCCGGTACATTAAAAACAGATACCGGCACCTTTGGCATCATGATATTCGCGGTAATATTTATTGTTGCGGCATTATCTTTCTTTCCATCGCTGGCACTGGGACCCATCGCCGAACATTTCTCTTTAAAATAATCATACGATAATGAAAACACCTCAAAATACATTATTTCAGGGCGAGCAGGTGAACGATGCTTTTAAACAGTCGTTCGTTAAGCTTGACCCGCGTGTACTGATCAAAAATCCGGTAATGTTTACCGTGGAGATAGGCACGTTTGTGATGCTCATCGTGAGCATCTACTCGTTCACCAATAAGGGTCAGGGCAGTTTTGGTTACAACCTTACGGTGTTTATTATCCTGCTGCTTACCGTACTGTTTGCCAACTTTGCCGAGGCCATTGCTGAAGCACGCGGTAAAGCACAAGCCGAAAGCCTGCGCAAAACCCGCGAAGAAACACCAGCCCGTTTGCTGGTTAATGGTAAAGAAACCCAGGTAATGTCGTCTCATTTAAAAAAGGGCGATATATTTATCTGTGAAGCGGGTGACAATATCCCTACCGATGGCGAGATCATCGAAGGTATTGCCACCATTGACGAATCGGCCATTACGGGCGAGTCGGCCCCGGTGATACGCGAATCGGGCGGTGATAAATCATCGGTAACCGGTGGCACCAAAGTACTATCCGACAGGATAAAGGTAATGGTAAGCACCCAGCCCGGCGAAAGCTTTTTGGATAAGATGATCGCCCTGGTGGAAGGTGCATCGCGCCAGAAAACACCTAACGAGATCGCGCTGACCATCTTACTGGCTGGCTTTACATTGATATTCGTCATTGTATGCGTTACGCTTAAACCTTTTGGTGATTATTCGAACACGCCGATCACCATCGCGGCTTTTATCTCTTTGTTCGTTTGTTTGATACCCACAACTATCGGTGGCCTGTTATCGGCCATCGGTATTGCGGGCATGGACAGGGCGCTACGTGCCAACGTAATTACCAAATCGGGTAAAGCGGTTGAGACAGCAGGCGATTTGGACACTTTACTGCTTGATAAAACCGGAACTATTACTATCGGTAATCGTAAGGCCACCAACTTTCACCCGGCTGATGGTGTTGACCTGCAATACTTTATACGTACCTGTGTACTAAGCTCGTTGGCTGATGAAACTCCCGAAGGAAAGTCTATCATCGAACTGGCGCAGGCCGGCAGCCCGATGATATCGCTCAAAGTTCCGGAAGGTTCAAAATTCATCAAATTCACTGCCGAAACCCGCGCCAGCGGTTTGGATACGCCGGATGGTTTGCGTATCCGCAAAGGCGCTTTTGATTCGATACGCAATATGGCAACCCTGGCCGGCCACCCTTTCCCCAGCGAAGTAGAAGCTGAGGTGAAAAAGATCGCATCAAACGGTGGCACGCCACTGGTAGTATCCGAAAATGAAGCCATACTGGGCGTGATCGAATTGCAGGACATTATCAAACCCGGCATTGCCGAACGCTTTGAGCGCCTGCGCAAGATGGGCGTAAAAACCGTAATGGTTACCGGCGATAACCCTTTAACTGCTCGTTTTATTGCCGAAAAGGCCGGTGTGGATGATTTTATCGCGGAAGCAAAACCTGAGGATAAAATGAACTACATTAAAAAAGAACAGCAGGGCGGTAAGCTGGTAGCCATGATGGGCGACGGTACCAACGATGCCCCGGCGCTTGCCCAGGCCGATGTTGGCGTGGCCATGAACAGCGGCACCCAGGCAGCGAAAGAGGCCGGAAACATGGTAGACCTGGATAACGACCCAACCAAACTGATTGAGATTGTGGAGATAGGGAAACAGTTACTGATGACCCGCGGCACGTTAACAACCTTCTCTATCGCTAACGATGTGGCCAAGTATTTCGCCATTGTACCGGCCCTGTTCATGGTATCGATACCCGCATTGGGCGCACTCAATATCATGAACCTGCACAGCCCTGAATCGGCTATCCTGTCGGCAGTGATCTTCAATGCAATCATCATTCCGCTGCTGATACCGCTGGCTTTACGCGGGGTGGAATATAAACCGATAGGCGCCAGTGCGTTGCTGCGTCGAAACCTGTTTATCTATGGCTTTGGCGGTGTTGTCGTACCGTTTATCGGTATTAAGCTGATAGACATGGCTGTGGGGCTTTTGATATAAATAACGAATTTAAAATCTTAAGAAAATGAAAACATATTTTTTGCCATCCTTACGTATCACCCTTGTGCTCATCGTATTGTTAGCGGGCGTTTATCCTTTGCTGATAGCCGCTGTAGGTAAATTAACTCCTGGCGGCGGAGATGGTGTTGCCGTTACCGTGAACGGAAAAGTGGTTGGCTATGCCAACATCGGCCAGAAGTTTACCCAGGATAAATACTTCAACTCCCGCCCTTCGGCTGCTGATTATAAAGCTGATGCCTCATCAGGCTCGAACAAAGGGCCAACCAACCCGGATTATCTGAAAGACGTTCAAAAACGTATCGATACCTTCCTGGTGCATAACCCGGGTGTAAAGCGTGCCGAAATACCTGCGGAACTGGTTACCGCTTCGGGCAGTGGGCTGGATCCGAACCTTTCGCCTGCCGGGGCAAAAATACAGGCTGCGCGTATTGCTAAAGTTCGTGGGCTGAGCATCGAAAAGATATTGGCTTTGGTTGATGCGCATACCGAAAAACCTTTATGGGGATTATTCGGCCCTGAAAAGGTGAACGTGCTGCAATTAAACGTAGCTTTAGATGAGATGAAGTAACGATAAAATGGGCAAGTGTCATGCTGAGCCTGTCGAAGAATAGTGGGCTGGCCTTACGCTCGTCCTTCGACAAGCTCAGGATGACAGCCCTCGCTTATTATAAAAGAATCTCCACATGGATGACCAACAGCAACCGGCCGAACATTTCCTCGAACTGATCAAACGATCAAGACGGGGGAAGTTTAAGATATACATAGGCATGAGCGCGGGTGTAGGTAAAAGCTACCGCATGCTGCAGGAGGCCCAGGCCTTGCTACGCACGGGTATTGACGTAAAGATCGGGTATATCGAAACTCATAAACGTAAAGAAACCGAGTCGTTATTGACCGGGCTGCCGGTCGTCCCTCGCCGTAAGCTTTTCTACAAAGGCAAAGAACTGGAGGAGATGGACTGTCAGGCCATCATCAACCTGCGGCCCGAAGTAGTGGTGGTTGACGAACTTGCCCATACCAATATCGAAGGCAGCAAGAACGAAAAGCGCTGGCAGGATGTAGTGGAGATTCTGAACGCCGGTATCAACGTAATCAGCGCGGTGAACATCCAGCACCTGGAAAGCCTGAACGAAGAGGTAGAGAAGATTACCGGCACTGCCATGCGCGAACGTATCCCTGATAAAATGCTGCAAATGGCCGATGAGGTAGTGAACATCGACCTTACAGCCGATGAACTGATTGAACGCCTGAAGGACGGCAAAATATACGACGCGCAAAAGATACCGACTGCGCTTAATAACTTCTTCCAAACCGACCGTATCCTGCAACTGCGCGAACTGGCCCTGAAAGAGGTTGCCCACCAGTTGGAGCGGAAGATAGATACCGAAATCCCTAAAACCATCAAGCTACGGCCCGAAATATTTCTGGCTTGTATCAGCACTAACGAGGATTCGGCCAAGATCATCATCCGCAAAACGGCCAGGCTGGCATCGTATTACCGCTCAAAATGGTATGTGATGTATGTACAAACCAGCAGCGAGAACAGCGATAATATCCGGCTTTCAGCACAGCGCTTTCTGATCAATAACTTAAAGCTCGCTACCGAGCTTGGCGCCGAAGTTATTAAGGTAAAAACCAATAATATTGCAAAGGCTATTTGGGAAACTGCCGAGCAATACGAGATAACGACTATTTGCATTGGCAAACCGCATTTTAAGTTTTATCAACTGGTACTTAAAACCGCGGTGTTTACACAACTGCTCAATAAAATGAGCAAAACCAATATCGACCTTTTAATACTATCCTGATATGAGCATAAAGAACAAACTACGCGCTGGCATAACTTTTTTGTTTGTGATGGCGCTGATAGCATCCGGCCTGGCCGCCTACTATCTGAACCGTCTTTCGGCCGACTCGAAAGATATTTTGAAGGATAACTACCGCACGTTAATTTACGCCAAGAATATTGACGAGGCGCTTGATAACGCTACCGGGGCTTATACAGTTGCCACTCAAACCGCTATCATTGAAAAAAACCTGGTTGCGCAGGAACATAATATAACTGAACACGGCGAACGCGAACTAACTGAAGATCTGCGTTTAAATTTTGAGCATTATAAAACTGCAGTCGGCCATCATGAGCCTGCATTAGCATATAGCGCCGCAATGAAAAATATGCTATATGGTATTATGCAGCTAAACATGACAGCCATCGAACATAAGGATAAGACCGCTGCTCACACCGCTCATACGGCACTGGTTATCGTATCATTCATTGGTTCGTTATGCTTTTTGATTGCCTTTACTTTTATGGTTAACTTCCCCGGTTACATTGCCAACCCGATAGCCGAGTTAACACAAGCTATCAAAGCCATCGCGGGTAAAGATTACAAAAAGCGCATCACGTTTTCATCAAAAGACGAGTTTGGCGAACTGGCCGATGCCTTTAACCAGATGGCCCATCAACTGGATATTTACGAGAACAGCAGCATAGCCAGCCTGTTGCTCGAAAAGCAGCGTATCGAAACCATCATCAACTCGATGCACGATGCGATTATCGGTTTGGATGAAAAGATGTTCATCATATTTGCCAACCGGGTAGCCTGTAACCTGATGGGCATTGCCGAGGAAAAACTGGTAGGTGAATACGCACCTGACGTTGCCCTGGAAAATGACCTGCTGCGCAATATCCTGCATGCCGAACAAACCCGCATGAAAATATTTGCCGATAACCGCGAAAGCTATTTTACCCGCGAAGTACTGGAAGTTGGAAACGAAACCACCAATACCGGCAAGGTGATCATCCTCAAAAACATTACCGAGTTTCAGCAATTGGATGAAGCTAAAACCAATTTTATCGCCACCATTTCGCACGAGTTGAAAACGCCGATATCTGCCATCAAAATGAGCCTGAAATTGTTGGAGGACGACCGGATTGGCGCTATCAATACCGAGCAAAAACAGTTATTGCAAAACATTGAGGACGATGCCCGTCGCCTGCTGCAGATCACCGGCGAACTGCTGGATATGGCCCAGATCGAGACTGGCAAGATACAACTCAACTTTGGCAGTACGCATCCACAAAACATAGTGAACTATGCGGTACAGGCCATCCGGTTTATTGCCGATCAAAAAGAGATCAATATAAAAGTAAATTGTCCCGAAACGCTGCCTACCGTCAGGGCCGATCTGGATAAATCTACCTGGGTACTGCTCAACCTGCTCTCAAATGCCATCAAATACGGTCCGGAAAAATCAACCGTTACCATAACTGTGGAGCGGGCATCCAACAATAGCATACAGTTTTCGGTGAAGGATAAAGGCCAGGGCATTGATGCCAAATATCTGTCGCGCATTTTTGAGCGGTATTTTAAGGTTCCGGGCGGTTCGCCTGATAAAACAGGTACCGGTTTGGGCTTGGCTATCGCCAAAGATTTTATAGAGGCGCAGGGCGGCAGTATTAATGTAGAAAGCGAGATTGGCGAAGGCAGTAAATTCTATTTCCTGCTGCCGGTTGGTTAGGCAATTGTCAGTTTACATTTAAATCCAATCAATATGCTTACCTTGTTGGAGATTGCTGGTATATTGGCCTGCATAATTTTACCGTTGAAGCCGAATAAAAAGAAGACTGCGAGTAAAGATAACCGTGAGGCTTCGGATTTCGTGGTCGACGAGGACGGCGACATCAGCAATAAAAACGATAACCCCAGGCAACGCGCCCGGAATTGATAAATAAGCCCGCAATGACATCAAAAGGCAAATTACTGATTATAGACGACGAGGAACGCCTGCGAAAACTGCTTTGCCGCATACTGCAACTGGAAGGTTACGACGTGCTCGAAGCATCCAACGCAAAGGAAGGCCTGCGCTACCTGGATAACGATGCCATCGATGTGGTGATCAGCGATGTAAAACTGCCCGACCTTAACGGTATTGAACTCACCAAGAAGATCAAAGAACGCCAACCAGCTACCGAAATCATCGTACTGACGGCTTATGGCACCATTACCGATGGTGTAACGGCCATCAAAAACGGCGCTTTCGATTATATTACCAAAGGCGATGATAACGAACTCATCATCCCACTGGTGAGCAAGGCGATGGACAAAGCCATTTTGCAGCGCCGTGTGCTCGATTTGGAGAATAAGCTTAACAGCAAATTCGGTTTCGAGCGTATTGTGGGCAACTCGCCCGCTACTTTGGCCGCCATCAAGCTGGCCGAACGTGTAGCCGTTACCGATACTACGGTTTTGCTACTGGGCGAAACCGGTACCGGCAAAGAAGTTTTCGCCGAAGCTATACACCAGGCCAGCCCACGTAAGCTTAACCCTTTTGTAGCGGTAAACTGTAGTGCATTCACTCGCGAGTTACTAGAGAGCGAGCTTTTTGGCCACAAAGCAGGGGCATTTACCGGGGCAGCTAAAGATAAGCGCGGCTTGTTTGAAGAAGCCAACAACGGTACTATTTTGCTGGACGAGATAGGCGAACTTGACCATGACCTGCAAGCCAAATTGCTGCGTGTGCTCGAATCGCAACAGTTCATCAAAGTAGGTGATACCAAAACCACCAGGGTAAACGCGCGGGTTTTGGCAGCTACCAACCGCAATTTGCAGGACGAGGTAGCTAAAGGCAATTTCCGCTCCGACTTGTTCTACCGCCTCTCAGTATTTCAGATTACACTGCCCGCCTTGCGCGAGCGCAAAAAAGATATTGGTCCGTTGGCCAAAAACTTCATCCAATACTTTGCCGGTAAGGTGAATAAAAAAGTAACCGGCTTTACACCCGATTTTCTGAACCAGCTTGAAAAATACGACTGGCCCGGTAATGTGCGTGAACTAAAGAATATCATTGAGCGAGCCATTATTTTATGCGACGGGCAAGAACTGGATGCCAGCCTGCTCCCTTATGAGTTTGAGCATCATACCCAAACCTCGCCGGTTAATTCAGCGTACGATCTGGCCTCGGTTGAAAAATTCCACATCCAGCGCATATTGAAGCATACCGAAGGCAACAAGGCCGAAGCCGCTCGCCTGCTAAATATCGGTATAGCTACACTCTATAGAAAACTGAATGAATATAAATTAGATTGATAACTATCTAAGTAAGGCAATCTCACTATTCAGCCAATTAAAATCAGGTCTTGCATTAACATCCGGCTCAAGGCAGGCATCGCTTAAGTTGTGCAACCTTTGCAACGCAGGCTGCGATGGCTTGTTACACAGGCGGATCAGATCATCCAGTAAATGTCCAAAGGCGCTTACTTCCAATCGCTCCAACGCATGGGCTATTTGCGCATCCTGTTTATCGTAAAAACAAGCCGCGCCAAAATCGCCGAACAGGGTATTGCCTTCCTCATCAATAAGCGTATTGTGGGCATATAAATCGCCATGCATAATGCCCTTGCTATGCAAGTGTGCTGCCAGTGAGGCGATAGTTCCGGCGATTTTCAATACCTGTTCAACCGAAAGCTTCAAATCTTTGTCGAACACATCGCGCGTGCAACTTTCAAAACTTGGAGTGATGCCCAGGTTGAAAAATCGCTGTGGTATCAACTCCATCACCAAGCCGGTTTTACCCTCGGGATGTGCGGATATCTGCCCCTGCAAATCTACCAATCCCGGATGATTACCGGCTACAATGTAAGCATGCATCTCGTCTTCAGGCAAGCCATCGCTGGTTACCGCGCCTTTGAAGACTTTTACGGCTACCGGACGTGCATCATCACCCATTGTAGCTTTGGAGATAATGCCCGACGCGCCTTCGCCCAGTTGCTTCTCGATCTGCAAAGTGCTCCAATCGATAAAATCTATGCTTTCGGCTTCGGGCTTAGTATTGAACAGGTTTCCAGAAAAAGCCAACCAGGATAGTTTGGGCATAGCCAGCAACCATGCAGGTAATCCGGTCAGTCGGTTGGCCGCTATGCGTACTAAAGACAGGTTTCGGCACTGGCTCATTTCTTCGGGTAGGCTCGTCAGCCGGTTGCCCGCCAGCATCAATTTTTGCATCCTATGGCATTTACCTATTTCGGCAGGAATGTTTCCGATGCGATTATTGGTGAGGATCAACCACCGGAGGTTTGGATTAAGCGCTTTAGCTGGTACAGTTTCGATACTGTTTGATTTAAAGCCCACCATATCCAGTTCGGGGCAATCAGCCAGTACCTCAGGCAATACGGTAAACAGATTCTCCGAGCAGAACAATATCTTCAGTCTTTTCAACCGGCCAAAGTCAGCAGGCAGGGCGCTAAGTTGGTTGCGCGATAAATCGAGCATTTCCAGTGTATCGGCCAGTTCAAGTACCTCGCGTGGAAATTCCGTCAGTCCTTCCGAAAGTTTGAGCGAAGTTGCGCCGCGATATTCGCCATCGCGCAGTTGTTGTAGAGTTTGCATAGCTTGCTGCCAAAATAACAATTTTGCAGCGAGTATGGGCGATCAAAAAACTTTGGTAGTATCTCCATTGAGATTAATTTTCAGTTGTAGCCTCAACCCCATATCGCATTGCCGCTTCAAGTATATCCATGTTTATGTCCTTGAGCTTCCTGAACCTGATGCAATATCCGGTTACACTCGCCTTGCCTATTTCTTTCCCATACGTTTGGGTTAAGTATGTTTTATCCGCTATCCCAAGGATGTAGATAGATATTCCGGTCGCATTTGCACTCATGCCAATCTGAAAAAAACCCCTGGTTTTTCCACCAGCATATTTTATAGTGTAAGCGCCATATCCAATAGTAGGGTTATTAATGATCCGGCCTTCGCTATCTTTACCTTCATCAAACCATAATTTACCTTCCGGCAACACCTTAAGCGCGAGCGTATGCAAGGCTTGCATGTCGCTGCGTTTTGGTTCAGGCTGGCTGGCAATATGTTTTTCGATTTGTTGTTGAACGTTCATGGGAAAAACATGGGTATTTTTATTAGTATCGAGTATCAGGTATCAAGTATTTGATATGGCTTGCTACTTGATACTCGATACTTGCTACTTACTACTAAACTCATGGGTATTTTCAATTTTTGTTACCTGTCCCTAACGCAATCTTCTTCATAGCGATGGGTTTGAAACCCATCGCTATATCAAGTCCCCGGGCACATGGGTATTTATGGGTATTTCAATATAGTATTTTTCACTTTCTGTGCTCTGTCTTCCGCCCTCAAACAATCTTAAATATACACATTTTCCACCAAATTATAAAGGCTAATTTGCCAGATCAATGCGCTGCTTAGCGCTATTCCACCCACTTAATACCATAAAAGTTTTTGCACCCAATTTGCTCACCGGCGCGCTTACACTCACGCTTATACTCTCATGCGGAGCCAGCGTAAAATAATTAGCCGACCAGTACGAGGGCATCACCTCGTCGTTATCACTCATCAACTGAGGTCGTACAAAAAAGGCAATCTGGTTAGAACTGTTGACGATCTGCATACTGTATTTTTTATCACTGCCTGGCCTTTCAACTTTGGTGACGGTTAATTTCAGTTGCGCTTTCGGCATGTTTTTCAAGGCGGTATAATCGGTATCCGGCGCCAGCCAGTAGGCGTTGTGTGATATTGATTTGCCCAAGGCATCCTTTACATTCAGGATCACAAAGTTCAGCTCCTTGTGGTTTTTCAGTACCGACGCGAGCGGTGTTAACTCCTTAACCCCGGCATCAGCAAGCGATGCTTTGGAGGTTTGGTTAGTTAGCAGTTTGGCATGGATATCAAACACCTGTGTATTTATACTTAGTGCTCCGGTTGGTTGATGTGTGCGGTTTATGATGGCTACCGTACTGTCATTCAGATTCAGTTGGGCATGTACCTGCTCGCAGGCGTTCTGCATAAAATAGTACCCCGCGTTTGGCTCCAGGTACCAGTCGTATACCTGCCATATCACACTCGGGAAGGCCGCGTTCAGTTTCCACAGCATTACGCCACCGGTTTCGTTCAGTTTGTGGTTTGCCGCCTCAAAAATGCCCTGGTAACCGATAGCGTTCAGTAATTGCATTTTATTAGCGAAATCCTCTTCGCTTTCGGGCTTGCCGTAACGCCGTACCATCTGGTTATAATATTTATCATAACGCCCGGCGCCGGTACAGGCATCGTGGTAACCCCAGGTATTATTTAATGGGAACGGCAAACTCTTATCCCAAACAGGATCGTTCACGATACGCGCCATGGTGGTATAAGGCGGTTGCGATGGCAAACCGGTCTCATCCTTAAATACCCAATCTTTGGCGGCACCGGCCAGTTTATAGTAGTCGTGCGGATCATGCCATTCATAAGGCCCGCCGCTGTATACACCCGAGGGTTTATCATCCGGCCACGCGCCTTTCCACCCTTCGGGCAGCTTGGCATAGCCCGATGAACTCGGGATAAAAGGCCGCGTACCATCCAGATCAATAATACTGTTGCGCATCACCTCGTACAATTCTTTACGCGCATGTCCTTCGTTGCCGCCCGTCCACACCAGCAGGCTGGGATGGTTGCGGACACGGTACACCGTGCTTACTACATTGCGCGCAAATACACTGCTTTCCAACGGCCAGTCGGGCGAGCCTTTAAATTCGCCCTGAGTATCGCCGGTCACCCAAAAGTCAGACCATACCATCAGCCCGTATTTATCCGCCGCGTTAAAAAAAGCGTCGGGCGGAGTTACACCGCCGCCCCAAATACGCACCAGGTTTACATTGGCATTACGGCAGAGGTGCAACTCATGGTCAAACCGGATGGAGTCGCGGTTTACCATCATATCGGGCACCCAGGCGCCACCCACAAGGTGTACTTTTTTACCGTTCACAAAAAAGTCGCGCCGCACAAAACCATTGGCTGTGGTAACTGCGCTGGATGTTGTAGTGCGGATGCCGAAAACAAACGAGGTATCATCGGCTATGCCGGATGCGGTTACAAACCGCAACCTGATGCGGTACAGATTTGCCTTGCCATAATTATTAGGCCACCACAGATGCGGGTTGCTGATAGTGAGTTGTTTGATGCTCTGATCATCATACCTTACCACAGTAGACGAAGCCGCGACCAAGCTAACCCTCTTTTCAAAACCAACCGGTGCAACCCCCGTAAAATTTTCAGATTTGATGCTCACTTTTAACAGCCCGTTCTGTAACGCTTCGCTGCGGTTGCTCAACGTTAGTTTAAGCGATAGCTTGGCCACGTCCGTTTTGGGCAGGTCAGGCAAGTCGGTTATCAACTGTGGTCTACCAATGGTTACTGCCCCTGTGGTGCGTAAAAACACCGGCTGCCAGATGCCTATATTACGGTCGCGAACGGGTGGCATCCAGTCCCAGCCAACCGAGCATAGCATGGTTACATTTTTGCCGATATCGCCTGTTGGGCCGCCATTTAAAAAGAAAGGCCCCAGCGCTTTCAACTGTTCCTGGTCGGGCAGGCCGGGATAATCCAGGGGGTAAATTTTTACAGCGAGTACATTTTCTGCACCGGCTTTTATATGCTTGCTTATATCAAGATTATATTCGGCAAACATACCCGCCATTTGTGTCGAATCAGCAATCTGATGCCCATTCAGCCAAACCGCGGCACGATAATTTATGCCTTTAAATATCAGCTGGAAAAATTTGCCTTTATCTACAGCAGGCACCTTGAATTTGGTGCGATACCAGTAAGGTTTTTTCCAGGGATTTGGGTTGCCCGGTAAGTGGCTGTATTTTTCCAGACCGTATTGTTTGTTAAACTCGTCGGAGGCATCAGGTATCCGCATGTTGTTCAGCGCCTGGTACGGGTCGGGATAAACATGGTTGACAACCAGCCCGGTCAATATAGTTGAAGGTACTGTTACCGGGTACCAATGGTTCCTCGAATGATATTGTGCCGATGATAGTTCTTGCCCCGAGTTACCCACAATAGCCGATGATTGCACATCGAAGTTGGTCAGTTTTACCTGTTTAACCTGCGCGCTACAAGGTATTATCAACAGCAAAAACACCGGCAAAAAAACTGCGCGGTTTAACTTTTTTAAAATGGTTCTGTTATTTGTTGCCATAAATATTTAATGAGGTTATCCGGTTTTGAAACATCGTTTGATAGCTATTGAACATCCGTTTAAAGTCGGCCTCGCTGGCCTGCCCCGGGTAGGGTACATAATAGTGATCAGGATTGCCGTTACGCCACAGCATCATATAGGATACCGGGTAATTTGATACCACGGGCATCAGGTCGGCCGTCCACCAATCGGTTTTGGGTATACCTTCGTACCCTGTTTCGGCAATGGCCATTAATTTATGATGCTGGTTGGCAATTTCCTGCGTGATCTTCAATTGCAGGTTCAGCGCTTTTTTAAACTGACCGATATCAGCATTGCAGTAAGTATCAAAGCCTACCACATCCACATAAGCGTCGCCGGGGTATCGTTCCATAAAATCCGCCTCGTTCCTGAAATTATCGCCTGCCGAATACACAATCAACAAGTTATGCAATTTCTTTTTATCGCGCAGATAGGTCACGGTAAAACGCCACAGGTTTTTAAAATCCTCCGGGTTACATTCATCCTTTCCCCACCAAAACCAGCTGCCCGTTAGTTCGTGGAAGGGCCTGAACAGGATCGGTACCGGCTCGTCGTCTTTGCCTTTAAATGTTTTAAAATAAGCAGCTAATTTATCCAGGCGGTCCACCCAATCCTGATGATGAATGCCGCCCGGCAGTAATTGCGCGACTGAATTTTTCGAGGTGTCCCAGGCGGTCTTTCCGTTCACCGGGTTATTCAGGTGCCAGCAAAAGGTATTGATGCCGCCACGATCATATACCTGCTGAACATATTGCCGTTGCGTTTCGAAAGGTATACTGTTGATATCCTTGTCGTGCCCAAGTTCAATACCTGATGCATCCCAACCATACAAAGCCGGGTATGATCCGGTAACGCTTTTTACATCTGACCGCTCCGCATCGCCGCGCCAGCCTACACCATACGCCATATCATCATGATGGCCGAAGATCACGCCGGCGCCTATCAGCCTTTGCATACTGGCGTAAAGGCGCACAGTCTCCGGTGTCGCATTCTTATCACAAGGTGTATATATCTGGGCTTTTGCCATATTGCAAACCACCATAGCGATCAAAAATAAACCTCTTTTTATGCGCATCGCTTATTTATTATCATCGGTTAAACCTTTCCACGTATCCGTCCGGAAGGGGAACAACGGCAGGCCGATACTGTTATAAACATTGGCATCAGCCGGGTCATCTTCCCAGGCATAACGTACAGCCACCGGCTTCGGCACCAATAGCGATGACACTTTGACCTCAGTATCGTTCAATATCACGGCATCGGCCCAGTAAAATTTGTGATCATCGCCTGCTATTTCAAAACCACCAACCTTTTTCGCTGCAGTTAATCCACCGGCCGGGTTGCTTAGTTTGATCACTATGGCATTGCCCTTTACCTCGAATGATTTATATCTTGGTGCATCGGCCTTAACCGGTAAGCCATAAACATTCTTTTCGGCAAGCAATACTAATCGCCGGGCAACTTCCTGCTTGTTTTTCGGATGCACGTTTGATGAGTCGCCCACATCAAAAGCGGTAACCATACCCGTGTTTTTAATTTTCAGCGTTTTGTCCTGCGCTTCACGTACCTCGGCCCAGTAGCTTCCTTCAGGTTGTTTTTGTTTGCGATGATAGCCCGCCAGTTGCACATACAGGAACGGAAAATCGCCTTGGTTAAACTTCGCGCGCCAGTCGGCTATCATCCTCGGGAACAACCCGCGATACTGGTAAGCCCTGAACCAGTTCGATTCGCCCTGGTACCACAATACACCTTTAACACCAAGGCTGGTTAAGGGACTGATCATGCAATTATACATCAGCGTAGGCAAAGTATTCGGACTTATTTCTTTCTCGGGACGATCGTTACCGGTGAGTTTATAGCCGATTTTATATTGCCATTCGCCAACAAGATTGATGGTATTAGCCGCTGTTTTGATATAAAAGTTTTGGCCGCTATCCACAAAGCCGCCATCGCCGCCATAGTTCTCCACTCTTACAGTGATCATATTTCCGCCTTCCTTCAACACATCGGCCGGCACCTGGTATATGCGTTTAAAAGCCCAGATATCTGGCGTATGCCCTACCTCAACACCGTTCACAAAAGCTTCATCGGCGTTCATTATCCAGCTTAAACTCAAAGCAGCATTGCTTTGAATATCGGCTTTGCTTAAGGTGATTTTTTTCTTGAACCAAATCACGCCGCTCAGTTCCCACAAGTCGGGTTTACCGGTAAAATCCCAAATGGTAGGTAATTTGATGTCGTTCCAGTCCGATAGATCAGTCTGCCCCGCCCACACATATTTGCCATCTGTAAAACCTTTATCCTGCCGGTTAAAATTAGCTACCCATTCGGCGTGTGCTTTGCGGTGTTCCCTGTTGTAAGTTGCCGTATCAAACGCGGCTACCTGGTGTGCCTTTCCACCAAAAGTCGGCTCTCCTGCCAATCCTTCTTTACTTACCCAGCTTTCAATCACCGTACCGCCCCAACTGGCGTTGATCAAGCCTATCGGCACTTTAACGTCGCGTTGTATATCCCTCGCGAAAAAGTAACCGATCGCCGGGAAATACTGCGCGATGCTACTTGTACAAACCGACCAACTGCCGCGCGTATCATCCAAAGGCGTCAGATCGATACCCTTGTTCACAAAGAACAACCTGATCTGCGGATAATTGGCCTTCTTTACCTCTTCATCCGCATTGTTAACCTGGCCCAGGTTAAACTCCATGTTCGATTGGCCGGAGCATATCCATACATCGCCTATCAAGATATCATTCAGGGTGATAATGTTCTCACCTTTCAAGGTCATTTGATACGGGCCGCCGGCTTTCATAGCGGGTAGTTTTACCGACCATTTCCCATCATTGCCGGTTACTATTGCATAGGTTTTACCGGCAAAGCTGATAGTCACATTTTCACCGGGTTTACCATAGCCCCAAACATTGATGGGTTTATCGCGCTGTAATACCATATGATTGCCAACCAGGGCCGGTAGCCGGATAGCTGCCCGGCTCGTCAGCATACAGCAAACTATAATTATTAAAGCGAGATATTTATTCATTGATTAGTCAAGATAGTATTAAACATTTATTTTTTATCGGCCACTAAAAAACAATACCGCGCGCCGGTACATTAACGGTAATGCCGCCCTGCACCGAACCCGCAGTTAGCGAGGCCGTAATTAGTTAAAAAAGGTGCCATATCATGCAGCTTCCCTAAAAGCATACACCGATATGGCACCTCAACCCAATTATAAATTAACACTAAATAAACCCAAGATCGTCAACATAGATGGTGCTCGGCACTGCGCTGCCCTGCGATTGCAATACCACTTCGGTTATGGTGCCCGATACGCTGGTCATTAACGAACTTAGCGGAACGGTGCAGCTTACCCAGGCACCGGCGGTCATTGCTACCGTAGTACCGTTGTAATTACCATTGATTACCACCTGCAGCTTATCGCCGGTTTTTATGCCGGCACCTCCGTACACAAAGAATTTGATAGATTTTAAACCCAAGGTAGTCACATTCGGTGCGGCCGAACCGCCATAACCGATCTGCAACGCGCCGTACGAACCCAGGAAGATTACCGCGATAGATTTACTGCCACGCTCAACTGGTGAAGTATTAGTGAAGTTCAAGGTACTGTTATAACCGCTATAACCGCCGCCATTACCTCCCCAGCCTGTAGTAAGCGCGTCATCAAATACCAGGTATTTATAACCAAAGGATGAACTTGACGTGGTTGTGCCGCCCGCCGTGGTAACGGTGATAAACGATTGTACTACCCCCACCGGTAAAAGCACTTTCAATAAAGTACTGGTATTGCCTACTATCTGGGCGGATATGGTACCGAATTTAACCGATGTGGCGTTATCAAAAACAGTACCGCTGATAAAGATCGTATCACCAGCCGAAGCTGCCACCGGCGTAAACGATGTGATAGATGGCGGCGGCTGCACTACGGTAAACTTGTAATTAACACTGCCATGCAACGTAGTTACAGTAAGTGTTGCCGATTGCCCCGGGCCGAAAGGCGCCGTTGTAGGCAGCGTAACGATGATGCTGTTATCTGATAACAAGGCCGGGTTAAAATAAGCCGCAACGCCATTAAAGCTTACACCGATGGTGCTCCCCAGGTTTGTACCCGATATACGGTATTGATTGCCACCCTTGCCCGAAACTACCAGCGAATCGAACGGTACCAGTTGCGGATTATAATTATGGCTAGTGGTGGTAGTGGGCACACCACTCGAGTTATAAGTGGTTGAAGTCGTTACTGCCGTGGAATCGATCACGGATTTGTATATGGTATGCACCCCGCTAATGGTCGGGTCGCCCGTGCCCGGTGTAAATCCAAGGTAGGCTTCCTTTTTTGAACACGAGAATAAACCAGTTACCAGCACAACCGCCAGCAAAAGATAAGTATTGAATTGATATATCTTTTTCATGTCTGTTTCTTTATTTAAATACATAATGAATGGGTGCTGCTACCAGGTTTGGATCGGTGGTCGACTCTGAAACCGGAACCGGGAAGAAGAAGTTGGCATCCACCGGGGTAAGCTTATTCGAGTAAATAACCGGTGCAGGATTTGCATTGGCCGCTGCGCTGTAGGTACCTCTTTCCTGCTGGCTGATAACAGAGATAGCTATAGGGTGATGTGTTGGGAAAGTGGCAGAGCCAGAAGTTTTATATCCATCCATCCGGCATAAGTCGAACCAGTAATCCTGCTCTAACGCAAACTCAAGGCGACGTTCAAGCAGCAGTTGCTGATAGGTGAACGAGGTAACTGGCGGTACCCCTACACGCTGCCTCACCATATTAAAGTAGGTTAAAGCTTTCGCGTTTGAAGTTGATGCGGTAAGCGGTATGCCTGTGCCTGGTGTTACACCCGCTGCCTGGCCTAGTATTGCCTCGGCTTCGATCAGCAAAACATCACTATAACGCATAATATAGGTATTGTTTCCGCCTGCCTGTGCTGCGCTTTTGCCGCCGTTATCAGCAGGTGTTCCTATCACATATTTTTTTGCCGCGGCATTTTCGTTCTGCGCGCTACCATTTGCCGGGAAGGTGTAACCGCCGGATGCTGCAAGCAAATCTGGATAATGGCTGCCCGGAAGCATGATGGTAGCATGCCTGCGGATGGTATCACCGCCTTCGGTTTTGAAAGCATTTTGCAGGTCGATGGTCGGGCCTATCTCGGCATAGCCATCACCGGTACCGGTAATGCTGCTGTTATATGCCCACGATGCCTGGATAGAGTTACCGTAATCGTAACCGCCATTGTAGATCCATTGCATGGCTAGTATACTTTCCTTATTGTTATTAAAGGCAGTTTGGAAAAGATTTTCGTAAACCGGCAGCAATGAAAACTCTCCGCTGTTGATCACTTTCTCGGCTTCTTTCTGGGCGTCCACGTAATCCTGCATATACAGGTAAACTTTGGCCAGCATAGCCGATGCTGAACCGCTGTCACCATGGCCGGTGCCTGCCGTACCTGCCGAGCAGTTAGCCTCGGCAAATTGCAGATCTTTAATAATAAACGTGTATACATCCGAAATATAATTGGTTGGCACCGTTTGAAAGTTCGCGATATCATCCAGCGGGTTTTCAACTATCGGCACATTACCAAAAACGCGTACCAGATAGAAATAAGCCACGGCACGCATCAAGTGCGCTTCGCCCAATGCGTTATTTACTGTAGCCTGGGGTACACCGGGTATGGTTGATGCCATATTGTTGATCAAACCGTTGCATTGCGCTACAACGGTAAATGGCGAATCCCACGCGGCCAATATCTCGGGGTTCCCGTTCGGTGCCGACCAGGTGTTGAAAGCGCTCACGTCTGACGAGTAAGTAAACGCGTTACCACTCGCCAACTCCGTAATTGCCCAACCAACCTTATTGTTCCAGCCAAACCAGGGCGACCCGTACAAACCGTTGGTACTGGCCTGCACCTGCGATACGGTTTGGTAATAATTACCTACAGTAACACCCGCTTCAGGCGGACGGTTAAAAAAGTCTTTTTTACAACCACTGGCAATCACACTCGCTATAGTTGCTAGGCCTGTAATCAATTTTATATGTCTTTTCATGTCGATCTCTCTTTAAAAATTAAAACTGTGCATTAAGCCCAACTGTGAAAATTCGTGGCGAAGGGTATCTGCCCATATCCAGGTTCATTAAAAGCGGGTTTTGGTTAAATGATCCTACCTCCGGATCCAGGCCCGGATATTTGGTAATTACAAACAGGTTTTGACCGCTCACGTATATCTTCAAATTGGTCATGGCTACATACTTGGCCCAGCGCGATGGCATACTATATCCCAGGCGCACATTTTGTAAACGCAGGAAAGAAGCGCTTTCTAAAAACCTGTCGGACATCACCAGGTTAGGGTTACCCAAACCGCCGCGCGGAGCCGGCGTATTCGAATCCGGGTTGCTTGGCGTCCAGAAGTTTGCCGTAGATGCTAACTGGTTCTGGTATAATCCTGATAAGCCGGCTGTTTGATACTCCAGCACATCCAGTATCTTACCGCCGTACGATCCGTAGAAGAATATCGACAGGTCGAAATCCTTATAAGTGAATGTATTTGTAAAACTATAGGTAAATGTAGGGTTAGGATTGCCCAATGGCACCTGGTCTTTCGAGTCGACCTGGCCATCATTGTTGGTATCCACATATTGTAAATCTCCCAGCCAAATAGTATTGCCCTGCGCGTTGCTAACTACCTGCGGCGATGTACCGGTAACATTTTGCGGATGGGTTGCCAGGTAAACTAACTGCGCTTGCGTTTTTACAACACCCTGTACTTTATAGCCATAAAACTCACCGATAGGCTGCCCAACAACGGTGCGGGTAACCGGTAAGCTTACATATGATGTACCTACGGTTTCGTTAATAGCCGGTGCACCGTTTAACGAGGTTACCGTATTTACATAGTGCGAAAACGTTATTGTTGTATTCCATTTGAAGTTGTTGGTGGCTATGTTATGGGTATTGATGGTAAACTCGAAGCCTTTGTTTTCGATATTACCGGCGTTAATGTAAGGCGGAGCAATACCAGCCGGATTATCGCCATACTCGTTAGGCCCGCCCAACAGGAAATAAGGTAGAGGTTGCTGGAACAGGAAGTTTTTGGATGATTTGATATAATAATCTGCAACGGCATCTATACGGCCGTTAAACAGGCTAAAATCGATACCTGCATCTTTTTGGATGGCTGTTGCCCAGGTAAGGTTAGGGTTGGCCACGTTATTGATATTGAAGCCCGTACCAAACGCGGTAGCCACAGGTTTAAGCGATGCGCCGTATACATATTGCGGCACGCCCGAATTACCGGTTGTACCGTAGCTTACCCTGATCTTGATGTTATCGATCACGGTTTTCAAGGGCGCCATAAATGGTTCCTCAGATAACCGCCATGCTACTGCAGCGCCGGGGAAATAGCCAATCTGGTGGCCCGATGCAAAGTTGGAGCTTTGATCACTCCGCATATTGGCTGTAATGCTGTATTTGTTGTTAAAAGTATAGATCAACCTGCCCAGGTATGATTGCATTACCGAGGTGCCTTCGCCTTCGTTAACTGAAGCGCCAACCGCGTTGGCCACGGCTATACTCTGCACATTGTTACCGGCCGAAAAACCGACGCCCGAAAGCGGAAGGTAATCATAATGCGACTCCCAAACTTCGCGGCCCGCTAAAGCCGACACATTGTGTTTACCCCAGGTATGCGAATAGTTAAAATATTCTTTCCAGCTCCAGTAAACGCTATTGGTAAGCGCACGATTTAACGTGGCAGTCGCGTTTCCGAAAGCCGGGGCGCTGCCTGTAGCACCGTATGAATAGGTTGGATTAAAGGTTTGTCCATCTGCCCAGTTAAAATCGCCGCCTAGTTCAGAGTGTAACGATAAGCCTTTGTACAGTGTTATATCAGCATACACGTTGCCGTTTATCTCGCTGCGGGTTACATGGTTGCTGATATTTAATGCCTGTTGAACCGGGTTAGGCCCGCCCTGAACGGTACCGTTAACTACTGCCGGGCCGGCAAAGGTGCCATCCGCGTTATAAACCGGCGCATCTGGCGCGGCCAGCAGGGCGTTATAAATGATACCTGTATTGCTGCCCAGGCCAACCTGCTGATCGCTCCGGGTGCCGCCTATGGTCGAACCTATTTTCAGCCAGCTTTTTGCCTGGGAGTTAACCACGGCGCGGATGGTGTAACGGTCGAAATTATAACCTAAAACCGTACCGTCCTGCTTAAAGTAACCAGTCGAAAGGTAATAGTCCGATTTATCGGTACCGCCCGATACGGCTACGTTATGGCTTTGTTCGGCAGCGGTGCGGAAGATGGCTTTTTGCCAGTTGGTGCCCGGACCTAAAATGCTCGGGTTCGAAAATTCTCCACGCGGTTGTATACCAAAGGCCGTTGCCAACCGGTTTTCCAAAGCGGCGTATTGTTGCAGGTTATCCACTTCTAAAAATTTTCCCTGCTGTTGTAAGCCAACAAAACCATCATAAGTAATTTTGGCGTTGCCGCTTTTACCGCGTTTAGTGGTAATGATCACTACGCCGTTTGCACCCCTGCTACCATAAATAGCACTTGCCGATGCATCCTTTAAAATGTCTATCGATTCGATATCGTTCGGATTAAGCATCGCCAGCGGGCTCACCGAGGTTTCCATGTTTGATGAGCCGGGACTGTTTAACAGTGCCCCGCCGCTATATCCTCCTGGTGCGTTGCCATTAACCTCAACACCATCAATTACATACAAAGGCTCACTTTGCCCAAAATTATTAACCCCACGAATATGGACAGAGGTTGCACTGCCCGGCTGGCCGGAGTTTTGGGTAACTGTAATACCCGCGGCTTTACCTTGCAGCAATTGATCTACGCTCGACTGCGGAATGTTCTGGATATCCCTGGCCGTAACCGAAGAAATGGCTCCGTTTACGTCACCTCTTTTTTGTGTACCGTAACCAATGCCAACTACCTCAACATTGCCTAATGTTGTACTGGTTAGTTTTAAGGTAACGTTAATGACAGTCTTGTTGCCTATTGTTACTTCAACAGGCGTCATACCAACAAAAGTAAACCGCAGTACTTTACCGCCCGCGGGTACGCTAATGGTGTAAGCACCGTTGATATCCGTACTGGTTACAGTTTTGGTATCCATAACGGTAACCGTTACCCCGGGCAGGGTAACGCCTTTTTCGTCTACCACTGTTCCTCTAACAGTTGCTCCAGGTTGTCCCTGGGCATACCCGGCACAATAGCTTAGTAAAAGCAGCGCGACGAGTAACGCTTTTTGTAGATTTTTTCTCATAATGATTGATTGGTTTTGTAATTGAGTTGATAAGTAAGATGTTTTATTTCAGGTTATTCATAGGTTATTTTTATTCTACAATCGGTTGCATAAATACTGCATGATTCGCACTTTTGTCTTGTTCGGTCAAATCTCAAAACAACGGCATACGCGATTTTCACGACCGGAAGTATCCGGCCAGCGCATCTTTAAATCTTCGGTTGATTACCGATTAAGTTTATTTAATCAGTGGGTTATAATTGGTTATCGGCTAAATAAGTATTGCCTGTTATGTAATACACTAACGGCAGTATTTTTTTACCGAAATAAAAGTACAATGGTGCCAGTATTCAAATGTGGATTAATAGGGATACAAATGTCAACCCCGTTTAATTGACTAATAATCAGGATATTAAACACACAAAATAAAACAAACAAGGATTACATTCGATAAGGTGGGCACATTAGCGTCTCTTTTATATATCCGGCAATAAATATCAATTGATACACAATGGCTGCTATGCTAAGCCTCTGCCTTTGCTTCCATATAGTTTGAGGGCGATACATTGTATTCGGCCTTAAAGGCTTTCACAAAATATTTCTGGCTCTTAAAACCCACTTTATAGCAGATTTGCGATACGGTAAGATAGCCATTCTCCAGCAATTGGGCTGCCCGCTTTAAACGAATATGGCGGATAAACTCGTTAGGAGTTTTGCCGGTAAGGGCCAGTATCTTTTTGTATAAGGTATAGCGGCTCACAAACATTTCGCCGCTCAGCTCTTCAACCGAAAAATTCGGATTACTGATGTTCTCCTCGATCAACCGCAGCAATTTTTGCAGAAAGACTTCTTCGGGCGAGTCAACCAGTTCTTCGGTAGGTTTAACCTCCACCTGTTTCTGGTAGGTTTTACGCATGTTTTCCTGCTGGGCCAAAATGTTTTTGATCTTAGATAGCAAGATCTCAAAGTTAAAAGGCTTGGTTAGATAATCAGTCGCGCCCGTTTCCAGTCCTTTTAACTGCCTGTCTTCGCCTATCAGCGCTGTTAACAAAATAACCGGGATGTGGGTAGTACGCTGGTCATGCCTGATCTTCATACACAATTCAATACCATCCATTTCGGGCATACTGATATCGCTTACCACCAGGTTAGGGTGCAGCGCCAGTGTTTTCTGCCAACCCTCGCGCCCGTCGGCAGCCTCGATAATGGTAAAGGCATGTTTCAGATTATCCTTAATATAAAACCTGAAATCGTAATTATCCTCTACGATCAGTATCGTTGGCTTTTTGCCGATGTGATGTTCTTCTGCATGTTTAGGTTCCGTTGCCGGTACTTGCTTTTCAATTGTTTTTTTAACGGGTGTGGCTTTTAACGGCAGGATCACGGTAAAGCAACTACCTTCGCCCAACTGGCTATCCAGGGTTATAGTGCCGTTGTACAGGCGCACAAACTCCTTGGTGATGGATAAGCCTATGCCATTACCCTGGTTTACCATCGAGCCCGGAATATCATTCTGAAAAAAGGCTTCGAATATCTTTTCCTGCTTATCCTCCGGTACACCGATACCGGTATCAATCACTTTGATCTGCAGCTTATACTCCAGTGGATTGTTGCTTTCAAGCGTATCCAGCAATAAACTCACATGTCCGCCATTGGGCGTAAATTTAAATGCGTTGGATAGCAGGTTGAACAGGATACGCTCGATCTTATCCTGATCAAATTTACAGTTCAGCTCATCCGTAACGCTGTCGAACACAAAGCTGATATTCTTTTTTTCGGCGATATCGATAAACGAGTCGGCAATATCTTTGATAAACGCAATCACTTCGCCCGGCTCGGGGTGGAGCTTCAGTTCCTGCACCTCCATTTTCCTGAAATCGAGCAGCTGATTAACCAGGTTGAGTAAGCGCCGGGCATTGCGGTTGGCAAACTCCAACTGGGTTTTTATCTCCGTTTCTTTGATCTGTTTCAGCACCTTATCTATCGGCGCCATAATGAGCGATAGCGGTGTACGGAACTCATGACTTACATTGGTAAAGAATTTGATCTTCATCAGGTCGAGCTCGTGCATACGCCTGGCTTCTTCGCGCTCCTTTTCCAGTTCAAATTGCGTGCGTATCTTTTCAATTCCCCGCTTCCGGATCAATAATAATACAGCAACAGCTACAGCAGTATATAACGCATACGCAAAGGGTGTTTTCCAGAAAGGCGGCGATATATGTACTTTAAGCGTCAGTTCGTTACCGGGCAGGTCATCTCCAATTGCACGTACCTTAAAGGTGTAATCGCCGGCATCGAGATTAGTATAGGTAGCGCTTTGAGCGGCATTATCAGCCTGTATCCATTGCTTATTAAAGCCTTCCATTTTATATTCGAGCTGTAACTTGCCCGGGTTAAAATAGTTGAGCGATGTAAATTCGATGCTGAACACATTATCGTCGTAATTCAGGCTTACTTCCTTCGCCGAGGTGATAGACTGATCTAAAATAATATGCCCGTTAACTTTTTGCCCAACTTTTACGCTTTGATTAAACACCTGGAAATCGGTAAAGGCCAGGTCGGGCGTATTGGCATTGATATGAATATCAGCCGGTTTAAAAATATTGAAGCCATTGCCGCCGCCAAATATCAGTTCGCCTTCGCGGGTTTTGCAGGATGCGTTGATGGTAAACTCGCGACCCTGCAAACCGTCCTCTTCGTTATAATTTATAAACTTAAATTTAAGCGCGTCATTCGGTCCCGAAACGATAATGTTCGACAGGCCGTTAAGCGTGCTTACCCACATATTGTGCCGGTCGTCTTCCTGAAAATCCAACAGGGTATTATCAGGCAAACCATCCTCTTTGATGATATTCGTAAACTTTTTGCTGGTCGGATTAAAGATGCTGATACCTTCGCGCGTACTTATCCATATCAAACCGCGGCTATCCTGAAAAACGCTGTTGGTGTTATTGTTGATGAGTGTGTTGGCGTTATTATCACTATGTATATAATGCGAAAAAGTTTTGGTTTTGAGCGACAATACATCTGCGCCGTAGTAGGTAACTATCCATAGGTTTTTCTGCTTATCCTCGCACAAACCCGATATGTAATTGGAGCGGATGGAGTTACCTTGTTCGCGCCGGTAATGTGTAAAGCTTTGAGTTTGACGGTTAAACAGGTTAAGCCCGCCAGCCAATGTACCTATCCATAAGTTATTGTCCGAATCTTCAAGTATCGACCATACCCTGTCTTCTGACAGGCTGCCCGGCGCAGCATCGTTATGCTTATAATGCACAAAGGTCTTACCGTCGAAACAGTCCAGCCCTCCAAAGTAAGTGCCTATCCAGAGTTTCTGCTCATGATCAAGGCACATCGTCACGATCACATTATTGCATAAACTATTTGGATTGTTTTTATCGTGCAGATAACTTTTAAAGGTGCCGTTCTTCCGGTCGAAATAGATCAAGCCACCGCCATTGGTGCCCAGCCACAAATTGCCGTACTTATCTTCAACAAACTTATTGATATCGTTAAAGGGCAAACTCTTCGGATCGGACAGGTGGTGCGTGTACAGAGGAAACTTAATGATGTTGGCGTGGTAATAGCTGATGCCCTTTTTGTAGGTACCTATCCAGATGATGCCTGTATTATCCTTGTACAGGGATATGATGCTGTTTTGGCTCAGGCTTTTGTTATCATCCTCGCGGTTCATCAATACATTGAACCAAAAGGTGCTTTTATCCAAAACACCGATCCCGCCATGGTCAGTCGCTATCCATATCCGGCTTTTATCATCCTGGATGATGCCCGAAATGATATCCGTACGCAGCTTATCAGGCCCCTCGCCTTTACCGATATGCCTGAAGGTGGTTTTATCGGCACTGAGATAATACACACCCGATGAATAGGTCGGCACATACGCCCACAGATCATCGGTGTTATCAATAAATAATTTGAAAGGCAGATTGGTGAAAGAATAATTTTTACTGATCGCGTCAGACCGGTAGATAACCGTGTTTGTGGCCGGTTCGAGGCATTCCAGCAAACCCCGGTAATAAATAAACCAGATGTTGCCCTTGCTGTCCAAAGCAACATCGCACACCGAATTTGAGCTGATACTGTTCGGATTACTGGGCGAGTGCGCTATGTGGGTAGTCGAACGGGTCTTGCTATCGTACTTATAAACACCGTACACCGGATGTATAAACCAAAAGTTACCGGTCCTGTCTTTTTTTACTGCCGTGATATTGGCATCGGGAATATTGATCGATTTTAAATAACTGCTGGTATTGCGGATAAAATTCTCTTTTACCGGATCGTAAATATTAAAGCCGTTTCGGGTCTCGATCCAGAGTTTGTTGCCGGGCCCTTCGGCTATGCTGACGATAAAGTCATCGTTCAGGCTGGTGGTATCATTAATGGAATGTTTAAATACCTTGAACTTATAACCGTCGTATTTGTTCAGGCCCGATAGTGTACCAAACCACATAAAGCCCTTACTATCCTTAGTGATACAGGTTACCCAATTGTGCGACAAGCCGTTGTTCACATCCAGTCGCGAAAATCGGAACTGATCATGCTGGGCGTATGCAACAACGCGGATAACGAGCAACAAAAACAAAGCGATAAGTGATTTATACCGCATACAGGCTAATTGGTTATATATAGTGGGTTAACTGTTTACAGATAAACCAAGGCTTAACAAATATATCATTTCGACAGACAAATATGCCGCGGGTCATCAATCAACGTTGATCATCGCTGCCCCACGGATATCACGTGACGAAGCGCCTATCGAAATTTTATACTGCCCCGGCTCTACAATCCATTTCTTTGCTCCTTCGTCAAAATAAGCCAGATCGGCTGCTTTAAAATTTAATACAACCGGAATGGTTTTTCCCGGTGAGATCAATATCTTTTTAAAAGCTTTCAACTCTTTTTCAGCACGATCAACCTTCGACCCAATCTTGCTTACATATAGTTGCACAACCTCTTTACCCGCATATTTTCCGGTATTGCTTACCCGCAACGATGCGGTAATATTTTCGCTTTTTTTATAATCTTTTCTATCAGTTTTAACTCCGGCATATTTGAAACTGGTGTACGACAGGCCATAGCCAAAACAGTATAACGGCTCGATCTTTTTAGTATCAAACCAGCGGTAACCTACCAGTATGCCCTCTTTGTAATTGGCCGTCAGGTTTTCGCCGGGGAAGGTGTTCAACGCATGCGCGGGCGAATCATCCAACCTGCCCGGGAAGGTAAACGGCAATTTGCCGGATGGATTTACTTTACCGGTGATCATATCAGCTAGGGCATTGCCCCCCTCGCTGCCGTTAAACCACGACCAGATGATGGTATGGTTATTCTTTTTGATCCCGTTCAGATCATAAGGCGCGCCGGCCGTTACCACAATAATAGTATTCGGATTGGCTGCCGAAACAGCGTCAACCAATGCCTGCTCGCCAAAAGGCAGGGCTAAATTTGGCCGGTCATGTGCTTCACTTTCATAATCGCGGTTTGAGCCGATGACGAGTATCGCCACATCGCTCTTCTTTGCCAGTTCAGCCGCCTGGCTGATCAGTTCTGTATTCGGCTTATTGGCTTCCCGCTTACGCTCAGCGCTGTAGTCTACCTTATAATCGGCTTTGTATCCCTGCGCAAAACGGATATCGATATTTTTGCCTAACCGGTTCTTTATCCCTTGCAAAGCAGTAACCTCGTACTTAGCTTTTACCCCGGCGCCAAAACCACCGGTAGCAAAAGTATGGATGGCATTATCGCCTATAACGGCTATGCTTTTTACGCCCGAGGTATTGAGCGGCAACAGATGTTTTGTGTTTTTAAGCAGTACAATAGACTCAGAAGCAATATCATAAACCGTTTTGCTATGCGCCGGAGTATTAATGCTGCCCGATAGTTTATGTGCCACCAGCGAAGTATGGTAGATCACCCATAATATACGATGCACTTTTTCATCAATGAGCTTTTCGCTCACTTTACCTCCCTTCACGGCATCGTATAACGGATCGGCAAAGTACCATTTCTCAAAAGGCCCTTTCGAACCCATTTCCAGATCCAAGCCGTTTTTTGCAGCAGCGACCGTGCTATGCGTCCCCCCCCAGTCGGACATGACCAAGCCTTTAAAGCCCCACTCACTTTTCAATATGGTATTCAGCAAAAATCCATTTTCGGAGCAATGCTCACCATTGATGAGGTTATAGGCAGACATAATGGTATACGCATTCCCCTGCTCTATCGCCGCTTTAAACGCAGGCAGGTAAATTTCGCGCATGGCACGCTCGCTCACCACAGCATTAACGCTGTCGCGCCAGGTTTCCTGGTTATTAACGGCAAAGTGCTTAACGCAGGCTGCCACATTTTGGCTTTGTATACCTTTTACTGATGATACGGCCAACTGCGCGTTAAGGAAAGGATCTTCCGAATAATACTCATAAGTACGTCCGCACAAAGGTGTGCGGCAAATGTTAAAGGCAGGCGCCAGCATAATGTTCTTTTTACGCGCCAAAGCCTCCTGGCCCATTGCCACACCAAAGCGATAAGTTAACGCCGTGTTCCAGGTAGCGGCTACTGCCGAACCATTGGGAAAAAAGGTTGCCGAATCGGTTTTTAAACCTAGCGCGCCCCAGGTAAAGCGTCCAACTTCTTCACGCACGCCCAACGGGCCGTCGTCATAGGTCAGCTCGGGAATACCCAGGCGTTTTACCCCTTCGGATGAGAAAAGCGAGTTGCCATGTAGCATGGCCACTTTCTCCTTCAGGGTCATTTTTTTGATGACCGCGTCGATCTTTTTATCCAGCGACAGCATCGGCTTAGTTTGGGCATAAATAACAGGCGTGCATACAATGCCCAGGCACAGGGTTAATAGTCCCCTGATCGGGGTAATGGTCAGTCTCATAAAATACAGATAGCGTTCAATTTTGGTTGAATAAGTTTACTCGGCCAGGAAGCTGCAGGCTTCATGTTGTAAATGTAGGCTACACAAATTATATAGTTGTGCATTTATAGGGGTGTAAATGTCAATTTGCAACATCGGGTGAAATTACAAGATATCATAAGCTCGGATACGCTTAAAATACAAAGCAAAGTGGAAATTTTCATGCTATACACCAGTCATTTCATAATAAATAATAATGTAGCTTTATATACAATTTAAAGCTGAAAACATGAGTATCAGATTAAACCTTATCAACAATTCCAATCTTGACTATCCCAATGTGGTTATTTTTCAAAAAAACCAGGCAACCGTATCCGACGGGTTTGCCATTGCCTGGCATGTGATCTCGTACCTGGGGCAAGGTGATAATCATCCTTTTGCTTTTCCGCTAAACACATTATATATATCCGCGAGCGATAGTTGGGGCAATTTTACGCCACAACTTAAAGCTAATGCCGGCGACTTTTTTCATGTGGCACAAACGCCTTCTGGCGATAACCTGATGCGTGCTGGCGCGGCCTCTTCGCCAACCGAGGTACAATTGCGCAACGACTTGCCCCAAGGTGCAATCAACGCCAATGTTTATAAAAACGGGCGCTTATTGGCCATAAAAACAGGTATCGCTCCGGGCCAAAAAGCTGCTTTTAGCTTTAAGCCAACAATGTGGATAGGTGTGGTAAGCCAGGTTGAGGAAGGCGAAGTGATGAACTCTGCCACCTTATCCAACATCAATACTCAAATATCCTTAACAGGCATTAGCAGCGCCGATATTGTAATGACGGGCGGCGGCACAGGCCCGTCATCAACGCCTTATAAATTCAGTTTGGAGAATGTAAAGATGGCTTGAGTGTAGTGATAAATAACTTTAAAGAAGGCCCCTTGACGGGGCTTCTGCATTTCAAATTGTTTGTCAAAATTTACTGGCGGTCGCAGTTACCGTTTACCAGGTTTACCAAATACGTTGTGCCGTTCACAACCAGGTTGGCCTGGTTATTACCAATAAAGGTAATGGTACCTGTAAAGGTAAACGAGCCATTGCTGCTGGTACCGGTTAGTGTAAAGGATGCTTTCCCTGATGTGATCACTCCACCGCTTTTAGCCACCATAACGTTGGTAGCGGTAATATCGATATCGCGGCTGCCGTGGTTCATATTACCTGTCTTTTGAGTGAAGCTACCTGTACGTTTGTATTCGCCGTTAATGGTATAGGCGGTACTGCTTTGTGCAAGCCCGGCTATGTTAAAAGTCGCGCTGCCCGAGTCGGTACTGCTCATGCCTGGCCCATCAAACGAACCATTGCTGGTTACAGAACTGCTCATGTTATCGGGCACATTATTTACACAATTCAGCGTGTAAGTGTAGTTGAACGAGTAGTTATAAGTAACCGACGATCCTGCCGGGCTTTGCCTGCTGAAGTTATAAGTTTTGGTACCGCCGCAGCCCGGGTTGGCGTTAAAGGCCACTTGCGCGTTAGCGGTAACATCCACCGAGGCGCTGGCCATACCGCCCGAATTTGAGGCCATAGAACTGGCCATTATTGTAGCCGCATCGTCGGTTGATATAGCTTGCGTATCGCTGTTATTATTACCTTTTTTACAGGCGCCAACCGCTAACAGCGCCACCAGGGCCGACGCTTTTATAAATCTCATTGTTTGCATGGTTAATTGGTTTTAGTACACCTAACCACTTGCAAAAACCATGCAGGTTTTTGTTGAGGCCGGTACGGTTTACCAATTATCTATTATCATTTTCGCAATGAAATTCCGGGAGACATGGTGTTTATGGGTGCATTTTGATTACTTAAGAGTGTTAGATTATCAAATTGGTAATCAATCAAGCCTCGCGCTTTCTACAATATACGGATTTTTCCGAACGGGCGCAAGTATGTCGGGTGGAAAATGGGTAAAGGCTACTTGTGCCTTACAACTTTGCAACCGTTTAGGCACAAGTTAGCCCGACGCATTACCAGCCCTTAAACTTGCGCCAGTTATAGCGATATCTTTTATTGTTCTTACCCTTCCGATCATCGGGGGCCCTCACCGCCGATCAACCATATAACTACGCCTGGGCCGTTTAACCTGGCGGTAAACCTCGTTCAGCGCGTCTTGGAAAGTGGTAACCCAAATGCTTTTACGATGATCTTTTAAATAATTAATGAGTTGCTGATGAACTTCAGTCGAGATGGTAATATAATCACCGCCGACGCCGTGCAGCATAATCACGCCCAGGCCGCCGTTCTGCTCCACACTTTTCAGGTAATCAATCAGTTGTTTCGCGGTTTCGCCGCCGTTTAACGCATACGAAGGTACGCGTAAGGTATCCAGATGCACAAAATCAGTTATAACGGCGCTGCTGTCGCCGCCTATACGCGCGTATTTTACCAAAGTAAATCGGCGCAGCGAATCCACATAATCTTTACCGCCCACAAAAGTTTCGGTGCAGGGGTAGGCAAAGGTACGCCTGGTTTTACCATCCACCGCGAACAGAAATCGGTCCATCACTTCTATCTCGCGGATGATGCGGTAAGCCGTGTATGGTTCGGATGGTACCGGGTTATCATCGGTACCGGCGCAGGGATGAAACACAGTATGGTTACCCAATTCATAACCGTCCTTACCTAATTTACGCCAGCGGGTAATAGAAGTACTGTCGATATCACTTGTGAGGAAGAAAGTAGCTTTTAAACCCGCGCGCTGTAGTTGCGGCGCCGCGTTTTTCAGTTGCGATGGCAAGGCGTCATCATAAGTAAGCACTATGGCGGCCTTTCGTTGTCCGGGCCAGTGCACCTGTTGCGCATGTGCCATCAGCGAACAGCAGAGTAAAATGATCAGGCTGGGTTTCATCTGGTCAGGTAAACTTATGGCAAAGGTAGCTTTTAAATTGTTTGACCTGTTAGCCTGCCCTAAAGTTTATTCTTTACCAAAAACCCCCTGGGCGTAATACCACAGCGTAATTTAAATACCCTCGAAAAATAAGCCTGGCTATTGAAACCCACCTTAGCCGCGATAGTTGCAAAAGATAACTGACTGGACAACAGCAGGTTTTGTGCACGCTCTACTCTTTTCTCGTTAATATAATCCGCCGGGCCGGTGCCGGTATGCTTTTCAAACAGGCGCGAAAAATGCTCGGCATTATAACCCGCGCGCTGTGCCAGGTACTTTACCGTAAGTGGCTGCTCCATATGCATCTGGATATAGCTTATAGCTTCCATAATAGGCTCAGGGATAAAACGCGGGTGATTAGGCGCTTCTACGTCCGCGCCTAAAAATCGCGAGATCAGTTGCAGTAAAATGCCCTGCGTCTCGATAAAGCGGTTCAGTTGCTGAGCATCGTTCAGCTGTTGATACTCTTTATAAAAAATATGCTTCTCGTAAAAACTCGGGTCATCAGAGCGGTTTAGCCCCCGGCCGGGATTGATCTCCAGCAATCGCATAAAGTTTGGCAAGTCGGTGGCTTGCGCAGGTACGCTCAGTATTTGCCGCCGATCAGCAAAAAGCGATGAGCCATCCGCCGACAACTCAAAAAACTGTACAAAATACTGCTCCATCTGCTTTTCGCAACGCATATTACACAGTGTAAAACTGGGCACCATATACAGGTAACCCGGCTTAAGCTGATACACATGGCAGGCGTCCGACAGCTCGGCCTCGCCCTCGCCGATATAATACAAGCGATGATAAGGGCTGATGACGTTTTGATAGTTCCAACGCTCATCCAGCCGTACGCAATCGGCATTTAATAACGAAAAACTGCTTTTTAAAACATGGCGCATAAACCCGGTCTGTTTTATGCAAATTAAAGTCCTTTTTGTGTAAAAGCAAGGGGGTTACCTTCTTAATGCAAACAATACCTTTTGCTATCGCCGGCCTCATACACTTACAATAATCAGGCCCATCAAGCAAGACTCAAGCCGGTTCCCAAAGTTCGATGGCGTTACCTTCAGGGTCGATGATATGTACAAATTTACCGTATTCGTACGTGGCGATCTCGTCGGTGATGGTCACGCCGTCTTTTTTAAGTTCTTCTACCAAAGCTTCCAGATCGGCCACCCGGTAATTGATCATAAAATCCTTTTTCGAAGGATCAAAATGCTTCGTGGTATCGGGGAAAGCGTTCCAGGCCGTATTGCCTATCACTTCCGGATCATCCTTCTCGCGCCACTCAAAACTGGTGCCCCACACCCCCGCGTCGATGCCGAGGTTTTTGGCATACCACTCCTTCATTTTTGCTGTATCTGCACACTTAAAAAAAACGCCTCCTATACCGGTTACTTTTTTCATGATCAAATAATTTTTAACGTAATCAAGGATACGTTTTTAATTGATCAGATCAAAAACAAATGACAGCAAATGTTAATTAGCCGCTGTTTAAATCCTTGTTGATCTATCCGATGAGCTTTATCCTTCAGCTTTTTTTTGTTTAAGATATGCAGAGGGCGATACCTGGTATTTATCCCTGAAACAGGTACTAAAATAAGCCAGGCTATTAAAACCGGCCATATAGCCCGCCTCGGATACGGTATACTTTCCGGTATCGAGGATTTGTTTGCTTCGTTTAAGCCTTAATTCGCGCATAAACTCAACCGGACTTAACGAGGTGAGACTTTTCAACTTCCTGAAAAATGTCGTCCGGCTCATTCCAATTTCTGATGCTACATCATCAATATTAAAATCCTGATCACCGAGTTTTTGCTCTACAATCTTAATAACATCCTCCAAAAATGTTTCGTCTTTCGAGGTCATCACCGGCAGATCCGATTCCTTACCCCAATGGAACGGTTTGTCGTGCTGGTCAGCGGTAAATCTTTCGAATAGCTTTTTACGTGAGCGAAGTAAATTCTCGATAGCCGCTAACAGAAGCGCGTTATTGAATGGTTTAGTGAGATAAAAATCGGCACCATATCTTAACCCGTTGATCCGGCTTTCAACCGATGATTTGGCGGTCAATAAAATAACCGGGATATGGCTAACATTGTGATCATGCTTAATGGCGTCCAGCATTTGTATACCATCCTTTTCCGGCATCATCACATCCGAGATGATAATATCAGGATAAGTATTTCTTGCCACATTCAAACCTTCTGCCCCATTAACCGCGGCCAATACCTGGTAGTAATTGTTCAATTTATTTTCCAGAAAATTGCGCAGGTCCGGGTCATCCTCTACAACCAGCACCGTTGGCCGGCTGGTATCCGCCGTGTTTCGCGCTATAACCTCAGGAATCTCTATTTGCTGCTGATTAAGCACTCCGGTCGCAACAAACTGGGCCGCTTCGCCAAGCTCTTCAAGGCTGAAATGATCGCAGCCTTGCCTTAACTCCAGTATAAAGGTCATCCCTCCCGTTGGGTTTAAATGGGCCGATAAATTCCCTTTATGGCTTTGGGCCAGGCCACGGGCAAGTGCCAGGCCAATGCCTGTGCCTTTCAAATGCTTGTCATTAGCGCTTTGGTCTTCATGGTATAGCTCAAATATCGTTTCCAGTTGTTCGGGAGCAACTCCCTTACCCTCGTCTTTTACGGCAATCTCTATCCATTCCCCATTTTCTGATTCAGATAAAGTCAGGGCCAGGCTCTTACCGTCGGCCGAAAACTTAAAGGCATTTGATAAAAGGTTATAGATGATAATCTCGATTTTTTCAGGGTCGATCCACGCGAAAATCGTTGTTGCGGGTACCCGGATATCATATTTAATGTTTTTTTCTTTGGCTGCGGTTGCAAAATATGCACCTGTTTCCTTAACCAGCAAATTAAGGTCGGTCTTTACAATATTCAACTGTATCTTTCCGCTTTGCACCTTTCTGAAATCAAGTAGTTGGTTGGTAAAACGAATCATCCGGGCTACGTTGCGATTAATGATCTTAAAATATTCGCGGCCTTTTTCGGATAAGGTCTCGGTCTCCGAAAGCTCTTCCAGCGGATTGGATATCAGCGTTAACGGTGTACGGAGTTCATGCGAGATGTTGGTAAAAAAAGAAAGTTTTACTTCCGTTAACTGGCGTTCAACCTCAACCTTATTGCGCAGCCCGATCATTGTGGTGACGATATTACCGGTCAGCCAAAGGGCTACCGCTGCCAACACCAAATAGATCAGATAAGCCCACCAGGTTAGATATACCGGTGGCTTGATGATTATTTGCAGAGCCTTTTCGGGAACGTTTGAAAACAAATCATTACTGTATCCCCGCACCCTGAATGTGTAAGTTCCGGGCGGCAAGTTGGTATAAATGGCTTTATGCAGGTCGTTTACCACGTGCCATGTAGTATCAAAGTTCTCTAACTTATAGCTGTAGCTTATTTTGCTAAAATCGCGATAGTCTAACACAGTATAATCAATGCTGATGGCGTTTTGATCGTGATTAAGCGTCACCGATTTAGTTTCGTTAACGGTGTATTTAAGGGGTGAATTTTCGACGCCGGGTATAACGTTTTTATATGATACCTGCATGTTTGTCAATACCATATTTGCCGGCAAATGATGAGTACCTATCTCGCCGGGTTTAAATGAGATATAACCATCCAGGCACCCGAAACGCAACGTCCCGTCTGCTGCCTTCAGGCAGGCAGCTTCCGAAAAATTGGTTTTGATACTGGCTTCAAAAGGGTCGTAATTTCTGAAAGTTTCAGTTCTGGTATCCAGGCAGGCTAAACCGGCGGCAGTCGCTATCCACAAATTATTGTCGTTATCGGCCACCATGCTGAGCACCACATCATTTGGCAGCCCTTGTGCCGTGGTGATGGTTTTAAATTTCACTTTGGTGATATCATGATCATCTACAAGGATCTTACTAATCCCACCACCAAAACTTCCCAGCCAAAGCTGGCCTTTATTGTCTTTGCAGATATACTGCACATGGTCGGTAGCAAGGCTATTGGGGTTGCCGGCTATTTTTTTATAGGTAACGAAACGAAAATCGTCTTTTACCGGTTGATTTGCATCGAAAACCAGTACACCGTTTCCGCTTACAACCCAAATATTGCCATCGTTATCCTCACAAAGGTCGCGCACCATCTTAGCCATGGGATAGGGATAATTATGAAAGGTATTAAAACAGTGCCTGAACAGGTAAGAGTTACCGTTAGGTACAAGCATATTAAGCCCGCCGCCAAAGGTACCCACCCATATCCTGCCTTTATGATCTTCAATAACCGAATAAACTTTATCGTTACTCAAGCTATTTAAATCTCCGGGTATTGGTTTGTACTGCGATAAGGTATAAGACGTTTGGGCATTATTCACTGGAGTAGCTTTAAATAAACCATCTCCTTTGGTACCCATCCACACATTGCCCTTGCTATCCTGCATAATTGAATAAACAAAACCAATATGATTAGATTGATTTGCAAATACGTTGATCTCCGTTTTGCGATCGCGCACATGCACAAGTCCGTCCATAGTACATACCCAAAGGCGTCCCTTCGTATCCTGCATCATGGCACGCACATCGTTTTCTGACCGTGAATGCGGTTTTGCCACCGGTTGGATATAATTAAACCCGTTTGCCAGCGGAGCGATCTTAAAAACACCTCCATCCTTGCCGCTAAGCCACATGATACCGCTCGGGTCAAAATACAAGGCATTTATCACGTTCGAGAACTTTTGGAAAGGCGATCCCGGCTCATCAAAAAAATATTCAACCTGATCGGTGGCAGCATCGTAATACCCAAAACCACCGCCCCGCATACTAACCCACAAAATACCGTTTACATCTGTATACAAATGATACCCTCTGCTTAACGAAGGATAATCCGGCTTTTGGGTAAATAATTTAATTACCCCGGTTTGAGGATTGTATTTGGCAACACCATTTCCGTCAGGCTCTATCCAGATCTGGCCACTCCGGTCCTTATATAAAGAATGATAAATAGTGTGATCGTTTATTTTAACAGCTGTTTTTTGATGCGTAACCGGGTTAAACCTGATCAACCCCTCACCGCCGGTAGACAGGTAAATTTCGTTGTCCGACAGAATACATACATCGTTTACAGAAACACCACCGGTAATCTGGTCAGATACAAATGTCTGCCGCACCTTATCATAGATTACCAATCGGCCATTAGCAGTACCAAAGTATATGGCCCGCGAGCCTTCGGCCATACAATTAAATTTGGTGTTAGATAGTTCGCCGGCTGATGCAGGATCAAATTTAACTTTGACATAGGTATCATTGCCCCGCCGTACCAAAGCGTCCAGTCCCCCTCCCGACCCAATCCACATCCAGCCGTTTTTACTGATCTGATGAAAAGTTATCCGGTCGCCCTTAATTTGCAGATCCCCCTGCTGGTCTTTTGAGAAATAAGTGAGGGCAGGCAAACTGCCCAAACGATTTTGCACATAGTATATCCCCTCCCGCTTGGTAACGAACCATGCGCCTCCCCTGGGGTCGGCAACAATTTTATCGATAATCAACTGTTCGTTATGAAATTTTTTATAATATCCCTGAAAAGGGTCTACAAAGGTTTCGGTAGCCTTGTCAAAACGATAAACTTTGTAATCGAATGTCTGCACCCACAGATAAGCGGCCTTATCTTCTACAATATCTTTTATCTTATCAGAATGCACGACAGAGCTATCGCCCGGTCGGCTTTTATAAATAACAAAATTATGCCCGTCAAAACGGTTCAGGCCATCAAAGGTGCCAAACCACATAAAACCTTCCCTGTCGCGGGTTATGCAAATAACGCCATCATGCGAAAGACCCTCTTTGGTACCATAATGGGTAACCTCGCTTTTAATTTGTCCATATCCTGCTATTGATGCCAACAGGTACAGACAGACAAAAAGGTATTTCATTGGGGAATTAATTTAGGCAACGGGTTAAACACTTACTTCCTACAGTAATTTTACAAAATTACATCAGTCGCCGGAAATACATTAGGGGGCACGTCCATCGATGGATTTCAAATATATCAATTTGAGCTTAAAAAAAGTGCATGATAAATTTAACGTTTGGCAGGGAATAAGAATCAGCGAAGTCAACAGGATCCTCAATTACCAGTATTCATCAATAATTATATTTTAATGATATAAGATCGGGGCAAAGAATAATAACGTTCCATTTTACGTCATTTTTATTGCCTGAGAGTTAATGGCGGGACATATTTGGTCAATTTTTGAATATGATTGGTCAATTTTCTAATGTCGCAGATATAAAATATTGCTAAGCTTGTCTATCAATTATTAACCAACCTTTATGAAAAACTTTACTCAAAAAATGAGGCACTTGAGTGTGCTTGGCCTCGCCGTAGCCGGTATTCTGGCCAGCCAAACGGCCCGATCGCAAATTGCATTTCCGGGGGCGCTGGGTTTTGGCGCCAATGCCACAGGCGGCCGCACCGGTACAGTTTACCACGTAACTAATTTAAACGACTCGGGCGCGGGCTCTTTCCGCGACGCGGTGAGCCAATCAAACCGTATTGTTGTTTTTGATGTAGGCGGATACATCCAGTTAAAAACCGCTGTAGCCGTTAAAAGTAACATCACCATCGCGGGGCAAACCGCGCCGGGCGGTGGTATTGGTTTCAGGGGAGGAGAGGTTTCCTTTGCCAGTTCAACCAATATCATCTGCCGTTATATCCGCATACGCCCCGGCAGCGAAACCGCCAGCACCGATGACGATGCCCTGAGCTTTTACCGCGCTACCAATGTTATTGTCGATCACTCATCTATCGAATTTGCGCCCTGGAACAATGTTGACGGTGTGAGCGATGACTGGCAAAACCACCCGGTAAACAGCATCACTATACAACACTCGCTCATTGCCGACCCAACCGGGCAGCAATTTGGCGCGCATACCGAAGCCGTTAACGGCACATGGTCGTGGTTTTATAACATCTTCGCCAACTCGCATAACCGCAACCCATTGGCCAAAATCAATACCGTATTTGTGAACAATGTGCTTTATAACTGCTCGGCAGGTTATACCACGCATACCAGCACTGTGTTTAAGCACGATATCATTAATAACTACTTTGTTTTTGGCCCGGCATCATTAGGCACCGATAATACCTGGTACCAGATAGATAAAAACCAGAGCATTTACTACAGTGGTAACATGAAGGATAATAACCTTGATGGTACATTGAACGGTAGCATTACTACCCCGTATTGGTATCAGGGGCCGGGCAAGATATTAACCTCGCCATGGTCGCCATTCCCGGCTGCTACCATTTACAGCGCGGCTACCGCTTACCAGTTAACCACATCCGACGCTGGCGCATTGCCGCGCGACCAGATGGACTCGCTCATTATTAACCAGGTACGCACCCTAGGTCATGGTACCACGGGTACAACTGTGGGTACCGTTGGCCCCGGAGGCGGGTTATACACCAGCCAGGCACAAACCGGCTTGCCCAATAATGGTTACGGGGTAATTACCGGCGGCACTAAAAGCGTTGATACCGATAACGATGGCATGCCCGATTATTGGGAAAAAACCATGGGCTCAAACCCTGCGGTCAATGATTCGCGTACGCTTGCCTCAGATGGTTATACCTTACTGGAACACTATATTAACTGGCTGGCTGATCCGCACGCCGTGGCCTCTACCGATAGCTCGGTTGATATCGACCTGTATCAATACACCGGTGGTTTTGATTCAGCTTCGCCAGTATACGCGGTTAGCAGCCCAACAAACGGTACAGCACAACTATTGCCGGATGGGCATACCGTACGCTTTACCCCAAATTTCAATTTTAGCGGCATGGCCGGCTTTGGTTTTAGCGTAACTACTCCCGATGGCGTATACAGCAATACTGTGGCTGTTTTAACGGTAAACAACCAGGCCGCACAGGTAATTACTTTTAACGCCGTACCAACGGAAAAATTTGGCGGTCCCGATTTTGATGCAGGCGCGGTAAGCAATGCAGGTTTGCCACTAACTTATTCGGCTAGCGATAGCACTGTTGCCAAAGTAGTTAATGGAAAAATCCATATTGTAGGTTTGGGGACAGCTACCATCACGGCGTCGCAGGCTGGTAATGCGGCATGGTCGCCGGCCAGCGCTACGCAAACCATCACGGTAACCGACCAGACCCCGCCGGTGATCACGTTATTGCCAGGCCCGGTAGTATTATACCTGGGCGCCGATGGCTCTGTACCCGTTAGTATTTCTCAGCTAGCTACAGTTACCGATGACGTAACCAAAACGCCCAAAGTAACATTAAGCACATCAACATTTAACTGCCAGTCGGTTGGTAACCAACCAATCATTATCACCGCTACCGACGATGCGGGTAATACCAGCCGCGATACCACTACGGTTATAGTAAGAGATACCATCGCGCCGACCGTAATTACTAAAAACATCCAGATAACGTTAGCAAACGGCGCGGCTTCGATCACTGCTGACCAGGTTAACAATGGCAGTTACGACAACTGCGGAATCAAATCAATCAGCATATCGCCATCATCATTCGCCTGCGGCCAGTATGGCGATAACACTGTAACGCTTACTGTTACCGATAACAATGGCAATACATCAGGCAAAACCGCTACAGTTACTGTATTGGGCGTTTCGCCTAACCCAGCTATCGCGATAAGCCGCACCAATCAAACCTATACCGGCTTACCCGCTAATACAATAGCCATAGGCTACGGCGCGCAAAGCTTAACCCTAACCGCCAGCAACAGCACATCGGCAGCTTCGGCCACGAGTTACCAATGGAGCCCGGCTACAGGTTTGAGCAGCACTACATCTGCAAACCCTGTGTTTACTCCGGCATCTGCAGGAAGCTACATATTTAATGTAACCGCCATCAACGAGTTTGGCTGCACGGCCTCAACCCAGGTAACGGTTAATGTAATTGATGTACGCTGCGGCAGCAAGAACGATAAAGTAGCGGTTTGCCACGCCACTGGTAGCAGCAGTAACCCAACTACGCAAATTTGTGTAAGCGCTAACGCCGTACCGGCGCAATTGGCCAATGGTGGTAGTTTAGGTGTATGCCAGTCGTTTAATAATACAACCTTTGCAACTACCGCGACAGGAACAGGTGCTATTCAGGAAACCGCGGCAGCTCCATCTGTTTTAACCGCTTACCCTAATCCGTTCGGCACACAAACAACATTGAGTTTTACGTTGCCTGTTACCGATGCCCACGTTGTGCTCGAAGTGTATAACAGCAACGGTATTAAGGTAGCTACCTTATTTACCGGCAGTGCCCAGGCTAATGTTAAAAACGATTATGTGTTCGATGCCAGCCATTACGCGTCGGGATATTTCATTGCAAGGTTAACCACCTCGGCAGGTGTACAAACCTTCCGTTTAGTCATGGCTCATTAATTAGTATAGTTGTAGTGTTAGCATAGGTCGCCGGGAAACCGGCGGCCTTTTGCTTTTTTGTCAGAGCATGTGCCCGGGCGCGACATTACCTGCTAAAAAATCTTGTCCCATCACAACCATTATGGTATTAAAATCTGAGAAAACCGCATTTTTAAAATATAAAAAGCCCTTTTTGACTAATTATCTAAAGCAATAGGTCAATTATTGAAAGTTATTTAAGCCGATGGCCGATACTTTTGAGCATCAATTATAAACTCTGCCTGTCGTATTCAAAGACGATCCTTTTAAAAATCGGGGCCTGATTTATATCAGGTCGTTTAATCGTTCTACCGGGATCGTCGGTCGTTAGCCGCTGGCAGTAACATTTACCAATTTAATAAACCAATTAAGTCGCCCATAAGGCGAGCAACCAATCATTATAAACAATTAAATATGATTAAATTTTTACGACTAGTCGTTTTAGGTTCCTCGTTGCTTTTTATAGCAGCCGGTTGCAAAAAAAAGGCGTTTGATGATTACTACGCTGCGCCCGGAAATATTGGGGATCCCATTTTTCAGACATTGCAGGCGCGGGGTAATTTTCAGCATCTAACAGCAATTATTACCAAAGCGGGTTACAAAGATATTTTAAGCACAACCGGCTGGTGGACGATGTTTGCGCCAAACGACGCCGCCTTTGAAAAATATTACGCCGCAACCGGTTTAACCGATGCTACGGTAAGCGATTCGCTTGCTAAATCGATCGTAAAGTACTCACTGGTGTTTAACGGTTACCGCCAGGATCAGCTTAGTATCTACCAAACAGCAGGTACCGCAGGTGTGGCCGGGCAGGCATTTAAACGTAAAACCGCATACTATGATTGGGTACAGCCATTTACAGACGGGATACATAAAAGGATTATCGCAACTAACCGTAATAATGGCTACAAAAGTGGTTCCACCGCATATAACTATGTGGATGGCGACAACAACAACAAATACATCCCCTATTTTACCGACGCGTTTTTATCAACAGCCGGTTTATCACAGTCAGATTATACCGCGTTTTATCCAAACACCACTTATACCGGGTTTAACGTAGCGGGCGCAAAAGTGATCAATAAAGATGTTGTTTGCAGCAACGGCTTTGTTAATGAAATTGACCAGGTTATTGTACCGCTTAAAAGCTTTGAGCAATATCTGTCTTCAAATTCCAACTACAGCGAGTTTAAAAAACTGCTCGACTCGCTAGCGCTTTTTAACCAGGATGCTTATGTAACGCATAACTTTTTTGTAGCTACCGGCTCAAGCGATCAGGTTTACATCCGGTCGTATGATGGCCGTTTGGCATTCTCACCAAATAACGAAAACTATCAGGATCCGCTTGGTTCGGCCTATATCGCCAACGCATCGCAGTCTAACGGCTGGTCGATGGTGGTACCTAATAATGCCGCAATGAATGCCTATCGCAAGAAAATACTTGCCAAACTTGGCGGTTCTTTCTTTAAAACTGCCCAGCCTTCGGTCATTATTGATTTTATCAATTCGACTATGTGGCCCTCAAGCCTCTGGCCAAGTCAGTTTAAAAGCGGTACTAACTTCGAGCTTGAAGGAACCACCATGGCAAACTCCGACATCGCAGATAAACAAATATTAAGCAACGGCATATTTTACGGCGTGAGCAAATCGCAGGAAGCTAATGTGTTTCGCACCATTTACGGTATCCCGTATCTGGATCCAAAAACAAATATGACTTACCAGGCCGAAGCCTATCTGCCAACCGGTATCAAGGCTCAGATTACGCAGCCCGGGGTAAAAAATACCTACCTCATCATGTCCGATTCGATTATGACACTTAACGGATGGCGTTATAACGACGCGAGCGCGGGTACCAGCACCACGGCCTGGGGTTATAAAGCATCAACATCAACCAGCTACTCGCATAGCCTGGTTTATCGCGACATTGCTTTACGCATGTTTGAAACCGGTGTATTGCCGGGTGTAGATCTGACCAGTCTGAGCGGCAGCGGCATCATCGAAACCATTAACCACGAGTACATCAAATACAACAACAACCGTATCCAAACCAGTGGTACGGTCGATTCGGGCACCGATCTGAAAGTGCTTGCAACAGATGCCTCAGCTGTTAATGGTACCGCGTATTATGTGGATGGCCTGCTCTCTTTCACCAACAATAACGTGGGGCAGCACCTGCAAAACCTGGCGGCTTTATATCCGGCAAGCTATTCGTCGTTCTATACTATTCTGTCTACCTCTAACATCTACAATGCCAGTACCAAGGCTATCACTGGCATGGGCACCAGTATAGATAACAATTACACCATTTTTGTGCCTACCAATGCTGCAATATCCAATGCCATTAAAGCAGGTTTATTACCCGGTAATAAAACTACAGGCGCATTGCCTACTTCGGCTCCCACTGCCCAGCTGGATATTGATAACGTGAGGAAATTCATCCTTTATCATATTGTTAATGGTGCGTCAATAGTTCCGGATGGTAAAAAGGCCAACACATTTATTACCATGCTCACCAGCGAATCGGGCGCGGCGACTTATGTTAATATTACCAATGCGCCGGGCAGTATGGTGGTTACAGATCATAAAGGTACCAATGCCAACGTGGTGGTTAGCACAAGTAATAACCTGTCTAACCGCACGGTAATTCATTCGATTGACACCTATCTGAATTACAACTAATAAAAAGGGAAAACTCCAATTTAAACCATTATATGAAATCACGTTTATTTAAAAGCTTCTGTCTTTTAATTATGCTGTCCGGTACGTTCTGCACACACTTGTTGGCACAGGCAACGCAGGGTATTACCATACGCGGCCAGGTAATTGATAAAAAGGATAGGCAGGCAATTATTGGGGCCTCGGTTATCGAGTTTGATAAGGACCACCGTACTGTAACCGGTGTAACAACCGATATCAACGGTAACTATGCTATCAGGATATCCAATCCAAACAACCAGCTATCAGTATCCTACATAGGTTATAAAACATTTTTGTCGGGCTCAATCGGCGGAAGAAGTCAAATCAATGTACTGTTAGAGAGCAGCGAGAATAACCTCAATACCGTTAACATAGTAAGCAGCGGCCGCACGGTAAACAATGGCACCGGCTTAAATATCGATATCCGTAACTCAACCATAGCAACCGCTACGGTTAACGCCAAGGATTTGGAAGAACTCCAGGTTTCATCGATCGACCAGGCGCTTGCGGGCCGCATGCCTGGTGTGGACTTTGGTTCAACCTCGGGCGACCCGGGCGCCGGCATGTCTATCCGTATCCGGGGTACCGCTTCTATAACAGGTAATGCCGAACCACTTATTGTTCTCGACGGTATGCCTTATGAGACACAGATACCTGCCGATTTCAACTTCGGTACGGCAGATGATCAGCAATTCGGCCAGTTATTAAACCTTGCCCCAACCGACATTAAGGATATTACCGTGTTGAAGGATGCTGCCGCGACGGCAGTTTGGGGCTCGCGGGCAGCAAACGGTGTTTTAATTATTAATACCAAAAGGGGGCAAATGGGTAAGCCCATTGTTACCTACAACTTCAGGGGAACGGCCAACAAACAGCCAAAATCCATTCCGATGCTTAACGGCGACCAGTATGCGACGCTTATACCCGAGGAATTTATGAACGCGACCGGGGTCCCGCTGGATTTTCTAGGCAATAACGGCCAAAACAAAGCCTTCCAGCATGATCCTCTGGATGCCTACTATTATTACAACTACAGCAACAACACCGATTGGATAAGTTTGATAACCAAAGTAGCCTATACTCAGGATCATAACATATCCATGAGCGGTGGTGGCGAGAAGGCCAGGTACTACGCCTCGGTAGGATACCTTAACCAGGGTGGCACCACATTAGGGACCGACCTGAACCGTATCACCGCTAAAATCAACCTCGATTATGTGGTTTCGAATAAACTGCGTTTCCGTACCGATTTAACGTATACCCACATCAATAACAGCCTTAACTACGACGGCTCGTTACGTTCGGTGGCTTATGCTAAAATGCCCAACATGGCTCCGTACTCATTTGATGAATATGGTAATGCAACATCCGCTTATTTTTCTCCGGCATCAAACATACAGGGTAAATACCCGGATACTTACAACCCGTTGGCACTGGCCAGTACCGGTGTAAGCCATTTGTATGGCGAACGTATCACCCCTCATTTTACCCTGCAATATGATATGTTGCCATCATTGCTGGTATCTACAGTCGACGTTCAGTTCGACGTAAATAACAGCAAATCGAAAACATTTCTGCCGCAGGTAGCCACCGGTTTGCCAAGTACCGATAAAAACGTTAACGCGGCCACGGATAATGATGGCGACTCATACAACATACAATCGAAAATAAACTTTATTTATACCCCAAACCTTGGTGATAAGCATAACCTGCAGGCTTTGCTATCGCTGCAAACCAACGAAACCAATACGGCTTCGTATACCTCGTCAACCGCCAATACCGCATCATCGTTTCTTCAGGACCCGACTAATGCATCCGAAATAAACCCTTCGCTTAATTCGGTTCAGGGCTTATCACGTAGCGTAGGTGTGTTATTGCAGGGCCAGTATTCGTTCCTCGATCGTTATATCATCAGCGTTAACGGCCGGGTTGACGGCAACTCGAAATTTGGCCCCAACAATCGTTATGGCTTCTTTCCTGGTATTGCTTCACGCTGGCGGATATCTGACGAGCCATTCATGAAAAACTTTAAGTTTTTAAGCGAACTAAGCTTAAGGCTAAGCTACGGCGCCTCAGGCGAGGCCCCGGATGCAAGTTATTATGGTACGTATACCCCGTTCAGCGCCACATATAACGGCGTAGCGGCTGTCGCGCCATCAAATATTCAACTTTCATCGTTAAAATGGCAAACCCTCATCGGCAAAAACCTTGGCTTAAACCTGGGGTTGTTTAATAACCGGATTATAGCCGATGCTGAGTTTTATCGCAATACCACGAAGGACCTCTTCTATAAAGGCCTGGCAATACCAAGCACCAATGGGTTCCAATCTGTTGATATGAACATCGGCACCCTGGATAACAATGGCTGGGAAGTTAGCTTAAACACTATACCCTTTAAATCAAAGAGGCTGATCGTCGGCTTTGATTTTAATATCGCGCGTAACGTAAACAGCATCACATCGGTATCTCCCGATTTTCCAACCGAAAGTTCGGTAGGTGTGCCTGGGCTGGGTAAATACAAATCGTACCTCATTATCGGTAACCCATTTGGTTCGTACTATGGCTTCAAGTATAAAGGGGTTTATAAAGATAAAACCTCGACTATCGCGACCGATGAGAACGGCAGTCAAATTATTGGCCCTAACGGACAGGTGGTTTATATGCGCTATAACTATCCGCAGGTTGATTATACCTTCCAGCCGGGTGATGCGATGTATGAAGATATCAACCACGACGGCAATATCGATTACCGCGATATGGTTTACCTGGGTAATGGTATCCCTAAGTTTGTGGGCGGTTTCGGCCCGACTGTAACCATTAATGGCAACTTTACCCTGAAAGCGTATTTCAACTTCCGCTGGGGGTATAACATTATCAACGGCGCCAAAATTACCACAACCCGCATGTACGGTGTCGACAATCAAAGCACCGCTGTTTTAAGAAGATGGCGCAACCCGGGCGACGTAACCGATATACCAAGAGCATTATACGGAGCAGGCTACAACTGGTTAGGTTCAGACCGCTATGTTGAAGACGCCTCATTCATAAGGCTGGCATCAGTTACGGCACGATATAACCTGCCAAAAATCTTATTACAGAAATTAGGATTGCACATGGCCAGCATTTATGTAACCGGTCAAAACCTGGCTACCTGGACCAATTATACCGGCCAAAATCCCGATGTAGCTATCGAAGGTTCCGTGAATCCGTTTTCGTACCCGGTTGATAGTGCCTTAACACCGCCGTCAATTCAATATACCGTAGGTGTTTCCGTTGGATTTTAACCCTTAGCAAACGAGTAAAATGATCAAGAAAATTAAATATAAGTTTTTGTTACTGGTAGTTGTGCTAACCACCGGTATATCCTCTTCCTGCAACAAATATCTCGATACCAAGCCTCAAGATGGTTTGGTACAGCAGGACTATTGGAAAACCAAAGAGCAGCTTAGCGCTGCTGTGGCGGGCTGTTATGTGTCGCTTATCGTTCCAACCACTACCAAAACCATCCCATTGGCCAGATATTTGTTTTCGTGGGGCGAACTGCGTGCCGATATGGTGCAAAGTACAAACGACCCTGCCGCTTCAGGGCTGTCAACCTCTGGGTTAAGCACTCTTCAACGCGACGAACTGGATATGATGCACGATGACCTGGTATCAACAAACAGTCTCACCAATTGGGAAGCTGTTTACCGTACCATCAATTATTGCAATAACATAATCAAGTACGGGCCAGGTGTTATCAATAACGACAATACCTTAACCCAAAGCGCCTTAAATGCGGCCCTGGCAGAGGCGCGCACCCTTAGGGGGCTAATGTACTTTTATCTGCTGCGCACCTTCGGCGAAGTTCCCTTAAAGCTCGACCCTACAGTAACCGATACAGATATTAAAGCGATAGCTAAAAGCAGCCAGCAGGATGTATATAATCAAATCATTAGCGACCTGCAATTTGGCGTACAAAACGCGGTGCCGTCTTATGGTAATATCCCCGATGATAAGGGCCGCATTACCAAATATACCGCTGCCACTATTTTGGCCGATGCCTACCTGTGGGGCGAAGATTATCAGAATTGCATTAATGCCTGCGATATAGTTATCCAGTCGAACATGTATCAGTTACTGCCCACAGGTACCCAACCGGGCGATTTTCTGAACAACGTTTACGCAAACGGCAATTCGGTAGAAGGCATATTTGAGTTCCAGTATAACCTCCAGGCGCTTAATCCGTTTTACGATATGTTCCAAAACACGGGCCACGATTTTATGGCCGCGGATTGGATTGTTGCCGGCAACCTTTACGGGATAGACGTTAACGACGCAACGGATAAAGATGTCCGCGGCGCCGGCACTGCCTATCTCGAATCGAACGGCGCTATCTGGAAGTATACCAGCAACAAAACCACTACCACATCTTACACACACTGGTTTGTGTACCGCTACTCGGATGTTTTATTGATGAAAGCCGAAGCGCTGGCCTGGGTTCATCCTGGCGATGCTGGGAACGGCACCCTGGCAACTAACCTGGTTCACCAGGTACGTACCGCCCGCCATGCCCTGCCCATCGTCAACAGTGTAAGCATCGCAGACCCCGACCCTACATCCGCGCTGGCAGTTTCTACTTATGTATTTAACGAACGTGCCCGCGAGTTTCCTTTCGAAGGTAAAAGATGGTACGATATATTGCGCAATGCCAAACGTAATAATTATGCTAACGAAAATATATTGCTGGATATCGTCGCGTCAAGTGCCCTTCCGGCAAAACAGCAAACGGTGATCAATAAGTTCCGCGATCATCGCAGCCATTACCTCCCAATTTTCGCTACAGAATTACAAACCAATAATTTGCTGGTTCAAAACTCATTTTACCAATAAATCAAGATCATGGAAAGAAATTTAAAGAAACCAATCACCTGCGTTCTGCTTTTGAGCGTATTATTGATCTGCGCATGGGGATGTGTGAAAGAAACGATTAAACACACAACCTCGGATACGGTAAATATTACCCAGTATTTTGACAACAACCCCGATCAGTTCTCTGAACTCAGCAAGATACTTGTCAAAGCCGGGACAGCGTCTTATTTAAAAGCATATGGCTCGTACACGTTTTTCGCGCCTACCAATGCCGCTATCAAGCAATATTTGAAGGATATGGGCAAAAGCAGCGTGGATGACATCAGCGCGAACGACTGGAAGGATTTTATACGGTTTCACTTATTGCAGGATTCTATCCCAACATCGCGGTTTACTGATGGAAAACTGCCAAACCTCACCATGTACGGTCAGTACCTGATCACGCAGTCGGTTAACATTGCCGGAGTAACCAAAATATGGGTAAACAGGCAGGCATATATTATTACGCCTAATATTTCTGTAGGTAATGGCCTTATCCACATTATAGATCATGTGTTGATACCTGCCCGTTTAACGCTTGCTCAAACCATCGAGGCAAACCCTAAGTACAGCATTTTCACACAACTCTTAAAAGCTACTACACTGTACGATACGCTTAATATCGTACCTGCTAATAATCCCGACAGCGCAAAACGCTGGCTAACCGTAATTGCCCAAACCGACTCGGTATACAATGTAGCGGGCTTCAGTAATTACGCGTCCGTAGTAGCTAAGTACTCAAACACCGGCAACCCGAAGTTGCCAACCGATAGTTTGCACCTGTATATGGATAACCATATTGTTTATGGCGCCAAATACCTTGCTGATATCATTCTGGATGCCGCGCAGCGTACACTTGCCCCTTCGCAGGTGTTAACCACCAAGCTATCTGGCCAAACCGTATTGATTAACGACGATACATTTAACGGTGTTTACGAACCCGGCTTTATGCTTAATCGCCCGTACAGCGATGTATCAGCCAATAATGGCGTGGTACACGATGCATCCAAAAACTTTGTTATTAAGGTGCGCTATCCTTATGCCGTGTTTTTTGATGTATGCGCCGTGCCGGATATCATGAAAAATACCGCGGTATATAAAAAGGCCACTTACATTTACACCACCGACGCCGATATGCAAAATGTGGCCGATATTAAATTCTCGGGCCCTATCAGTTCAAATACCGCAAATACCCCGCAATACATATATGGCACGGGGCAGGGTACCAGCAAAACATCCTATAATATAGATGTTTTTAAATGCCCGCTTAGTGCACCTGGCGGCAGTTATCCAAACTGGGTTGAGTTCCGTACACCGTTATTGGTACGTGGCCAATACAAAGTTTGGGTAGGCATTTTCGTGCAACAACAATCAACCAGTAACGGTGGTACCCAATGCGAGGTTGCCGCGTCGATGGGGCTTGACGGTACTACAAACCGCGACCCATTGCTGAATGCCCGTACGCTGAATTTTATTACCAAGCGCCCTGGTTTAACCAAAACGGTTAATGGCGTATCCGTTACCGATGTCGACGCCGAAGAAGCCATTGGCTTTAAAAGCTATATGGCCAGCACCGCAGGCGCACAGGTGGCCAGGCTAATGGGCGTGGTTAATATTACCACTACCGGCAGGTACTGGTTCAGGCTGACGGCGATAAACGGTTCGCAAACTACCAATAACATCGATATGATCCAGTTTATACCGGCCAATGCAAATCAGCAGATCCCTAAGTTTAATCCGGACGGATCAATAGTTCCATAACAATAAAAACACATCATTAACTAATAATACCGGATACGAATTATCAAAAAAATGATCAGACATAAAATAACTTATACCATAGGCGCGATAGTATTGCTGGCCGTTGTTCTTTTCTCGGCTTGTAAAAAAGGTTGGGATGACCACAACGCCATAACCGAAACAGCGCTTAACAAAACCTTGGCCGAGCAGATCAGCGAATCGGCCGATCTGGGCCAGTTTAACAGTTGCCTGGTAAAAACAGGGTACGATAAGGTGCTGGCATCATCAAACTCGTTCACCGTTTGGGCGCCTACCGACAACGCCATGAAAAATATCGATCAGTCGATCCTTACCGACACGGCGAAGCTCAAAAAGTTTGTGCAGAACCACATTTCGCACCAGGCTTACTTTGCGCGTATGCCACAGCCATCCTTAAAGATCAGGACGCTGAGCGGCAAAAACATCACATTTACTGCAACCACCTTCGACGACGCTAACATTGTTAAGGCTGATGTTTATGTAAACAACGGCGTATTGCATACTATTGATGTTGCAGCCGCGCCTAAACCTAACGCTTACGAATACCTGTTAAGCTCGGTAGCCAGTAAACAGAAATCCTTTATTCAGGGCCTGTTTCATACCGAAACTGATACATCCAAAGGTGTGGTACTTTACGTTGACCCGGTAACCAAAAGAAACGTTTATCAACCGGGCACCACCTTTCCGGTAACTAAAAACACCTATTTTCAAAGAGTTTCCGATATCAGCAGCGAAGACAGCCTGGTTACTTACATTATTTTGAACGACCAGGCTTATGATGCCGAACGTGCCAAGATCGGCAAATACTATAACGTAACAGCGTCGGCCACAAAAACAGATACGGTTACACAATTTGCAATTGTAAAAGATCTGGTGATCGATCATGTGTACGACATCAACAATCTGCCCGATTCGATGCTTTCAGTTAACGGTGTAAGGATACATCTGGATAAAAACGCTATTGTTTCCACCCAAAAATTAAGCAACGGCGTGGCTTACGTAGTAAACAGCATAAGCTATACTTTATTCCAGAACAAAATACCTAACATTATCATTCAGGGCGAAGCGCCCGATTCGTTGCGCGTACCATCAACTATCTCAATCAAAAACAAGTTGAGCCCTACCGGGGTGAAGTTTACCGACATACAAACCACCAGTATAACTTCAAGCCCTGACCCGCTTTATTATTATCGCTACAGGCCTGTGGTAAACTCGGCAAAATACCAGGTTTACTGGCGCGCCATAAACGATATTTTAACGGTGCCTTTTAACATGAAAGTCGATTTCAGCCTCACATCGCATTATCCTAAAGCGGCGGAAACACCGCTGGCAACTGTAGGTTACAATTCATCGGGAGTATTGAATTACAACGAAGTTTACCTGGGTACTTATACGTCAACCAATTATGGTTCGCTGTATACGTTCCTGGTATCGGCCACGGGGGTAACAAGCACGGCCCCATCGGCGCTATCGCTCGATTATATCAAATTGGTTCCAGTTAATTAACACTTTATTTATACATAAAAGTTTATGCATTTTTTTACAAAACCGGTAAAAATACTTTTGATACAAAGTGTTTTGGTTGTTGCCGCAGCAAGGGCCGTATATGCCCAAAAGGCCGCGCCTGCTGCCAAAACCGATACCAAACAGGGTGCCCCGGTGCAAAAGATACCCGTAAGTGGTACAATTACTGATGCGGCTAGTGGCAAGCCGCTACCGGGCATCAACATATCCGTAGTTGGATTCTCTGCCGCTTTGGCCGACGATAAGGGCACATTTAAAATAGATGTTCCAAACAAAAATGCGGTAATCATCATTTCGGGCCCGGGTTATCAGCGTAAAGAAATAGCGCTGATGGGCCGTTCAAGCGTAAGTGTTGCATTATTCGAGGAATCATACAACTCGGCTTATAGTTTAGTGACCTTACCCTATGGTTTGAAGTCGAAAAACAATGTGCCCTATGCTGTAACATCCATTAATACCCAGGGTAGTTGGGACCGCCCGACAGAAACACCTGATGCTTATCTGCAGGGGCGTGTCGCAGGTCTGGACGCTGTAAAACGATCAGGCACTCCGGATATAGGGTCTGATATGTTTCTTCGCGGTTACAATTCGTTGTATGCCAACACCCAGCCATTGGTTGTTGTAGACGGAATGATATACGATGTAGCTAATTATGGCACTTCGCTGATTGCCGGCCACGTTAACAATAAGTTCGCCGATATCGACATTAAGGATATCGACAATATCACTGTAATTAAAGATGGTGCGGCCATGTATGGCACACGAGGCGCTAATGGCGTTGTGCTGATTACCACCGGCCGGGCTAAAGACGTTGCTACCCGCCTGGATTTTTCGGCATACGGTGGCTATAACTCTAATATCAAACAGATACCCGTAATGAACGCCGCCAATTACCGGGTTTACCTGGCAGATATATTGAAAACCGCTCCCGGGATGACCGATGCCACCATACAGTCGCAGCCTTATTTCAATGATAATCCTAACCCCGATTATTACACGTATCATCAAAATACCAATTGGCAAAACCTGGTAACCAACAGCGGTTATAGTCAAAACTATTATTTAAAGGTATCAGGCGGTGATAATATTGCCACTTACGCCTTATCCATGGGTTATTTAAAAACCAATGGTTTAACCAATAACACCGACCTTACCCGCTACGAAACCCGGTTTAATGCCAATCTTAATCTATCTACCAAACTAACCGGCAAAATTAATGTGGCTTTTACGCGTAGCCAGCAAGATCTGCGCGACCAGGGCGAAGCCTTCAACACCAACCCCTTATACCTGGCGCTGGTTAAATCGCCGTTTTTGTCGCCTTACGAGGTTTCTTCAACCGGTGCTTTCTCTCCAAATCTTGCCAACGCCGATGTATTTGGCATAAGCAACCCATTAGCAGCGGTAAGTACAAAAGTGCAGGATGTTAACCGCAGCTATAGGTTTTTTGGTTCGGCATCGTTTGATTACCTGCTCGGTAAAAAATTCACACTATCAAGCTTACTGGGCTTAACGTTTGATAAGGTACGCGAGAATATTTTTATTCCCGGAAACGGTATAGCCCCGCAAACCTTTAACAATTTTATTGCGGCCGACGAGTCCGAAGCGAATGTGCAGCGTTTTACGTCGATATATAACGACACCCGTCTGTCTTACAAAACAAAATTCAATCAAAAGCAGCAGTTCTCGGCCAACCTGGGTTTCAGGTTTGCGAACAATAGCAGCGAATCGGATAACGGCATCGGTTATAACACAGCCAGCGATAGTTTTGTCACCCTTGGTGGTACCGTTAATTCAACCCGCAACATTGCCGGCGCATTGGGCAAATGGAACTGGCTGAATACCTATTTGAATGCCGACTACTCCGCATTCGATAAGTACTTCCTGTCGTTCAACATGGCCTTCGATGGCTCGTCGCGCTTTGGTACAGAAATACCGGGCTCGCCTGCCATTAACGGGTTCAAATTTGCTGCGTTACCTTCGTTATCAGCCGCATGGTTGATCTCTTCAGAAAAGTTTATGGCCAACTGCAAGTTTATCGAATCGCTTAAATTAAGGGCAAGCTATGGCTTTACAGGTAACGATGACATAGGCAATTACACGGCTAAAACCTATTATGTTTCGCAAAATTTTGTTAACCGCGAGGGCATTGTACGCGGCAATATCGGCGATCCGGGTTTAAAATGGGAAACAACATCAAAACTCAATTTAGGTATTGACGCCTCGGTATTGAACGAACGCCTGACGTTCAGCCTGGATGCTTATCATGATCATACTTTCGATATGCTGATCATGCAACCGGCTATCACTGCATCGGGCTTCAACTATACGGTAAGCAATAGCGGCAGTATGCGTAATGATGGTATAGAGTTGGGTATTAACGGTCGTTTGATCAATAAATCCGGCTTTAAATGGGACATGGGTATTAACATCGCCGCTAACCGCAATAAGGTGCTTAGCCTGCCGTCCGGTAACTTTACTACAAGCTATGGCGGCGCTACCATCCTTACAGCCGCGGGATTGCCTGCTAATTTATTTTATGGATATAAAACCAATGGCATCTTCAGATCAGACGCGGATGCGGCCGCTTCGGGCCTGACCTATAAGGACAATAAGGGAAACTCGATTAGCCCACAGGGCGGTGATGTAAGATTTACCGATGTGAACGGCGACAAGGTGATCGATAGTAAGGATATGCAGGTGATCGGTAACTCCAACCCTAACTTTATGGGTGCTTACACCAATACTTTAACCTATAAAAGGTGGACCCTGAACGCCATGTTCACTTACAGCTTTGGCAACCAGATTTATAACAGCACCCGTGCCTCGCTCGAATCTTTCAGCGGCACACAAAACCAAACGCAGATCGCCGTTAACCGCTGGCGCAATAACGGCCAGCAAACCGATGTGCCGCGTGCCGCCTGGGGCGACCCTGCCGGTAACTCACGTTTTTCTGATCGCTGGATAGAAGACGGCTCGTACCTGCGCCTTAAAAATGTTTCATTAAGCTATAATATTCCTGTAAAAGGCAGTTTGCTTAGGTCGGCAACGGTGTATGCAACCGGCAGCAATGTGTTTGTACTTACCCATTATTTAGGTTACGATCCTGAGTTCAGCGCATCAGGTTCTCCTTTTGCCCGTGGCGTTGATACAGGATTGGAGCCGCAGTTCAGGTCGGTACAGTTAGGCATACGTATAGGCCTGTAAATAATATTAGTTTTTACCAATATCAAGAGATCAAGTTTATGAACAAAAATTTATATGGTTTTGCAAAACGGTCGTTATTGCTGATGCTATGCATGGGCAGTATGCTTTCCTGCAAAAAAACCTTTGATATACAACCCGAAGATGCTCTGCAACAAAACCAGATGTACCAAAGTGTTTATGATGCCGATGGCGCTATTCTGGGTATCTATGGCCAGTTTGTTGGCCTGGCCGACAAGTATGTATTGCTGAACGAGTTACGTGGCGACTTGCTCGACATTACCCCAAATTCGGATGTATACTTAAAACAATTGAGCACGCATACGGTAACGCCCGATAATCCTTACGCCGATCCCCGGCCATTCTACAAAGTGATCAACAGTTGCAATGATGCACTGGCCAACTTTACCATAATGCGTCAGAAAAAGTTGCTTACCGACCCTGATTACTATCAGCGATATGCTGATATTGGTATCTTGCGCAGCTGGTTGTATCTGCAACTGGGCATACAATACGGCAATGTTCCTTATGTTACCGATCCGATTGCCAATGTTAATGACCTGGCCGACATATCAAAATTTCCACGGCTCACCTTCGATCAGTTGCTTGATAAACTTATCGCGTTTACCGAGGCACTGCCCAAACAATATCTCGATCAAAATACATCGGCAGCCTGCCCCAACCTGATCATGGCTACAGGCACCTACCCTATCCGTGATGGCGTGTCGAAATTTTTCATTCACCGCCGCAGCTTTTTGGGCGATTTGAACTTATGGAAAGGTAACTACCTCATCGCGGCCAGCTATTATAAAGACGCGATGGAAACAGCAACCAACAACGTATCATCTGCCGATTTCAGCATTAGCCTATACGATACTTACCGCGTAGGTAATGATAACAGCGGCCGTAATACACTGTTAACCACGGGGACAATAAATCCATGGCAAAATATATTCTCAAATGCCATAGGCGAATCTGAGACCAGTTTTGAAAGGATGTGGGTATTGCCGCTTGATCAGAATTATGGCGTAAATCCGTTCATCAACCTATTTTCTGCTTCGGCAGGCTATTTGGCAAAACCTTCAGCGCTTTCGATAGCCAACTGGGATAACCAGATACGTGCCGATGGCAGTATCGGCGACCGCCGCGGGCCAAACGCATCATACAGGCTTAATAACGGCCAACCCGAAGTTTTAAAATACGTGGCCAATTATAGCGCCTTAACGCCACTGACTACAAAAACCGGTATCTGGATGTTGTACCGGGCCGCAACACTGCACTTAAGATATGCTGAAGCAGCCAACCTGCAGGGCCGCAACCAGCTTGCAGGTGCATTGATTAACCAAGGGTTGTACAACGATCTGCCAACCAAGGTTTCTACTTACAATGGTGTTCCGGATGCTTACCCGTTTAATTTCGATGCCTCAAAAGGCGCGGTAAACGGTAACTGGTACCGCAACATCGGTATCCGCGGTAGGGCTGTTGATCAGAGCGTAACGTTCGACCCAACCAACCTGACTACTGATACCGAAAATAAAATCATCAATGAAGACGCGCTCGAAACCGCCTACGAGGGCTACCGCTGGGCCGATTTGTTGCGGATAGCCTTAAGGCGCCAGGCAACCGACCCTAATTACCTGGCCAACAAGATTGGCGCAAAATTCGACGCGGCAGGAAATCCGGCAACTGCTGCTGCCGTTAGGGCGCGCCTGGCCGACAAAACAAACTGGTACCTTCCGTTTAAATGGCAATAATAATTACTTAAAATACTGTTACAATAATCATGATCTATCCTAGAATATACATTACCGCTCTTTTTAGTTTGTGCGCTCTATTCTGCCATGCTCAGCAGCTTGCTTTCCCGGGTGCCGAAGGTTTTGGCAGGTTCGCCACAGGTGGCCGCGGGGGCCAGGTTTACCACGTTACCAACCTGGACGATTCCGGCTCAGGTTCTTTCCGGGATGCGGTAAGCGTGCCCGGCCGTACTGTAGTTTTTGATGTAGCAGGTGTTATCAATATCAAAAGCAAAATTGCCGCCAAACCACGCATAACTGTAGCCGGCCAAACTGCGCCAGGCGACGGAATTGTGATTTATGGTACTGGGGTGGGTTTTGCCGATAGCAGCATCATCCGGTATGTACGCTTCAGGGGCAGCATCAATATGCCTCGTGGTGCTTGTACAGTTACTGCCGATAACTCTAAAGATGTAATATTTGACCACGTATCAGTTGAATGGGGTCGCTGGGATGATTTTCACATCAAAGGCACATCAAACATCACTTTACAATATTGCCTGATAGGCGAGCCCATTGATCCGCAACGCTTTGGTGCGCTGTTTGAAGACCCGCACAATGTAACGGTACACCACTGCCTTTGGATAGACAATCACAGTCGAAATCCAAAGGCCAAGGCAGGTATCGAATACATTAACAACGTGATATATAACTGGGGCGTGAATGGCCTGGTTGGTGGCCACTCGGGTGCTAATCATTATCAGGATGTAATTGGTAATTATTTTATTGCGGGCCCAAATTCGGGGCACGCTTTTTTAGGAATGTTCACCACTACCGATCATGTTTATCACCGGGGTAACTATGTGGATATGAATAAAGACGGTATTTTGAATGGCAGACTGGTTGTTGATACTGATTTTGTAAGCAAACGTGTAAAACCGGCCATCGTTGTCGATTCAAACTCATTAAAAGGTGCAACCCTGCAACGTAAACCCAATTTTAAATTGGATGTTAAAGTTGATGAGGCTGATGTTGCCTATCAAAAAGTACTGGCAGGCGCAGGCGCATCGCTGCATCGGGATGAGGTTGATAGCCGCATCATCGGTTATCTCCGTTCATTAGGCAAAGAGGGCAAGATATTCAAAACCGAGGCAGAGGCTGGTGGTCAGGGCAAGATCAAACCAGCAACAGCATTGCGCGATTCGGACGGAGATGGGATACCCGATGCATGGGAAACTGCTCATGGCCTTGACCCTAACAACGTCAAAGATGCTAATTTGATATCCGGCCAATCCGGTTATACCAATCTTGAGAATTATTTAAACAGCCTTGTGCCGGTTAATTAAAATTCATCAAACCCTAATTTCGCTTGTCTCTTCGTATATTTTAATAATGGTTAGTGGCTTAGTGCCAGAAACAACAATGGCCACCGCCCGGTGGCCTTGTTGTTTATTAGCATTGTTTTTAATGTTCTGCTGCTACTTCAATTCGCAACCTGAGCTACGCTAAAAACAAAAGGGGCAGTCCGTATATAAGCAAGAACTGCCCCTTTAAATTGTGCTCTCTACTGAAGTACTACTGCTTAAATTATAATTACTTCGCGTTTTTCTCAGCTTTAATCATTTCTGTGCCGGCTAATAAAAACGCACCCAAACCATGTGTATCATTCAGCGCTGTTGGGCGGGTATAATAAAACTTAATAGCTTCATCCATGTTGGTGCCAATGCATACATCCTGCAATTGTCCGTCTTCGGTAACTTTGGTAGCCAGGCCCCTCCAGCCTTCTTTAGCTATGCTAATATATTTTTCATTTATCCAGCCCTGATTTACAGCATGCGCCACGGCATAGGTAAACATAGCCGTTACCGATGTTTCCTGGTACGAATCCGGTTTATCCAATAACTGGTGCCATAATCCACTTTGATCCTGGTAACGGGCGTACCCAACAATTTGTCTCAGCAAAAACCTGATCAGTTCCGGGCGTTTTGGATGATTTGCCGGAAGGTAGTTTAACAACTGACATTGGGCGACAGCCAGCCAGCCGTTAGCACGCCCCCAATGCCCTACGCCATTCATTTCTACATCACTATAATAGTTATGGAAATACAGTCCGGTCATCGGGTCGTACAAATATTTGTTAAAGTTTTCTACCTGTTTAATCGCATCGTCAAAATATTTACTGTCGCCGGTAATTTTACCCATACGTGCTAAAAACGGAATGCTCATAAATAAGTCGTCAGCCCAAAGTGTCATATATCGCGGTTGCGGGCGCGATAATGTACCATCCGGCAGGCGTAATTGTTTGTGCGAGATATAATCGGCAGCCCTATCCAGGTAAGCGCGATAATCAGTACGGTGCGCCAGTGCATCCACATCGCACAAACCGGCAGCCATTGATCCGCAGGCATCCAGGTTGCTCATGCTAAAAAATGGCCCGTATTCGGCTTTAGGAGCTTTGGCCTTATGCAGCTCTTCAAAGTATTTAATGTTATCAAAAATAAATTCGAAGTTATGTTTGGAGTAGCCGGCGTATTTCTGATCATTCAATACTTCGGTTGTTTGTACCATGCCGATAGTTAAAACGCCGTTTACGTACATCCATTTATTGTAAGTGCTTTCGGCTTTAACATCGGCAGATACGGCAAGTCCCTTGGTCGAATCGTACTTTTCTCCGGTTTTCGCGTTCACAAACTTAAAGCTTGTGTTTTTGATTACGTTGTCGGCCACACGACGCACCAACTCTTCTGTTTTTGATGCCTGGCCAAAACTTATTGTTGAATAGCAGACTAATGCTGCCAGTAGAAATGGTTTCGTTTTCAATGTTTTATCGATTAGTTTAATTCTAACTATTTTTTGTTGGTTGCTCTTACAGTTTTCACATCGGCAACTTTAATGGCCGTGGCTTTATTACCAAAGCTATTGCGTACATAGGTCAATACATCAGCAATTTCCTGGTCTTTTAAAAAGTTTTGCGGCGGCATATTATTCGAATACGACTCGCCGTCGATATCCATATTTTGGGTAAAGCCATTTAGTACCACTTTAATTATCCGTTTTTTATCGCCCAATACATAGCTGGTTTTAATTAAAGGCGGGTTCATATTCGGTACGCCTCCGCCATCCACCATGTGGCAGCTTAAGCAATGCTGCGTATAAATAATTTTTCCACTATTTACCGAGGCTTGCAGGCTTGCAACCGGTTTTGAAGCCGAATTAGGTTTAACGGGTTTGTTTTGTGCTGATAACTGAAGGGCTAATAAAAAACAGGTGATGGTGATTAAGTATTGCTTCATAAATTGGTAAAAGGTGTATGTTGTTCGTAAAGTACAGTGCGTTAAATGTGGTATGTTCCCCTATTGCTGCAATTTATTTTTGCTGATAGATGATGCGATAGATAGTTCCCTTGCTATCGTCGGTTACGTAAAGCGAGCCATCCGGTCCTTGCGCTAAACCACATGGCCGGTGATCTGCTCTTCCCATTGCCGTTTTTTGCGGCGAACCGGAGAAATTGTCGGCAAATACTTCCCAATCACCTGCCGGTTTACCGTTTTTAAACGGCTGAAAAACCACACAATACCCTTTCTGCGGTTCGGGGGCCCGGTTCCACGAGCCGTGGAAAGCTATAAATGCGCCGTTCCGGTATTTTTCCGGGAACATTTTGCCGGTATAAAATAACAGTCCGTTGGGTGCCATGTGGCCGGGATAGGCCATTGCGGGTTCAAGGTATTTGGCATCAGCTTCTTTTTTGCCATCACCTCCGTATTCGGGAGCTATAATTTTTTTATGTTGGATCTGATCATAATACATAAAAGGGAAACCTGCGTTATCGCCTTTTTTTAATGCATACATACATTCAGCAGGCAGCTCGGCCGATATTTTTGTATCATACAATTCGGGCCATGAACTGTTCAGGTTATCGCGGCCATGCTGCATTACAAATAGTTGGTTATCCTGCTGGTTCCAGTCGAGGCCAACGATATTACGCAAACCTGTCGCGTAACGAATACCATCCTTATAGGTTTGATTAAGCTTATTAGCTTTAAATTGCCATATCCCGCCTGCCGAATCGAGCAATGGGCAGCCCGGTATCCCTGGAGAATGAAAGCCGCGGTCCTGCACCTGGCACGCACTTAACGGCGAGCCTATATTGATGTAGATATTACCGTCGTTATCCAGCACCAGTGATTTTGTTTCGTGCTGGCGGCCGGCTTTCAGTCCGTAAATTATCCTTTCGGGATGTTCGGTATCAATCACCTTATTTTGACTATCGAGTTTATACCTGAAAATTTCGGTGTTGGACGAGGCATACATATAGCCGTCTTTAATATACATCCCAGTACCGCCATAATTGCCAAAACCATTGGTAACTTCGGCTTTGCCATTGCTGCCCTCGTGCAAAACCAAAATACCCTTACCTTCCTTTGGTTTTGCCAGTTTAACGTAGATATCGCCCTGCGGGGTAACGGCGAGGTGCCTTGCCTTGGCGCCAATATCAGCAACGCGAAGAGCCCCAAATCCATCGGGCAAAGTAAGTCCGGCATTATCGGCATCGGCAATTACGGGGTTATCCGCCTTTAAACTATACAAGGTAATGCTTGTTGCCATTACCACTGCAGGTAGCAGATATTTTAGTACTGTTTTTTTCATTATATAAATTGGTTTAAAAGTTTAGTATCAAAATAGCAGCAGCCCCGGTAACCAGCCGGGGCTTTACACTGCTTTACCCGAAATGATCATCGGGTGTGGAGATCTTAAAACCTCTTTAATTCCATCCCGGGAAATTCCGGCTGTTATCATACGCAGGGCCGCTAATTGTACCGTCTATCTGTGTCTGAGGTATCGGCCTTAACACATGAAATGGTTTAATATTGGCTCTTGCATCGGCATTATGCAATTTAACCCTGGTTAAAAGCGTACCTGTACGAGCCAGATCCTGCCAGCGTGACAATTCGCCGCAAAGCTCGCGCGAGCGCTCGTCCAAAATAAAATCGAGCGTTAAGGTTGGCAGGGTGATATCCATAGCGGCTACGTTGCCGGTAGGATACGCAGCCCTTTCGCGGATGGCATTGATGTATGGCAACGCTTCGCCTGGCCTGTTATCCATAAACAAAGCCTCGGCTGCGATCAGGTAAGTTTCGGCAAGGCGGTAAATGATGATCGGCCTTACCGATGGCGCGTTTTGGTCGGTACGCTTATCGTCATAATACTTGGTCATGGTTGGGTAAAGTGTATTTACATACTTACTCGGTACAACCACCTGGTAGCGATATTTAGCAATCTGGGCAGATGTCATCTCAACACCGGGCATCCATATCGCGGTATCGCCAATTGCATATTTGGGGTTACCGTTGGCGTCCTTTGGTATGTTTGCGGCATAGTTTGCTATCCAGGCCGACTGGAAAGTTTTAAAATACCGGGTGTCGTTGGTTTTATCCTTAAAAGCGGTATCGGTAAGCCAGCGTGTAGGCATTACACGGGCATAAGGCCGGCCATCCATAATGTCGCGCTGCATACCGTTCTGAGTTTCATACCTTGAAACAAAAAAGTGCAGGTACAAATTATCCGGACCACTGTTATTTTGCGTAGCCGAACCGTTGTAGGCAAGGCTGGAGGTGTGCTGAACCGTCCATAATATCTCACTATTGGTTTCATTGCCTTCGGCACATACTTTACCAAAATCGGGCAACAATTTAACCCCGCCGGCAGGCGCAACAGTATTGATAATATTTGTAGCAGTTGCAGCCGCGGTAGTAAAATCGCCGGGCTGCTTTGCCGCCGAGTACCCCCGGGTTAAATACACTTTGGCCAAAACATGCATGGCGGCAATTTTTGTTGCCTTACCGGGCAAAACACCGCTGGTTTGCGGGCTGGCCGGTAAAGCCGCTATCGCATCGTTCAGATCCTGGATAATGAATGTATAAACATCGGCCATTTTATCGCGTGTGGCTGATAGGGTTGGCGTACTTTGGAAATGTTTATTCAGTGTTACATCGCCCCAGTTTTGCACCAGTATAAAATAATAGTTGGCGCGTAAAAACTTTGCCTCTGCAACCATTTCATCCCTTGTCGCTGCAGCAATACCACTTAAATTTGGCGCATTATCAACCAACCCGTTACAGGTATTGATATAGGTATAGCAGTTTTTCCATATCGTAGCAATGGTACCGTCTGATGTGTTAAAACCGCTGCTGTATCTTACCAATGCCGCAGTACCATCTACTCCGGCCTGAAACTCGTCGGTACCGCCAACAGTCATTTCAAAATAAGTATCAGGGCCGTAAATGGTTCTGAAACCCGCATAGGCGGCATCCAAACCGGCCTGAAAGCCCTGAGGCGTGTTAAAAAAATCGGGCGTAAGGTTTGATACCGGTACTTCTTCCAGTTTTTTATTACAGGCTGTATTGATCAATCCGATAAATAAACAGCTTAATAAATATAGGTGTATCCTTTTCATAATCCTTTTCTTAAAGCGTTAAATTAAGTCCAAATGTCATTGACCATGTTGCAGGCGTATCTTCGCCAAGTTTTCCGGCCGATTCGGGATCTATGCCGTGATAGATATTTTTGTATGGCGAAAACAGGATAAATGGATTTTCGGCCGTCGCGTAAACCTTTAGGGTTCGGCCGCCCAACCGGGCAACCCATGCCCTTGGCACAGTATAGCCTAAGCTCAGGCTCCTTATTTTAAGATACGTAGCGCTGAAATAACTCAGTGTTGATGAGTACGTTGGATTGGTTAAGGCATTGGTTGGCTTAGGGAAATAATTTTCGTGGTTATACGGGGTCCAATAGGTAATATTCAAATTATTGTAGTTACCCTGTAAAGTGTTCAGGAAACTGCCGCTTTGATAGATCTGCGATGTTAACGTACCACCTACACGGTATACCGCAACCACGGTAAAATCGAAACCTTTAAAGCCAATGCGGTTAGTAAAACCACCCGAAAATAAAGGCTGATCGGTACCGATGATCATCCGGTCGTTAGCGTCAAGTTTACCATCGCCATTCAGATCTAACACCTTAACGGTACCTATTACCGACTGGCCGCCTGTAAGTGTTAATCCATACTTTTTAGCCAAAGCGGTATCGGCGGCTGTATTTTGCCAGATACCTATCTTTTTATAATCGAATATACTGCCCAGCGGATGGCCCACGAACAGGTTATTGGTAATATCGACGGTACTACCGTTAGCCAGCGATGTTACCTTGCCTCGGTTAAAGGTAATGTTGACATTAGTGCTCCAGGTAAATCCGTTTTTACCATTTGGCGCAATATTGACCGAATTAACATTGATCTCTAAACCAACGTTTTCAGACTTGCCTACATTGGTTAAGATAGTGCTTGGAATGCCCGATGTTGGCGGCAAACTTTCGGGCAACAATAACGACCGGGTATACTCGTGGTAGGCATCTACACTACCGGTAATACGATCTTTAAAGATACCAAAGTCGAGCCCGGCATTCAACGTGCGTGTATATTCCCAATCCAGATCGGGGTTGGCAACCGCGGTTGGGTAAGCGCCGATGGTGTTTTTGGTGCCGTAATTATAAGTGGCCGATGACAGCACACCGAAGGTTTTATACGGTGATATCGCGGCATTACCTACGTCGCCATAGCTTAACCTTACCTTCAGGTTAGATAACACATCTACGTTTTTCAAGAAACGCTCCTGCAATGCGTTCCAGGCAAATGCTACCGATGGGAAGATATGGTACTTATTGCCATCGGCAAGTCTTGATGAACCATCTGATCGCAGGGTAAGCGTCAGTAAATATTTGTTATCATAACCATAATTTAAACGGCCCATGTACGAGATCAGATCGTATTTGGCGTACGAACCTGTTGCCGAAAAGTTAGAACCTAATTGCGGGTTAAAGTATTGTACCGCGTCAGACAGCAGGTTGTTATAGTTGAACCCGTTTGTCTGGCTCTGATTTTCCTGGAAGCTATATAACCCTGTAAAGTTGATGTGGTGCCTTTGTGCAAAAGTTCTATCATAGCTCAAAATATTTTCGAGCGTGTAATTGTAGGTATAAGTGCTTTGGTTACTTGCCGACGATTGCGCACCTTGGTTATTGTAGGTAGCCGCGGCATAAAAATTACCATAAATCTCGGGCTTCACTTCGGCCCCGCCGTTAAAGCGATACGTTAAACCCGGGGCAAGCCTGGCCTCGATATAGGCAGTTGTAAAAGTTCCTAATCGTTTACGGGTTTCGGCCGAAGCACCTGGTAAAAGGTTATCCAGAGGATTCCACACCTGGTTAGCGCTGCCGTTTACATAACCCATTATTAAAGCGCCCGTAGCGTCGTCATAAGGTGTCGCAAGCGGGCTTGCCCTTAAGGCCTGACCTAATGGGTTAGCATTTTCACCATCGATATAAGTAAGGTTATTTAATGAACTCAGGCCAACTTTTACATATTTGCCAATCCTTTGGTCGACGCTTAATTTAAGCGAATAACGTGCAAAGCCTTGTCCTGCATAAATGCCGGTTTCGTTATAATACCCGGCAGAAATATCATATTGCGTATTGTCATTCCCGCCCGAAACACCGAGCTGATGATTGGTTAAAAATCCATTTTTATAGATCAGATCCTGCCAGTTGGTGCTGCGGCCTGTTTGCAGCGATGTTAACTCCTGCGAACCGAAAGCGCCGCTGGTTAATATCCGCGGATCATCCGGGCTTGTAAATAACGGGTTAGCGGCAGCGGCATTGTAGAACGCCCATTTTTTTAACAGCGCGTACTGTTCGGCATTCATTACATTGTATTGCGCCAGCGGTTTTGAAAAACCTGCATAACCGCTATAGGTAACCACAGGCCCGCCTGTTTTGCCCCGCCTGGTTGAGATCAGGATAACCCCGTTGGCACCGCGCGAACCATAGATAGCGGTTGACGAGGCATCTTTTAATACTTCTACCGAAGCGATATCGTCAACATCCAGATCCTGCATGCTGCCAGTATAAGGTATACCATCCACAACAATAAGCGGATCGTTAGATGCCGATTTAGAGCGTGTGCCACGGATAGTGATTGACGGTAAGGAACCCGGGTGACTGTTACCTCCGTTTTTTTGGATATCGATACCCGTACCCTGTCCCTGCAATGCCTGTACCAGGTTTGAGGAAGGCACATCTTTAAGCGCCTGCTCTGATATGGAAGTGATGGAACCGGTAACATCCGATTTCTTTTGCGTTCCGTAACCCACCACTACTACTTCGTTAAGCGATTTGTTATCGGGTATCATTACCACATTGATCACGCTGCGGTTATTGATAACCTGCTTTTGCTCAATGTAACCAATGGATGTAAACACCAGAGTACCCGTTGCCGGTACGCTGATGCTGTAATTCCCCTCGGCATCGGTAACAACACCATTTGTTGTACCTTCAAGCCTCACCGATACCCCTGGCAGCGAGCCCGTAGCATCAGATACTTTACCTTTAACAGTAATATTCACCGCCTCGGCGCTTATCTTATCTATCATTAAGGGCACTGCAACTGCGATATTGTTATTCTCAATAGCATTGGCTTTTTTATTATAAATTACAATGCCGTTGTTTATTTCTTTATAGGTTAATTGGGTATTGAATAACAGATCGGCCAGTACCACGGCTATCCGTTCGTTTGTATAATTATGTGGCGTGGCGGTGTAGCCTTCCAGATCGGCAGAGTTGTACGAGAACCGTACCGATCCGCACCTGCCGATATGTTCAATTGCTTTTTGCAATGTTTCATTTCCAACAATAACTGTAACATGCGTATTGACAATTTGACTGCTGGCTGGTTTGGCAAGCAGCATCTCGCAAAATACGAGTGAACCAATTATTGCTATCATCGATGTTTTCATGAAAAAAACGAATAACTGAGTTGATTTTTTTGTCATATTTGTTAGGTTTTAAATTAAAACTATGTAGATCATTGGTTTAGCTTCAGACCCTTCCCAATGGAATACATTACTATTAGCAGTACCCGGATATTTTGTCCGGGTATTGTTGTTCTTAGGGGTTAAGGTTTTTCCAGGTCAACCTCCTTCCCTTGTAGCGTATAATTTAGGCCGTGTATGGTTTTTATAATTTCGAGCACCTGCTTCAGATCATCAGTGCTTAAAAAATGGATAGTGGTAACTACATCCTTCATTTCAGCACGGTTATATTTCACTGTAATGCCGTAAACATTTTCCAGCGTCAGCATCAGGTCTTCAAATGGCACATCGTAAAGGTTAATCTCACGGGCTTTCCAGGCAGCTACCTTTTGCGAGTTGATCTGGCGGGCGATGTGCGTATCTTTCTGTTGATCATAAATGATCTCTTTATCGGGTGTTATCATACCAAAGCTCCGTGTTTTGTCGCCCACTTCAACAAGGCCGCGCACCACGGTTACCCGTACATCGTTTAGTTTGGTATAGTATTTAATATTAAATGCAGTACCCAAAACCTGTACATGCATATTGCCATAATGCACTATAAATGGGTGAGCCTTATCGTGTTTGATATCAAAAAAAGCTTCGCCGTTGATCAATCTTACTTCGCGTAGCCTGGCAAATTTTTCGGGGTAAGCTATAGTCGAGCCCGAGTTGAGCCATATTTTTGAACCATCGGGAAGCGAAATGATAGAAATACGCCCTTTAAGCGCAGTCAGGGTTAGTAATTTGCCGTTATCCGGCTGCCTGGAAATAAACAACAATGCAACTGATGTAAAAACAAGCAAGGCTGCGGCTGTGGCGTATTTAAAAACTTTTGTTTTAAAAAAAGGCCTGTCAGCATCAATATGCTTATGGATGTTTTTAAGCATATCCTTTTCAATAGCCTTCATTATTTTCTCATCGTGCAGATGATCTTCACCAATGCCATCCCATGGCTTTGGTTTTACTTTTTTAAACATCAGGTAATGAATTTTAGGTTTACAATGCCGCAATAAAGCCGATAGTATCGGTGCGATACAGGTTAATACATTTTACACTGGCTGAGGTACCAGATTTATTTTAAAAAAATATAAAAAAGGATAATAGCGTAAGTGCCAACGCGCATACGGAGAATTTTTAAAGCGCTTGAAAGTTGGTTTTTAACCGTGCGGGGGGTAATATTGAGAGCTTCGGATATTTCATTGATGCTGAGATGTTCATATCGCGACAGCACAAATACACGCTGCATTTTTTTAGGAAGCTCTTCTACCTGTGTGTTAATGCTTTGTGCCAGCTCCTTAGCTATGTAGTGATCTTCGTTAGTATGTACCGGTTGATTATCAAAATGGAGCAGTTCTTCCAGACCGCGTTTTTTTACGGCATCCTTTTTATACAAGTTGATGATACCATTACGCAGCGATGTAAAAAGGTATGATGGATGATATTGGCTGACATTAATACTGTAACGCGCATCCCAAAAGTTGATGAACACATTTTGAACCAGATCTTTGGCATCTTCAACCGAGCCGGTTGAGCGATAAGCCATTTGATATAACGCACGCCAGTTCTGTTTGTAAAACTCATCAAATGCTCTGGTATCTCCATCCTGGATCAAAGAGATCAGTTCAATTTGAGTAGCTTTCTTCAACTTAATCAAGTTTTTTGGTTAATTTATTGAGCAGCCATTGGGGTAGCAGTCAATAAAGCACAATTGGTTAAGCAAATACAGTATATTTTTTAATAGATTAATTCAGCCCAATTTACATTTTATTCAGTTAAGTTGTTACAAAAATGTTACAAACATCAATTACATGTCTGTCGCAGCCTTTCCTGTTAAACATTTACCAGCTCGCGCCTGCCGGTGTGCGCCGATCTGTAAATAGCTTCAATAATGGCCAGGTCGCGCCTGCCTAATTCGCCGGGAACAATACTTTCGGTATTATTTATAATGCATTTCGCAAAGTCATCCATTTGTAAAGCCTGTTGAAACGGGGGCGTAAAAGTAAGCGGCCCGCGGCTGGTATCAACCACCATGCCACGATAAGTAAACGCATGTTCTTTAAACTCAATCCACCCTTTATCGCCTTCGGCCTTAAAATGATCGGCGCTGTGCCGGTAACTGGTAAACGCGGTACATTCGGCGCCATCGGCAAAATGCATCGTCCAGTTCATACCTTCTTCCACATCGGTAAAAATATCCGGCCGGGTTTTGGGTATTTCGCTTGCGGTTACCGATATCGGACTTGCACCATTTGCCGCCATACAAGCACCATGTATAATATAAACACCCAGATCCATAATTGGCCCGCCGCCAGCCAGTTTTTTATCGGCCCGCCAAACTTTAGTATTCATTACAAAGCCACGGTCGCCACTCATTTTCATAAATGTGCCGAAGTCTTTATCCCGGGCAAGTCGCATCATTTCTTTATGGTAAGGATCAAAATGCAACCGGTATCCTACGGATAGTTTAACGCCGGCTTTTTTACAAGCCTTAATTATGGCGTCACACTCAGCTACGGTATTAGCCATAGGTTTTTCACAAATCACATGCTTACCGGCCTTTGTCGCAGCTATGGCGTGCTGGGCGTGTAAACCATTTGGGGTAACTACATATACAATGTCGATATCGCGGTTATGCGCTAATTCGGCCATGGTATCATAACTGTAAATATTACTTTCGGGGAAGCCATGGTCTTGTGCCCATCGTTGCCCTTTGGCCTTATCGCCTGTTACCACGCCTTTTAATTTGCAAAACTGCGTTTGTTTAAGCGCCGGTCCCAGTTGCCCGGTACTGTATTTACCCAGGCCAACCAATGCCACGCCCAGTTGTTTTTGCTGTTTCCCCATTGCATATAATGATGGTGAAGCCAGTAATGCGGCAGTGCCAATACCCAATTGCCCAATAAATGAACGTCGTGAAACAAAATCATTTTTCATATCCGGAATATTTGTGTGGGTTTATATAATTGAAATTTAGAGAATTTTAAAATTGGCTACATGGTCTTTACAGCTAAATGTCAATATCAGTGAATAGTATGCCAATTCCGCATCAGGTATACATCACATTTAGATGAAATTTTACAATTGTAGTTGGTAAACTTTCATCTAAAATATTATCACATCATTTATTGCTCATGAAAAAAGTATTGGGTTTTAATTTTTTATTGCTGATCTGCACCTGTGCAATGGCTCAAAAAATGAATACGACCGTACCAGGAGCGCAAATAACCTTCGCCAAAAACGCTACCAATATTGCCCGGATAAGTAAGGATACCATAGCAGTTATTACAGGCAGCACTTACAGGTACACTGTAGATACCCCCGAAAACCAGGGGCTGGTTTCTACAAAGATTGATGTAAAGCAGCTGCCTTTGCAACTCACATCGCGGGATGGATCGGCTCAAAAATATACGATTACCGACCAAAAAGGAGCGATAAAAACCGATGGCGATCTGTTAACCGGCGATAAGCTTATCGTTACTTCGGGGGATGGCTTAGCCACAAAAACATACTATATTTCAGTGCAGCCAATGGCCCTTAGCGGGCAGCTAACCTTAGCCCGAAGTTCTTTTACGGTTAATACCAATCACGCTTTAACGCTTTATTTCACTGCAGGCCAGCGCAGTCCAGATGCTACTGTTAAACTGTTTTTACCTGCAGGCATTAACGCGACGATGGATAATACTACGGTAAATGTTATCGGCCGGGGCGAGGTTAAGTTAAACGGATTATCAAGCCAGTCCATAGGCCGTGTTGGTACCAAATATTCGTACCATAAGGTTGGCGATGTTATGATCACTAAACTACCCAATGGCGGCTCAGTGATCTCGTTCAGTCATCTTGACCTGAGGCCCGCAAATGGCCCCGATCTGGCGGTCGTAATTAACGATGTAAATCTGAAGAAGACAGGACCTTATCCAATCAGGGCACAATACAGCACATCCGCGCCCGAAAAATTAACCAGCCCGGGTACCGGCGCAGAAACAGCGATGCTAACGGTAACACAACATATCTCTGATTTGGAAAGAGTAGCCGACCGGTCATTACAATACCAGGAAACACCCGACCTATATACTAAAACCACCCTTAAATGGGATATGGGTATTCAAAATGTACAGGTGCTGCAATCGGTAGACAAGGGCAAAACATGGGTCGCCGCAAAGGCATCTGTCGATACCAAAACATCAACAGCACTAGTTTCGGATTTAAAACCTAACCAGCTTTATACCTTCAAACTGAATGTTAAAGCTGGAGCTAACAAAGGTTTTTCAAATACCGCATCGTTTTATTCCGGTAAAATGGATGTCAAAGCCTTTGGTGTTAACGGTAATGGAAACGATGATAATACCGACGGCATCAACCGGGCTATCGCCTATCTTAACAGTATTGGTGGTGGCACGTTGTTGTTTTCAAAGGGTACTTACATGGTACGAACAGTGCATTTGCAAAGCAATGTGTATTTGTATGTTGATCATGGTGCCAGTATTGAGGCTTTAAAAGGTGGCGACGCGCCTGAAACCACGTGGTTTAGCGACAGGAAATACCGCTCCGGCCTATCGCCTACCGACGCCGGGCCTTATGCCGACCCCGAAAATTACATGACCAAGCAGGATGTTGGCCATCACTATTTTAAAAACGCCATGTTTTGTGGCGAACGGCTGGATAATATCAAAATTATTGGTACTGGCACCATCACTGGTAATGCCAACCTGGTTAACGGTGACGGTGTAATGAAAAACCCTGCCGATAACCGTTGCGATAAGATGTTCAGCCTGAAACTGTGCACCAATATCGAGATTGGCGGTATTTACCACAAAGAAGACCTGTGGTATGATGAAGCTAAGAACGAGCCATATTACATCGGCAAAAACGGAGCAAAAATGGAAGATGCCGAACACATGCTGAAGATTGACCGCACCGGGCATTTTGCCTTCCTGGCAACCGGTACCGATAATATCAATGTACACGACACTTATTTCAGCAAAGATCATCAAACCAACGTGCGCGATGTTTACGATTTTATGGAATGCAATAACGTACACGTTACCAATATTTTTTCGCGCGTTAGCAGCGATGATGTGATCAAGCCGGGCTCCGATTGTTCGTTAGGTTTTACGCGGCCCGTAAAAAATTATATGGTACGCAACGTTATAGGCGATACCAATTGCAACCTGGTACAGATAGGATCTGAAACTGCCGATGATATTATGCAGGTTTACGTGGATAATATTTACATCCTTGGCGCTAACAAGGCCGGTTTCTCTATCTCAACCAATGATGGCGCGCATGTGAAAGATGTTTATTTAAACAGCGGCAAAACAGGATCAATTCATTCCCGGTCGAAAATGTACCGGGCAACTGCGCCATTTTTTATATCTATCTCAAACCGCGGACGAATTATAGGCGCCGAAGCCGGCAGATATAGTTTTACAGAAAATGGTAAAAAGCACGATGAACTATTAATTAAAAACGTAAATATCGGCGAGGTTGAAAACATCAATCTAAAAGGGATAGACGTTTACGAAGTATACGGTGGCAGCGCCTATAACGGAAAAAAATGGAAGCCCTATGACGGCACACAACGCAAAGCCACAGCGATAGTAGCTGGGTACAAACTGCCGGATAATGCTGACGTAACCGGTGGACTCGACTTTAAACTACCCAACGGTAAACACACCGGGTATATCAGCAATGTCGCCTTTAATGATGTTAATATCCTGGTAAAGGGTGGCAACCCTGCTACCGATACTTTAGCTAACCCCGGCGAGCTTGGCGTTGGCCAATACAATGTTGCCGATCTGAAAATACAGCCATCCTACGGCATTTGGGCACGCCATGTAAAAGGCCTCGAAATCATCAACAGCAGTTTTAATTACGAAAAACACGACAGCAGATATCCTTTGTTTTTCGATGATGTTAAAGGTGCTACTATTACTGGCGTAAAAATGGTTAAGCCCGATGATAACAACACGCTTATCGGGCTTAAGAATGCAAATGGCATAATTATAAAAAACAGTTTATATTACAAGGACAGCTGGGGCAATTCTCCTACGGCTATCCCTGACAATGGTAAATAGGGCGCCTCTTGTGCTTTTCAGTATTGATGGCGACCGGTCAAAGCATATCAAACTTGCACATTCTCCGGCACTCAAGGCCGGCATACACAACCAGTTTCAATATGGAGCAAAAAAAGGATGATTTGACGGTGGATTGAAAGTAAAAAGCATCCACAAGGGCGCGATCACTAAGGTCGCACGCTTTTGGCCACAGTCACTCACCTGCACTTTTTATTTACTAATAAGCACATTATCAAGCTGTACAGTGGTTGTCGTATCCTTAAGATTAGAGTTTACAATGATTCCTGCGGTTGAAAGTACGTTCGTATCCAGTTTTGAAACGCCTGCTGGTTGCCAGTTTTTACCATCAGCAGAGAAGAAAGCCGCGCACGTCTCATTCGTACATTCCAATTTCAGCCAGCAATAACCGGTCATTCTGTTAAAAGTAACTATCGGCTCTGATAGTGGTGAAGAGCGGTAAACCGTTTTAAGGCTATCGTTTGTGGCCCCTTTTACCCTGAGTTGGATGCCCCATTCCGGAGCCTCGATCTGCCCGGATTTAGACGGCAATACTAAAAGTACTATATCCGGTGAAACCTTAGGGCTTTTCCCAAAAGACATCCCAAAACTTGTGAACTGTGAAGTTAGCTGCGGAACATAACGGAAAGTAAAAACGTTTTTTCCCGGATTTACCGATCGAACGAGCAGCGGCTCCTCCCCTTCTTCGGACCTTGCACCTTTCGCGTCGATGGTCAGACATTCGCCAATGCCATAGGCTATATCCTTGGGTTCATGGCCAACAGCGCTAAACTGCCATCCCCCCGGCAAACCAGCGGTGATCGCTGCTACTGCGTAGCCCCCTGCCTGTCCCTGGCCATTTATCGCGCAAACACGATACTAGTAATTTCTTCCGGAAATAATATTCTTATCTTCATATGTTGCCTGGGCTAAACCAGTGGTGATCACTTTAAAATATCCGCTGTTGTTTTCAGATCGTTTGATTACATATCCTCTCGCGCCGATAACGGGTACCCAGGATAATTTAACGCGGCTATCAGAAAAGGTTGCAAACAACCCACCAGGCTGGGTGGTTACTGATTTTTCATTTGCGGCATCCGCTTTTACTCTTGAGTATAAAAGGGTTCCGAAACCGATATGATCAGCTCCCGGCAGCGCTTGCAGTTCAGGCCGAACACTTTCGGCTGCCTTTTGAGTAAAAGGAGCCGTTTTACCCATCCGGTTCACATAATGATTGTAGACCTCTTCGTAAATGGCCCTGAGCTTATTCCGCCCGTCCTCTGATATTTTGCTATGCCAATACTTCCCTGTGCGGTCCATAGCGGGTAAGTAAGGAACGTCCATCCCTAAATTGAATTTTGCAGTATATTCAAACCCTTTTAATAACCGGTCATCCGAAAGACCGTAAAGGTCCAATCCCTGATGCCACGCTATTTCGGCACAGTCAGCCAAATGTGCTATACCCAATTGTGCATGTGCCTGATCACGACCGCTTTCCTGGCATTGACCGGTTTCATTAATAATATAGTTAGTCAATCTGCCATCACCCCCTCCATTTTCGTAGTAGCAAAGCGCATTGTCGAACATCTGCCTGTTATTTGTGAAAACCGCTATAGATAATACGGTTTTTAATGCCGCCGAGTCCCAATTACCATTGGCAAATGGGGCATAGTCTTTTAAAACCGGATAAATTACACTTTGGAAATGTTCTTCCGCTCTTTTTATTGCTGATCCGGCCCACCCTGAACCGCTATAGCGCAGTATTTCTGCAGCATTAATCATTTTAAACGGCCCCAGGCCGGCCATGAGGACTGCATCTTTCCCCGATATTCTTTTTAATGTAGAGGCCCACCCGTCCTCAATTTCTATTGCTTTTTCAGCGAACTTTCTGTTTCCGGTCAATACCCACATAACTGCGTTTTGGAATGCTGCATTGGCGTCGGCGTCATAAGCGGTTTGCCCAAATGTAGGGTTGCGCCCAACAACAGCAAACGGGCCCTGCATTTTATAGGTGTATTGCGATTGCGGGTGATCCCTGAAGGCAATAAATCCCGAATATATCGGTTCGGACTTATCTGCGATCCCTCGTTTCATTCTTTCAAAATCATCCTTACCTTGCAAAAGGCCCGGATGCACAAAGGGTTGTCCTTTTAAAGAAAAAGCAGAAAATGATATGAGCATTGCGACAAGCAAGCTTCTCAAATGATAGGAAACAAATTTGGGCAACATGGGGGATTAAGTTTGTTAATGATCGGTTTAAATCGAATTTAGGTTAAGCGGTTTTATACTAAAACGGTTTAGCGCTGAGCGCTAAGTTACAGCGTTTCATTATTATAATTACAAGCCATTTTTTATTTTTAAGATATTTTCAATAAAAGAATAAAGTAGCGATTACTTTCATATTCTTAAGCAGGCATTATCAATAATTTAGCAGTAAAAAGCGTTTAATTGTTTGCAACGATCTACCTGTCAAATTCTATCCCAAAGCCTACAACTTCGTTTTAATCTAAATTTGTACCCGTTTTGATCCGGGCTTGTCTTGTTGTGTGTGAATCTTTCGTTCAAGCCTAAGGAAATCAGTTTACGGGTTTAGACATACTTTGATTAAATTAAAAAAATAGTATAAAACAGCTTGATCAAATCATACTAAATCGTTTTAACAATTTATTTTTAAATACTTTACCGTTTTAGTATTTTTGGAGGGAGGCTGCTGCAAGAAACTTTTCTCAGCAATTCCGTTAACCAATTTGAACCGAATACATTCTTTAATTATGATGAATAAAAGATGGAAGCTCTTGATTGCGGGTATCGCTTTTCCTGTAGTCGGATTTTGCCAATATCCCGGGCAGCACCGGGATCAGACAGCTGTAACTACGAAGGCGCAAACGAAAGCTTATAGTTTTGATTTACAGGATGTAAGATTATTGGATAGCCGCTTCAGGGAAAACATGGTTCGCGAAGGTAACTGGATGCTTTCGTTACCAGTCGAACGCTTGTTGTACAGTTTTCGCGTAAATGCGGGAATGCTGACCAACAATAAAACGAATATGCCAAAACCATTGGCGGGTTGGGAAGGGCTTGACGTGGAACTGCGGGGACACAGTATCGGGCATTTGCTTTCGGGACTTTCCCTTCAATTTGCGGCAACCGGCGATCAACGGTTCAAGCTGAAAGTGGATAGCATTGTTACGGGATTAGCTGAAGTACAAAAAACACTTAACCAGGGCGGATACCTGAGCGCTTTCCCACAACACTACATTGACCGTTGCATTGCAGGAAAATCAGTGTGGGCGCCATGGTACACCCTGCACAAAATAACTGCAGGCCTGATCGACGCGTATTGGTATGCCGGAAATCAACAGGCATTGGATATGGTAAAGGGGATGGCAGACTGGGCCTATCATAAACTTGCCCCACTAAGTCCGGATCAATTACAGACTATGCTAAAAAATGAATTCGGTGGTATGAATGAAGCCTGGTATAATCTCTATTCGATCACCGGCAATCCCGATCACAAAAAGTTGGGGGATCTTTTTTATCATCATGCCGTACTTGATCCGCTGGCGGACAGGCAGGATAAACTTTACAAGATGCACGCGAATACGATCATCCCGAAAATTACCGGTGAGGCCCGTGCATACGAACTGACGGGAGAGACCCGCGATAAAGAGATAGTTGAGTATTTCTGGGAGGATATTATTAAAAACCAAACGTATGTAACTGGTAGTAACAGCGATAAGGAACATTTTATCGAACCGGGCAAGATCTCAAAATACATTACCGGTTATACAGGCGAAAGCTGCAATACCTATAACATGCTTAAACTTACACGCCACCTTTTTTGCTGGGCCCCCGAGGTTAAATACGCGGATTACTATGAGCGGGCGCTATATAACCACATGCTTGGTCAGCAAGATCCTAAAACAGGAATGGTTTGTTATTTTACTCCTCTTAAAGCGGGGTCATATCGCCTGTACAGTACCCGCGACAGCTCTTTTTGGTGCTGTGTTGGCTCGAGTTTTGAAAGTCAATCAAAATATGGGGAGGCAATTTATTACCACGACGCGCAGGGAATTTTTGTAAACTTGTTCATTCCATCAATATTAACCTGGAAAGAAAAAAAGTTCGAATTAAAACAGGAAACCAATTATCCTGAGGAGGCGACAACGCGCTTATCGGTAACAGCCTCATCCGGAAAAAGTGTTCCTCTCTATATCCGTTACCCGCAATGGGCTTCTAATGGTGCGATAGTTAAGGTGAATGGCCGCCCGATCACGATCAGCCAAAAATGCGGAAGCTACATTACCCTGAACCGTAAATGGCAAAAGGGCGACCGGATTGAAGTAACTTATCCGATGACACTGCGTCTTGAAGCTACGCCGGATAACCCGAAAGTTGCAGCTGTAATGTATGGCCCGATACTGTTGGCTGCACCAATGGGGACTAAAGATATGGTTAAACCTGCACCCTACCACGATCCGAGCGTCCCCTCTCAGTATTATAATTACGATTATCACATCCCCGCCGACATTATTCATACGCTACATATCGGCAATCAAAATATTTCCGATGTTCTTAAGCGGGCGCCTGATAAGCCGCTTATTTTTTCGTTCATCAACGAGGCCCTGGGGAGCACTATAACTATGGAACCCTATTATAATTTACATCGCGAACGTTATGTAGTTTATTGGGATCTGGACCAACCATAGCTGTTTTACGAAAGTGGTTTGTTGCAACTAAAAATTATTGTTTGGTGGTAAAATGATAATTTCCGGAGCCTAAGTATACCTTGATGCCCCCGGTATCTTTTCTGATTTAGTAATTTTATCGCCTTTAACAGCATTTGGCTCACTTGCAGGATGCAGTAAACCGGCAGTTGTATCGGGAGGTAGTTACGTTACCCGGTTTTTTTCGTCCCACACACGAACCCTCCACCAGTATTGCCTGCCCGAAAATCAGGTTCTTACCGTTGTACCAGATAAATGCCATCCGGTCGCTAAATACTTTTTGTGAGTTCCAAACCTCCGCTCCATTTTCGAAGTTGGAAGTTTCTCCTTGTATACTATGGGCGATTGCAGCCACTCGTACAGTGTGCTGTTTGATTTGAGGAAAAGCCTTAACGCCTTTTTGAGATCCCAACCATCTATATCCAATACCTCGTTAACGGGTAGGCCGACGTTATCGGGCAAATCAGTTATAGTTAGATAATCGTTTACCTTTCGGGCATATATAAAGCGCACATCAAAATCGCTATCGGGCGAGGCAAAGCCCCATGCCCGGCTGCCCGATTCGCAGGCATACAGTATCTTTATATTTTCAGCCTGCTCCAGTTCGAGCAGTTTTTGGAGGATGGTTTCGGTCATGATTGAATAGTTAAGGTTACAAAATAATAATGAAAGAGCGATTATCGGCATGTGCCTGTCAGGATTCGAACCTGCCCGCTTACGCGGTTTCACCGGGCGAAGTATCACACACCTACGGCATCTTTCACTATTTTTTTAAAAGAAGAGCTACAAGCAACCAGCGTTTGATTTTGCGGAACAGGCGAAGTAACGCTGATCTACGGCATCTTCTTTATTTTTTAAGGGCGATGAGCAATATACGCATGTACTGCTCTACCAACTAAGCTACAATGAATTTGCATTCAAAGGCCGGGGGTCGAACCGGCGACACGAAGTAGCGCATATTTACGGCACCTTAATTTTTTTAAAAAGGGTAAAAGGCAACAAGTGAAATGCACCATGCGGTGCTCCTGCTCTAACCCAACTGAGCTACCCTGGCTTTTAGCCAATGGACGGGACTCGAACCCGCGACCTGGACGTTAAATGCGAAGCAACACCCGTTTACGACACCTTTTTATTCTGTAATTTCTTTTTAAAAAGAAGGGCAACAAGCAGCAAGCCGCTTTTCTTTCCGCCCGTAGCATTTAGCCCGGCACGGACCCTTGAACGAAGTAAGACTTATTTACGACACCTTCTTTTTTTTATTTTATAAGGAGCAACAGGCGAACGCAGGTTGGGGGCACGCTGTTGGGACTCGAACCCACAGTTCGGGTTTAACCGTACTGACCACCCCCATAATGGTAGCGAAGTAACCCGTTTCTACGGCATCCTTATATTTTAATTTCTTTAAAAAGAAGGGCTAAAGCCGATAAGTCTTCTCACTGTGCTTTACCATTTAGCTACCGAAAATTTACCCCCGGGCCGGATTCGAACCGGCAATCCCAGCGTTAACATACGAAGTATTACTTATCTACGGCACCTTCTTCTATCTTAATTTCTGTTAAAAGGTGGAGTGTTAAATCTCCATCCTTAATTTACAGTTCGATGTTATTGATAGCATCCAACGCTGAAGCACCGTTCTCTAAGGCTGCTAACACCTCAAAAACTTTATCGCTCCAACCGGCTATCAGGTAAACATCATTGCGCAATATCTGCAATGGTGCTTGTCCGTAGCCTTTCAGGTCGAACAGGTACAGTTTTGCACCTGGTGCTACCTGTGTTTTGTAACGCGCCCACAATGTTTGGATATGGTCGACAGTGTTATTGCTGTTCCATAACTGGCAATCGGTAAACATAAACACTTTGTCCATCTTTACTTTTCGCGTCAGTATATCCTTTATAACCAGGTAACCGTTGGTGCTGTAACCCACCTCGCCCTCGCGGCGGTAAAACTCCTGCACGTTACCCAGGATGTTATTACGTGGTACGGCGATGGTTTTCCAGGTATCGCCAAACATGCCCACCTCAACGTTTTTGCAGCGGCTTTGCAGCAGCATCGCCAGCATCAGGCCCACATCATACAACAGCACTTTGCTTTTTGCCGATACAGGTGTTTGCATCGAACCTGATACATCGCAGGCCAGCAGCACACGTGTTTCGTGGCCAAAACCTTTAATGTTGGCCGCGCTTGCCTGTACCGCTTTTTCTAAAGCATCCAGCAACTCGCCGGTATAACCTTTGTTGCCACCCCGCATCAAAGCAGCCAGCTTATCCAGCACGCTTTGCACCTGCGCTTTGGCAACCACCGGACTGATCAGCTCGCGGTAAGCAGCCAGGTAACGGAATGGGAACTGTTTTGCCTTAGCCACTTCATCCGCATCGCCTATACGTGCGCATACTTTTTCAAAGTGCGCGTAGCTAACGCCCGCTTCCTGTATGTTACGCAGGTTGCGCAGCAGCGCCATGTAACCCAGCTTACTACTGTCTATCAGTTCTTCCCATTTAGCTTTAAAAGCTTCGGCTTTAGCTTCATCGCTGTCAAAACCTACCTGGCCCAGCGCCGAAAGTTCGGTTTCCCAGGTATAAGGCGTTTGCAGGTCGTTGTTCGCTATTTTGTTGAACAGCAATTGCTGTAAATCGTCCTTTGCTTTAGGGTGAACCAAAAACAATGCGTCGCGCAGTTTTACAGTAGCGCTATCGCGGTTGTATTTGGCAAACTGGTACTCATCAAAACGATTGAAAGCCGTTGCCAAACCTTTTTGTAACTGTTTTGATAAGCGGTTAAGCTTTTTGGTGCCTGTACGCTCGTTCAGCCATTCGTAGCAAGCTAAAAGCTCGGTTATCTCGTCGGCGCGGCCAATTACCCCATCGGCAACCCGGGCAACCAGATCGTCGCCCGAATGCAGCTTGGCCAATTCGGTAACCAACACCAGCGGTACCGAACGCATATACATTTTAGTGCGGGTATACACGGCCAGCTTACCAACAAATTCGGCATCGCACGCGGCAATCAGTTTTTGCAGGCGAGCCAAACGCGCTTCGTTTTTTTCATAAAAAGAATCGTTCAAACTCCAGGTGACCACCGCGGTGTACAGTTCCATCTCGGGCGAAAGCGTAAACGCTTTGGCACCGGCATGGTTAACCGTTTGGTTTTTCAGTTTGCTTAACAGGTTGAATTTCATTTTTGAACCTCCTTTTCTTGTTTGTTGATACAAAGGTTCATAGCTACTGCGCAGTGTATTTGCGCAGATGAAATTATTTTTATTTTTTTTGAAGGCAGAGTGCGGCCCGAATTCTCTATGGCCCATACGAGTTTGAATTTTGTTACGAAGATTTACTATTATTAAGGTTAAGCTGAAAGTTTAAATTGTTTTAGGTCGAAGTTATAACTTCGACCAGAGGGGGGGACCCGACAGCAAATGCCTGCTCTTTTTTTATTTTGAATATCGCTTTGAAATACAAAGTACTTTTTATATAATTGTATAATTATTTAATTTCAAAGAATCTTCATTTTAATAGCTATGGATAATCACATCGCAGATCTGTATTTCATGTCAAAAAAGATTTCGTTAATGTTATTGGCGGCAACGGCCGTCATTTGTTCGCGGATGCTATTCTTTTTTTTCAATGATCCTGAAGGCCCGAATCTTTTAATTGTTGGGGTTTTGGCACTGATTATTTATTTTTTGTCGGCCGCGGCCTATTTATTCGGCCCATCCCAAATAAAGGGGTTGAAAAGACTTTCGGCGGTTATTGGTATCCAGGTACTAGTGGTGACAGTCCTCTATTTTTGCATGAAGTGATTTTAATTGCTGTCCTGTTATCCGAAGCCAGATAAACCATAAACTGAGTAAAGTGAATTTTACAAAATAAAATATTACATGATTATTGATAGTTAAAATATATTGTGTATAATTGCGCCATGAACAGAACATCAATACAAAGCTTAATACCCACGCTGATTTATCAGAGAGGATAGGCTATGTATTGACTTAACATATCGACGATACTTTTAGATCCTCTTAGATAATTCTAAGGGGATTTTTTGTTTTAGGGCGATTTTAAACAGGGTAATATATCAATTGGTTCAGATTACCGCATTTGGGATGCGGAGGCTCCCGGTTCGAGTCCGGGTTACCCTACCAGGTGGCGCGAGGCCGCTTTTATACGGAACGTTAGCTCAATTGGTGAGAGCGGCACCCTTATACGGTGATGGTTAAAGGTTCAAGTCCTTTACGTTCTACAATTTTTCCTGTGGTGCAACGGTAGCACGCCTGATTCTGGTTCAGAAGATCGTGGTTCGAATCCATGCGGGAAAACGGTGACGCTTTACACCTTGTTATCCGAAGTCAGAGACTTCGATGAGCGGAGCGGTCCTTAGTTCCATCAATCAGTAAATCAACTATTTATTTACCGCAGGTTGTCATTGCAGACAAGAAGTTTAAATTTGTATAACGATGACAATAGCTATAAAAACAGACTTAAGCTCACTAAACGAAAGGCAACGAGAAGCCGTTGTTAGCGAAGGCAAACGGCTTTTAGTTCTGGCCGGTGCCGGCTCTGGTAAAACAAAAACGCTTTTACAGAAACTTATTTACCTTATTGAAGAAAAGGGAGTAAGCCCTTCAAATATTCTTGCTATTACTTTTACCAAAAATGCAACAAATGAAATGATTGACCGGCTCATCATTTCGGCGGATGAAAGCGGCGATTATGAAAAACAGCTATTTGACAAGAAAAAAAATTATTTCGATAAAGAAAAAGAAAGAAATATCTGAGCTAAAATACCAGTAACCCCACCCATTCAAGCGTCCATACTTAACCGGTCTTTGGGTTATTGTATTTAAATATTTCTCGAATATACTTCTTCCATTTTTCCTCAATTTTTGTTATATTGTGATGAAACAGAAAGCGTAAAGCCCAAAGCTGAAAACTGGGTAAAGTGTCGAAATATTTCTTACTTTATCCCCCCTGTTTTAGCAGCCATCGTTCTTTGTCAATTTTAAAATATGGATATACCCATCAATACCCATATTATCCCCATATGTTCGGCGGGTATGAAAAATAACAAATGGCATTCTGAATCAATTTTGAGGGGTTTTAAGTGAATAATTACAAAAAACACCCATAAATACCCATATGCCTGTTCAATGATTGAAGGATTGAGTGACTGAATGATTGAGTGTTCTTCGTCATTAAGTTTTGGATGACATTCAATAAATCCGAAATCGAAAATCAGTCCTCCGGCTTTTCCTTTGCATCCGCCATTCGTACTATCCTCGGCTCAAATTTGGCCAGCACTTCAACCAGGTCGTTTTGGGCGGCCATTACGGTATGGATGTCTTTATAGGCCATCGGGGCTTCGTCGATATCGCTGCCCATTAGCGTGATACGTTTATCAGCAAGGTTGGCGGCAACGGCGGTTTTATCCAAAGTTTTAAAAGCCGCGCTGCGGCTCATGGCCCGGCCGGCGCCGTGGCTGGCGCTGTTAATGCTGGCCGCGTCGCCTTTACCGCGCACCAAAAAGCCCGGGGTACTCATGCTGCCGGGGATGATGCCTACACACCTTCGCCGGCCGGGGTAGCGCCTTTACGGTGCACCATCACCTCGGTGCCATCGGCCAGTTGCTCGCGCCAGGCAAAGTTGTGGTGGTTCTCGATACGGGTAAGCGGTTCGCGGTTCAAGGCACGGGCAATTTTGTTGTGTATCTCGTGGTGGTTCGCACTGGCGTATTCGCCGGCCAGGTTCATGGCTATCCAATATTCCTGCCCTTCGTCCTTATCCAGATCCAGCCAGGCCAAATGTTTGGCTTCGGCAGGCAGCTTGGTTTTGGTCATGGCTATTTTGCTGTAATAGTTGGCCACATTACCACCAAACCCACGCGAACCCGAGTGCGACAGCAGGGCCAGGTAATTACCCGCCGGTATACCCGGCAACGCGTCATCGGCAAGGGTAAGTTCGCCCCATTCCACAAAGTGGTTGCCGGTACCGCTGGTACCTAGTTGGGCGTAGGCTTTATCTTTCAGGCTGCGTATCAGCTTGGTTTCTCCCCAGGTACGGCTATCAAATAACGACGAATCGAAATGTGTTTTGCTGGTACCGCCCATACCAAAGTGCGTGTTTTTTAACAGCAGGCCCTTCAGCAGGTCGGTTTCGTTATCGGTAGTAGCTGCCGGCATATCAAAAACACTTAAACACATTCGGCAGGCAATATCCACACCCACAGCAAACGGAATAACGGTGTTGGCAGTGGTAGCCAATACGCCGCCAATAGGCAAACCATAGCCCTGATGTGCATCGGGCATCAAAGCACCGGCTACGGCTATAGGCAGTTGTACAGCGGTACGCATTTGCGCGAGCGCGCCAACTTCAATGTTTTCGAGCCCCCACACCGGGAAATCGGCTATCTCCTCTTTCAGCTTAAAGTTGCTTCGCTCCTGCTTTACAAACTTGCCCTCTTTACGCAAGGCGATCACATTCTCGGCCAGGTTCTTAAACTTACCGCCTTTTTTAAGGGCATAAGGCATCGGATCGTCGATCAAGGCTTCCAGGTTGGCCAGTATTTCGGCCTTAGGCATTACATTGTGTTTCAGCAAGCCATTAGCTACGCGGCTAAAATTTACCAATACTTCCACATCGTTTATACCTAAGGCTTTTAGTTCGTTATTGCCTATTTTTTCTTTTTCCATCGTTATCGTGATCAGTGAATTTACAATTTAAAATCTCCGGGCCAAAACCCCCTCTCTCCGGATCAAGAGAGGGGGGCGTTTGTGAACGCGTTCAGCCTTTCGACAATACAAAGAGAAACAGCAAGTACGCAGCGTATTTGCGCAGTAAAAAATAATTTATAAATTCATCAAATATTTTCAATCAATGCCTGTTAACCGTAACGCTCTTATCCGCTATCGCGCTATTGACCAATGCCTGCAAAACCGTTTTAAGAAATGGACGCTGGACGATCTGATAGAGGCATGCAGCGATGCCATTTACGAATACCAGGGAATTGATACCGGCGTCAGCAGGCGCACCGTGCAGGCTGATATGGAAATGATGCGTAGTAATAAACTGGGTTACGAGGCACCTATCGTGGTTGTCGATAAGAAATATTATACTTATAGTGATAAGAATTACAGCATTACCAACAGCCCGTTAAACCAACAGGATATGCAGGTATTGAGCGAGGTATCAGATCTGTTGAAACAATTTAAAGGCTTTAACCATTTTGCCGACCTTAACGAGATGGTGAGTAAACTGGAAGACAAGATATACAGCCAAAAAACACAGGCCGCGCCGGTAATCGACTTTGAAAAGAATGATAATCTGAAAGGTTTAGAGTGGATCGAGATAATCCGGAAGGCTATCGTAGCAAAGAAAGCCATCTGCATTACCTATCAATCCTTCAAGGCACGCGAGGCAAGCACCTTCTGCTTTAGCGGATACCTGCTTAAAGAGTACCGCAACCGCTGGTTCGTGCTGGGTATGCAGCACAAACGCAATACCCACATCATGAATTTGGCTTTAGACAGGATACAAGCGGTAACCGAAGGCGACGAACCCTACCGTGAAAACCGCACGCTCGACCTGGCCACCTACTATAACGATTGCCTCGGTGTAACCAAATCGCCCGGCCAGCGCGATTGCGAGGTTGTATTTTGGATAGATGCCGCTAATGCGCCTTATGTAGTTACCAAGCCACTGCATCATACACAAAAACTATTGAGCGAAGATGCGAATGGGAAAATATTCAGCATCAGGGTAATCCTAAACTTTGAACTGGAACGTGAACTGTTAGGCTTCGGCTCAAAAATGCGTGTGCTTGGGCCAAGGGTATTGGTGAAACAAATTAAAGCACAGCTGGCTAAAACGTTAGCGAATTACGACAGGGAAAATTTAGCGTCGCCAGCCGTTACCTTAAATGCAACTATAAAAGAAAAAGATATAACAAACCTCAGCAAATTTTTAAGTTTGATATTGAGGCATCAGCCGCAGCTTATCGGTATTGAGCTTAATGAGCAGGGCTGGGTAAACGTTGATAAATTAATAAGACAGGCTAACCTGCACGGCCACACTTTAGACCGGGAATTATTATACCATGTAGTTGAAACCAATAACAAAAAGCGCTTTGCTTTTGATGAAACCGGGCAGCATATCCGGGCCAGCCAGGGGCACTCTGTTGAAGTGGAGTTGGGTTACCAGGCACAAATGCCGCCCGAGACGCTCTACCACGGCTCAGGCGAAAAATCAGTATCTTCTATCTTAAATACCGGTTTGGAGAAACGGAGTCGCCAGCATGTGCATTTAAGCAGGGATATTGAAACGGCAATACAAGTGGGGAGCCGTCATGGCAAACCGGCAGTGTTTAAAGTGCTCGCAGGCGAAATGCACAAAAACGGGTACGTATTTTACCTGTCGGAAAACAAGGTTTGGCTTACCGATGCAGTGCCTGTTGAGTTTTTGAAATTGACAGAATAATTAAGGAATAATATGGGCCTATTTGATTTATTTAAAAAGAAAGCGGCTTTTACCGATCAGCCATCGCAGCCGCAAATTAACCAAACCAAATTTCGCACCTCTACCAGCCTTTCGTTAAGATATTGGGCGTTTACATGCAAAATGGCACAAATGACCTTTTGATCAGTCCTGAACCTTTTTAGTTTATCAATGCCAACAGTTCACAACAAACCTTGCATGGTGTAAACCCGGGGCTGAAAACCGGGCTAAGTTCGGGTACCTGAAATGTACTTTTAAAACATTTCCGCGGTGTGCATAGATCCACCCGGATTCAAAAATGACATCATTCGATTCTCCTGTAGCCCAGCTTGCTTGCTTTATCCCTTTGTTCAATTTAAAACGTGGTTTCCCGCCTCTATCAATTCAAGTAATGACAAATGGGTCTTTGCGCCAAAATGCATAGCGTCAAGATCAAGCACCGACCTCAACAAGCCTTTTGCTTTTTCAAGATCACCCACGCCCAAATAACCAAGCCCCGATATATATTGACAATGAATATAGTTACGCTCGTTTAGATCATCTTCAAATATTAACAGATCGGGTAACGAAACGGCAAAGTAATCAATCAACATCGGGTCATTCAGATGATCCTCTCCATACCTTATAAGGCCATCAAATATCTGAAGGGCTTTGGCTTTTTCGCCTAATTTCTGCCAGGCCAATCCCTGGTAAAAGATCTTATCGGGTTGCTGATCGTTATAGAATATTGCCGCGCTCGGCTCAGAAAGGCCGACAGTGGCCAGTTGCCAGTAACGCAAGGCGTCCTGATCATTTCCGATCTCTTGATAAGCGCAACCTAACCAGTAAAACAGGTCATTTTCCCGGGCGCCCGGAAGCTTGCCTTCGCCCAGGTTGTGAGGATAGCTTTGAGCTTTTATGAGTTTGCTGATTGCGGCCGCATAATCACGCTTCAACATATCGGATTTTGCCAGTTCGGTTAAACAATACACATATTGCCCTGAAACTTTACCTTCACCGCCCTCCCAGGGATGAAATTTTCGATCTATTATAAGTTGATACGCCTTATCATAGTTGCCGAGAAAATTATGAATGGCAATCATCTCCAAATAGAGATCATCACGTTGCCGGACGATAGACAGATGTTTTACTAAAACATCCAGTCGGGCCCCCGGATCGAAATTGAGTCTTTTGTACAACTGATCGAGCTCCATCAACACTCTCGAATCGGCGATATTTAAACTAAAGGCCTTTTCAAAAAGCTGAAGCGCGATTTTCGGATCATTGTCCTTATTAAACGCTGCGATTGCTAAATTACGCCAGGCGGTAGCCATACCCGGCTCAGCGGCAACAGCTGATTTCCAGCATGTAACGGCATCCGGATATTGACGTTTATCGTACCATAAGTTACCGAGAAGATAGGGGGCAAAGCTTGCTGTAGGATAACGTTCCATTACCCATTGCAACAGCCCGATATCATCCAGGCGGTTTGGAAAAGAAATATAGGTGCGCGATGCTTCGGCCTGTTTAAAATAATGTTCTGAAAGTTGGGTATCCTGCGTTTTATAGCTAAAAAACGACAGGTAATAGTTCAGCATCGGGTCTCTGGTGGTCTCGGGTAAAGTTGCATATCGCAGTATCTCGGAAGCGGTATTATACAAGCCAATAGTGGCATATTCCAATGCGTACTCGATTAAATTATGCGAATTTCCCCTGCTTAATTTCAAAAATTGCTTAAGCGTCGCTTCCACCATATCGTGGTTGGCAAGGTATTGATAACATTTGATCAGCTCATAGCGTGCCGTTTGGTTAAAACCGTCTTTTTTTAATGCGATCAAGGCTGTTTCGATGGCCTCTTGCAACCTGTTCAATTTACGTAAAGCATGTATTTTGATCAGGTACGCCTTACCATTTCTCGCGTTCCGGTCTATCGACCAGTTGATATGTTCCAACGCCAGTTCATAGTCTCCATTTAGCAGATCAAGCTGTGCTACAGCAAAGTAACCGGAGTCTTGCCACGCACCGCTCCATGTCGCCTTAAAAAATGCATCATAAGCCTCCTGTTTTTTATCCTGGTACCGTAGGCACAAACCCAAATTATAATACGGTTCGCTATCGTAAGGATTGGGGTTCCGTCGTGTAGCCGAAGCAATAGCCGAACGAAAATAAGGCTCGCTTGCTGCAAACTGGCCCCGACGCAGTAACCAGACGCCCATCGCATTATTGCTGCGTATATCGGTGGGGTCCCTGCGGATCGCCTCCTGGTAATAAGGTACCGGGCTGTAAGTAGCGTGGCGATATTGTTCCAGGTGCTGTCCGGTTAAAAACAGGTCTTCGTTGGTAGTAATGGCTTCCGGGGATTCGGCAGGTTTGGCGGCTTCGGGTATCGTTTTGTCAGTTAAAGCACTTGCATCGTATCTTAGGAGTTCTTTTCCTTGCCAGTCATAAATAAATACGGCAAGGTCCTTCTCGCTAAACGCTTTATTCGGCGTTAGTTGCCTGTAGTAAATATCCCGCGGCGAGATATCTACGGTTTCTTCTGAAAGGCTTACACCCGCAACGCTGCAGACGACTCTGATATCAGTTTGCGGAGCCGTTGCAAAAACCTGTAAAACTACCCGGTTGTCCTTCTTCTCTATCCCGATCAAAAAATCTTTGGAAGCATTTTTAACCATCCCCAACTCGCGGTAGGGCATAAAATATTGGGTAAACGACTTTTCTTCACAAGGCATCAGCCAGCTGAAATCCGGCTGGTTATCCGTAAACACACCTGTCATCAGCTCAATATAAGGGCCGTTAACATCGGTGAGGTTCCGGTCCCAGGCCAGGCCAAAATCACCATTGCCCCAGGTCCACTGTTTTTTTCCGGGCGATACGTGATGATCGGCCACATGCAAAACTCCGGCCCGGGTATCGTGCTCATAGCCGCCTACAAAATTAAAATCGGAGTTAACGGCCATGTAGGATGTAGGCACAGGGATATTTTTATAGCGCGAGATATCCGTACCCGGCGAATAGTCAACCTTGTAATAGGTACCTGTAGCTATCGGGAAAGTGGATACATCTCTTTTACCGTGATCAAACACGGCATTTACATCGGGCGGAAAAACCGATTGGTAGTGATCGTTAACGCCGACCGCCGGGTTAGCCCACCATAAAAAAGTTTGCGGTAATGTGGTTCGGTTATACACCTGGGCTTTTATTTCCAGGTAAGCTTTATCGGGATATAAGGTAAAGCTGGCCATTCCTTTGGTGTGAAACATTTTTTCCACCTCGTTTACCCAAACTGTTTTACTGCCATCGGCATGCTCTTCGATAGAAAAATCAACGGGCTCGAACGTGCTGGGGCGATGATGCTGCGGCCAGTTAAATTCGATGCCCCCGGATATCCATGGCCCGCACAGGCCCACCAGCGCGGGCTTGATAACTTCGTTGTAGTAAATGAAATGGCGCTGCGCGATCTTATCGAAGGCCATATGAACACGCCCGCCCAATTGTGGCAATATCATAATACGCAGGTAATCGTTTTCGATGAAGATGGCCTGGTAAGGCATGTCTACCTTCACATCTTCAATTTTTTCGATTACCGGGTTAGGATATACAACGCCGCTGCTGCCCTGATATACCCTTTTCTCAAAAAACATCGGGTTTTTATCGGGTGGAGCAGTGCGGTACGTGGGCAGTAAAACTTCTTCCTGTGAAATGGTGACTGTTGATTCGTTCATATCGATTAATGTCCGGTAAAACCCTGTTCCAGTTGCTCGAGTGTTTGACCTTTGGTTTCTTTTACTTTTTGCCAAATGAAGACGAACCCGGCAAAGCAGATCACCGCGTAGAAATAAAACGGCCCGTAAGTACCTAAATGCTCGGCCAAAATGGGGAAAGTAAATACCAGGATAAAGTAAGCGGCCCAAAGGCAAACGATAGATACAGACGATGCCACACCGCGGATATGGTTTGGAAAAATCTCAGAAATGATAACCCACGTTACAGGCGCCAGCGAAGTGGCATACAGGCCAATGGGTAACAAAACAAAAATCGATACCCAGATTGCCCCGGCATCGTGCTGCAGCAACTGGGCAAGAATGAGATAGGATACCGATAAGCCCAGCGACCCGATCAGCATCAACGGTCTCCGGCCAAGTTTATCAACCTGCCACATCGCCAGGATCGTAAAGAGCAGATTAACAACGCCTATCGCCACCGTTTCAAACAACTGGTTATCCAGGTTTGCACCGATAGATTTAAAGATAGTGGATGTATAATTGAACACCACGTTAATGCCGCAAAACTGCTGAAACACAGCCAGTGTAATACCTACCATTACTACAGGCCGCACAGATCTGGCAAATACCGCCCGGTACGATTGTTTTTGCGTTTTACTTGTTAAAGACAAGGCGATGTCTGACAAGGTAGTTGTTACGAAGCCGGGATCGCCTATCCTGCGCAATATCGCTTCGGCCCGCTCGGTTTTACCGGCTTTCATTAACCAGCGGGGGCTTTCGGGTAAGAAGATGACACCGATTAGAAATAAAACCGACGGCACGGCCCCCAGCCCAAACATCCAGCGCCAGGCATCGGTACCCTGGTTTGCCAACAGGTAATTGACAAGGTTGGTAATCAATATGCCAGCTACAATGGTAAGCTGGTTAATGGCCACATTTCGCCCGCGCATGGCTGCCGGAGATATTTCGGCTATATACATCGGGCTCAGCATTGAGGCCATGCCAACGCCAATACCTGCGCAAAAACGCATCCCGATAAATTGGCTGATGCCGACTGAAAAAGCCATGCCAAGGGACGAGGCAGCAAATAAGGCAGCAGAGAGCATCAGACCTGGCCTCCGGCCATAACGATCTGCAAGCCCCCCTGCGATCAGACAACCGACAATGCACCCTAACGCCAATGAGCCGGTTAAAAAGCCCTCCCACCAGGAGGACAAATGAAAGGTGGTCCTTAAAAAGGGCAACGCTCCTGCTATGACAGCAAAATCAAAGCCAAACAAATAACCGCCTAATGCAGATATGAAAGCTATCCCGATGATGTATCGATGATTAAAACGTGTTGGATCTACAGGCATGGTACAGATATAATTGGTAATAATAAAATTAACTGTCTATTACAAAAATGAGAATGGATTATGCATCGGATTACATGGATTATTTTACAATAAATTGAGCATTTTAAGATTATATTGTAGCTTTAATGGACGTAATTACTACGCCATGAAAATAGAAGAGGGCTTTTTAGGCCAGCTAATGCTGGTGTTATCACCGCTAAAACGCAGAAAAATGTTGGTACACCCTTTTTCAAAACTACTATATCCAACTGCCATAGGCTATTATCCTCTCGCATCCTATCACGAGCGCGAACGAGCTGAAGGAAGTAAAGATTATATCTTACTGCATTGTGTTGACGGACAGGGCTTTGTTGAAGAAAATGGAGCATCGGTCATACTAAACCCGGATTCGTTTTACATCTTATCCAAAAATGCCCGGCACCGGTATGGAAGCGCGTCCAAAAAGCCCTGGAGCATTTATTGGATACATTTTAATGGAAAACATGCAGACACACTATACCATAGATACTGTTTGAACCGGGACAGGAACCACGCTATTTTAACTTATGATCAAAGCAGAACCGAGACTTTTAATTACCTGATGGATTGTATGCAAAAGGATTTTGACGAGGTGTTATTGGAAACTTTGTATATTCATTTACTCCGCTATCTCAGTTCATTCTCTCACCTGAACGAACAGCATGGACATAATGGGCATGATCCGGTATCTAAAGTCGCGCTCTTCATGAAAGAAAATATCCGGCGAAATTTTGAATTGAAAGATTTTGCGGGTATAGCAAATTATTCGGTTACCCGGTTCTCCCAATTGTTCAGAATGAAAACGGGTTATGCGCCTGTTCAGTATTTTCTACAGCTTAAGATACAGTATGCGTGCCAATACCTGTCTTTTACAGATATGAGTATTGGCGAGATCGCTGAGGAGCTCGGTTATAGCGATCAATTCTACTTTTCACGATTATTTAAAAAGCTGACGGGCAGGTCACCTCTGGCCTACCGGAAACAAAACACCAATTTTGTTTCAATCGTAAAACAGGTGTAGTATATCAATTACTCACTAAGAAGAATTGATAAAATAATATGGGAGTATAAATTTATAAGATGGCTTGTTTTATTGTTGGTGATTGAAAAATTTGTTAGCCTTCCAGGGTTGCGTATTTAAAACTATAGTCGCTATTAAGCACCACTACAATTACATGCCCCCAAAACAGGTTTCCGGCCTGGTAAGATGCGGTTATTTCGCCATCCGAGTGAAAATCGACCAGGTAAAGATGAAGGGCTTTTTTAAACTTCACGTCGTCAACGGGTGTTTCGCCATCTTCCAGCCATGCTTCATTTTTAGTGTCGAGATACTGGCTTGCACAGTAAGTCAGTATCTGTTCGTTTAAATTGAGTAAATGCAGCAGCTTATCTGATATTTCCTGATTTACGGTTTGTTGGTCGCCTTCTTTTTCATACTCGGCTGTTATTTTAACTTTATGATCATCAAAGTTTAAAAAAGTTTCATAGCGTTGCCAGGGCGCATTATACAATAAGTTACCGGCCTTTAAGATCATCAGTTAAGCAATTTATTTCCACAGGTAAACACCACCATTATGTCCATGTTTGGCATGTACAGTCATATCCACTAACACCATCTCATACTCGTTGCTCAAATGATGCCACGTCCATGCCCCCCCTCGTCCGTTTCCTGGCAATAAACGATCGCCGATGGCAAAGTGTTGCGCTCTGGACGCTTTAGCAATTTCCACTTTAGTGCCGCTGGGCATAATACCAAACCTCGTGTTTTTAGAATCCGTTTTAAGGTCGATTTTGCTACTTGGTTTTACCGGGTTTTGCCAAATTGTGGGAGCATTATGCGTTGTCTCGAATGCGATATTGCCAACACCGTCCCTCATATATTTTACATTATTAAACGGTCCGAAATTTTTAGTGACATAACTGGCCTGTTCGCTTAAAGTATTTGGTGTGCGGGCAAGCTGGGCAACCTTTTTTGATATTATTCCGGAGCCGAACGTTGGATTTGAACCAAACAGGTTATCAAACTGGTTTCTGGTAAATACACCGCCATAAAGCCACTGATAATATTTGGTTTCTGTAGTCTCATCTGTTTTGTAACCCTTGCTCGTTAACCAGTTAATAAATATGCGCTGCATTAATTGCGGATCTTTGCTGTTAAGAGTCAACTTGTACACATCCTCGTCGGGGTCTATCGCATATTCGGGGGCATCGCTAACATCAGGATGGTCTTCATTACTGATTTCTTCGCCGGAAGTTCCAGGTGTAAAAATATTGCCCAATGCTTGTACCAGGCCCGAATTAGAATAGACGGTTTCACTCTCATAAAGCTTGAGCAGCGATTGTTGTACTACATCCAAACTGCCTTCGTTGCTCTCGATAGCTTTTTGCAATAGGCCAATATTAACATCCGAACCGGCAAAAAACACCAGCGCTTTTAAAGGGCTCTCTCTTACCTGGTTATAAACTGTAGCGGGATCGGCCTTATGTATACTGATGTAATTTTCTGCGCTTAACCAACGTCCCTGTACAATGGGGGCCTGGATGCTGCTATGCAATATTCCGTATTTGCCTGATGACGCTGTTGTTTGTAACGCTTTTGCTCCCATCACATCGGCTTCGTTTTCTAAGCTTTTGTCGGCATTGATCTGAACACCCTTGGCCTGGATAGTTGGCTGCACTCTTCCTTGTTTTTGTTGTGCCACATGCCAAGCTTCGTGCGGAAGGTGTTTTTCCTGGCCGGGACCAATGTGTATATCTGTACCCTGCGCATAGGCAAGCGCCTGTAATTGTGCAGGCTTGTCAGAATTGTAATGCACTTTTACATCACTCATCGAAAAGCCGGAAAGCGATTCAATACCTGTTTTTAAATTATCCGGTAAACCGGTATTGTTTTCTTTTTTTTGAACCAGATCTGATTTATTCTGTATAGCTAATTTTTCGCTGGAGTCCGCTACTTTTTGAGACGTATTGTTTTTTAACTGGAAAGGCTGCGTTTGCAACGGCTCGTTTTCTCCTGAGTCTACCACGTTTTGAAGTGTATCGCTTTTTAGCTGAAAAGGCTGCAGCGGCTCTTCTTCTCCAAAACCGCCTTTTTGTTGTACCGTAAGTTTTCCCTGTATTGGTGATTCTTCTCCTTCTCCTCTTAACTGAATGGCCTTCAATTGTAATTTTTCCTCGTCGGCCTCCCTTTTTTGCAATGCTGGTATCGCCGGCATACTTTTACCCACATTGCTAACGCTTTGACCGGCAATAGCTTTTGATATCGGGTTTTTTGATTCCTTTTCAGCAGAGATACCTGGCATAAAATATTTATAGAAATTACCTAGATATAAAATTATTATAATATATTTTAAACTGCAAAAAACTATCAATATATAAATTAAGTATATTTTCAAATTTTAAAGCACTCCACTGGATACGATACCTGCTACAACCCCGGCTATTGTGCCAACGGTGTCTGCTATGCTTTTGATCTTTGCGGCGGTAGCATCCAGCTTTTTTGAATAGGCATCAATCGCCTTATTGAGATCCGACAGCTCTTGATTATGGGCGGTCAGGCCAATCAGGATCGCCTCCTCGGTATCATTCGACATATCGTCCTGCAAAGTTTGCATCGTCAGGATCGCCTGATCAAGCAGTCTGTTCTGTTCTTCGGAGTAAGGTCCATCTGAAACCGCATCAGTTAGCGTGTCAATCAGATCAGAAATCTGGGTTTTTAGTTGTTGTAATTGCTGTGACATGGTCATTTAATCTTTTTAAAGGTGGCGTAAAGTTCACTAACAGAGCCGGCATAGCCTTGTAGTGTGGCGTAGAAGTCTTTGATCTTTTTTCGTTCCTGCAGATCAGCAAGCATCTGATGATGAGCTTTTAAGAGTGTATCCGCAGCAGCAATACATTTTAATCTTAATTGCTCATCAGTGTCGAGGTTTGCCAGGCATTGCAGGTAGAGACGATCGGCATCAAGCCCCCCGGAATGCCAGGCATCTACCTGCCCAATGTGGCTCATAAGGGTATCCGCTTTTCTTGTTTTCAGATTTATTGGGAAAATCTTGACTTCTTCCTGCGCGCGTTTACGGAAAAGCCGATAGTTTTTGCGGAGGTCTGTTTTCTCGTTTTCTAATAATGCCTTAAATGAAAGGTCGCCAGAGGCGTCCAAACTTTCATTGATGGCAGCCACGATGTTGGTCACCAGGACATCACCTCGGATTACAAATTCTTTCACCGCCATAGCTTGTTTATGCTGGATGTAGATATCGCCCGTTGCCGATAGGGCTTGTCCCACGAACGCCCCTATACCAGTAGGGATTTTGTGTGCGGGCAACAGGGTATTATAGCTGGTGATGAGTCCATCGAGGTTTTTCCCGGCCGATAGAGCGGCAGTATCCAATTCCTTACTATGCACATCAGCAGCGAGGTGTGCCAATTTCTGACCATAATCATTCAGTACCTGCATAGCGGCATCCGCCTGTGCATTCAGTTTACTTTTTTTATTTTGATTTTTATAAAACTCATCAATACTGGCCAGATGCATGTCCGCGTTTTGTATCGCGTTGGTCAAGAACAATTGCTTTTGCACTTCCACATCGTTGTAGGTACTGAATATCTTTCCGGGAGTGGCGGAGAAGTCTTTAGTTAATGTACCGAAAGCGTTGACCTCCTTTAATTGGGATTTTGTCAAACAGGCGCAGGATATCAAACAACAGGCTATAAAAAGAAAGCTAAGGGTATTGAAAAATGTTTCTCTGGTCATGATTATGTGTGTATATAATTTAATCAACGGATCATCAGGTTCTGTTTTTTGCAACGGCCGCCTGCCACTGGTATAATTCAGGGTACTTATTCCGGATACCCTCCGGTTGCTGCGCGATCATATCATTGGCCGCCTGTTCAAAGGATTGCCCCATGACACTATCGGGTGGTGTCGCGATGTTGTCGCCAAGCGCGGAACGAACCAGGATCGGCATCGAAGGAGGGTGTGGTGGCGGGCTTGCTGCTGGCGTTGACCTCAACGCCGCGGAAATACTGGCTATACCAGGTGCCTGGGCAGCCCTGGCCGCAACAGCGTCAGAATAGGGTGTGCCTGGGGTGAACAATTCAGCGAGCAACTGTAAAACAGAGGTATGATCGAATAGCTCATGGCACACACTTCCGGGATCAACCCAGGGTGAAACCAAAATGCCCGGGATA
>Ga0157373_10000019_pt1 | contig 166579 bp, 143 predicted proteins | sample C65metaG_FD_113460 | JGI IMG/M metagenome (GOLD analysis project Ga0157373, IMG submission 113460) | Corn rhizosphere microbial communities from Kellogg Biological Station, Michigan, USA - C6-5 metaG | ecosystem: Host-associated > Plants > Roots > Rhizosphere > Soil | place: USA: Michigan...
AAAAATCTTTAAATTTTTTATTGATAAACGTTTTTTCAACGAGTCGGAAAATGGTTTGCTTGTCTTCATTTTCTAGCTGAGTGGCATTAAAGATTATGGGATCGGAATCGACTCTGATAAGTTTGATGATATTTTCTCTCGATTCTATCGGGCTGATGATAAAAATAATAGAATGGGCCTCGGTCTGGGATTATATTTATGTTCTGAAATCGTAATACAGCATAGGAGAAAGATCTGGGTAGAAAGTGAGCTCGGTAAAGGGAGCACATTTTGGGTGCTACTTCCTAATGATGAGAATCCTTTATAAGGATTGTTAAAGTTTGTTCAACTAAAACCTGCATAAAGAAATAATTGTTAATAAGTCTAGTTATCAATACTTATTTTATTTATGAATTTCAACGATTAATTCAAAAAGATTAAATAGGTTTGTACTTTTTATTTTTAATAAAGAGATTGAAGAAAGTCCTGCATTAAAATAAAGATAAGGATCTGTCTTAATCTCAATGCAGCATCTTTGAACTTTTTCTTTTTTTCAAGTTTCTCAATTGTATTGGAAAATATGGATCATAAAAATGAATTTTCATGGGCGGCTCAGATAATCAATTTTGTTTTATTATAAAAATTATCAAATAAATTTTCTCCGCGGCCAATGGAAATTCTACAACAAAATTATTGTATAAGGTTTATAGAGATGATAAAAGATTAAGAAAATAATTTTATGAAAAATATATTTCTTTTATTTTTTTTTAAGTTTATGTATTTGGGCTTGTCAAGCTAAAAAAACAACAATAAGTTTAAAGTCATTTAATATTAAAAGAAAGATACTTTCTGTTAGAGAGAATTCAGAAGTTTTCATATTAATATCAGATAATAATGATGTTATAGAAGTGTTTAAAGACAATGAGAGTTTGAAGTGTACAAATATTATATTAGGAAAGAGCTACAAATTTAGAGTGTTACCTGTTAGTGGTCTTATACAACATGGAATTAGTTCTCCTTCCGAATACATTTTAAATGATTCAACAACTATTAAGTATAATAGTTATTACACTGCTGAAGAAAATAAAAATATTTGTATTCAATAATCTCCATGCGTTTGATTAGTGTGACAGATAACAATTACCCTAGTAATTTGTGAGGGTAATTATCTGTATAAGTACAACGGAAGAACTTCAAGAGACAGGGATTTTCATTATGGTGCAAGATTTTACATGCCGGATATTGGGAGATGGGGAGTCGTAGATCCACTGGCGGAGAAGATGACTCGTCATAGTCCTTATAATTATGCATTTAATAATCCAATAATGTTTATTGATCCTGATGGGATAGAACCTGTTGGAGATTATTATACAAAATTTGGCAGGTATCTAGGGAACGATGGAAAAAATGATGAAAAGGTATATGTTTCCGATGGTATTGCAAAAGATCAGAAAGAAATGCCTCTTTTGCAAATGCTAAAGAAATAAATATCAACCAAAGTGAATTAGAACAAAAAGCCCTACTGTATATGGCGAAAGTTCGGCATATAAGGAAAGTGTGCCATTAGGGACTGAATTAAAAAAGGAAATGTATGCCATTGCAAGTGTACACGAACAGAATGACGAGGCTTATGGAAGTACAAGTGTTCAAGCTGAAGCTTTTAAAATTACAGACAAATTAGATAGAAATGGAACAAAGATGCAAATTGCGGTTGGTGCTGTAATTAATGCGAGAACAGGAGGTGCAGATTATAGCAATGGAGCTACTCAATGCGATGGAGCGGAACAAGGATTGTTTCCTGCATCGGATAATAGGAGAAGTACAGGAAGGTTCGAACTGCATATGAACACAATGGGTTGGAATATTTCTGATGGTCATTATGATAAATGGAAAAGTGCTGTAGGTTCTGGTTTTCACGCACCACAAGTAAAAGCATCTACAACACAGGTATGAATAAAGGTAAAATCAGACTTAATTCTACTGCTGTCTATAACAAAACAATTTTTTGGAAAGCAACAAAATGAGAATAGCAATTATTTTAATCGGAATTTTGACAGCTTGCTCAGATAAGCCTGTTAATAAGCCTCTTCAATCTATAAAAGTTCAAAAAAATAAAACAATAGATGTTTTAGAAGATGGTAAAAAAGTAGCAACACTCACTTATAATAGAGAGAATTTACTTGAAAACGAGCTTATTTATAATATAGAAACAAAAAAAATAGAAACTGAATTAACCTACATTTATAATAGTAAAAAGCTTGTAGATATAAATGTAAAAGGTATTGATTTAGATTATTTACGATATGCTTTAGATAATACCTTTCAAAGTAAATCACTATTTAAAAAAGGAATTAAGATTGAACATCCTGAAATAGTCAGTAGTGAAGTTAATGACCTTGCTACTATTTTAACAGTAGCTAAGAATTATGATGATTTTAAAAAAGACTCTGTTGTAAACGGAAATGAAAAGACTCTGATTTATAAAAAATTTAATAAAAAAATCCGTTTTTATCCTTCTTATATTACGTTATTTATTCCTGAAGACGAAATAATCAAGGACTATAATTTGGTCATTAAAGATAGTTTGCCGATAAAGGAAACCTTTTTACTGGAGAATAATCAAAGTTTGAAAAGAGAATATTTTTATGATAAAAACAGAATCAAAAAAATAACTTACATAAGTTCTGACCCAATTAATAAATTACAAAGAGAATTTATTTACAAGAATTAGATAATAAAAGCCAACTCAATTGAGTTGGCTACCTTGTTCTTAATTAACAAAATGACCATTCAAGATGACCATCCAAAATGTCTAGGAAACCCTGCGTCAGTTCATCGAGGATGGAAAGAGTGTCCTCGTCAAGGAATTGGGAGTTCCTGTACCGGTTTTTGTTTGGATTAATGAACTCAAAGGGCAGTTTTTATATAAGGTAGTCAAGATTCTTTACCTTTGGGTCTGCATACTCGCAGAGCTTCCAGAGGATGCGGATGTTGATGTCACTGGGACGGTAGCGTAGTGTGGCGTAGATGAATATGGGACAAGCCCTGGAGAAGACTCCACTCAGAATCAATCCTAAGCCTTCGGTAGGAAGAGGCTCTTCCTGCGAGCGAAACAATTTGTATTTTTCGTACAGCACACTACAACGTCCGTAGTATATGCCTTCATCAATATCAGCAGAGCATGGTTCAGTGCGCCTATGTATGACAGAGAGGAAATCAGGCGTATATATTGCTTTTTCCGGAACCATCACCTTTTGGAAAAATGGTTGCTGTTCGGAAAGCCTATCCTGTAAGAGCGCAAAGATGTGCTGTCCGTTCCACGAGGACAAAACGCCATTGATGCAGGTGTATTATAAAACTCAGACAGCCTATTGTTTTTCCTCGAACTGCAAGACCCACGGAAAAAGTATCAATGTGATAGATTTTATAATGCATAGGGAAAATCTGAGCAAGCACGAAGCGATAAAAAAAGCTGAAGAGATTTTAAACCCGAGTTCCGGAAATCTAACAGTAAGCAGAGAACAATTTTTAACGAATATGTTCACTTATTTTAGAAATGCCATCAACAACTCAAAACCTGCCAAGGAATATTTGGATAAAAGAGGGCTTGATTTTACGAGAACAGAAATCGGCTACAACTCTGCCCAATTCCATCACGGTGAACGAAAAACTGAAGAGTTATTAAAACAAGTTTTAGAAGTTGGTCTATTGCAAGACAGGGGACTCATCAACAGCAGAACCGGAGAAAAGGGCTACAGCCCCTTTGCGAAATGGTGTCTCTGCTGTGCGCTTAGAAATCGGAAGAACCAAGTTACAGGGCTGTACTTCCGCTGCATCTTTAACGATGACAAGTACAAGCATTACTATCTGAAAGACGTGAAAGCCTGCTCCAAATGAAAGAAATCAGCGACAATTACAGCATGATAAGCTGTTTTTGGAACGAAAGGACTTACCGAGGAGATCGCCGAAGCCAGCAGCCAATTAAAGGAACTTGAGGAAATCATCTTCTGTTTTGATAACGATGATGCAGAAAAAGAAATATGCAGAAGAATTTAAGAATTTCAAAGTATCTACAGTTGAACTTCCGAGCAAAGATGTCAACGAGACCCTGCAACTGTACGATGAAAATATCTTTATAGAACTGTTGGAAAAACGGAAACGTATTTTTGTCGAGAGCCTCGACACGCAGTTAAATAGAAAACCTGTTGAATCTGTAAAGCCAACACTACTGCAAACTGTAGATTATATCAATAAAATCGATTAAAATATAAAAAGGTATGATTATTAGTGGATTACATATTTTCAGGAATAAAAATATCTATTAATCAGTATCATATTTGTACCTTAAAATTATAACTATTTGATATTCATATATAGTTATTTTTGAAGAAGTAAAATAATTATTGATTAGCAATAATCGCTACATATTATAAACCGCTTTAGATATTTTCTAAAGCGGTTTTTTTATGTCTTAAATACTAAAATATTTAGTGTAAATAAGTAATTTCTCAGAGTGGTCTTGATTTTGCAAAAAGAAGTAATGATTGAAGATACAACTAACTTCCTTTTAACATTATGATAAATCAAAAGACCATTTTATGAACCGTAAAGAATTTCTCAGACATTCACTTTTAGGAATTGGAGCATTGTACTTCTCAAGCTTTCCATCAGTTCTGTTTGCAAAAAATAATGAAGCTAAAATTGAGACAGAAAATTTAGAAATTGAAAATGTTATTATTGGCTCCGGTTACGGTGGAGCTGTTGCTGCTTTGCGTTTGGCAGAATCCGGACATGAAGTAACAATTCTTGAAATGGGTCTTAATTGGGAAAAGTCTGGTGAAAAATTTTCTCCTATGATTAGTCCCGGAAAATCTGCAGCTTGGCTGAGAACTAAAACGATTGCCCCATTTTTTAATATTTTCAATACCAAAAAATATACAGGAACTCTTGATCGATGGGATTTTAGCAATATCAAAATATGGATGGGAAGAGGAGTTGGAGGCGGTTCTCTTGTTAACGGAGGAATGGCTGTCTTGCCCAAGAAAGATTATTTCGGCGAAGTATTTCCAGAACTGAATACTGAAGAGTTTTACGGAAAATATTTTCCATTGGCTGAAAAAGAGCTGGAAGTGAATTCTGCAGATGAAAGTTTTCTAGAAAACTGCAGTTTTTATAAATTCAATAAAGTCGGTGAACAAGAAGCTCATAAAGCAGGGTTTAAAACGGTGCGTGTTCCGAATGTTTATGATTTTAAATATATGGAAGATGAATATGAAAATAAAGTTCCTCGTTCGGCTTTGGCTGGTGAAGTGATTTACGGAAACAATTACGGTAAAAAATCTTTAGACAAAACCTATCTTAAAAAAGCTCAGGAAACAGGTAAAGTTCATATTCATGATCTGCATAAAGTTGAAAGTATAGCAAAAGGTTCAGATAATACCTATGTCTTAGAAGTGATTCAGACAAATACCTTGGGTGAAACCGTTGCAAAAAAGAAGATTGTTTGTAAAAAACTGTTTTTATGCGCCGGTACAATGGGAACTTTAGAATTGCTTTTAAAATCATCAAATGATAACAAATTGACTTTAAATTCTGAAGTAGGACAAAACTGGGGCAATAATGGAAATTTCATGACCGGTAGAAATTTTGTCAAAACATTTTCGGGAGGAACTGGCGTAAACCATTCTACAATTCCCGTTGGTGGAATTGATAATTGGGATGATAAGGAACACCCATTTTTTTCGGAAATTGCACCGCTTCCAATGGGAATGGATGTAGCAACTTCACTTTATTTAATGATTAATCCGGTGCCTAAAAAAGGTTCTGTGTTCTTTAATCCGATTTCTAAAAAAATTGATTTACAGTGGTCTGCAGAGAATGTGGCGCTCGCCAGAACAAATGCCGAATATTTTATAAAAAAAATGAATAAAGTAAACGGAGGAACAAGAGCGCATTTGCTTTTCAATAATGGTTTTGGTGCCGATATTTGTTATCATCCATTGGGTGGTGCCGTATTGGGAAAGGCGACAGATATGATGGGTAGACTTAAAGGATCTGAAAATCTTTACATCATTGATGGGTCTCTCATTCCCGGAACGATTGGCGTTAATCCGTTTTTAACGATTACTGCGTTGGCAGAATATTGTATAGAGCATATTATTTCCGAAGATTATTGATATAATTTAATTATAAGGCGATTGCTGTTTTAAAATTTAGAAAATATTTACAACTAAAAACGGATGTTTATCACTGTAAACATCCGTTTTTTTATTCACATTAAAGGTTAATTTGTTTTATTAATCATTTGAGTTGTGGCTGTTAAACCATCTCTTTTTAGAGTAACAGAGCTTGGTTTTCCATCTTTAAAATCGAATTTTAAAAGGTTTGGATAATCTGTTATTTCGAATAATCCATTTTTCAGATAGACCAACTCGTTATCATTTTTTCCTTTAAAATGTTCCAAAATCTCAGATTCTACGTAAAGACGATTGTTTTTTTCTACTATTTTGGTTTCCATTCCTTGTCCGTAAAGAAAGTCATCATAGGTTCCGATGAGTTGTTTTTTTAGACTTGCGGGTATTTCCTGAGTTTTTTCATTGTGGAAATTTCCATTCCAGTTCATTAGTGAAAGAATTTTTCTTTGCGTTGCTCCCATCACAGGAAAACGATTGGGTTTTTCACCATTGGCAAGAAAGGCAAAGCCGTTTCCATCTTTCATTGTACCCATCACATTTCCGCCAACTCCCGTGTTTGAGCCATTGCAGGCAAACCAATCATAATTATTATATCCAAAAGATTTTTGCCAACCGTAACTCCATCCGCCTACAGCATTTTTTAAAGCGGTTACTTCGGTCACTTTTTTTGCTACATTATGAGAAATCACTTTGTTGTTTTTATTGCGCAAAGCATTTTGCATCTCAATTGCAATTTTAGCCAAATCAGTTGGGGTAGACCATAATCCTGATGCTCCAACTTGTGGCGTAATCGGCAAACCTGTTTTTATTACTTTCCCGTCTTTGTCGTGAACTGATGCAACATTTTTTAGAAATCCTTTTTCATTTGGTTGAATCATTGTTGTATTTTTTAATCCAAGCGGAGAAAAGATGTATTCTTTTGCAAGCTCTGCAATCGGTTTATTGAAAGTATCTTCCAATGCCATTTGAATAATTGTATAACCACCACCGCTGTATTGCCAATCGGTTCCTGGCTCAAAAGTAAACTCAATTTCCTTATCGTATCTCGGGATTTTTCCTAAAAGACTTTCTTTTATCGTTGGGATTTTTTCGCCTTCATAATGGTCTTCGAAACCACTTTGGGTAGTTCCTGAGGTGTGATTCAGAAACTGTTTCCAAGTCGGAGCATTGTTTTCTGTGAATTTACTTTTGGGTAAATGCCATCTTTTTAAAGATTTGTCAATCGGTTCATTTAGATTAATTAACCCTTTTTCTTCTAAAATAAAACAAAGAAGCGCAGTGATTGGTTTGGAAATAGATGCTGTAGAAAATGCTGTATTTTCATTAATCTTTTCAGATGAATTTGCCGACTTCTGACCAAATTGTTTAGAGTAAACAATCTTATAATTTTCAAAAACAACCACGCTAAATCCGGGAAGTTTGTACTTTTCTAACTGTCCTTCAATTTTCAAACTGTCGGTAAGAAAACTGTAATCTTTTTTCTGAGCAAAAATCTGAAAGCTTGCAAAGAATAATAGAAAAAAGCTGATGTAAGAAATTGTTTTCATTGTATCGTTATTTAAGGTTTGATAAATATTTCGATACAAAGATGTGGAAGTGCAGAATCTTATGCGACCGAATAAATGTATTCGACCTTATTTCGAGAGAAAAATTGGTAAGAGTAATAAATTAGAAAGTACGAGTAATTACAAACTTCTGTTTTATAACGCTTTACGATAAGCGGTTGGCGTATTTCCGGTTTGTTTTTTAAAAGCTGTATTAAATGAAGATTTCGAATTAAAACCCACTTCATACAAAATTTCAAGAATGGTAACTTTCGATTTTGATGAATCTTTCAGAATTTCCATGGCATTTTCAATTCGGTACGTATTGACGAAATCATAAAAATGCTGCCCTAATTGATGATTAATTAAAACGGATAATTCACGAACCGGAATATTGATTTCTTTTGAAATATCCTGAATCTTTAAATCGGGATTAAGAAAAGGTTTTTCATCAAACATGTATTTTTTAAGCTTCAATAAATCTTCATTCAGTGTCTCCGGCTCTATTGTTTTTTCTTCTAAAACCAAATCGGAAACGAGCTCCATTTTTGAATCGATATTTCTGAATAGCCCAGGATTATTGAGTGCTTTATACAGATACCAACAAGTGATAAAAGGCTGTAGCATGAGACTTCCTATCTTAATCCAATCAGAAATGTAGGGATAATCAGAAAATTTGAAAATGTTTTTGAAAATAACAATAACATAAAGAGCTGCCAAAACCCCGGTAAGCTGAAACAACCATTGATAAGCATTAAGATTTCCGCCTGAATTATTCTCCAGATAAAGTTTTTTTGCTTTTCTCAACAATAGAAAAACTGCCGTAAAATAAACCATAACCTGAAGATGAAACAACCAATGAGTCAATTGCAACTCTATCATATTTTGGCGATTGATGATGAAATCGAGCTTCGAAGCAACATCTACACTATAAAATCGGGGAATAAGAGCAATATTTGAAACTAAAAATGGGAGTAAATGAATGAGGTATTTGGGTTTCAGTTTAAAATCGGAATAACAAACCGATAAAACATAAAGGTAAAAAATCGGAATTTGCAAAAAAGCCAATGTGGTTCTGAACATTCCCAGATTTGAAGGACCGTCTGAAATTTGGCTAATAAATGGTTCGCTAATATCGATAGCGGAAATAATTAGAAAAAAAGCAAAGAGACGGTTGCTGATTTTGTGCTTTGTTTTAACGGCGAGCATAAAAAACGCCAAAAAAAATGAAATGAACATTGAGATGCCCGTTACAATATTTAATAAATTATCCATTCACCAGATTTCTTTTGGATTATAGTTTTTTGTGCTGTAAATATAAATGAATTGCCAATAGATACCCCACTCATATTTCCAAATTTTTATGAATAATAAAACCCAGCTTCAAGCCAGGTTTTAATTTTTTATCAATGCTGATTTTTCTTACAATTAAATCCAGATTTTATTATCATACGCTGCTTCCCAGAAATAATATTCCATTCGGGATGAGGTTAAAAATGCTTCTGTCATTTTTTCTCTAATGGTAGGAGTTGTAGAAGCCGCCACCTCATCACATATGTTAATCGCCTGTTGCACGGCATCTGCAAATTCTTCACCACCATACGTTTCAATCCATTTTTGGTAAGGATTATTTTCAGATTGTATGGTATTGTAAATGTGGTCACCTACTTTTTTATAAATCCAAAAGCAGGGCAATACTGCTGCCATAGCTATTTCAACAGAATCGAGTGCAGCGGTACTCTTAAGAAAGTGCACATAATGATGACAGACAGGCTGCATTGTACCTTTATCTTTTAAACCAAAATCTTTAAAATAAGATTCATGAAGTGCGTTTTCGACGATAATTGCAGTTTCTGCATATTTCAGATATTGTAAGGTGTTGCTAATATCATGTGCTCTTGCTGCAATCAATGCCAATGCTCTTCCGAAATGCTCGAGATATAAAGAATCCTGAGCCATGTAAAACTGAAATTTTTCTTTGGGAAGACTTCCATCTGCCAATTGGGCGACAAAAGGCATGGTAAGAATAGCTTGATACCGTTCTTCAGTTTGTTTCCAGGTTAATTCAGACCAATTCATTTTTAATTATTTTATGAGGATTAAAAAAGTGATTAAGAGGACCATTTCCTTTTCCGATGACAACATCTTTTCCGTTTTTAATAGCTTCAAAAACATATTCCTGCGCTAATTCAACCGACTTAGACAACTCTTCACCTCTTGCTATAAAAGCAGCAATTGCCGAAGAAAGTGTACAGCCGGAACCGTGAGTATTGTTCGTAGCAAATTTTATGGTTTCAAAAGTTGATTGTTTACCATTTTCTTCAAAAAATAACGAAGTGACGGTAGGTAATTCCTGATGCCCGCCTTTGAGAAGAATATTTTTACAGCCTGATCTTAAAATCTTTTCGCCCGCAATCTGCATATCTTCTAACGTTTTTACTTCCATTTTTGCCACTATCGAAGCTTCATCCATATTCGGTGTAATAATTTCTGCGATAGGAAATAACTGTTCAACGATGGTTTGAATGGTTTCTTCTTCAATCAATCGATGCCCACTTGTAGCAACCATAACAGGATCAAATACAATGGGGATTTTTGGATATTTACTTAAAGTTTTCACAATCGTTTCAACTAATTGAGAAGTATGCACCATTCCAATTTTTATGGCATCAGGGAAAATGTCGTCGAGTACAGCTTCTATTTGATCTGCAACAGCTTCCACTGCAACAGGATATATTTTTCTTACGCCCATTGTATTTTGAACGGGAAGTGCGGTAAGTACTGATGTTGCATAACATCCCAAAGCTGAAAATGTTTTGATATCTGCCTGTATTCCTGCACCGCCACTGCCGTCAAAACCTGCAATCGTAAGAACGGTAGGATAAGAATATTTTTTCATTTCAATATTTCATTTTTAATTTCGTACGCTGCTTTTTCAGGATTTTTGGCACTGCAAATGGCAGATACAACAGCTAATGCATCTGCTCCTGCTTTTATAATGGAGGCCGCGTTTGAAGAATTGATATTGCCGATGGCAACGAGTGGCTTGTCTGTAAGAGATCTTATTTTTGATAAACCTTCCAATCCCCATTCTGTCACGGTGTCTTTTTTGGTGTCGGTATTAAATATTGGACTGATGCCAAGATAATCTGACAGTTCTGTATTTACATTTTCAAGTTGGCTTAAATATTCAATAGAATATCCAATTATTTTATCTTTAAAAAACAATTCATTTCTTAGGCTTGACGGAGATTTATCGTTATTCCCGACATGAATTCCTGCCGAACCAATTTTTTCAACAACCTCAAAATTGTCATTAATAATGAGTGGAATATTATATTTATCGGTAATTTCTTTTAAGGCTAATGCTTTCCGGAAAAAATCTTCTGTTGAGGTATTTTTTTCACGCAACTGAATAATATCAACGCCACCCAAAATCGATTTTTCTGCAACGTCAAGAAAATCTTTCCCCAAACAATCTTTTTCAGAAATAACCAAATACAGCTGATAAGGAAATGAAGGTTTTAAGATCATTGCTTTATCATTTTTAGATGAGCCGAAAACTCTTCTTCTGTAATATTGTAAAGCTTATCAATGATGTTGAGGTGTAAACTTCCGGGACCGGCACTTTGTTGAGCTGCTATTTCTCCTGCGATACCCAATAAACTCATTGCTGCAATAATAGCTTCTGTTTTGTTATCAATAACTCCGATAAAAGAACCAATCAATGCAGTTGCTGTGCAACCTAATCCGGTAACTTTGGTCATCATTGGATGGCCGTTTTTTAAATGGATTTCTTGATTTTCACTGATGATAATATCGGTTTCACCTGAAATACAAACTGTCGATTTGTGATTTTTGACCAATGTTTTGGCAGCTTCTACAGCTTCATTACTTTTGGCAGTGCTGTCGACTCCTTTTGTGATCGTTTTACTGGCTTTTGAAAGGGCAATAATTTCAGAAGCATTTCCTCTGATTACTGTTGGATTTAAAGAAAGAATCTTGCTTAAAACCGAATCACGGTAAGATGTTGCTCCGGCTCCTACAGGATCTAATATCCAAGGTTTGTTTAATTCATTAGCTTTTGTTGCGGCCAAAAGCATTGCCTCTTCCCAATATTCATCAAGCGTACCAATATTAATGACCAATGAGTGAGAAATATTTACCATTTCTTCTACTTCAGATTTTGCATGAGCCATTATAGGTGATGCGCCAATTGCCAGAAGCGCATTTGCAGTGTTGTTCATCACAACATAATTGGTGATACTGTGAACGAGGGGAGAAGTGTTTCGTACGTGAAGGATGCTGTTCCAAAGATTGTTTTCCATTCTAATATTTTTATCAATAAAAAGCTTTAGGATAAAATCCGGAACAACAGTCAAAATCTGGATGATGACATATTGCTTTTCCCTACGTCGGTGTAAGCCGTATCAGGTTCAAAGGGACTCTCTCAATTCTTTTCAGAATACCCCTAAAGCGCAACACAAAAGTATTGAAAAATATTGATTTTGAATGAAAACATTGTATATATTGTCAAAATAACGCAGCTATTTCAAATTTTTTACTTTAAATAAAACACTCTGAAACAGATGCTTCAGAGTGTTTTTATTTAAAGTATAGTTGTTAAAATATTATGCAGTTAGTTTTTCAATTTTTACAAGAACATCATCGATGTCAAACGGTTTAGAAATAAATTCATCAGCATTGCATGCATTTATTACATTTTCAGCTTTTGCATGAGCACTGATAATCATTACCGGAATTTTTGAAGTAGCTTCATCTTCTTTTATTTGATTGCAAAGATCGGTACCCGAACCATCAGGTAATCTTACATCCAATATAAAAACATCTGGAACAACCGATTGATCTCTATTGTTGAAGGCATCAACAGTAGCAAATGAACGTACGTCATAATTTTCGAATGACAGGAGCAATTGTAATGCATCTCTGATGCCTGTCTCATCTTCTACGATAAAAATTGTTTTCATACATCTTGCTTGGCAAAAACAAAGCCAACATTGAGATCTTGCTAAAATAATTTATCATAATATAGAATGAAAATTCAAAGTTTATGACGATGAAATTGGTGAGCATACGCCTAAAATATTTCTTTATTTGAGTAATTGTTTTTAATTTTCTCTATTCCTGAATTTTTTTTAATTAAATAATGTTGTTGATAATGAGTGGTTTGTGTGTATTTCTATACGATGAGATTTGGGCAGGTAACAGCAGGATAGCTGAAATTTTCGATAAGTATACTTTTATAAAAATAAAAATATGAGAAATATCATGTCTTTCAGATTTAACTTTTCTCATGCTTTAATTTAAATGAAAGTATAAAAGTAATAATTATTAATCACCAGCCACAAAATGAAGAAATCTATAATAACTCTTGGTATTTTACTAAGTACCACAAGTTTTATCTTCGCACAGGAAAAAGAAACCACGGGTAAGGCCTCGGATAGTACAAAATCCAGTAATAAAACGAAGGATATTGAGGAAGTAGTCGTCATCGCTTACGGTACACAGAAAAAAGGAGAGGTCACCGGATCTGTCGGAAAGGTGAGTACAGCGAGTTTCAAAGATCGTCCTATTGCACGAGTTGATCAGGCATTAACAGGTCAGATTGCGGGTGTTAAAACCCGTGCTACTTCAGGAAAACCGGGAGAACCCTTAGAAATTCGAGTGCGTGGTTCAGCTTCTATCTCAGCAAGCAATTCTCCTCTTTATGTAGTTGATGGAATGGTAGTAGATGACATGGCCAATGTTTCTCCAGATGATGTGCAATCGATTGAAGTACTAAAAGATGCTGCATCAACGGCAATGTACGGATCGAGAGGCTCTAATGGGATCGTGATTGTAACGACTAAAAAAGGGGTTTCAGGTAAGCCATCATTCTCATTTTCTCAGTATTACGGTGTTCAAACCATCGAGAAAAAGCTTGATATCATGAACAGCGCAGAATGGATTGACTATGCAACCGAGTCTATTAATAAAAGATGGGTTGCTTTATCTCCGGGGAATTCAGCTTCTGACAGCTATGCAGTGAGAGCAAATTATTTTAATCTGGCGAATACTACTGATTATAATCTGGCAAATATTACCTATATGGTCGATCCAAGATGGGGAACCAATCAGGTAGCAAATATCGACTGGCAGGATGCGTTTTACCGCCCGGCAGCCATTCAGAATTATCAGTTATCGGTGAGAGGAGGAAGCCAGAATGTAAAATATGCGATTTCGGCTGCGTATTTTGATCAGGAAGGTATGGCGCTTAATACCGGTTTTAACAGATTTAATTTGAGTGCAGTTATTGATGTAAATATTTCTGATAAATGGAAAGCCGGAATTACCTTACGACCAAGTTATTCTCAAAGTTACGGCGCTGCGGTAGACGGAAAAGATAATGAAGCACACAAAATGCTTTCTATGGTTCCTGTAGCAGAATTATCAGCTGGTCTTTATACCAATTTCTGGAAAAATACAAGATACAGATGGGCGGGTTCTACAGTAAGCCCGATTGGAACTTTAGAAAACACAACCAATGATACCAATGAATTCAGGTTATTGTCTAGCATGTATATGTCTTATGATATTTTACCGGGATTAAATTTCAAAATTTCGGGAGGTGCTACTAATAACTATAACATCAATACCGGTTATATACCAACTTTCAATTTAGTTACAAATATTCCGGGACAGGTAAGTATAGCGAGCAGAAGAACGGTTAATTATAACCGATATTTAGGTGAAGCTTTATTAAATTATAAAAAGACCTTCGGAAGTCATAGTATCGCCGCTCTTGCAGGGTATAGTGCAGAAAATTACAGAACGACTTCACAATACAACCGTAACAAAGGTTTCGCTAATGATGATTTGAAAACGTTTAATTTCACACAGTCTGCATCAGTACTAAATTCAGAATATACGGCGTCAGAATGGATGTTGACTTCATTGTTTGGTCGTGTAAACTATGACTATCAAAAGAAATATATGCTATTTGCAAGTATTCGTAGAGATGGCTCGTCAAGATTTGGATGGAACAACCTTTATGGAACTTTCGCAGCATTTGGTGGAGCATGGAAAATCGATGAAGAAGAATTTTTTAAGGAAAAAACCTGGTTAAGCAACTTAAAACTAAGATATAGTTGGGGTGAAAACGGGAATAATAACATCGGAGATTACAGAGCATTTGGTACACTTGCTGGGGGTAATTATTCATTCGGCGGTAATTTATCTAATGGTTTGATACCAAACACTATCGAAAATCCTAATCTGACCTGGGAGAAAACACAGTCTTCAGATTTTGGTTTTGAATTAGGACTATTCAACAGGATAGATTTTACGGCAGATTATTACATCAAAAAAACCAATGATCTTCTTTTGCAGCAGCCAATTCCTTACGTAACCGGGTATAATATCATGTGGAAGAATGTAGGTTCAGTTCAGAATAAAGGTTTAGAATTTGATCTTAGCACAAAAAATTTAACGGGAGCATTCAAATGGAACACTTCGGCAAATATTGCATTCAATAATAATAAAGTTTTGCAGTTGGGAAGCGACAATGCGCCTATTTATACAGGTTTTAGCAGCAGTACCAATATTATTAAAGTAGGGGAAGAGCTCAATTCATTTTATTTGTACGAGGCGATTGGTGTTTTGTCAACAGCAGATATCAATAATACAGGTGTCGCAAAAACAAATGGTGCTATTGCCGGAGACGTTAAATACAAAGATTTTAATGGGGATGGAAAAATTGACGAAAATGACCGTCATATCATCGGAAGCCCTACTCCTGATTATTACTGGGGCTTTACCAATACATTTTCTTACAAAAACTTTGATCTTTCTGTGTTTTTCCAAGGCCAAAAAGGAGGATATAGTTATGCATTACTTGGGCGTGCAATCGATCGTACAGGAATGGGAACTACGACAAACGTGATGGGGAACTGGGCCAATCGTTGGCGTTCTGACGCAGATCCGGGAGACGGAAAAACACCAAGATTAGATGGTACTACAGGAAGTCTTTTAGATACAAGATGGTTGTATGATGCCACTTACATCCAATTAAAGAACGTTACGTTAGGATATAATTTTGAGGAGGAATTAGCCCAAAAATTAAAAATTTCTAATCTGAGAGTTTATGTCAGTTTAGAAAATGTTTGGAGAAAAGATCATTATTATGGTGGTTACAACCCAGAATCTGTACAGTCAGACGGTACCGATTACGGAGCATATCCCAATGCGAAAGTATATATGATGGGCTTAAACTTTAACTTCTAAATTTAAAAAAAATGAAAATTACTTATAAAAAAAATATACCCTTTCTACAATTTAACGTCAGAACTTTAGGTAAAGCCTTAATTTTTGGAGCCTTAGCATTAGGTACGGTTAGCTGTGAAGATGATTTAAGGCTCGAGCCGGAAAATAATATTACCCAAAACTCTTTTTACACCACAGAATTACAAATTCAGCAGGCATTGTCGGGAGTATATTCTGCAATGATTAATGCTTCATCAAGAGGCGGGTATGATGTTAATTTTTATTTATTGGCATCAGAAGTCCGTTCTAATAATTTTAATGCAATTTCTCAAAACGGAAATAGAGATTACTACGCCATCAACCGTTTTCAGGATACTTCTTCCACAGAAGAGATGGAAGTCCTTTGGGAAGATGCCTATCAACAGATTTCGTATGCCAACATGCTTTTATCGAGAATAGATGCTGTGCCTTTTGCAGATCCTGCAACAAAAGAACAATATCGTTCTGAAGCTCGTTTTTTGAGAGCCTATGCTTATTTTGAGTTGATGCGCAGTTTTGGGAAAGTCCCTTTAATCGATCATCCGGTGAGTCCAGAAGAGGCGGCTACCATTCCCAGAACAGATTTGGCAACGCTTTATAATTTCATTACTTCAGAAATTGAATCATCTATTGGAGGTCTAAAAAATGTCTATGATGCGGCAAATAAAGGAAGAATAACAAAATCGGCGGCTCATGCAATGTTAGGGAGGATTTATCTTACAGGTTCCGGTTATCCGCTCAATAACGGTGCGTATGTAGCAAAAGCGAAAGATCATTTATTTACAGTGATTCAGGGAGAAGGTCAGTTTGTTACATTTGCTCCGAATTATGCAGATTTATTTAAAAGTGCTAATGACAATAAGTATCATATTTTCGAAATTCAACACATCAGCGGCGGTTTGTCACAAGGTTCATACTTACCGAGTTATGTTTCGCCTAATTTCGGAGTAGCTGATCCTTATTACAATCCGCAAGGAAGTTTATTCAGTTCTGCGGAATTGGGTGTTTCACAATCATTGATAGACACGTATGAACCAGGAGATTTAAGACTTCCGCTAACAATTAAAACAAGCTTCATCGCACAAAACGGACAGCCGGATCAGGCTAAATTTTTCGTAAAATTCCGTGAAAAAGGAATTGTTTTGACCAATCGTTATGACTGGCCGATCAACTTCCCGATTATACGTTATGCAGACGTTCTGTTGATGTATGCAGAGATTTTAAACAGTCAGGGAAATACAGCGGCAGCAGTTCCGTATTTAAACAAAATTCGCCAGAGAGCAGGCCTTGCTGGGGTTTCCACATCGATCTCAGCTAATGATTTTACGACTGCACTTCGCAAAGAAAGAAGAGTGGAGTTTGCCGGAGAAGGTGTTTACTGGCATGATTTGGTACGTTGGAATGCCGGAGTATCGGTTATCAATCAAGCTGCAGCACAGCTTAATTATAATTTTACGATTACTACCAACGATTATCTGTATCAGATTCCTTTGTCTCAGATTCAGGTTGCAGGATATGATCAGAATCCTTAAAAGATATAATTAATCTGTTGTGCATTTTTCAGATACTGTCAAGTTACTGATCATTAAAGTTTTGTATTTCTTTTGCTAAATGAAATGGCTTTGTTTATAAAAACTTTGTCTTTCCTGGCGATAAAAAATGCATGGAAAGACAAAGAATTTTAAGTAAATACTGGTGTCAAGCTGAGTATATCATTTTGCTTATTGTCGAATGACTCAAAATAAAGTACGGGTATAATTAATATAATTTGATGATATTCGTAAGCTTTTTTGAATATGGATATCATCAGCATCAATTTCATAAAAATAGAAAATCCCGAAGCAATGTGCCCCGGGATTTTTCGTGATATATGATGTGATTTAGTGTCTCTTGAATAGGATTTCATCCATTTTTACCTGCTTTACATAAATTCTTTGAAAGCTTACCGGCATATATTGATATAATATATTCCACTGATGGGTGTCGGTTTGCTTTTTAAAGCTTGTGAAAGATCTTACGAAAAGATTCTCAATAATCTGTTTTACAGTTTGTGTTCCGTTTATATATAGCCAGCCCATCATTTTGATGTTGTGGTTTACAATATTAATCTTCGATTCCTGCAAAAGGTTTTTCATATGATTAATAGTTGCCTGAATTGCTCCTGCAAAATTATTCTGTGCTGAAAGTTGCACTATTTCTTGTTGTAATGTAGGATAGAATACTTTTAAATGCTCAATTGCTCCATCTTCATTAATTACTTTCTTCTCAATATTCTTCATTTTAAATATTTTTCAAAACATTCTTGTATTAGCCAAAACTGTACCAATTTCTTCGGTGTAATATTAAAAAATTGCTTTTTGTATGAATTTTATTTTAATGTTTATCTATTAGCAAACCATTTATTAATGGTTGTTTCATGTGTTTTTTTTATTTCTTTGTTTAGTGATTAAAAATGTAACGAGTTGATTTTAATGTAATTAATTGAGATTGGTTTTTATTGTTTTGTAATGAATCATTTAAATGATGTAATGAAAAAATTAAAGTAAAGTTTTAAAGAAATAATTTTTTCTTCAACATTTCTAAAATTATTATTGACTCGTTTATAAAAGTAGGGTCAATTGCAAATTCTTTGATTAAAAATTGCTTGATTAAAAATAAAAGTAAGTTGCAAATGATTTTCTGATTAAAATTTTTCATGGAATGAATTTTATTTAATCAAAACTGCTACAGTTTGCTCTTCGAATAAAGGACAATGAAATATTGAAACATTACATTAAAAGGAGCCTTCTTTGAGTGAAAAACTGCTTTTTTATCGTTTTTGTTTTAGAAATTTCATTTCCGTTAAAATTAGAATGTAATATTTTGCATTTTTTGGATTTTTTGGCGAAGCAATTTTTTTCTTTTATAGTTTCTAAATTCAAAAAGAAAATTAATTAGTCGATTTTAATTTTCAGAATAAATATATTTGCAGTCCATAAAAATCAGAGATGTTTACAAAAATAGTAGTCCACAGAGTCGGAAATAAAATCAACGGAGAATCACTTATACTTTCACAGGAAGAGCTTCAGCTCGATGAAGGGACGGTAGAGCTGCTTGAGAATTATTTTTTAGGTTCTTTTAAAACTGAAGAAACCTACCAATTCTACAGCGATTCTTATTTGGTAAACAATCCGGTTTTCAGTTCGGTATCTGAGATTTTTGATGATAAAGCCAAGTTTCTTTGGGAGGCAGAAAATATTGCTAAGCATCTTTTCGAAGCTGCAGAAAATCCAAGAGTTCAGGGCGGAGAATTGTTTATCGTTTTCTTTGAAGACGAAAGAGAAAGCGAGGAAAGAGTAGACAAAATCGGAATTTTTAAAACCGAAAAAAGGGATTCTTTCTTAAAAATATTCCCCAAAAATGAAACTTTTGAGATTGAAAAAGATCAGGGAATCAGTTTGTCTAAAATTGATAAAGCCGCTTTAGTTTACAATAACAATAAAGAAAGTGGATATGTACTTTCCGTGGTAGATAACAACAAAAACGGAGATATGTATTACTGGTTTGAAGATTTCTTAAAGGTAAAACAGCGTGATGATGAGTATTTCCACACGCAGGAAGCTTTAATGGTTTATAAAGACTATATCACAAAACAGCTTCCTCAGGAATTTGAAGTTTCAAGAGCAGATCAGGCTGACTTTTTGAACCAGTCTATTAATTTTTTCAAGGAGAAGGAAGAATTTAAGCTGGATGAGTTTGCTGCTGAAGTCTTAAAAGACGAACATGTAATCGAAAGTTTTAACAATTATAAAACCGATTACGAACAGGAAATGCAGATCAATATTGCCGAAGAATTCCCGATCAGTGAAGCGGCGGTGAAAAAGACGCAGCGACATTTCAAAAGTATAATTAAATTAGATAAAAATTTTCACATCTACATTCATGGGGATCGAAAAATGCTTGAGCAAGGGCAGGATGAAAAAGGGAAATTTTATATGCTTTATTTTGATAAAGAAGTATAGAGATCACTTAAGATAAATTTCGAATAGTTAATGAAAAATTCGGGACCAACTTTGCCGTCCTGTAAAAACAATGGAGTTTTTTTGATCCGGAAATTCGCTACGGAATTATTGAACATCAAACATCAATAATGATATTAAAATAAACCTCTTTTCCGTTAAAACCCCACAAATGATATACAATCTCCGATAAGTATTCCGATATAGAATTTTAGATTGTCTGAAGAAATATTTCACAGATTAATATGCTCGATTCCTTAAGATAAAAACATGGTTATCTCTTGAAAACCAATGGTCTAAGACAGAAGTAAAAGAGGTGAAGTAAATGATATATATTATAAATTATTTTTGTAATGTTAATAAATTTGTTAATAATTATGAGTTATGATTAGATTTTAATTAATAAAATTCTATTTTTATTTTAATAAATCTTAATTCTTGTTAATTATTAAGGAGAAGTTTAACCTTACATACCACACCGATGTTATATAGGATATTATTTAGTTATCTTTGATCTTTATTAGCATATTATGAATTTTGTTGAATGTCATGATGAGCCCATTCATATTCCTGGCTATATACAAAGTTTTGGATATTTAATTGGCATCGAGACAACTTCCCTTACCATTACCTTCTTCAGCGAAAATATCGCAGATGTTTTCAAAGTAGAACGCAGTGAAGATCTTTTTGGAAAAAAGCTTTCGCAGTTTCCTGAGGTTTTTCAAACCGTGATCGATTCTGATATTTTTAAAGATGCAGGATTTCTTTCAAAAAGAGAAAATGAAACTTATTTCGACAAAATTGTAATCAACGACAAACAATATCACTTTTCGGTTTTCAGAGCAAATGATTATATTTTTCTGGAGTTTGAGGCGGTTATTGAAAACCCTCTTAAGCGTATTACCAACAAATATGATAATTTTTATATCATTGATAACGAACAGGGGATTTGGGATCAACTCCTCAATACGATTTTCAATATTATAAATTATGACCGGATCATGGTCTATAAATTTATGAATGACGGTTCAGGAAAAGTAATTTCAGAAAAAACAAACAGTCATCTGGAAAGCTATTTAGGACTTCATTATCCCGAACACGACATTCCGAGACAAGCCCGTGAACTCTACAAAAAGAAAAGAAAAAGAATATTTTCTAATGTTCATACCGAGCCTGTGCGTATTCTCAGTCGCGAAGAAAGAAATATAGATCTTACCTTTGCAGCTTGCAGAGCAATGTCGCCTATACATGGGCAATACATCAAAAATTCAGGAGCTTCATCAAGTTTCAGCATTTCGATTATCATTGATGATCAATTGTGGGGATTGGTGACCTGCCAAAATTCTGAACCGAAACATATCGATCTCGAAGATCGTGTGCAGGCAGGCATTTTCACTGTTTTGGCATCTAACGCTTATTCGTCTTTTAAATCTAAAAAAGAATTAGAATATAGAATAGATCTGAACGAAAGATTATCTGCTCTAAAATCTGAATTTTTGGAACACGGTACTTTATTCGATTCTTTGGATTTTAATAAATCGCAGCTTAGACTTATGCCAAAAGCTGACGGATTGGCTATTATTTCAGACAATGATATTGTAACCGACGGAGCTGCACCAGATCGGGAAATCATCAATAAAATTGTAGGATGGGCCTATGAAAATACCTCAGATAATGTCTTTATAAGCAATCGTTTTCTGAAAGATTACGGCGAAGAGCTGGGTCTGAATTCTGATGCTGCAGGAATTATTATATATTTTATTGAACGAAGTAAAAAAGAGATTTTAATTTGGTTCAGAAAAGAGTTTGATGAACACATCAGCTGGGCAGGAAATCCTGAAAAAAAGGTTAATACTTTTTCAAAAAACGGGGAAGAGATCACAACGGTTTCGCCAAGAGAATCTTTTAAAGTTTTTACTGAAAATATAAAAGGAAAATCAAAAAGATGGAGTTCCAAAAACCAAATTGCTGTACATCTTATTCGAGATCTTATTTTTGAAACTTCTCACAAACAGTATATTACCATAAAAAAGCTAAATGATCAGCTGAAAAAAGTGAATGAAGAACTAGACAGTTTTTCGTACACCATTTCACACGATTTGGGAACTCCGCTTACCGTGATGAAACTCAATGCGCAGATGCTGCTCAACAGCTTGGGAGATATAGATGAGAAAGATAAAAATAAAATAAAATCTATCATTGGCGAGATCGATAATATGGCAGAGATGATGCAGAATGTGCTTCAGCTGAGTCGTGCAAAACACAGCGAAATAAAGCTTGAAACCATCGAAACCAATGAGACGATTCAGAAAATTACGGAAAATGCAAAGATAATGTATGACAGCCGTAAAAGTATGGTGGTAATTAAAGAATGCCCGGAAGTTCTGGCCGATAAAACAATGCTACATCAGGTATTTTTGAATATCATCAATAATGCCGTAAAATATTCATCGGATCAGGAACAGCCTATTATCGAAATAGAAGGTACCGAAGCCGGCGATAAAATTATCTACCGTATAAAAGACAACGGCATAGGAATTCCGGAAGAAAATAAACATAAAATGTTCAAAATTTTCAACCGTATGGATAATGCCAAAAAATTTAAAGGAAATGGAGTAGGCCTTTCGATCGTTCACAGGATAATGAACAGACTCGGCGGAAATGTAGATTATGAAAGCACTAAAGATGGTACTTGCTTTATTTTAACGTTTCAAAAACCTAAATTTGTGAAACTTTAAAACAAAAATATGGTATCTGAATATCTAAAAAAAAATACGGCGGAGTATCACGATGCAGCGGAAAAGCTTTTTAATTCTGAGAAAATTTTTAATAAAACTTTCAGCTTAGAAGATTATAAAAAAATTATCAATACCAATTATTTGATGCTTCTTCACAGCGAAGACAAAATATTTAATAATCTTTCTGAAAAGTTTTCAGAAAAACTTCAGTTAGACAAAAGAGTAAAACTTCCATTAATTGAAAAAGATCTGGCAAGTTTGGCTTTAGAAAATCAAACCCCTACTCATACGCTTGATTTTACCAATGAGCATGAAGCTTTGGGAGCAATGTATGTAATTGAAGGATCTACTTTAGGTGGAAATGTGATCGCAAAACAGCTTTCTAAAACTGAAGGTTTTGATGAGGTAACTTTCAACTTTTTCGGATGCTATCAGGAAAATACAGGCCCGATGTGGAAAAACTTTAAAGAAGTTCTGGATACTGAAGTTACCGAAGAAAACTACAATGACGTATTATCCGGAGCCAAAAAATTATATACGTTTTTACTAAACGTTAATTAATTTCCTTAAATAATAATTAAAATTCCCGAAAGATTGCTCAATTTTTCGGGAATTTGTACATTTGGGAAGCAAAAATTAAACTAACAAAATAAATAATAAAAAAGTATTATGAAACTGTAAAGTTCCATAATACCAATTAAAAACAATAAATCAATATATTATGAAAGTAACTGTAGTAGGTGCAGGCGCTGTAGGTGCAAGTTGTGCAGAATACATCGCAATGAAAGACTTCTGTTCAGAAGTAGTTTTAGTAGATATCAAAGAAGGTTTTGCTGAAGGAAAAGCAATGGACTTGATGCAGACTGCATCTTTGAACGGATTTGATACAAAAATTACCGGTACAACAGGAGATTACAGCAAAACAGCAGGTTCTCATGTAGCAGTAATTACTTCTGGTATCCCAAGAAAACCGGGAATGACAAGAGAAGAATTAATCGGTATCAATGCGGGAATCGTAAAAGAAGTTACTGAAAACTTAGTGAAAAATTCTCCGGAAGTAATCATCATCGTGGTTTCTAATCCAATGGATACTATGGCTTATTTGGTACACAAAACTTCAGGTCTTCCTAAGCACAAAATCATCGGTATGGGTGGTGCTTTAGATTCTGCAAGATTCAAATACAGATTGGCTGAAGCTTTAGAAGCTCCAATCTCTGATGTAGACGGTATGGTAATCGCTGCTCACAGTGATACAGGAATGCTTCCTTTATTGAGCAAAGCAACAAGAAACGGAGTTCCTGTAACTGAGTTCCTTGACGAAGCAAAACAAAAATATGTAATTGAAGAAACTAAAGTTGGTGGTGCTACATTAACTAAATTATTAGGTACTTCAGCTTGGTATGCACCGGGTGCGGCAGTTTCTGTAATGGTTCAGGCAATCGCTTGTGACCAAAAGAAAATGATCCCTTGTTCATTAATGCTTAACGGAGAATATGGCGAAAGCGATATCTGTTTAGGTGTTCCTGCAATTATCGGGAAAAACGGTGTCGAAAGCATCGTAAACATTACTTTAACTGAAGAAGAGAAAGCTAAATTTGCTGAAGCTGCACAAGCGGTAAGAGAAGTAAATGGTGATTTGAAGTTTTAATTTAAACTTTATATAAATGAACAGCGCACTCTTTGAGTGCGCTGTTTTGTATTGATATTATCTCCATAAACGATTTTTTTTACTTTGTTTTTTGTTTATTGAAAAAGATTTTAGATTTTTTTATCAATAGGGTCGGTCTTTAGCCCGACCACAATTAAATAGCTCAAATTTGGCTTTAGCCAAAACTTATTCTTGGAATTAATTTAATAAGTGTTTAAGATAAAAGTTCTCGATACGCTTCGCTATTCGAACTGACGATGCGTTAGAATCTCTTTTTTTTTAGAAAATTACTTTACAACAGTAGCCTCCATTTCCACTTTCAACGTTTCAAATAATGTTTTTACTTCAATAACATTACTTGCTTGCTGAATGCTATGTTTTGTAATCCAGCTTTGCCAGATATCAAAATTTTCAAAAAAGGCGGGATGGTCTGTCGTATAAACATCGAGACGAACAATGTTTTTAAGTTCAAAATCTGCCTGTAGAATTACTTTTTCAAGATTTTCGAATGTCTTACTTATCTGCGTTCTCATGTCGGCATCGCTTGTAATTCCGTTGTCGTCGATCGCAGTTTGCCCCGAAACGTAAAGCGTGCTTTGAACATTTTTAACTTCCACAGCTTGTGCATAGTTTCTGTCGTTCTGCCATGCCCACGGGTTAATGATTCTTTTTTCCATGTTGAAATATTTTAGTTAAACAATGGAACAAAGTTCGGCAGATCAGAGAATGTTATTGTGTGACGTGTGTCACAATTTATTTTGACTCAAAAAAGCGGCTCAGTGTTTCGCGCGAAACCCCAAGATAGGAAGCTAAGACTGTTTTTGGTATTCTCTGCAAAAGCGAAGGGTAGTATTTCAGAAACTGTTCGTAGCGTTCTTTTGCACTCATCGTCATTAGTGAAAGTATTCTTCTTTGGCTGGTAATATGTCCTCCAATAGCTTTTTTAAGAAAGAAATCGGTCATTTTAGGAACTTCAGTCAACAGTTGTTGATAATTATCAAATGAAAGTTTTAAAACTACAGTGTCTTCCAGGCATTGTAATGATTGAGTTGCTTTTGTTTGGGTATAAAATGCAGCATAATCACTTTCCCACCAATCTTCCATAGAAAATGAAATAATGTGCTCTTTTGCATCACTGTCGGTATAAAAAAGTTTCAAAAGCCCGGAAACAATAAAATACACATGGTTTAGCTGATCATTCGCATTAATGATCATTTCACGTTTTTTGAAATGTTGTTCTTCAAAAAAAGAACAGGCTTTTTCCAATTCTATTTCTTGAAGATCAACTGTTTTCCGGATATGGGTTTTAAGAATTTGATTCATGTTTTTCACCCTTGGAAATCTCCACAATCATGTTCTTCAAATTTTTCAATCAGAGTTTCTGGAGTGTAGAATTCTGAAATTCTTTTATTTTTAAAGTCTGGTTTTTTACCTTCAAATGTCAGTTGATAAATAGGTTCGTTTTCAACTTTCGTAAAGATGAAAGTTGTTTCTGAGGTTTTGATTTTCAAGACATTGCCAGATTTTTCATATTTAAAGTCTTCGAATCTTTGAAAATCATTATCATCACAAACATTTACAATATCAAAATTTTTCTTGTTGAGTTTAAATATTGCTAAATCACATGCATAACAGTTTCCGCTAAATTCTGTTCCGTATTTTTTGAAAACATCTTTACTTTTAGCTTCCTTCAATTCAATCGGTGTAAGTTTGCTGTATTCTGATAAATAGATTTCCTGAATTTCCTTTTTGTCGGCTGGTTTTTCAGTTTTCGGCTGAGTGATTTGTTCCGTATCTGTTATTTGTTGTTCGTTTTCTTTATTCTCCGATTTACAGGAAAATATTGCTAATGATAATGCCATATAGTATAATGGAACTGTCTTTTTCATATATATTAAAAATTAAATTAATCTCCACCACAACCTCCGCAACTGCTGCACGAGCTACCGCCACAAGATGAATCTGATGATGATGAGGTTCCGCAACCACCACCTGAACCGTCATAAGTTGATTTGGCAGTTAAAGGTACAAAAGACGTTGTTAAAACTGCCGTTCCCATAAAAAAATAGCTCCATTGCCAATCGTTGTTGGTATTTTTTTTCGGCAATATAGCGGTTTTGTATAAGTCGGGTAAAATTTTAGAAGTAAATGAATTGGTTAATTTAAGTAAGTATCCTATCATCATAAAAATGAGAATAACAACAGCAAAACTTATGAGCAAAGCGGGTTTGTCGCGTAAAATTCCAGTGACAATTCTTAGAAATCCGAACATAATTAATGTTAGAAAAACGATAAAATTCAGAACAAATAAATGGGAGAAAACCTTTGACCGGATAAAATATTTTTTAACCTCATCCATCGATTTAATAATGTTTGAAAACGCAGGTTTTGTAATCAATTGAATTAAAAAATTAGGATAAGAAGTTTTCCCCAGATCATTTAATAAGTCGATAACCTGTTGATGTTCTCGTGATTGTATGAACGTTAATTTGTTAGTGCTAATCGTTTGATCTTCATTTATTTTTATCGAACCATTATCAATCAATTCATTTACGGTTCCGTTGACTACAGAAGAAATATTTCGGTCTTTAAGATAAATTAATTCATAAGGCTGAAGATCAAATACAAAAGAGTCTTTATCGAATAAACGGATTGCTTGTGCAAACTTTCTTCGGTTATACCGTTCCAATACCACGAAAGAAACTATGATTAATCCTAAAAATAAAAATATGAAATCAGGATTTTTAATGCTGAGATATAAAGGTTTCAATAAAAAATAAAGTGGAAAACTTAAAACGATGAATGCAACTAATCCTACAATTAATGAAGTTCTCAGTTTAAAGTTCGATTTTTTCAGGTTCAGACTTTCATACGGATTTGCATGATCCCAAATACTTTCAGGTTGTTTTCCAAAATGAGTTTCATACAGTTTTGTCGTCCGTTCTTTGGCGAGTTTAAATTTTTGAAAATCTTCCTTATTGTGTGTGGAAGGAATATGCTGAATTTGTTTTCCTAAAATCGTACAAAATTCTGAATAAGATTTGGTGAAAATAAGATGTTGATGCCAAACCGTATCTACAATTTCTGAAGGTGAAACCATCATGTCTGAAACTGCAGCCAGATACATGAATTTTTTGTATTCTAAAATCGCCTGTTTTGTAAAATTTTGAGTCCAATAATTTTCATGAGCCAACCGCAATGTAAAATCATATTCACTTGGTGGATGATCAAAATCAAACAGCTCAATTTTTTCCCAAAGATCTTTATTCATCATGTTTTTAAATGTTGAACTTAAAGATAAGTAATTTTAGTTTTGGAAAATATTAATTATTTGTACAAGTCAAGATCAAGAAAGTTATTATTTTTTACTAAATTTTTTCTTGCCTTTTCTATTCCTGCTCTTTTAAAAGTATTTGCATCTATTTCATTCCCGTTTTCGTCATAGGATTTAAAACTAATAATCTGTGGATTCATTAATAAAAACTGTTCATTTGAACTAATCGGGTTTTTCCTGAAGTCATTCCATTTTTTATTAAACTGCTTCCTGTTTACTTCATAGTCTTTCAATAAATGAAACGGTTTGATAACGGAAGTTCCCTCATTGGTTTTATAATTGGCGATAAGCTGAAAAGAGTGATGCTTTCTAGAATCTTCAATAGCCACAATTAAACCCGGAAGTTTCCTGAATAAATGCGGACCGTCCTGAAATGGCAATTCTGTTGTAAACCAAGCCGTCCATTCTCTGTCGCCAAATTTTAACATTGCTTTCTGGCAATTGTAATTCTGAATTTTTTTCGTTTCATCGATTAATTCCCAATTTAAATCTGTTTCATCGATTACTTTGTAAGATTCCATTCCAATGAATTCTGTTGAATAATTTTTTAGATTATTTTTGTTTTTCCAAACCATCGAACGTATATTTCCTGAAGAAAGATCAGTCCCGATTTCTCTATTACCTTTCTGTGATGATTTTAGAATTGCAGAATCTCTTTTCGCTTTCATTTCGCTCAGAAATTCAGAATGATCTTTAAAAATAGTGAGACGCATATTTTCTGTTAAAATACTGTCAACTTTTGTAGAATCGGGAATGTATTTATATTCATAAATGAATCTTTGATTTTGTGCACTAATTTTTGAAGCAATAACGAAAAATAGAATTATGAAGATCTTATTCATTTGTATTGATATATCCATCAAATCTACAAAATTGATTCAATAATCTATATTTTTCTAAAAACAATCCGTCACCAATTCCATATTCACCATTGCTCCGGCTACATTTCCTGTCATCACTGCGCTAGACACCGAACGCATCATTGAAGAATTGTCGCCACACACAAAAACTCCCGGAATGTTGGTTTTCTGAAACTGATCTGTTTTTATATGACCAAATTCTGTAAATTCACAAGCTAAATTTTTCGGAATCTCAGAATGCTGATGAAAAGGAAAGGCTCCGTAAACTGCTTCGAATTTCATTTCTGTTTGATCTGAAAAAATAATGCTTTCAACGATTCCGTTATCGTGCTTCAATTCAGAAATTTCATGTTCAATAATTTGAATATTGTTTCGTTTCAGTTTTTCCATTTGTTCTTCTGTAAAGTTGGATTTTCCTTGTGTAAGGATTGTAACATCTTCGGTTAGGTTTTTCACAAGCGAAGAAATATGCACCGCTTTATCACCATTGGCAATAATTCCTGTTTTCTTGCCTTTATATTCATATCCGTGACAATATGGACAATGGATTAGAGAAATTCCCCAAGATTCTTTAAAACCTGTGATATCAGGAACCTCATCTACAAGTCCTGTTGCAATAATCAATTTCTTTGAATAGAATTTTTCACCTTTTTCTGTTATGATTTCAAAACCGTTTTCAGATTTTTTGGCATCAATTGCTTTTCCTTTGTGAAAATGAACCGTCTCATATTCATTTACTTGCTTTTGCGCACTTTCTGCAATTTCTTTGGGTGATTTTCCATCTTGTGTCAGGAAGTTATGAGAATGTGGAGTTTGCTCATTGCAGGGTTTTCCGCTGTCTATTACTAAAGTTTTTCTTAATGATCTACCTAAAGCCATTGCTGCTGAAAGCCCGGAATAACTTCCTCCGATGATGATTACTTCGTATTCTGTGGTGTTCATAATTTCTGATTTTTAAAAATTAATGAAAATGTTTTAACTTGAAAGTTTGGTAAAGTTAGAATAAATTTTTATTATTGCAATACAATCGCATTAATAAAAATGATAAGAAGAAGTACCCCAACCAAAGATGCCGTTTTTAATGTTTTAGCGGGCTCCCGAAAAGCGATGAGTCAGGAAGCTATCATGAAAAAGGTTGAAATCGATATCGATAGAGCAACAATTTACCGTGTTCTCAATAGATTTTGCGAAGATGGCGTTCTTCATAGAATTGTTGCAGAAGACGGTAAACAGTATTTTGCGGTCTGCATCAAATGTGACGAAAAAAAAATGGCAGATCATCATTTTCATTTTCGATGCACAAAATGCGAAACGATAGAATGTCTGCCAAATGAAGTTCAGTTTACGTTAGAAAAAGGCTATGTAGTTGAAAGTGTCAACTGTATTTTAACCGGAATTTGTAAGGATTGTGCATAAAAAACCTCTGCAAAATTTACAGAGGTTCTTTATAAATTATTTACAGAGTTATTTTTTCTTTGAGTCTCCGGAATCTACTTTTGGCTGTTCGCCTACAATCGACATTTTATTTTCAAAAGGTTTAGCTTCCAAAACGGTGATGCTGGTTTGTTCTTTCCCAAGATTATATTGTACAAACACAGTTTTCTCAGCAGTTCGGATAATGTAGGTATTTACGTTCTTCCAGTTATTACAAGAATGCATGTAGCCCAAATTGTAAGCTTCAGGATCTGTCTTTTTTATACGTTCTTCTTCGCCGTCACGTAAAGGCTCACCTGTATTTATTTTTACGCCACCAAGATTTTTAATAAGCTCGTCAAAACTTTTCTGAATTTCAAGCGGAGAAAATTTCTTGTCCTTAAATTCTGTTGAAATTCTGATCTCGGCTTTGTAAGTTCTGCCTTCCATTACGGTATATGAACCGTGATCGTAGAAATACTCTTTATCAAAATCTTTAGTTTGTCCGTTTCCCTGATAAGAATTCGGGTCGGTAAAAGTATATCCTTCAGGAAGTTTAAAATAAGGAAAAACTCCATTGAATTTATCGGTAACAGGGATTTTGCTGATGTTGTATCCTGTATCTGAAATCGCTTCTGATGAATATTCATGCTCAGCTGTATTTGCATTTACTGTTTCCTTAGAAGCAGCCGGATCTTCGTTTTTCTTATTACAAGACCATAAAGTAAGTACTGCCAAAGCACTCGTAAAAAGCATTTTCTTCATAATTTAATAGGTTGAGAGGCGTAATTCTGCCTTTCTGTGGTAGCAAAATTGATGCTAAAGAAGATGAAGAAAGTTTAAAATTATGTTAAATTGTAGATAAGAAACACAACAGCAATTATTTTAAGTCTTTTAAAACCCTCTCAAATTCCAAATCTTTTTTATCTAAGAAATCCTGATCTTTATATTTAATCAATTCATTGATTCTGATTCCTGTTTGTTGGGTTTGCGAATTATCAGGATAAAAAATTCCGTTTCCTGTAAACTCCAATAGATAATCACCGGGTAAATTTACTTTAACAAGGTCTCCGTCTGCACCAGCACTTTGCTGGCCAATCGTTAAGGATTGCGGGAAAATATTCTGAAGACTCATGGTATACCATTCGCTTGCACTTTGAGATTCGGGATTTACAAGAATAAATACTTTCCCCTGATATTGATATGTTTTTTTGTCTTTAATCTCTGGAAAATAATGAGCTCGATCTTCCAAATAAAAAAATGTGCCTATATTTTTAAGATTTGGAGCATAATATTTATAAAAATAATTTTCGACAGGAGAGAAATATTTGTAAACATAATGATGTACAAAGCCACCCCAATCAGGGTAGGCTCTCATATCAAAAACAATCGCTTTTTTCTTTGAAGCATCAACTAAAATACTATCCATAACCGCATCCATCTTGTCATTGCTTACCTTATTAATAAACTGGTACGTATGATTGATTTTAAAGTAGGCAACATCGTCATCAACAATTTTGCGGTTTTCTCTTTTCTGTATTTTATCCTGTAAATAAGTAACAATAAAGTCGTATTTTTCTTTATTGGAAATGTCAACCATATCAATTTTTGTAGAAAATCTCTTATTGCTCTTGCCAGATTTTACTTCTATACTCTTTTGTGAAAGATCGTCGGGCCAGATCAGGTTATTTTCGTATTTTGAAAGGACATATACCAGCTTTTCATTATTCGAAGTAGATAATAATTCTCCTTTCTCTTTGATGATTTGGGGAATGCTTTTACCGTTAATTGAAGTAATCTTATCTCCAATATTAATTTGAGCTTTGGAGCAGATTTCCGGAAAAATGAGATGCGTAACTAGAATATGATCATCAACAATCTGAAAATCAAATGGCGCAAGATAATTGCCATGAAAAATATCTTTTTTATAATTCAACTGTTTGTAAAAACTGAAAGCATGACTATCCTTTAATTTTGAAGCAAATTTCGCCAGTAAAATTTCAAAATCTTTTCTTGAATTTATTTTTGAATTTTCGTTTAAACTATTTTTAAAAAACTCGTCAAAGCCTTTATCCATAATGTATTTGTGAGGAAAAAGGTAGTCTACAATTCCCTGTATTTTTGCCAATGCCAGTAAGCGGTATTCTACCGGAAGATTTTCAGTTTTAGGAAACGGATATTTTTTTTCATCACTTACCAGTTTGCCTTTTGGAAGGTTTTCAAAATTGTATCGATGCTTGTAAATGGTATTAAGCAAGTCTTTATTTTCAGAACTTATTTTTCGGTTTTTCTGAAACCAGTCGAAATTCTGATTTTTTGTAAGAACGTCCCGTGATGTTTCAACAGGAGCTGAAGTTGTGAATTTTTTAATGAGTTTTGAAGTTAATTTCTCAGTTACAGAATTAAAATCATCCTGAGCGCTGATATTTTTCACATTGACTAAAAATAAACTGTCAGCATTTATCTTTCCGCTTGCGAGATCCGGATGATAATATTTAATAAAATTCCAGGTTTTGATGAAGTCATAATACTGATCTTTCTGAGCGAAAACGGATTGTTGAAATAAAAAAAAGATAAGAAGAACTGACGTTTTTTTCATGGTGATAAGTAATTTTTAAAGATAACAGATATTTGTCAATTGTAAAATAATTAAAATCAATGAATTGATAATTTTATTTTATCAGTATCGAAACTACATCTATATTAAGTTTTCAATATAAAAATGCGAAAAAATCTTATCAGATAAGACTTGTGTTTCAAGAAATTTAATCAAAATTTCACACACCAAAACTTTCAAAACCCGTAAATTTGTCGCACTAAAAAGTTATTCAATGTTTAGGAAAATTTCAGTTGCTGCAGCAGCATTGCTGTCTGTAATTACAATCAATGCTCAGAAAAATAAAAACAATCAGGTTGATAGACCCAAACTGGTCGTAGGTTTGGTTATCGATCAGATGAGGTGGGATTATCTTTACCGATTCTACAGCAAATATGGAAATGACGGTTTCAAAAGACTTTTGAATAAAGGTTATTCCTTAAATAATGTGCATATTCCTTATGTTCCTACAGTGACGGCTTTGGGACATACTTCTATTTATACAGGCTCGGTTCCTGCGATTCACGGGATCGCCGGAAATGACTGGACAGATAAAGAAACAGGTAAAAATGTATACTGTACAACTGATGAAAACGTACAGCCTGTTGGTACAGCCAATGTAAAAGTAGGAAGTCATTCTCCGAAAAACCTTTGGTCTACAACCGTTACAGATGAGTTGAGATTGGCGACGAATTTTCAGGGTAAAGTAGTTGGAATTTCTTTGAAAGACAGAGCTTCAATTCTTCCGGCTGGTCATACACCAAATGGAGCGTATTGGTTTGACGATTCTACCGGAGATTTTATTACAAGCACTTGGTATATGAATGATTTGCCTCAATGGGTGAAGAATTTTAATTCACAAAATCTTCCGGATCAATTGGTTTCAAACGGTTGGAATACTTTATTGCCAATTAACCAATATACAGAAAGCGCACCGGATAATTCACCTTGGGAAGGGCTTTTAGGAAGTTCGAAAACACCTGTTTTTCCTTATAATAATTTGGCTGAAGATTATAAAATTAAAAAAGATAACATCCGTTATACACCTTTTGGAAATACATTGACTTTAAAATTGGCTGAAGCTTCTGTAGAAGGTGAAAATTTAGGAGCCGATGACGTGACTGATATTTTAGCGATTAATTTAGCTTCAACAGATTATGCCGGACATAAATTTGGACCAAATTCTATCGAAGTGGAAGATGTTTATTTAAGATTAGATCAAGATTTAGCTAAGTTCTTTAAATATTTGGATGGAAAAGTTGGGAAGAATAAGTACACAGTTTTTGTTTCGGCAGATCATGGCGGAGCGCATTCTGTAGGTTTCCTGAAAGAGCATAAAATCAATACAGGATTTTTCGGTGAAGGAATGGAAAAGGATTTGAACGAAAAACTAAAAGCTAAATTCGGAGTTGATAAATTAATTAACGGAGTCGATAATTACCAAATTTATTTTGATAGAAAATTAATGACTGATAATAAACTTGAGCTTGAAGATATCAAAGAATTTGCGATTCACGAATTGGAAAAAGATCCTACAGTTTTATATGCCGTTTCTACAACAGAAGTACAGGAAGCGACAATTCCTGAACCGATAAAACAAAGAATTATCAACGGGATCAACAGACAAAGAAGTGGAGATATTCAGCTGATTTCTCATGATTCTATGCTTCCTCCATATTCAAAGACTGGAACTACACACAGTGTTTGGAATTCTTACGATGCACATATTCCTTTGATTTTTATGGGATGGGGAATTAAGCATGGTGAAAGCAATAAACAATATCACATGACGGATATTGCACCAACGGTTTCGGCTTTGTTACACATTCAGTTTCCAAGCGGAAATGTGGGTAATCCGATTACTGAGGTTTTAGGAAAATAATATTTGGGGTATTTAAATAAAGACTCGGGTGCAGCTTTGTTGCGCCCGAGTCTTTATTTATTGGATTTCTGCGATGCGTAGCATCGCCGAAAATCTTTAATTTTTTCTCAGATTTTTACTGTTCATCAATTTCCTCTTCCTCATCTTCGTACTGCTCCAGATAATAGTTGAACGTAAAATCTTCAACTTCCTCTTCTGCGTCTTCCAAAGTCGTCAGAAGATCTTCAAATAGTTCAAGCTGATCAACGCTCATATTAACAAACTCGATATGCAAAGGCATCTCCAATTCACCAGAAATTACATCTGAAAGTGCATCCAGATTATCTCCGAAATGTTCCGGAAGTTTTACTTTTTCTTTAAGTTGAGTATAAAAATCTTCGTAATCTCCGATTTCTACAAAATCGATGTATGTTGTATTCATTGTTTATTTAAATTTCTAATGTGCAAATGTAGGAGTTTTCTTTGATTGTTAAAAAGTCGTTTTTGTCAGTGCGAGGATTGAAGTGACGAAGTAATCTCAAATATTCACAAGCTAAGTTAATTTAAAATCAATTTATAATACGTTCATCAAATACTCTTTGAATGATGATAGATTATTTCTTCTCAAAACTCTTATAATGATCTTTAGTTAAATACACCTCACCACTTTTAGTGAAAATAATTCGGTCAGAATTTCTATTTCCACAATTGTAGTTTATGTCTGCTTCAAAATATTTTTCACTTTTCGGAAGCTTACCTTCACGGTTTCCAAAATAATCTCCACCAATCGCTTTTCCCTGTAAAGCTTCACAAAGATTTCCCTGTGACGGAATCCAACCCAATTTTTTAGCTTCATTTTTAGTGATGTAATAATCGGGAAGTCGATGATTTTTCTTTACATAATTAATTACGACATCTTCTTGTGTTATTGAATAAATTTCACTGCTGTTTTCGGGAGTACTTCCTTCTTTTGCTTGAAATTTATTTTCAATCGTAGAATCTGTTTTCTTCTCTGCAATAAAATTATTATAAATATACATCACAGACATTCCGAAAAGAAGTCCGAGACAGGCAAAAAAAAGCGAACGGATTTTAGGATTCATATGATTCAATTTACCAGTTTATCAGTATATCAATGTAACAATTAATTGGTAAACTGTTACATTGATAAATTGTTACATTAATTTAATTCCTCCATTCTTCATTAATATCACACACCGGAATTGGGTTGATCTTATGCTGCGCAGCTTTATTCATTCTGCTGAAAATTTTAAAAACTTCCAGATCTCTGCCGCTGTAGTCGGCTTCAGTTTTTGTTCCCCATTCTTTCTGAATTTTTTCAAGTTCAGGATAGGTCGCACCAATCTGCATTTCATCAGTTCTTTCGGCATCCCAAAGTCCGTCTGTAGGAATTGCTTCCTGAATATTTTTGACAAGATTTAAAGCTCGTGCCAATTCGTAAACTTCAGTTTTGTAAAGGTCTGCGATAGGAGAGACGTCAACGCCGCCATCGCCGTATTTGGTGTAAAAACCAATTCCGAAATCTTCCACTTTATTTCCGGTTCCACAAACCAAAAGACCATTGATTTGCCCGTAATAATATAAAGTAAGCATTCTCAAACGCGATCTTGTATTCGCAAAAGCCAATTTTTCATTTGGAAACTCGTCATCGTGAACGTCAAAAGTTTTATAAAGTTCCTCAAAAGCTGGCGTAAGATTCACAGACATTGCTTCAACATTCGGAAATTTGGACTTTAAATCATTCATGTGTTCCCAAGCTCGGTTTACCTGATCTTCTTTTTGACGAATCGGCATTTCGATCAACAACGTTTTCAAACCGGTCATCGCTGCCAAAGTAGAAACCACTCCGGAATCTACACCACCGGAAACTCCCAATACATAACCTTTTGCTCCTGCTTTTTCGGCATAATCTTTCAGCCATTGTACGATATGATCTATTACTTTTTGTGTCTGCATTGTATTTTAATTTTTTATTGTATTCCAAATTCTTTAAGGTATTTTACAATACCTTTTATGTTTTTTAAACCGTTGTCAACTAATTCTATCGCCATCCCGTTTTCTTCAGGAACATCAAAAGGAAAAGTAATCCCAAATTTACTTGCCTTGATATAGCCAAATTTCGGATAATATTTCTCATGACCAACCAAAACTACAGATTTATAACCCATTTCCTGAGCAATAAGATGTCCAAACGCAATAAGATGCCCACCAATTCCTTGGTTTTGATATTCTGGTTTTACAGAGACAGGTGCTAAGGCCAAAGATTCAAAAGATTCCGAATTGCTTTCTATTGATATTTTTGTAAATAAAATATGACCTACAAGTTCTTTTTTACCAGTATCATCATTCACAAAGTCTGCAACAATCGAAAGCTCGGGAATGAAATTATGTGATTTTCTTAGTTTTTCAACTAAAAAATGTTCCTGATGATCACTATATTCTAATGTTTTAAAGGCTTGCTCGATAATCTCAAAAACTTTTTTATAATCTTTTTCCTCTTCTGTTCTTAATTTTATCATGATTTAGTAAAATGTTTTTCACAATTTAACTCATACCAAAAACAAACTCCATCAGGTTCGGTGAATTCAGATGTTTTTTCAAACCCGAGTTTTGTTAAAATGTGGTTTGAAGCCAGATTTTCAGAATGAGCGTATGCATAAATTATTTCGGCTTTCAAATCATTAAAACCATAATCCAAAGATGCTTTTCCTGATTCTGTAGCATAGCCTTTTCCCCATGTTTCTGGTAAAAAACGATAGCCGAGTTCGTAGAAATTTTGGTGTCCGTTTACCTCTGATGTATTAAGTTTTAGTCCGCTCCATCCGATAAGAAGTCCGCTTTCTTTTTCGATAACGGCAAGTCTTCCCAAGCCATTGTCTTCATATTGCTGCATGATCATTTTTACCACTTCTTTAGATTCTTCAATTTCAGAAAGTGTGGGCATTCCTACATATTTCATGACTTCCGGATCAGAATCGAGCAGATAAAGACGCTTGTAATCTTCCTCCACAATATTTCGGAGAATGAGTCTTTCGGTTTCAATATGAATATTCATCATTGGTTTGGTATTGTTTTAAAGATTTTTATATAAATCTAATAGCTACAAAAAAATCCTTTTTCAGCATAAGTTTATATTTATATCCTTATTTTTGTAAACTTAAATTTCATGTAAAAATAATGAAGATTTTTAGAATTGCAGCACTTTCATGCCTTTTAGTTTTAAGTTTAGCCTCTTGTAAAAAAGAGCAGGAAACTGATTGGAAAGTAGAAATAAAAAATCCTGCCGAAAAGGTAGAACTTACCGATATCTCAAAAGAATTTTACGATGTAAATGTTCCTTTGGATCAGTTTAAAGCAAAATTTCCTTGGTTTCAGGGGACGGTTTCTGATGCCGATTTCGCTAAAAACAGAGTGAATCCTGATGAAGTGAAGATTTACAAAGAAGCAATTTCAAAAATAGATCAGACAAAACTTCAGAAAGAACTTCAGGATTTGTTTTCGCACATCAAATATTACTTTCCCAACTTTAAGACTCCGAAAGTATATCTGTTTTCATCAACGTTACAGATGATTCAGGATCCTATATTTTTTGATGAGAAAACTAATTTCCTTTTTGTTGACGTAAGTGGTTTTATGGGAAATAATAACCCAAATTATAAAGGTTTGGAAAATTATTTTCAGAAATCAATGAACCCGAATAATATCGTACCTAAAGTTTCAAGAATGTTTGCAGAGCAGGTTGTTCCTTTTTCTCCCGATCATCAGAAATTTATCGATCTTTTGGTTTATAATGGAAAAATAATGCTGCTTCAGGATGCTTTTCTGCCAGAAATTCCGGATTATTTGAAAATGGATTTTGATAAAAAGCAATACGACTGGTCTGTTGCCAATGAAGCCAATATTTATAATTATTTTGTTGAAAATAATTTAATTTTTGGAGACGATCACCGTTTGGTAGACCGTTTTATCAATCCGGGACCATTTTCAAAATTTTATACAGAAATTGATAACGAATCTTCACCAATGGTCGGTGTGTTTATCGGATGGCAGATTTGTAAGGAATATCTAAAGAAAAATCCTGAGACAAAACTAACCGATTTCCTTAAAATGGATGCAACGGAAATTTTCAATAAAGCGGGATATAAACCGAAATTAGAAGAGTAAGTAGTGTTGATGGGGATAGGTTGATGGTTGATAGCTTTTAATATTATGTAATTCTAACAACTAACAACTAACAACTAAAACCTAAAAACCAATTAAACATATTAGAAAAATAGAAAAATGAGAAAGACTCAAATAACGATAGATGTAGAGCTGGATGAAAATCACATTCCAGAAAAAATGACATGGAATGCTCAGGATGGAGGAGTAGAAAAGGAAGAAACAAAAGCAGTAATGATTTCCGTTTGGGACGAAAAAGCATCAGAAGCTTTAAGAATCGATCTTTGGACAAAAGAAATGCCGGTTGACCAGATGAAAATGTTTATGCATCAGATTTTAGTCTCTATGGGAAGTACGTATCAGAGAGCAACAGGAGAAGATGATGTTGCAGCATGGATCGAGGAGATAGCAGAAGAATTTGCCATTAAATCAGCAATAAAAATGTAATAAATGCTGGGTGCTGGAAGCTGGTTGTCGGAAGTTTAAGACCTCCAGCTTCCAGCATCCAGCTTCCAACCAAAATTATAAAACAATGAATTTCAATACAAAAGTTATACACGGCGGACAACATCATGAATCTGCAACAGGTTCTGTAAATGTTCCGGTTTTTTTAACATCTACATTCGCACAAAAAAGTCCGGGTGTACATTCAGGATATGAATATTCTAGAGCAGCAAACCCTACAAGACAGGCTTTGGAAGACTCTTTGGCAAGCATCGAAAACGGAGCAAGAGGTTTAGCTTTCGGTTCTGGTTTGGCAGCCATCGACTGTGTTTTAAAATTATTAAATCCTGGTGATGAGGTTATTGCAGTAGACGATTTATACGGTGGAACCTACAGAATGTTTACCAGGCTTTTCGAAAAATATCAGTTGAAATTTACGTTCGTGAATTTTGATGATGTTTCAAAAATTGCTGACGTCATTACAGATAAAACTAAATTGATCTGGGTAGAAACTCCAACAAATCCATTGATGAAGTTGGTGGATATCAAAGCGGTGGTAGAAATTGCAAAAGGGAAAGATATTCTGGTTGCAGTTGACAACACTTTTGCGACACCGTATCTTCAAAGACCAATCGATTTGGGAGCTGATATTGTGATGCACTCTGCAACAAAATATTTAGGAGGTCACTCTGATGTTATTGCAGGAGCTTTAATTGCTAAAGATGCTGAATTGGGAGAAAAACTTCATTTCATCCAGTTTGCGAGCGGAGGGATTTTAGGACCTCACGATTCTTATTTGGTGTTGAGAGGAATTAAAACATTAGCTTTAAGAGTTCAGAGGCATTCTGAAAACGGAATGGCGGTAGCAAAATATCTTGAATCTCATCCTGCAGTTGCGCAAGTAATTTACCCAGGATTGGAATCTCACCCACAATATGAATTGGCAAAAGCTCAGATGAAAGATTTCGGAGGAATGGTTTCTTTCACTTTCAAATCAGGTAAAAAAGAAGATGCTATTAAATTCTTAGAAAAAGTGAGAGTTTTCACATTGGCAGAATCTTTGGGTGGAGTAGAATCTTTAGCGAATCATCCTGCCTTGATGACTCACGCTTCAATTCCTGCTGAAAAACGTGCTGAATTGGGAATTACTGATGACTTAGTTCGTCTAAGCGTTGGAATCGAAGATGCTGAAGATTTGATTGCAGATTTGGAAAAAGCATTCTCTTAAATAAATAAAAATAAGCATCCGTTTTTATAGCGGATGTTTATTTTTAATTAAATTTCACATGAAAAATACAAGAAAAGCTACAGTTCAGGATGTATCTCAATTAGCCGAGTTGTTTGATCAATACCGGATTTTTTATCATAAAGAATCTGATATTCCGGCTGCTGAAAATTTTCTAAAAGAAAGAATAGAACGTAACGATTCCGAAATTTTTGTTGCCGAAAGTGATGATAAATTAGTAGGTTTTGCTCAGTTATATCCTTTATTTTCATCAACAAGAATGAAGCGTTATTGGCTATTGAATGATCTTTTTGTAAATGAAAATTACAGAGGAAATGGATTTTCTAAAGAATTGATCGAAGAAGCAAAACAGCTAGCCAGATCTACCGATGCTTGCGGAGTTCTCCTTGAAACAGGAAAATCTAATGACGTCGGAAACAAACTCTATCCAAGTTGTGGATTTGAAATTTACGATGAAGTGAATTTCTATGAATGGACAAACAAAGATTTATAAATGATCATTGATAAATCATAAATGATACTTGCAGTTCTGAAATTATCATTAATCATTTAACACTTATCGCTTATATTTATTAATCATTACCAATTACTTATTACTCATATTAAAATGACTGATTTTCAAAAATATATTCAAAGATATTTAGATTTAATTCCATCTGAAAACTGGTTGGATGAATTGAAAAAATCGGGCGAGAAAACCGTTTCTTTATTTTCATTTTTAACAGAAGAACAATCAAAATTTGCTTATGCAGAAGGAAAATGGACGCTGAAAGAAGTTCTTCTTCATTTATCAGATACCGAAAGAATTTTCCAGTACAGAATTTTGGCTATCGCAAGAGGTGAACAATCTGAATTACCGGGTTTTGATGAAGAATTGTATGCACAAAACTCTTTTGCGAACGAAAGAAGTTTAGATTCTTTATTGGACGAGTATCAATTGGTGAGAAAATCTTCTCAGATTTTATTGGAAACAATGAATTCTTCAGCCTTAAATAATATCGGAACCGCCAATGGTAATCAAATTTCAGCAGAAACGATAGGTAAACTGATTATTGGGCATAATATTCATCATTTGAATGTGGTGGATGAAAGGTATTTGCCGAAGTTGTAAATATTTAAAAGACAATAATGTTTCTTTATCAAAGAACTTAATTAATATCAATAGGAACGGGCTTTAGCCCGTTTTATGTTTTAAATTCCAATATTGGCTTCAGCCAAAATCTAAAAATTTTATAATTTTGATGAAAACAACACAAATGCCTTTCATTAAAATTTATATTCATCTTGTATTTTCTACTATAAACCGAATTCCATTTATTTAGATATGATTAATGGTTATTCAGATCATTGTCATTGTTTAATTTCTTTAGGTTCGAATCAAAATATTGAAAAAATAATGCAACTTATAAAAGGAGAATCTTCTTTTTGGATTAATAAAAACAAATTGACTAAAGACAAATTTGCTTGGCAGGATGAATATTTTGCAGTTTCTGTGTCAGAATCTATGATTGAATCAGTTCGAAATTATATTAAGAATCAAGAAATACATCATAAGAAAAAATCGTTTGCAGACGAATATCAAGAATTTATCGATAAATATAATTTTAAATAGGCTTTGGCTAAAGCCGAATGAATGCTTAATTTTGAAGGCGGACTAAAGTCCGCCCCTATTGAATCATGGAAAACATCATCAACATATTAAAATCCGGCGGCACAATTCTTTATCCAACAGACACCATCTGGGGAATCGGTTGTGATGCAACAAATATAGACGCCATCAACAAGATTTTCGATATTAAAAAACGGGAAAAAAACAAATCGATGATCATTTTGGTGGAAACTGAAAAAAGATTGCAGGATTTGGTAGACGTTCCGGAAATGGCGTGGGAAATTATCGATTTGAGCGAAAAACCTGTAACTATTGTTTACGAAAACCCAAAAGGTTTACCGAAAGAACTTCTTGCAGAAGACGGAAGCATCGGAATTCGTTTGGTGAAAAATGATTTCTGTAAAAAATTAATTACAAAATTAAATAAGCCATTGGTGTCAACTTCTGCCAATTTTAGTGGAGATAAAAGCCCTTTGAAGTTTTCAGATATTTCAAAAGAGATTATTGATCTTGTAGATTTTGCTGTAGAAGAAGACAGAGAAAAAGTTTCCCAATATTCAGGTTCTTCTGTGATAAAAATCTGGAGTGACAACAGAATAAAAGTTCTTCGCGAATAAAAATTTATATTTAATTATCTTTGCAAAACTCCATAGCCATTAAGGAGTTAGAAATTTAGTTTTTAAACCTAAAAATCTGATTTTTTAGTGGTTTTACATTAGATAAAGACTGGGAATTTTAAATTAATTGTAAGTCTAATATCTGAAATCTAAAATCTTACATCTTTAAAAAAATGTTCATCAACCTCAATCAAAATAAAAATCTAAAACTTTTCAAAATTATTTCTGAAGTGGCTGCGGCGAACAATCAGTCGGTGTACATCGTTGGTGGTTTTGTGCGCGATCTTTTAATGAAAAGAAAAGCGTCTACCGATATTGATTTTGTGACCGAACAAAGCGGTATTGAGCTTGCTCAAAATGTAGGAAAAGAAATTGATCCGAAAATGAAAGTTTCGGTTTTTAAAACCTACGGAACGGCGATGATCAGATACAAAGATCTTGAACTTGAATTTGTAGGCGCAAGAAAAGAAAGCTATACCGAAAATAGCCGTAAACCCGAAGTGGAAGGCGGAACGATTGAAGACGATCAGAAAAGAAGAGATTTTACCATCAATGCAATGGCAATTTCTTTAAATAAAGATAATTTCGGTGAATTAATCGATCCTTTTGATGGAATTGGTGATTTAGGAAAAGGAATTCTGAGAACACCTTTAGCGCCGGCGCAAACATATTCTGACGATCCTTTGAGAATGATGAGGGCGGTTCGTTTTGCTTCGACCTTAAATTTTACAATTGAAGAAAATTCTTTAAATGCAATTAAGCAGGAAGCAGAAAGAATAAAGATTGTTTCTATGGAAAGAATCATGGTTGAGTTTAATAAAATCATGCTTTCAAAAAAGCCTTCCGTTGGCTTGAAATTGATGGAAGAAACAGGCTTGATGAAATTAATCATTCCTGAATTGATTGATTTGAAAGGCGTAGAAGAAGTAGAAGGACAAACCCATAAAGATAATTTTTACCATACTTTGGAAGTGGTTGACAATATTTCTGAAAATACAGATAATTTGTGGCTTCGTTGGGCTGCTTTGCTTCACGACATCGGAAAAGCTCCGACAAAAAAATTCGTGGAAGGAACAGGCTGGACTTTTCATGGACATGAGTTTTTAGGCTCAAAAATGGTGAAAACACTTTTTCAAAAACTGAAATTACCATTGAATGTTGATATGAAATACGTTCAGAAGATGGTGAAACTTTCCTCAAGACCGATTGCATTAATTACTGATGATGCTTCAGATTCTGCGCTAAGAAGGCTTTTGTTTGATGCCGGAGAAGATATGGAAGATTTGTTCACTCTTTGCAAGGCAGATATCACGACCAAAAATTCTAAGAAACAGGAAAAGTTTAAAAAGAATTTCCAATATGTTGCCATTAAAATAAAAGAAGTTGAGGAGAAAGATCAGGTAAGAAACTTCCAGCCACCAATTTCGGGTGAGGAAATTATGGTAATGTTCAATCTGAAACCCGGAAGAGAAATCGGAATTTTAAAGGAAAAAGTAAAAGAAGCAATCCTGGAAGGTGAAATTGGAAATGATAACGAAGAAGCAAGAAAATTTGTAATTGCCGAAGCTCAGAAACTAGGTTTGACTTTAGTTTAAAATCAACTTATTAACTAATTATAGGCAATAGATGAAAATCTGTTGCTTTTTTTAGCTCAATAGTTAATTATAATTATCATAAAGTTTTGTTAATTAATTTTCAAAGCTGGAAGATTTTGTTATTACATTTGCTAAATGTTCAAACTCAAATTTATTTAAAATTTTAATGGTGAAAAAAATCTTTTTATTTCTTCCTCTTATTTTTCTTATTTTTTCCTGTGAGAATAAAAAAGTAGAAAAAGTGGAAAATGCTTTCTATTATTGGAAATCCAACGATTATCCTACAAGTTCTAATAAAGAAAAAGAAATTCTGGTTAATCAAAATATCAAAAAATTGTACGTGAAATTTTTTGAGGTAGATTGCACGGATGCAATGGGAAATTTTCCTATCTCTAAAACGAGTTTTTCTTTGAATTCTTATTGTGATGTAGAAAAACCAAATCCATATGAGGTCATTCCAACGGTTTATATTAAGAATATTGTTTTTTATAAAAGTAATGAGAAAGATTTGGATAAATTAGCGGACAATGTCAATTTCTTAATCAATAAATACACAAACGAAAGATTAGACTCTTTAAAAGTGGATGAAATACAGATTGACTGCGATTGGACTGCCTCTACAAAGAATAAGTACTTCTATTTTCTAAAGAAATTAAAACTGATTTCACAAAAGAAAATTTCAGCTACTTTGAGATTGTATCCTTACAAATATCCCGATAAAATGGGGGTTCCGCCCGTTGATAAAGTGACTTTGATGTGTTATAATCTCATTAATCCATTGGCAGATCAATCTAAAAATTCAATTTTAGACCTCAAAGAATTGGAAAGTTATCTGAAGACAGGAAAAAAATATCCGCTACACCTAGATGTTGCACTTCCGGTTTATTCATGGATGCAGGTATATCAGAACAATCAGTTTACGAATGTTTTGTATGATGTAAAGGATATTAAACCACACTTAAAGGAGATAAAACCACTTTGGTACGAGGTACAGAAAGACACTGTGATTAATTACGAAACCTATCTGAGAGTGGGCGACAAGATAAAATACGAGGAAATAACAGCAGATAAAATCAATAAAGCCATTGCGTTGATCAAGAAAAATATAAAGCTTGATAAAGAAATTACCGTAACGCTTTTTCACCTAGATGAAAACCAGCTTAATAATTATACCGATGAAGAAATTAGTCATTTTTACAGCGATTTTACTAAGTAATGCTTTTTACGCATGCGGTTTTTATCCTTATGGAGATGATGTACGGTTTTATTTTCTGAATCCTAATAACTTTTCTTTTCAGGCTTATTCGTCGTTTTATTATTCGTCTTCAAGTTTTGAACAAAATTCGGAAGCTGTAATTTCCAAGCAGGATAATGAAAAATTGTGGAGAAAGTATTGTGATAATAAAATTTCTCTTACTGATATTTCTGCAGTTTTGGAAGGTTTTAGTTTTTCCGATATTCAGGAAAATTCTATGAATCCGTTTCTTCGTTATTTGTATTCCAACAAAGATATTGAGGCAATTAATTATTTGAAATTTGCTAAAAACTGCGAGTATTTCAATACCTGGAAAGATGATCCATGGGAGAGAAACGAAAATACTTCGACTGCAAAACGAAATAATTTATTAAACAAAGCGACCGTTTTGGCTTCAAAAAGCAGAAAAGTGGATTTCAAAAAAAGATATGCTTTTTTGGCACTTCGACTTGCTTTTTATAATAAGGATATGAAAAGTATTGAAAAAGTTTACAGTCAATATTTTTCGCCAAATCAGACCAATGATGTGATTGATACGTGGGCTTTATATTTTAAGGCTATATCAGAGACAAATCCGGCGTTAAAAAATCTGTATTTTGCTAAAGTTTTCGCAGCAAGTCCTGAAAAACGATTTGTTTCATGGCAATATTTTGCTTCTAAAGTTGCTGAATCTAATGTTTTAAATTTAGCTAAAAATGCAAAAGAAAAAGCAAATGTTTTACTACTTTACGGTCTTTATAATCCCGATAAAAATTTAGAAAATATAAAACATATCTATGCCCAAAATCCAAAATTTGACGGACTGAGTTTTTTACTTTATCGGGAATTGGGAAAGCTTGAAGATTGGGTTTTTACTCCATACTATTCTCTTTTTTCTTCTAAAGAAGATCTTTGGGGTAATAACAATTTTGAAAATCAAAATATTCTTAAAATGTTAGAACGTTCTGAAATTGACAGACAATATGCAAAAGAAGTTTTGGAGTTTATCAATTCTGTAGATTTATCTAAAGTTCAAAATCCGAATTTCTGGAAATATACAAGAGCCGAACTTTTACTAATGACAAAAAACTATACCGAAAGTTTGAATCAAATTGCTGAGCTGGAAAAAGTTTTACCACCTGAAAATCTTCTTCGAAATAATGTAGAAATTATAAAAGCTTTAAATCTTTTTGCGAATCAAGCACATGGAAATGCCAAAATTCCTGATGCTGCAAAAAATATTATTATTAAAAATAAAAACAACAAGCATTTTATTTTTGCTTTAGGAAGAGAGCTTGAGTATTTGGGGAATACTGATGATGCTGCAATTGTGTATGCTTCTTTAAATGATCCTTCTACCGAAAATAGTGACTATAATTTTGTGTATTACAAATCTTTAAAAAATTCTAACCAAACTTACGGTACTTATTATGATAATTATTTTGATTATTTAGATGCAGTTTATTCGCCTGAACAATTACAAAGCTTTATTGATAAAATTAAAAGTTTAAATAAAAATTCAGATTCATTTTATAGGAATTTTCATTTGCTTTCTCAGTCAGAAATCGATGATTTGTATGATCTATTAGGTACAAAATATATCAGACAAAACAAATTGAATTTTGCATTGAATGCTTTTAATAAATTAGGTGAAAGTTATTTTGATGCACAATATTCACTTTGGGAAAGAGATGGTAAAGACAGTTATTATTCATCCGGTAAAGTTTTTGATAAGAATCCTTTTTATCATTTAAAATATACTCCAGATTTTATTCCTGAAAAAGAACATTTTAGAATCAATAAAATTTCGATTACCAAAAAGCTTATAGAATATCTTAATAGAGCCAATAATCCGAAAGAAAGAGACAAAGATTATTATTATTTCTTGGTAGCAAATTGTTATTATAATATGTCGCAATATGGAAATGCGTGGATGATGAGACGTTATTCTGTAAGCTCGGCAGGGAACTTTTCAATACATGAAGACAATCAGGAATTTAATACTGCTTCTCTTGCAAAATTCTATTACGGAAAGGCTTTAGAGAATGCTCAAACAGATCAATTCCGAGCTTTGTGCATAAGGATGCAGGGAAGGTGTGAAAATAATAATTATGACTTTATTGGAGAGAATACTACAAATTATTCTTCTAAGGCTGAATATTACGAAGACAGAAGATTTAGGCAAAATAAATATTACCAGAATCTTAAAAATAAATATTCTGATGAATATGAAGATATGATGAGTGGTTGTGAATCTTTTAAAGCTTATTTTAAAGCGAGAAGATAAAGTTTGCAGATAAAAAATGCGGCTTCTGTTGAAACCGCATTTTTTATTTTTTAAAATGAGAAATTAGTTTTTATAAACCGATGTAGCTCCCATTCCTGCTGTGAATTTACTGATAACAGTTCCTCCGGTTGTGTACACGGTGATTTCACTTGGCTGAGTAAATCCTTTTACATCAGAAGTGAAGATTCTTCCGTCAATAACACTGAATCCGTAAAGAGTAAAGTTTGCTCCACCATCAACCGCAGTAATAATAGGATTGGTAGGTGCAGCCGTAGCATTCATATCCATAGAATAAACTTTATTGCTTGAAGTGAAGTAAAATCTGCCACCGTCAATCTGAAGGTTAGTACCATTAGCAATCCCTGTAAGAGTCGTCGTTTTTACAATACTTCCCGCTGGGTTGATCTGATAAATATAAGAATCAGCAGTTCCCTGAGCAATTACATACACATTGCTGTTATAAGTAATTGTTTTGGTGATATCTCCGTTTGGTACAGGTATCGGTGTTCCTTCAATCGCATTATTGGTCGTGTTGATTTTTGTAATGGTATTCCCAAAACCATATGAAGCATTTTGTACAAAGATATTTCCTCCTGCTTCAACTACTCTCTCAACAGTACTCGTAGATGCGAAATCGATTTTCTTTACAAAAGAATTATCAGACAATTTATAAACATTTACAAATTTTGCTCCGTTGTATTTATCATTTGAAACGTAAAGATTTCCGTTTGCAATCGCCATATAACGAGGATTGTTTAACTGAGCTGTGATTTCTCCCGCCTTTTTAAATGTAACACGGTCTACAATCTGAATTTTGTTTGAGTTATTCAGCAAAAGATATGCTTTATCTCCATTTAAAACCATTGTCTGAAGTACATCACCAAGGTTTTCTTTGTTGTTTTTTGCTTTATAGATCTCATTCTGCATTAAGCTTAAATCTTTTGTAATAAAAGTAACATCTGCATTTGGTGACCCAAAATTACCTTCATTGGTAATAAGAAGTCCGTTTTGATAAGTAATTTCCGGAATTGTCTCTTCGTATTCTGATGTACACGAAATCGAAAATAACAGGACGAATCCAAAAATAAACTGTAATAGTCTGTTTAATTTCATAATATGATTGATTTAAAAATTTATTGTTGCGTTTATACTGTAATTTCTTTTAGGTAAAGGATAATACGCCATTGTTTCGTAGACAGTATCTGTAATATTGTTCACCTTTATCCCTAAAGTATAGTTTTTCATAAATGTTGCTGAAAGACCTGCATTCATCACAAAATACGGATAGATCGCATATTTTTTACTTTCATCAGACGTTGTGTAGGTTAAACCGTTAAACATTCCTTGTGCGTAAACACGTAGAAATTTATACTGATAATCTACATTAGATGAAAACTTATGAAGCGGAACATAAGTAAGCTGCTTCTGAGTTTCCAAATTAATAGATTTCGCATAAGTATAGCCCGCTACAAGCTTTACTGAATGATCTTCATTAAACCGTTTTTGATAACTAAGTTGCGATTCTAAACCATAAGATTCTACTTTGTTGGTGTTGAATGGCGAATAGTATCCCAAACCGGTATCCAGCCAACGAATCATATCTGTGATTCGCATATAGTAAGGGCTCAAAGTCAGCTTAAAATCTCCAACTTTAAACTCATGGTTCATATCGGTCTGAATTGATGTTTCAGGTCGCAGATCCTGGTTTCCGCCCGGCGTCCAATACAAGTCGTTAAAAGAAGGGAATCTGAAGTTTTTAGAGAAATTCAAATTCAGACTGTACCAGTTATTGGCTTTCCATTTTCCTGAGAAAGAGTAGAGAAGAGGCGACTTGATATCTTCAACAAAATCTTGCTTAATTCCTGTTTCAAAGCGAAGATTAGGTGTTGCAAAGTATCTCAATAGACCTGCGGCAGATCCTACATTTCTTTTTACTGTGCCGGTAATTCCTGAAGTTCCCAAACCTTCTCCCTGGTTTTGTTGAAATTCTCCAATTACATTCATATTCCATTTGGGATCAATAAAATAATTGAAGTCGTTTTTAAGAATATAATTTTTATTAATTCCGCCGCTTGTGTATGACTCATTATAATTTCCGAAATATTGAAAATTATCTTCCGTATAAGCTGCTTTTAAGCTATTTGAAATTTTAGAATTATTGATATCCCAGGAAAGTAAACTTCTTACCGTTTGCGATTCATATTTACTCTTGTTTCCGTTTTCTGTAAAAATAGGATAGTTTTGGGTTGCATCATAAAACTGACTTTGCCAGGAAATAGTCTGGTTGCTTGCAATTTTATAAGAAGTACCGATATTTAAAGTTGAGTTGTAAAATTTCCCATTTCTGTTGATATAATTTTCCTCAGGAACTTCATAATCATTTTGGCTTATCAGGTAATTTCCTGAAACTTTAAAACTGAATTTATCATTGCTAAAAGCAGCTTTTGCAAAATTATTATAAGTGCCGAAAGAAGCAATTTCAGAATTAAACATTCCGTTGAAACCTTTATTGAAACTCAGATCGTTATTCAGATGAATACTTCCGCCAATGGCACCGCTTCCGTAAATTACACTTCCGCCACCGGATTTTATTTCCATTTGATCGTATCCGAAAAGGGCAATGTTATTGATGTCACCCTGTCCCAAAAACTGCGAATTAATATTAATCCCGTTCCAGACAAAAGCTGTTTGTTGAGCCGTTGTTCCTCGAAATGAAGGTGAAGAAACTGCTCCACGACCATTTTCTTTAATATAAACAGGCGACTGAAATCGTAAAACCTCAGAAAGATTCGAAGAGTTTTTTTGAATATCTGCAGGAGATAAAGTAGTTAAAGAATGAAAAAGTTTTACTTTTTTCATCTGATTGTCGAATACAAATACGGTGTCAATATCTTTTTCCTGACTATAATAAATCGTCAGGCAAGAAGATACAGAAAGTAGGGTTAATGCTCTTTTTAAAATCATGTCATACGCTGCCTTTCCTCCGAAAGCAATTCTATTTTAATGTTAAATTTCGGCAGGTCTCCTGACTTTCGCTTTGCTACACCTTCCCGTTTTGGCAGTGGTTTTTTTGTAGAAAATCATAGTGCGATTTACAGTTGCGGGGACAGCTTGGGATTTTCACCCAATTCCCTCTTAGTTCCAATCTCTTGGAAACCAAAATTTTTGCAAATATAGTTTTTTTGAAAAGAAAGATTAAATTTTATTAAACACAATCTGCGGTATTAATTTGTGTGACAAACCTTATAAAAATGTTCCGTCAAAATAAAAAGGAAGCAAATCTTTTATAGAGGTCACTTTGATCACCTCATCATTTAAATTGGAAAAATAAAGCTCAATATTTTCGTTTTGCTTTGTCTCGTATTCTATAATACTTTGTCGGCAAGCTCCACATGGAGGAATTGGCGGGTTTTTCTCTGAAAATTCTTTTGGTCCACCCACGATAAATATTTTTTTAATCTTTTGATCAGGAAAGTTGGCTCCGATCCAAAAGAGAGCCGTTCTTTCTGCACAAAGCCCGGAAGGAAAAGCAGCGTTTTCCTGGTTGTTTCCAGTATAAATTTCACCATTTTCCAATAAGACTGCACATCCTACAAAAAAGTTGGAATAGGGAGCATATGCATTTTCTCTGGCCTGAATTGCTTTTTCAAAAAGGCTTTTTTCTATTTCTGTCAGTTCATTTCTGCTTGTAAAATGCTCGAAACCGATCTTTATATCTTTTTTCATTTTATTTCCTTAAAAAGGGCGGTAAATGTAACCCTTTTTACGGAAGCTGGCAACATCTTTGTTACGATACTAAATTTGTAATTTTAACTTTTAGAAAAATTAAATTCAATGTTATATTCTCCAATAAAATTTAGAAATGTAGAGCTTAAAAACCGTTGGGTAATGTCTCCAATGTGTATGTACTCTTGCGAAAACGGTGTTGCCAACGACTTTCATTTTGTACATTACGGAAGCCGTGCTCAAGGTGGAACGGGACTTCTTGTGGTGGAAGCGAGTGGCGTAGAACCCAAAGGCAGAATTACCAATCACTGCATGGGAATCTGGAATGACGAACAGGCTGCTGAACTCCAGAAAATTGTAGAATTTGTACATAAAAATTCAGACAGCAAAATAGGAATTCAGATTGCACATGCCGGAAGAAAAGGTTCTACGTGGGAAAATAAACAAATTTCTTTGGAGGAAGGCTGGGAAACGGTGGCTCCCAGTGCAATACCATATCATCCGACAGAAAGAATTCCGCACGTTTTGACGGTTGATGAAATAAAGGAACAGGTTCAGAATTTTAAAAATGCAGCAAAAAGAGCGGTAAATGCGGGTTTTGATGTCGTTGAAATTCACGGTGCTCACGGTTACCTGATTCATCAGTTTTTGTCACCACTTTCTAATGTAAGAACTGATGAATATGGCGGAAGCTTTGAAAACAGAATCAGATTTTTACTGGAAATTGTAGATGCCGTCAACGAAGAGCTTAATGAAAATGTAGCATTATTTGTAAGAATTTCAGGAACGGAATATGCTGAAAACGGTTGGGATATTGATGACAGTGTAGAATTGGCAAAGATTTTAAAAGATCACAATGTTGATTTAGTTGATGTCTCAAGCGGCGGAAATATTCATGGAGCAAAAATCTCAGTTTTTGACGGTTACCAGGTTCCGTTTTCTTCTGCTGTGAAAAATCAGGCGAATGTGAAAACAGGAGCAGTTGGTCTGATAACAAAAACCGAACAGGCTGAAGAGATTTTACAAAATAATGAAGCCGATCTTATATTTGTAGCGAGAGAGATTTTGCGAAATCCTTATTTGGCAGTTCAGGGCTCATTTGAAATGAAAGAAGAATCTTTTTTTCCACATCAATACCTTAGAGCGAAAATTTCTTCTTAATTTTAGGATCAAATTTTAAAAGACAACAATGCGTATAGAAGACTTTATGCTTCCGTGTCCCAGCAAAAAGTTTTTGGGAATCGAATGTTTCGGGTGCGGATCACAACGGGCAATTTTGATGGTCTTTCAGGGAAAGTTTTCTGAAGCCTTTCAAATGTTTCCGGCAGTTTATACATTGTTGCTGTTTTTCTGCTTTGTAGGAATCAATTTTATAGACAAAAAAAGAAATTACGGACAGATTTTGATTTTTTTAGCAATAATTAATTCACTGACCATGGTTTTTTCTTACTTTTATAAACATTTTATTATTCATTTAAACTAAACATTAAAAAAACAAATTATGAATCAACAAAAACTACCTAATGCTACTGCAGTACTTGTTTTAGGAATTGTCTCTATCGTCGGATGCTGTTGCTACGGTGTCCTGGGATTAATTGCCGGGATTATCGGGCTTGTACTTTACAAAAAAGACAATGCGTTGTACCAAAGTAATCCGACATTATATTCTGATTACAATAACCTTAACACCGGAAGAATTCTGTGTATTATTGGTTTGATATTAAGCGCACTTTATCTTGTTTTAAATATTGTGATGATTGCTGTTTTCGGATGGGACGCACTTTCAGATCAAGAATTGATGCAGGAACGTATCAGAGATTTGATGGGACAATAATAAGTCTTGTTTAAAAATATAAAGGTTGCAATTTTTTTTGCAACCTTTTTTGTTTGAATTAAACGTTTTAAATTTATTACATAAAGTCTTTAATTTAAGCCTCATTCAGTTTCTTTAAGTTTGATTTTTTCTTCAGAAAATAAGCCAGCCCCAATCCTATAAAAACCATTGCTGCACTGAACGGAAAGATAAACTGCATTCCGAAAAAATCGGCAACACTTCCGATTATCGGACCTGCAACGCCCAAAGAAATATCAATAAAAAGCCCATAACCAGCCAAAGCAGAACCCTGACTTGATGGCGAAACACTCTTTATGGCAACAACACCAAGCGCAGGAAAAATTAAAGAAAAACCAAATCCTGTAACACCAGCGCCAACCAATGCCATTTGAGCGTTGGTAGCAAATGCAATAATTAAAAGCCCGATGGTTTCTACAAAAAGACAGGCAATGGCTACTTTTATTCCACCATAATTATTGATGACATTGCTGAAAACCAATCTTCCAGCAACAAATAATCCTCCGAAAACACTTAAACACAAAGCACCATTATTCCAATGAAAATAATTGTAATATAACGTTATAAATGTAGAAATGCTTGCAAAACCAATTCCTCCCAAAGCCAGACAAACTCCAAAAGGAGCTACTTTTCCCAGAACTTTCCAAAAAGACTGATTTTCTTTTGGATTCGTGTTGGTCTTATTTTCTTTGGTTTTAGCAAAGAAAAATCCGATTATTCCTAAAATAATAGAAAGAATTCCAATGCCGTAAAGACTGTATGCGTGTTCGATTACAATTCCTAAAGAAGCTCCGATTGCTAAAGCCCCGTAGCAGGCAACACCATTATAAGAAATGATTTTTGCGGTATGTTTTTCGCCTAAAGCCATAATTGCCCAGTTAATCGGGCTTGCTCCGACCATTCCTTCGGCACAACCTGTTAACAGACGGGTAATAATCAGAAAACCAAGGCTTAAAATCGGAGAAAATTTAAAATAATAAGCGCAAATTAGAAAAATTCCTGTTAGTGAAAAACTGAGCATGCTAAATAAAACGGCTGGTTTAGGACCTTTTCCGTCAATAACTTTCCCGGAATATGCTCTCAGAAAAAAGGTGGAAATATATTGTAAGCTAATCACCATCCCTGCAATTAAAAGACTGTAACCTAAACTTTTGCTGATGAAAATCGGTAAAACCGAAAGCGATAGACCGATAATGAAATATCCGACGAAAGTAAAAGATACATAAGAAATGAGTTGGAGGTTGATATTTTTTGGTTGGTTTATTGAACTTTCCATGAGATAAAAAATTAATCTGCAAAGATACTTCGTAAATATTTTTTAGCTTCAGAATTAAGATTAAAAAAAGATAAGATTTGTCATACTTTACAGACGTCAGAAGTTGAATATAGGTTTTCATTTCATATAATTTCAATTATCTTTGTTTCTCTTAAAAAAATCATCAGTACATGGAAAACTCAAAATATCCAAACTATATTTTTGACTGGATGGGAGGTTTCATCCTTTTTGCAGGATATATTTTTGGAAGTCTTTCGGTTGGCTTCATAGGCCTTGCAGGGAAATTTATTTTTGAGGTAGATTTTATGCAGAAGCCTTGGTTTATGATGCTTGCCAATGCTGTTGTTTTTTGTGTAATGATTTGGGCTTTCGATTATTTAATAGTACGTCAGAAAACAGGTAAGAAATTGAATTTCAATTTTTCGCCTACCAATTTTTCTACCTATCTTCTTATTTTTCCGATGATGATCGGAATGATGTTTATCGGTGAGTTTATCACTTCGCAAATTCCTACAACCGGACCTTTTTTCGGAGATTTTTACGAATTTTTTGAAAATCTGATGGCCGGCCTTACCGATGATCCTGTCGTGATGGTCATTACTGCGGTGATTATGGCGCCTATTTTTGAAGAAATTGTTTTCCGCGGAATTGTCCAGAAAGGAATGATCAATAAAGGAGTGGAACCCTGGAAAGCGATACTTTTTGCAAGTGTTCTTTTTGGTTTGATACATGCGAATCCGTGGCAGTTTGTAGGCGCAACTTTGCTGGGAACTGTTTTAGGATTGGTTTATTATAAAACAAAATCGCTGCTTTTGCCAATGCTATTGCATGGTTTTAATAATCTTTGCTCGGCGATCTTGATCTTTTATACTCAAAAAGAAAGTTTTGCAGAAGCTTTTGAAATTCAGGAATGGATGATTCTGGTGATCGGAATTATATTGTTTTCTGTATTTTTTTACCTATTTACATTTAGAAATAAAGTGCGTTATTCTGAAATTTAAATTCAATTTAAAACACAAATCATATAAACTGAACAATCATTTTGTGGTATTATATGAATAATATTTGTGTTTAAATAAACATATAATAATAAAAATGGAAATATTGGTTGCCACACACAATCTTCATAAAAAAGAAGAAATTCAACAGATTTTAGGAAATGAATTTACCGTAAAAAGCCTTACCGATTACGATATTCATGACGAAATCGTTGAAGATGGAGACTCTTTCAATGCCAATGCCTTAATTAAGGCTAAATACTGTTTCGAAAAAACAGGCATTCCAAGCTTGGGAGACGACAGTGGTTTGGTGGTGGAATCTTTAGACGGAAGACCAGGGATTTTTTCGGCAAGATATGCGGGAGACCATGATTTTGCTAAAAATATTGAAAAAGTGTTGAGCGAAATGGAGAATATTGAAAACAGAAAAGCTTATTTCATCACCGTATTATGTTATTATGATGAAAACGGCGCTCAATATTTTGACGGAAGAGCTCACGGGAATTTACTCAAAGAAAATAAAGGGCACCAAGGTTTTGGTTATGATCCTATTTTTGTTCCCGAAAGTCACGAAATAACTTTTGCAGAGATGAATCCTGAAGATAAAAATAAAATCAGCCACAGAAAACAGGCATTAGATTTGTTTCTTGATTTCCTGAAAAAGTAGGTTAAGGTTAAGGTTAAGGTTAAGATTGCAAAAACTTTGTGTTTTTAGAGAACTTTTTTCTTTTTTTAAATAGAGTTTAAAACTTAAACTCAACGTAAACCTCATTTTCAACCTCAACCATTTGTTGTACATTTGCTTTAATAAACTATTGATTTGAGTACTTATTTAACGATATTAGGCTTTAATTCAGCTATACCCACGATTAATACTTCACCTACAGCTCAGCTTCTGGAAATGGAAGAAAGATGTTTCCTGATTGACTGTGGCGAAGGAACACAGGTACAGCTAAGAAAAGCAAAGGCAAGATTTTCAAAAATCAATCATATTTTTATATCGCATCTTCATGGCGATCACTGTTTTGGTTTACCGGGTTTAATAGCTTCTTTCCGACTTTTGGGAAGGGATACTCCGTTGCATGTTTACGGTCCGAAAGGAATAAAAAAGATGCTGGAAACTATTTTTTCCATTACCGAAACACATCGGGGTTTTGAGGTTGTATACCATGAATTAGATAAAGATTATTCAGAAAAAATCTATGAAGATAATAGGGTAGAAGTATTTACTATTCCTTTGGATCACAGAATTTACTGTAATGGATATCTGTTTAAAGAGAAGCCAAAAGAGCGTCATATTAATATGGAAGAAGTCTCAAAATATGCTGAGATCGAGACGTGTGACTATCATAATTTAAAGGCGGGCAAAGATTTTGTGCTGAGTGACGGGTATGTTCTTAAAAATGAAATTCTTACAACAACTCCGGCTCCTTCTGTTTCATATGCGTTTTGTAGTGATACAAGATATTTGGAATCTATTATTCCGATTATAAAAAATGTAACGGTTTTATATCACGAGTCTACATTTTTGCACGATCTTAAAGAAATGGCAGATTACACGGGGCATACAACCGCTTTAGAAGCAGCAACAATTGCGAAGAAAGCCGAAGTTGAAAAATTAATTTTAGGACATTTTTCTAACCGTTATGGTGATTTGACCGTTTTTACGGATGAGGCAAGAACCGTTTTTCCGAATTCTTATCTTCCAAAAGCTTTGGAATGTGTTAAATTTTAAAATTGTATGAATTTTTCGGAATTAAAAGATTTTTTAGACGAAAAAGCGGATGTTTACAATAATCTTGAATTCATTCAGGATGATCCTGTTCAGATTCCTCATCGTTTTTCATTAAAGCAGGATGTGGAAATTGCCGGTTTTTTGGCGGCAACAATTTCCTGGGGAAACAGAAAGTCTATTATTAAATCGGCTGAAAAGATGCTTGATATCATGGGAAATTCTCCTTATGATTTTGTAATGAATTTTTCTGAAAAGGATTTAAACATCATTAAAGACAAAAGTATTCACAGAACTTTTAACGGAGAAGATTTTGCGTATTTTATTAAACAATTCAACAAAATTTATAAAGAAAACGAAAGTTTTGAAAATTTATTTCTAATCAACGAAAATGAAAATAATTTTCAGCATTCTATTGAAAGATTCAGACAAAGTTTTTTAGGAATTGAAAAACACAGAACGCATAAACATGTAAGTTCACCATACAAAAACTCATCTTCAAAAAGGATTATTATGTTTTTGCGATGGATGATCAGAAAAGATAATCGTGGCGTAGATTTTGGAATCTGGAACAATATAGATCAAAAATTTTTATCAATTCCTTTGGATGTGCATACCGGAAATATATCTAGAAAATTGGGTCTTATTTCTAGAACACAAAATGACTGGAAAACGGTTGAAGAATTAGATTTAATCATTAGAAAATTTGACGAAAATGATCCTGCAAAATATGATTTTGCTTTGTTTGGATTGGGCGTAACGAAAGAATTACTTTAAAACATAAATGATGAAAACACCACACGAAAAAATAGAATTTCTTGAGAGAATGGCAGACGGAATCACCTCCTGGATTGGTTCTATACCTTCCCTCATCATCCATACATTACTTTTTATCACCTCATTTTTACTGCCCGTTTTTGGTATTGTAGATGTAGATAAAATGTTACTTGTTTTAACGACGGTACTTTCGCTTGAAGCTATTTATCTTTCAATTTTGATTCAGATGTCTGTGAATAAAAGCCATGAAAAAATTGAGGACATTCAGGAAGATATTGAGGAAATAAGTGAAGATATAGAAGATATTCAGGAAGATATTGAGGAGATCAGCGAAGACCTTGAAGAGATTAGTGAAGATCTTGAAGAGATCAGTGAAGATATTGAAGATATTCAGGAAGATATTGAAGAGATCAATGAAGAAGAAGACGATGAAGATCACAACGAAAGAGCAAAAAAAGCTATTCTTAAAAGTAACGTAAACTCTAATAAAAACGAAATTAGATTTCTAAAAGATAAAATAACCGAGCTTCAGAATAAAATCGATGAAATGAAAAAAGATTAATTTGAAGTTTACTTTGATAATATAAAATGAAAGACCGATCAATGAGATTGGTCTTTTTTATTTATTATCAAAATTTCATCAGAATATACATAAATGAACATATTATTGATAATAATAAATCATGTATGTATTTTAAATCGGAAAAATTTGGTATTTTTGGGCAAACAATTACAAAATGCTAAATTATAGACTAAAAAATTACCTTTTTCTTTTCGCATTATTGTTTATTTCGGCTTCTATTTTTGCTCAACAAAGGCAGCCACCGAAAAACAATGTGAACGAAACCAATAAAAAAGCGGGAGTATTTATCGATGTAAATGCTGCAGGATATGTACCGTCTACGTATACTCCGGAACAATTGGTGAAAAATGTTCTGATAAACGGAGGATCTACATGTTCTATTCCGAATGTATCTAATGTTACCATTACTCCGACTCAGCCGGTTTCAAGTGACGATAGATTTTGGGGATATTTTCATAAAGGTACCACCAACTTTCCTTTTACAGATGGTATTGTTTTAACAACAGGGCGCGCTCGCGAAGCTGGGAACGTGGCATCTAGTGCCAGTTATACGATTCCCGGGGCGGGAATAGATGATCCGGATCTGTTGGTGGCAGTTCCTAATCCTAGTACTACTGATCATTATAATGACAATGTCATGTTGGAGTTTGATTTTGTACCCAACTCCAGCCAGATAAAATTCAATTATATTTTTGCTTCTGAAGAATATTCAGGTACTTTTCCGTGCCAGTATTCAGACGCATTTGCATTATTAATCAAACCTGTTGCGGGAGGTCCTTACGTTAATTTGGCTGTTTTACCAAACAATGCGGGACCTGTTGCGATGACAAATATTCATCCTCTTATTCAGGGGGCTTTAGGTTGTCCTGCAATCAATGAGATATATTTTGGAGGATATAATACACCTACTAATATTGTAACAAATTACGATGGAAGAACTGTTCCTTTAACTGCGGTGGGAACGGTAACACCGGGAGTTGCATACCATTTTAAAATGGTTTTGTCTGATTATAGAGATTGGGGGTATGACTCTGCAGTATTTATTGAAGGCGGATCTTTTGATATCGGAATCAAATTAGTAGATGGAAATGGAGTACAATTGCCAGCCACTTTAAATGTATGTGATAATATTCCTCAGACTTTAGTGGCTCAAGTTTCAGGGATTACCGGAGCGACTTACCAATGGTATAAAGATGGAGTATTAATACCAGGTGCAACAGCTGTAAGTTATACTGCCACTGCGCCAGGTGTTTATGAAGTAAAAGTGTCTGTTCCTGGAAATACTTGTCCGGCATCTGCTACAATTACAATAGTAGGCGGAACGAGTCCGGCAGCTCAAAATGCAACTTTAAAACTTTGTACAACTCCAACTTTAAGTACTTTTAATTTAAATGATGCTAAGCCACAGATCAGTACAACGACCGGTGCGATATTTCGTTTTTATGTAAATCAGGCGGATGCTCAGGCACAAAATAACAATTTTATTCCTAATGCGAATTTAGCTTCATATAACGGAACCGATGGTCAGATTTTGCATGTCGTGGTATCAAACGGAGGCTTTTGTAGTAAACTGGTGACGTTAACTTTGCGTAAGGAAGCGACACCAGTTGCTGAGCTTGTTGCTACAAAATTGAAAATTTGTTTAGGTGAATCTGTTACTTTAACTGCTTCAGGAGGAGTTACTTACCAATGGAGTAACTTTACAGGAACTGGTGCTGTACAGACACTATCGCCAACGCAGACGACAACTTATACCGTTTATGCAATCGGTGCTCAGGGATGTAAATCATTACAGCCTGCAACTATTAAAGTAGAAGTTGTACCAGCAATTACTTCTAATCTTTCAGGTGGATTTATTTGCGAAAGCGATAGAATGACTTTGGATGCAGGAGCCGGACCAAATTATTCATATTTATGGAGCAATGGTGCAACTACACAGACGATCGTAGCTGAAACTGCAGGAATTTACTTTGTAGATATCACTAACGGAGTTTGTACTGAAAGATTTACAACAGAAGTAAAACAGGCACTGATTCCTGAAATTATCAATGTAGATTACAGTCAAAGCGGAACATTAATTATTACTGCTTCCAATTTGGGCAGTGGTGTACTCGAGTATTCCGTAGATAACGGTGTTACTTGGCAAGGCTCTAATGTTTTTAATAATATTCCAAACAATAAAATAATCTCGATACGAGTTAGGGTAAAAACTACCACTTGTGTAGGATTCTTAGAGTATTTTACTTTTATCATGCAGAATGTAATTACTCCAAACGGGGATAATGTAAATGACATAATTGATTTCAGAGGGGTAAGTAATTACAATAAATTCCAGGCAGCAATATCAGACCGATATGGTAAAGTGGTATTTAATGCAGAAAAAACAAGACCTTTCTGGGATGGTTATTTCCAGGGTAAAAAACTGCCTACAGCTTCTTACTGGTATCAGGTGACATTTGAAGATCCTGCAAGCAAGAAGCTTACCGTAAAAACCGGCTGGATTTTACTTAAGAATTTTGAATAGTATTAAAAACACTATATTTTTAAAAGACCGATTTTGTCGGTCTTTTTTTGTCTAAATTCTAAATGAAACTGAAAATCTGGTCTTTATATAATTATGTTAAAACTAATGTAATTGTTTTTCGCTTAAATTTTAATCAAAAAAAATAGTATTTTTGTTAAAAATAGTTTAAAATGTTAAATGGTCGATTACAATATTTGCTTCTTGTTTTCATGCTTCTTGGTAATTTTACGTTTTCCCAGAGAAAAATAAGTAAAAGTACCAGTAAGCCATCGAGTCTGACGATGAAAGCAGGAGTGTTTATTGATGTCAATGCAGCAAATTACGTCGAATCCTCTTATAGTATAACACAATTGGTAACAGATGTGCTTATCGCTGGCGGTTCTTCATGTTCTACTGCAAATGTTTCTAATGTAGTAGTTTCTCCAAATCTTTTGGCAGGTGACCCAACCAGAAGTTGGGGCTTTTTTAATAAAGGAACCACAAATTTTCCTTTTTCTAAAGGTATTGTACTTACGACGGGACATGCAAGAAAATCAGGGAATACTTATCAGATAGGTGAATTAAGTGATCCGCTTCCGACTCAGGGAGATATTGATTTGGCTGCAGCATTAGGAATTTCTAATACTTTGCTGAAAGATGCCAGTTATATAGAATTCGACTTTGTTCCGACAGCAACTGAAGTTAAATTCAGGTATTTATTTGCTTCTGAGGAATATTTTGGGGATTACCCATGTCAATATACAGATGGCTTTGCACTATTATTAAAGCCTAATACTCCAGGTTCTACGTATACAAACTTAGCAGTTTTACCTGGCGGTGCCGGTCCTGTAAGTGTAAAAAACATTCGTCCTGCAACCGAATTTGATGGTTCTACAATGACTTGCGGAGCATTAAATGCTGCATATTTTGGAGGTTATAATACATCAAATATAGAAACAAATTTTAGTGGAAGAACGATCCCATTGACGGCAAATGCAACTGTTGTTCCGGGGCAATCTTATCATTTTAAAATGGTTTTAGCAGACAATCAGGATTTCAGATATGATTCCGGTGTATTCTTAGAAGCAGGTTCTTTCGATATTGGTGTGCAGATTTTAGGTCCGGGAGGAGTTCAGCTTCCTGCATCAATTAACGTTTGTGATAATGCTCCACAAACTTTTACAGCTTCTACCCAAGTTCCGAATGCGACTTATGTTTGGTATCTTAATAATGTGGTTATTCCAGGCGCAACCGGAGCTTCATACACGGCTACACAACCGGGAGTTTACAAAGTTGAGGTCACCCTTCCGGGGAATTCATGTCCTGGTTCAGCTACAGTAACGATTGTTGGCGGAACTTCTCCGACTGTACAGAACGCGACATTAACCAGTTGCTACACAGCAGGCAACGCTATTTTTAATTTAACATCAGCTCAAGCGGCAATAAGCACAACTCCTGGAGCTAATTTTTCATACTATATCAATCAGGCGGATGCAAATGCAGGAAACGCAAATACAATTGCAGCCCCTACAACATTCTCAAGTGCAGGAAATCAGACCATTTATGTATTGGTAAAAAATGGTTTCTGTTCTAAAGTTGCACAACTTCAATTGGTAAAAGCTCCACAAATTACAGCCACTATCGCAACGCCAACAGCTTTAACGTGTACTAATAGTCAAGTAACGCTTAATGCTTCAGCGTCAGTTTATCCTGCGGGATCTACATTTGCATGGACAACCACAGGTGGTAACATTGTATCAGGAGGGAATACTTTAAACCCTATAGTTAACACAGCAGGGACTTATACTTTAACCATTACAAATACATACCAACCCGGTAACGTTGTTTGTACAGGTACGGCTAATGTGACTGTTGTAGGAGATAGTGCCCCGCCAACAACCACACTTACAGCAAGTAAAATTTTAATTTGTGCAGGTGAAACGGTAACACTTACTGCAGGAGGTGGTACTACTTATACCTGGAATGGGCTTACCGGAACAGGAAATACACAAACAGTAACACCTGCTACCACTACAACATATACCGTTACAGCAAACGGAGCAAACGGATGTACTTCTACAACGCCTGCAACAATAACAATTGAGGTTTCACAACCAATAACAGTACAGAATGCAACACTCCTGAAATGTTATCAGCAAGGGAATATTACATATGATTTAACATCAGCACAACCACAAATTACTACTGTGGGAACTGCAACTTTTGCATATTATTTACTTCAGGCAGATGCGAATGCAGGAAATGCCAATACGATTGCTGCTCCTACAACATTTCAAAGTGCAGGTAACCAGACGATCTATGTATTGGTCAAAAACGGAGGCTGTAGCTATGTAGTAACATTACAGTTGCAAACTACTGCTGTTACCAATTTAACAATAGCTGCTCCGCAAACAATTACCTGTACGGTTCCTCAGATTACACTGAATGCAACGGCATCTACAGTTCCCGCTGGTTCAACGATTTTGTGGACGACTGCAGGTGGAAATATCGTTTCAGGAGCCAATACTTTAAGCCCTGTAGTGAATGCAGGAGGTGCTTATACTTTAACGGTAACTAATGTTACCCAACCGGGAAATTTAACATGTACTTTTACAGCAACTGTAAATGTTATTGAAGATAAAGTGTTACCTGTAGTCACCTTAACTTCTTCTGTTGCGCAGATTTGCCCGGGTGAATCTGTAACACTTACAGCGACAGGCGGAGTAACGTATACTTGGGCAAATTTAACAGGAACAGGCAACACGCAGGTTGTTTCGCCTGCAACTACAACAGTTTATTCTGTTACTGCAACAGGTGCAAATGGATGTGTATCTGCAGCTCCTGCAACCATTACGATCATTGTGGGGCCACCAACAGCTTTCATAGCAGCATCAAAAGCAAAAATTTGTGCAGGTGAGTCTGTAACATTAACGGCAAGTGGCGGTTTTACCTATAATTGGACAGGTCTTACAGGAAATGGAAATACACAAGTTGTAACTCCGACAGTTACTACCACATACGAAGTTTTTGCGTTGGGAGGAAACGGTTGCGTATCAACGATACCTGCAAAAATTACCATTGAAGTGGTTCCGGCAATAGTTTCTGCGTTAGCAGATGTATATGTTTGTGCCGGAGATCCTGCAACACTAGATGCAGGTGCAGGACCAAATTATACTTACCTATGGAGTACTGGTGCCACTACACAGACGATTACTACCAATGTTCCGGGTTCTTATTCTGTTGAGATCAGCAATGGAGTATGTTCTAAACTGTTTACTGCTCAGATTATTAATCCAGATCTTCCGCAATTTACCAATGTGGTTTACGATAAGGAAATGCTTACTATTTCGGCTACAAATCCTACTGGTGGAGTTTTGGAGTATTCTATTGATGGTGGAGTAAATTGGCAGGTTTCAAATATATTTTATAATGTATTGAGAAACGCTAACTACAAATTAATGGTAAGAACACAGGGCGCAAAATGTGGTAATTCGCTAGAGTTTTTTACGTTTGTATTAAGCAATGCTATTACTCCAAATAATGATGGAGTGAATGATTATATTGATTTTAAAGGAATCAGCAATTACAAAAACTTTGCAGCTTCAATATTTGATAGATATGGTGCCGAATTATTCAAGGCAGATAACAAATCAAACACGATGTGGAACGGATCTTTAAAAGGCATTAATTTACCAACAGCCACGTATTGGTACCGTGTACAATGGGAAAACCCGGCAAGCAAAAAACTTGAATTAAAATCCGGATGGATTCTTCTGAAAAATAGAGATTAATCTATTAAAATAATAACAACGAAGCCTTTCTTACTTGGAAAGGCTTTGTTGTTTTATAAGGTATTATTAATTTTTAAAGTAATTCAAATTAAATCTTGGTGCGAAATTATTTAAAGCAAATGTGAATTGACTTGATAAAGATTCTCAAGCTTTGCTAAGTAAATTTATTTGCCTTTGTTTCTAAAATATAAAACTGAAATATAAATCTTTGCGTCAAAAAAGTTTTCATGTTTAATGATTTTAGAACTCTTTTCACTATTCTTATCTTAATTTGATTAATCAATCAATTAATATTCTTTTCGAAATAAAGAATAATATCATAGCAAACTTGTTTTCAAGACAAATAAATCACGGCAATTGTAAATAAACATTATTTAATTTTAATGATTGACAAAAAAAACTTATTTTAGTTATACCAAAAAATGTCAAAAATATTAATATTAAAATATAAATGGGAGTACTTGTTACCAACGAGACAGTAAAGCAACTGTTTCATATTGCACAGTCGATTGCAAGAGAAAATTACAACGCCACTTATAGCGGTCCGCATATTTTGCAGGCTTTAATGCATAAAGATATAGGCTTAAACGAGTTTCTGAAAACCATAGATAAAGATCCCGGATATTTCTACGAATGGGCAGATGTGCGAATCGAAGATTATCCCAAGACGAGCCATCTTCCGGCAGAAGTTGGAGAAGGAGAGTTTGTAGATCAGATTTTGGAAGAAGCAGATGACATTCGTTTAAAGCTTGGCTTAGATGAGATTACTCCGATTTGCATTCTTACAGCGATTGTAAAACCGCAGGTTGCTTTTACGTTACAACAGTTAAAATCACTTCCTTTAAGAGAACACGAAATTTTTAATTTATATAGAAAAGATACTCCTTTTGCAGCTTCAGAGAATGGCGATATTTCATCTCTATTTGGAGGTTCTTCAGACTTTTCAGATTCTTCTTTTCCATCCATTAAAAGTTATTGCGTAGACCGAACGGTACAAGCGAAAAATGGTGAAATAGAAAATATAATAGGCAGGGATAAAGAACTTAGGATGTTGGTGGAAATTCTCTGCCGCAGAAGTAAGCCCAATGTAATTATCGTCGGTGAACCCGGAGTTGGTAAAACAGCTTTGGTTGAAGGTTTTGCAACAGAAATTATTAAAGGAAATGTTCCGGAAATGCTTAAAAATGCAACTTTGCTTGAATTGGATACAGGTGCTTTATTGGCAGGAACTTCTTATAAAGGTGAAATTGAAGACCGTCTGAAAAAAGTAATCAACGAATGCAAAAAAATTGAAAAAGCAGTTTTATTTATTGATGAAATTCACACACTTTTAGATCCAAAAGGCAGCATCGGGAATATCGGAAATATCCTTAAGCCGGAATTGGCAAGAGGTGAAATTACCGTAATCGGAGCGACCACTCAGGAAGAATATAGAAAAATTATTGAACCTGAACAGGCTTTTAACCGTCGTTTTGAAGTTTTAACGGTGCTTGAGCCGGACGAAAAAACTTGTGTGAAAATGATCGATGTTTTGCTGGATGGCTATAAAAAACATCACGGTATTGAAGTTGAAAAGAATGCAATTCCCGAATGTGTGCGCTTAGCAAAACGTTACGCAAAAGGTAAAAAACTTCCTGATGCAGCGATTGATCTTTTAGACCGGACAATGGCGGCAATCAAAATGCTCGACGAACTTTCAGAAAAAGAATTGGAAAGCTGGAAAGAAATCTATGAAAATATTTTGACAGAAGAATATTTTGATGATAAAGATAAAGCCGATGAATTGATTTGGAATTACAATTTATTACGAGATAAAATCAGTCCTATTTTGTGGGGTTCTCTAAGTGAACAACCGCAAATCGACAATTCGATGCCGACAGAATCAATTCAGAAAATAATAGAAGAAACGTATGCCGAACTTTTACAACATGCGGCTATAAAAAGAGAAAAAGTAGACCGGTTGGAATTGGCGGCGGTAATGGCTGCGAAAACGAATATTCCGATTGGAAAAATTCAGGCTCAGGAAAAAGAAAAACTTCTGAATATGGAAGGTCTTTTGATGAACAGAGTCGTTGGCCAGGATCACGCTTTGAAAATTCTTTCAGACGCTATCGTAGAAAACCGAAGCGGTTTAAATAAACCGGGCCAACCTATTGGATCATTCTTCCTTTTAGGCCCAACCGGAACCGGAAAAACAGAATTGGCAAAATCGATGGCAGAATTGCTTTTCAATGACGAAAAAGCGATGGTGCGTTTCGATATGTCAGAATTTAAAGAAGAGCATTCTGCAGCGCTTTTATACGGAGCGCCTCCAGGTTATGTGGGTTATGAGGAAGGAGGAATGTTGGTGAATAAAATCAGACAGCAACCTTACACTGTAGTTTTATTTGATGAAATTGAAAAAGCGCATCATTCAGTTTTTGATGTGTTTTTACAGATTATGGACGAAGGAAAAGTTCATGACAAGCTTGGAAAAGAAGGAGACTTCAGCAACGCTTTGATTTTGTTTACTTCAAATATCGGAAGTGAAGAAATTGTAAAACAGTTTGAAGAAGGAAAAGTTCCCGAATCGAATTCACTGATGCAGATTATGTCAAATTCTGGAAAATTCAGACCCGAATTTTTGGCTAGAATTACAGAAATTATTCCGTTTGCACCGATTACAGAATCTATTGCAGAAAGAATCTTTAATATCCAGCTGAAATCACTTCATAACTCATTAACAAGACTTGGAATGAGTTTGGAAATTAGTGATGAAGCGGTAAGGAATTTAGCCTTAAACGGATTCAGCAGTAAATATGGAGCAAGACAGATTTCCGGAGTAATCAGATCGCAATTGGCAAGACCAATTTCGAAAATGATTGTAAGAGAAGAAGTGAAATCCGGACAAAATCTTTCGGTAGAATGGAATAACGAAGAAGAAAAAATCAGCTGGAAAGTAGATTAATTGTTGCTCAATCGGAAATGAAATTTTGAAAAAAACGTCTTTACGATTGAGTAGCTTTACCCAAATAAAATGAAAACGAATCTCAAAAAAATTATTGTATCGGCAGTATTCCTGAGCTGTTCACATTTTGTGAATGCGCAGTTTCTTGCTGCTTCAGACACTTCCGAAAGCAGTGTAAGAAAATACAAGAATATCATAGAAGCCAACAAGGAAATTGTGACATTTATCGAATTTTCTATGGTTGAGAAAGGGTTGCCAAAGCATTTGAGAAATTTAGCTTTAATAGAATCTCATTTTAACCGAAATATTACTTCACATGCAGGAGCGGTAGGAGTTTGGCAGTTTATGACCGCTCATGCCAATCAATACGGATTAACAGAAGACCGCCGAAATGATTTGTACAGAAGTACAAAAACAGCTGCGGTTTCGCTGAAAAATCTGTATAAAAAATATAACAATTGGGTAACCGTTGTTGCTGCTTATAATTGTGGAGAAGGAAATATTGCCAAAGCGATGCAGGCTGCAAACTCTACACAATACCATGTTTTTTCTAAATATTTGCCTGCAGAAACCATTAATCATGTGAAGAAATACTTGAATGCATGTTATGCGACAGGAGAATTAAACTCGGTTTTGGCAAATTATAATGATTCCAGAACGATTCATCTTTTAAATAATAGGGCGACAAACTCTCAGGAAGTTGCTTTGTCGGAAACCGAAATTAATGCAGGATTTAAGCTGGGAGTAATTGCAGAAGAATTAAAAATTAATATGAATGATCTCTTGGGTTGGAATCCTGAAATTGTAAGCACTTTAGAGAACGATGGAGAAAGTAAACTCTTTCTTCCTACAGATTTGATGCCCGATTTCTTAATGAAAAAAAATGCAATTCTTTCTAAATCGATACGTACGAAATAATTTAAAATTAAATTCTTTTCATGTTCTATTAAAGAAGATTCTATCAAGTTATCAATAAATATAAAAGACCGAAACTCATCAAGTTTCGGTCTTTTTTAAAATATCAATATCTAAATTTATGAAAATTACTAATTAAGGATTTGAGATGATCAATGTTGAAGGAATATCTGATAGCCAGAGACTTTTAGAATCTATCAAACCTCTCCAGCTTTTTTTGCTGATCAGCATTAAATCCTGAGATTGTAAAAATTCTTTTTCAATCTGTTTTTCATTATATAAAGTGATGTGATTGGGTGCAACCTGTTCGATGCTTCTGATGAGCTCTTTTACTTCAATATTGTTTCTGATTTGCCCAGCAACATCCAAAATAATAATCTGTGAATTGTTATTGTTAATCAGTCTTTTTGCATATTCAAGCAAATAAAAATCACTTAAATTAAAGATAGGGATGAATACTCTGTCTGCAGAATTAAAGTCTCTGTCTACCAAAACCCCGACAGGAATATTCGTATTATCTAAAATCTGCAGTGTAGAATCATCGAATGGCGAATTATTGAAAATATTACTTTTTCCTTTTACAGTGTTCAATAGTTTTTCAGGATTGATAATTTTCGTAGTGAAACCTAAAAGTCTTCCGAGTAAACTTCCTTCATACATTGATTTTCCGAGCATAATCAAAAGAAGGTCGTAATTTCCTTTGTTTGAAATATTCGTCAGATCATTTTCAATATCGGTGGAGGCTTTGAATAGGGTAGTGACCTCGAGCTGAAGTTCCTGCGAAGTTTCAATCACATTTTTAAACTGTTCTTTCTCAAAATTATCGATATCAAAAGCATGCAATTCATCAACAGGAGCAATATTCATGGCGGTTACGCTTTTGTTGCCATTCATTTTATGCGTAAGATTATCGGCAAGTTTCAGTAATGTACTTCCTGATTCCGGAGTTTCAAAAGATAAAAGGACTCTGTATTTTGCATCGTTTTCATCATGTTCTTCCTCTTCCAGTGATGATTTTTTTCCTTTAAAGAAATAATTGATCATATCAAGACAAGGCCCGGTCATAAATGTGGTGAATAATGCCATGATGACCAACATTGTAAATAATTCAGGGCCTAACACTCCAAGATCGTAACCGATATTTAAAACAATTAATTCTGTTAAACCTCTCGTATTCATCAACGCGCCAATGGTAAGACTGTCTTTCCAGTTTAGTTTTAAAAATTTAGCAGTTAATGCACTTCCCACAAATTTCCCGATTACGGCGGTAAGAATAATAAATCCGCCTATTTTCCAAAGATGTGGGTCATTTAGTAGCCCGATTTGTGTTCTTAAACCAGTAAATACAAAGAAAAGAGGAAGCAATAATACCAAGGCTACATCTTCTATTTTTTCGATGAAAAGATTTCTGAATTTTACGTTTTCAGGCATGATTGCTCCAGCCATAAATGCTCCGAATAAAGCATGAATCCCGATAACTTCTGTTGCGTACGACGAAATAATAAGAATTAAGAAAAATACGGCAACCAATGCTTTGCTGATAAAACCTTTTCCTTTCTGAGATTCTGCAATTCTGTGTAAGAATGGTCTCACTGCTTTAATCATGATGAAAACATAAACTATCGCCATGATAATAACGAAAATTGACCCTGAGAAAGATCCTGCTTTTACCACCGCAATTACCGCTGCCAAAATACACCATGCTGTAATATCATCGGCTGCAGCACAGGTAATAACGACGGTTCCGATTTTGGTTTTGTGTAAATTTCTTTCCTGTACAATTCTGGCGAGAACCGGAAATGCAGTAATACTCATCGCAATCGCTATAAATAAAGCAAAAGAACTGAACTGAATACCTTCCGGAGCAAATTCTTTATAAATAAAATAAGACAGCCCAACTCCCAACGCAAAAGGGATAATGATACTTGCGTGGCTGATTACAACTGCATCGTGCGCTTTTTTTCTTAAAACACTTAAATCAAGCTCCATTCCGACAATATACATGAAGAGAATCAAACCAATCTGGCTTAAAAACTGCAAATTTCCTAATGATTCTGTCGGGAAAATAAATGCTGAAAGTTCAGGGAAATACAATCCGAAAAGTGATGGTCCTAAAACAATACCGGCAATCATTTCACCGATTACGGAAGGCTGTTTTAGTTTCATACAAATCCAGCCGAATAATTTTGCCACCAAAATAATGGTAACAATCTGAGCCAGTAAAAGTGCTAAAGGATGATGAAGATTTGATAAAAAAGAATCAGTAAAATTTTCCCACATCGTAGCGCCTGTTGCTTTGCTTGGAGGAATATTTTCTCCTATTTCGAGGGTTTTTCCTTCCACAAAAAACCAGTACATCAATGTCGAGAAAAATATAATCGTTGCTACATAAAAAATGATATTTCTATATTTCCCCATAATCATTAGTCATTTATTTGAGTGTAAATTTCTAAAGAATAAACGGATGTAAAAACTTGTTTTTTTTGAAATGTAACGAATACGCAGAATAATGTAATGAAAAGAAAAAAGATGTACTTTAAACCTGATTAAAATCCATCCCTTTTAGAAAATAAAAGGGATGGATTGTGTAAGGTTTTTATTATTTTAATTCAAAATAAGCCAGATTGACGCCGTCGTTTTCGAAAATAATTCTGATTTTATTTTCTCCTTTTTTAAGGTTGATGCCCTTTTGGGAAACAGTTTTCCAATTTTCAGTTCCGCCTGTTGCATCTAAAGAAATTGTTGATAATAGTTTTCCTGTTGCATCTTCAATTCTGATTTTCGCATTGTTACTGCTAGAGTATTTTAGGTCTAAAGAATAGATTTTATTTGTTTTTGAATTAATTGTATACTGAAGCCATTCTCCTGATTCGGTTTTTCCGACGTAATATTTATTACCATTGGTTTTATAAATATCAACACCATCATTTCTAAGCTGATTTCCCGAATTCCATTCTGATCTTTTTGCCGGATCACTCACCCAAAGATTGATAAAATCTTTATCTGAATAAGCAGATCCCATTTTTCCAAGATCATAATCCGTTGCAAATATTTTTCCGGGAGCCTGATGATTTTTGAATGGCTTCGTAGAATCATCAATTGTCTGTCTGAACATCGCATCGATTACATCTTTTTTAATCTCGGTATTGCTAAATTTATAGTTGTCTGCAATTTTTATTAAAGCTTTCTCTGCAAATTCTTTCGAAGGTTTCTCACCGCCATTTTTCCAGTAATCTAATAGTTTTTGATATTCCGGAGTGATTTTTACATTGTTGATTCCTGCAATATTATCAATTTTTTTCATGGGCCAGAATGCATAACCGATGTTGTGCTTATCCAGTAACTGAATCAGTTCCGTAAACCATACATTAGAATTTTCACCAGTTTCTCCCAACCAAATAGGAATATTATATTTTTCCCTTAGATCTAAAATAAACTTTAACGTTGCATCATCATTATAGTTCCAGTATTTATGAAAACTAAAAACGAGATTGTCGTCCCAAAGCGGTGTTAGACCATTGTAATTATTTCCCCAACCGTTTCCTTCAAGAAAAATAATATGTTTTTTATCAACGGTACGAATGGCTTCGGTGATTTCTTTTTGAAGTTTCCACAGGGGAGCATTTGACATTTCATCTGTTCCGTTCTGATTTTCCCCTGTGAAATTAATATTCGGTTCGTTAATCAAATCATATCCGCCGATCCACGTTTCATCTTTATATCTTTCTGCTAATTTTTTCCAAAGTGCAATTGTTTTTTTCTGATTTTCCTCACTTTCCCAAAGAGAAGGTTTCGATTTGTCATTATCAGAAATATTCACATCATTTCCTTGTCCGCCCGGAGCTGCGTGAAGATCAAGAATTAAATAAATTTTATTGTCTTTACACCATTTCAAGAGATTATCGGTCATTGTAAAACCTTCTTCCAGCCAGGTATTTTGTCCTTTTATCTTTTCTTTTTCGATAGGCAAAGTGTAAAGATTATAATGCATTGGAAGACGGATCGAGTTAAACCCTGACTTTGCTAAAAAATCAATATCCTGTTTTGTGATTCCGTTTTTTAAATAGGCTTTATAGAAATTTTCCATTCCATCCTTACCGATCAGTTCTGCAATTTTTTCTTTGATCTTATATTGTGGTCCTGCAAAATCTGCAGTTTTCAGCATATAACCTTCCTGCAGCATCCATCCTCCTAAACCCAAGCCCCGAAGTTGAACATTTTCTCCTTTATCATTAATTATTTTCTGTCCGTGTGTTTTTAATAACTGTGATGTCCCAAATTGAGACAATAAAAAAGCGGATAATAGAATGGCTCGTTTCATAATGGTTATTTTAAATATTAGGGAAAATTTTAGAATTTTGAATTTAACAAATATATTTAAAAATGTTGAAAATAATCGCAATTAGAAATAAGATTAATTAAAAACAAAAACGGAATTAAGTAATTCCGTTTTAATTATTCTTTATTGTTGCTTTCAACCGAAGGCTATCAAAAAAACGATGGCCAAATTTGGCATTTAAATTATTATTCATCATTTGTATGTAACAATGCTCATTATTAAGATCGGTACTTGATAGCGGTATACAACCTTCGGGTACTAATGTGTCGAGAGTTATGTTGTTTTCTTGCAATAGACGGCTGTAAAGCTTTCTGTCAAAATCATTTGATTGTAGATAATCAAAATATATAAATTTATTATTGTTAAAATCATTTTTAGCTTTTTTATGCTGTTGTTCACAGGATATATATACTTCTTGTTTTTTATTACAAGAAATAGTCAATGCAAATAAGGCGAAGAAAAAAACTAATTTCATTTAACTAATCAATTCCATTATTTTTAAAGCCACTTTCAATGCTTCAGTTCCGTCTTCCAGAGAAACTTCCACATTTTTATCTTCTAAAATAGCTTCAGCAAAAGAATTTAGTTCATCCAAAATCGCATTATTCGCCTGAATATTTGGGTATTCAAATAAAATCTGATTCTTTTCACCTTCCGCATTTTCAATAATCATATCAAAAGGAGTAGGATTTTCGGGCGCATCTTTCATTCTGATAACCTCAGCTTTTTTCTCTAAGAAATCAACAGAAATATAAGCGTCTTTCTGGAAAAAACGACTCTTTCTCATCGCCTTCATCGAAATTCTGGAAGTCGTCAAATTGGCAACACAGCCATTTTCAAACTCAATTCTTGCATTGGTAATATCGGGAGTTTTACTTACCACACAGACGCCGCTTGCATGAATGTTTTTTACTTTAGATTTTACCACGCTCAACAAAATATCAAGATCGTGAATCATTAAATCTAAAACTACAGAAACATCAGTTCCACGTGGATTAAATTCTGCTAAACGGTGAATCTCAATAAACATCGGATTTTGAATGTAATCTTTTGCGCCAATAAACGCAGGATTGTATCTTTCAACGTGACCAACTTGTGCTTTGATGCCGTTTTCTCGACATTTTGAGAGGATTTCTTCAGCCTGTTCAAGCGTTTGAGTTACCGGTTTTTCGATGAAAAAATGAAGCCCTTTTTCGATAGCTTTCAGAGCATAATCATAATGATACAATGTTGGTGTTACAATATCCAACATTTCGATTTGATCTAATAATTCATCAAAATTTTCAAAATATTTGTATCCGAATTCAGCTTCCAGCTTTCTTCCGTTTTCTATATCTTTATCGTGGAAACCTACGAAATTGTATTTATCAGATTGATTAAGAAGTCTTAAATGTATCTTTCCTAAATGTCCGGCGCCTACCAAACCTGCTTTTAACATAGCGTTGTAATTTTTGTAAAGATAATAATTTTAGGTGTTCGGAAATAGATGATAGCTTTTAGGTTGATACGTATTGATTGTTTTTTTACTTTTGTAGCTACACTATCTAATAACTGTTGATAATGCATGATTCGTTTGTACATAAAGGGAAAAGGAAAAATTTGGTTGAATATCTCAGACACAAGATTGGGATATCGGATGAAAATGTACTTTCTGCAATAAATGAAGTACCAAGACACCTCTTTATAGAAAGCATTTTTGAAGATTTTGCATATGAAGACCGTGCTTTTCCGATATTGGCGCATCAGACGATTTCTCATCCTTCAACGGTGGCAGAGCAGTCTGAACTTTTGCAGGTGAAGGCTGGAGAAAAAGTGCTTGAAATAGGAACGGGTTGTGGTTACCAAACTGCAGTTTTATTGGCAATGAAAGCTTTAGTTTATACCGTTGAAAGACAAAAAGACCTTTTTGATTTTTCTAAAAAGAAGCTGCGTGAAATGCATCTTTATCCTAAATTCCAAAGCTTTGGAGATGGCTTTGCCGGACTTCCTACTTTTGCGCCATTTGATAAAATTATCGTGACTTGCGGAGCGTCCGTTTTACCTACAGAATTATTAAAACAACTAAAAGTGGGTGGGAAAATGGTTATTCCTTTGGGTCCGACCGACCAACAGGTTTTATACCGATTTACTAAAATTTCTCCTACAGAAATTGAAAAGGAAGAATTCGGAGCTTACAAATTTGTTCCGATGTTGAATAATACAAATCAGTAAATAATGGATTTGTCAGATTTGAAAGATGGAGTATTTTGTAAAGTTATGGCAGGAACTCATAAAGGAAAAAAAGAAACTTTGCACGACATCAAAACAAGTAAATCCGGTGAAATTACAATCACCTTAAAGCAGGATGATGGTTTGCGTTTCAAAACGCTGGCAAGAAGTGTAGAAATCCAAAAATAATCATCATGATAAACAATGAAATTACTTCTTATAATAATTCTCAGTCTGAAAATGATGCTGAGATTTGTAGAAAAATTGCATTTATAATTGATGAAAATCTTAAGGAAGCTGATTCCAAAATCTGGCATGCACATCCGGTCTGGTTTTTAGAAGGAAATCCAATTGTGGGTTACAGTAAACAGAAAAAAGGAGTTCGCCTGATGTTTTGGAGCGGAAAATCTTTTAATGAAGAACAGTTGAATGTAGAAGGTGAAAAATTTCAGGATGCATCTGTATTTTATAATAATGTGAATGAAATTAATGAAACTGATATTCTGCGCTGGCTGAAAAAGTCTGTGGAAATTCAGTGGGATTATAAAAATATTGTAAAAAGAAAAGGCGAATTGATCAGATTTAAATAAATTTAAATGCTTGTCCGCAATTTCTCATATTTTATAACTTTTTGTATTTCTTTGTTACGTTTACGTCTTTGTATAACTTTAAAATGATCAAATTTTAATACTCTTTTGTTTGCTTTTGCTTTAAATTATGGATTATTTGTAAAAATGGCTATACATATAAATTTATTTTAAAAGATTAATCTGAGATTTTTCGGAACGAAAATTGGACTTTAATTTGAATGAAATCAAGAAAATAAGTCAATAATAATTAATAGGAACCTCACTTGTGAAAGTAGTGAGGTTTTTTATTTGTCTAAAAAATAAAATAATGAAAGTTTTTATAAACAAAAGAATTCCCGAAAGAGGAATTACAATGCTTGAGGAAGCTGGCTTGGAAGTTACAATCCCTGAAAATGATGATTTGTCACATGAAGAATGGTTAGAATACTGTAAAAATACCGATACAATTTTAAATGTTGGCGCCAATAAATTTAATCATGAATTTTTTGAGAAATGTCCAAATGTAAAGGCAATTGCATTGTTCAGCGTAGGTTTTGATCATGTTGATATTAAAGAAGCTACCAAAAGAAATATTTCGGTAGGAAATACGCCAGATGTTTTGAGTCGGGCTACTTCTGATGTAGCATTTTTATTGATGCAATCGGTTTCCAGAAGAGCAAGTTTTTATTTTCAAAAAGTGAAAGATGGGAATTGGGGAAACTTTGATCCGCTTTATGAGCTCGGGCAAGAATTGTATGGTAAAACGTTGGGTATTTTCGGTTTAGGAAGAATAGGTTTTGAAATGGCTGAAAAGTGCAAAAACGCTTTCGGAATGAATATCATTTATCACAACAGAAATCATAATGAAGAAGCCGAAAAAGAACTGAATGCAAAATATGTTTCTTTTGATGAATTAATCGAGCAATCGGATGTTTTGAGTATCCATGCGAATTTTAAACCTGAACAAAGCAATCTTTTTAACGCTTCAGTTTTTGAAAAAATGAAAAAGAATTCAGTTTTTATCAATACGGCGAGAGGAGGTTTTCATAATCAGAAAGATTTGTATCAGGCTTTGGTTTCAGGGCAGATTTGGGGCGCTGGTTTAGACGTTACCAATCCGGAACCGATTGAAGATAATGATCCTATTTTACAGTTATCTAATGTATGTGTTCTTCCACACATCGGTTCGGCAACGATCGAAGCCCGAAATGGAATGGCAAGACTCGCTGCAGAAAATATTATTGCTTTTTCTAAAGGACAAAAAATGCCGCATATTGCAAATCCGGAAGTATATTAAATTTGAGACTTGAATCTTTCAATTTTTTCCTTGTCTCTTATCCAATTGGAACCATTTTTGTCTATTCTAATTCAACACTAAAATATAATTATTATGATCACTGAAGATAACAAAAACGAACAAGACAGAAAACTAGAGGAAATGGATTACAGACCAAGTGAAGATATTTTCAATAAAGAAGAACATATTCCTTTAGACGGAGACGGAAATCCTATCACCAATCCCGGTCACGTCAACGACGGAATGCCTTATGGTTTAGATATTCCGGGAGCAGAGGATGATGATAATTTTGAACAAATCACAGATCAGCTTCCAGACGAGGAGAATAATCTTTACAGCAGAAGCGACAATGAAGATGATCATGAAGAAGAAAATGACGATATAGTCAGTTAAAAGTTTAATCCCCGCTATTAATTTTGCGGGGATTTGTATGTTTAGAAAAAATTCGTAAAACTATTTTTTATAGTTTGTTGCTATTCTGATTTTCTTTTATAATAAAGTTGTGTCAGTCCCGTCTCGTATGTTTTTGCACTCACAAACTGAAGCTCCTGTTCTGGTCTTCCGTCTTTAAAAAGTCTTGTTCCATTGCCTAATAAAACAGGAACAATAGAAATTATAAATTCATCTACCAAATCGTTCTTTAATAATTCGTTTATTATTTCTGAACCACCGTCACAATAAATGTTTTTTCCGTTTTCAGATTGTAGTTGTTTTACCAAATCAGTCAGATTTCCTGTGTAAAAAGTGGTTCTTCCAACATTGGGTTTTTCAGTTCTTGTAATGACATAGACATCTCTTTTCCCATTATCGTAATGAGATGATCCTAATTCTTTAAGCACATAATCATAAGTTTTTCGCCCGATAATTAAGGTGTCAATGTTTTCTGTAAATTCTGAATAACCATAATCTTCACCTTCTTTTTCTACAATTTTCAGGAAACTGAGATCATCATTCGGTTTAGCAATATAACCGTCTAAACTTGTGGCAATAAAAAGTGATACTTTTCGCATGTTTTTTTTTATTTTAATCTTAATAATAATAATTTTTAATGATTCCGAAGTGACATCGTTAATCATAAAATACATGATTGTAAATGTATGTGTAGCTTTTGTGTTTTGCAAATTTAAAACTAACGAAAACCAGTGTGACTGTGTAAAGGTCTTTACAATTAGTGATAATGTAGGGTTTACAATTCGAAAAGATTCAAAACTTATTCTTCAATTTTTCACTTCTTTTTATTTTAAATATTAACTTTGGCAATCTTAGAATAATAAAAGAACCGAGGAGATCTCAAAATCCCGAAAGTTCATAAAAATAGTACAGAATATGAAACTTAAGTACAGTCTGCTCGCTTTGGCAGCGCCTTTCTTAATGAATGCACAACAACTTATGACACCTGAAATTCTTTGGACTTTGAAAAAAGTAGGAGTGCAGGCTGTTTCACCCGATCAATCTTCGCTGATTTATAAAGTCGGACAGGTTGATCTAAAAACTGAAAAAACAAAAAACGAAAGTTATTTCCTGAATGTTATCAATAATCAGTCTTCTAAAATTGATTTAGGTAAAAAAGCTTTAGTTCAGTGGGATAAAAACGGATTGTACGCTCAGGAAGGTGAAAAAATCTATCTTTCAAAAGACAGCGGAAAGACCTGGACAGAATTTTACACCATCGGCGAAGCAGATAACATCGTCATTTCTCCTGATGGAAAGAAAATTGCTTTCAGCAAGCAGGTTTTGGTGGAAAAACTGATGGGGAAAGATAAATATGCAGATACTCCAAAAACGACCGCCCAGATTTACACAGATCTCAATCACAGACACTGGGATTATTTTAATGAAGGGAAATACAACCATGTTTTTGTAGTCAATACTTCTTCAAGTGTAGATTCTGCTAAAGATTTATTAGAAGGAAAAACTTGGGATTCTCCGCAAAGACCTTTCGGTGGAGCAGAAGATTTTGTTTTCAGTCCCGATTCTTCAAAACTTCTGTATGTTACAAAGCCTAAAAGCGGCAAAGAATATTCAACAAGTACAAATACAGATATCTTCGCTTACGATTTAGCGTCAGCAACGACAAAAAATTTAACTGAAGGAATGATGGGTTATGATGTGAACCCAAAATTTTCACCAGATGGAAAATGGTTGCTGTGGCAAAGTATGGAGCGAGAAGGATACGAAGCAGATAAAAATGATATTGTGGTAATGGACTGGAAAACCGGTGCAAAAAGCAATATGACAGGAAACTGGGACGAAAGCGTAACCGGAACAACTTTCTGGAGCAGCGATTCTAAAAGTATCTATTTTAACGCAGCGTTTCGTGGAACTGTTCAGTTATTTTCTGTAGATCTTAAAAATGCAAAAGTGAGTCAGATTACAAAAGGGAACTTTGATGTAACCGATATTTTTGCGGAAGGGAAAAAATCTCTTTTAGTTTCAAAAACCGATATCAACCATGCTTCAGAATTATTCTCTGTAAATCTTAAAAACGGAGAATTAAGCCAGGTTACAGACGTCAATAAAGACACCTATGCGAAATTAGCACAAGGAAAATCTGAATTGAAAATGGTGAAAACCACAGACGGAAAAGAAATGGGAGTGTGGTTCCATTATCCACCAAACTTCGATCCGAATAAAAAATATCCGACTTTAGTATATTGTCAGGGAGGTCCACAATCTGGACTAACTCAATTTTTCAGTACAAGATGGAATTTTGCTTTAATGGCAGCAAACGGTTATGTTGTTGTTGCACCAAACCGCCGCGGGATGCCGGGTTGGGGAACAAAATGGAATGAAGCAATTTCAAAAGATTGGGGCGGACAACCGATGAGAGATTATTTGGCAGCAACAGATTATGCTAAAACTTTGCCTTACGTTGATGGTGATAGAGTTGCAGCCGTTGGAGCAAGTTACGGTGGTTACAGCGTATTTATGTTGGCGGGAATTCATGAGAACAGATTCAAAACATTCATCGCTCACGATGGATTATTTGATATGAAATCTTGGTATTTAACCACCGAAGAACTTTGGTTTGCCAACTGGGATTTGGGTTCACCTTGGGAAAAGCCTCTTCCAAAAGCATATACAGAATTTAACCCAAGTAATTTTGTGGATAAATGGAATAAACCAATTATGATTTTTCAGGGTGGAATAGATTACCGTGTTCCTTACGAACAAGGTCAGGAAGCTTTTCAAGCTGCGAAATTGAGAGGTCTGAAATCAAAATTAGTATATTTCCCGAACGAAAACCACTGGGTTCTTCATCCGCAAAACGGTTTAGTTTGGCAGAGAGAATTTTTTGATTGGTTGAAAGAAACGCTTTAAAAATGAATAATTAAAAATGAATAATTAATTTAAGTATTCAAAAATATCAATAGGAACGGGCTTTAGCCCGTTTTTTGTTTAATAATAACGAAAATATTTAGTTTGATTTAAAAGAAATTTTTGCGCTTTTTACGTTAAATAAATTCAAATCAAAATTTATATCTTAAGATTATGGAGAACCGAATTTCATCATTTCCACCATTTATTGATAGTCAATCGAAAATTTTAATTTTAGGTTCAATTCCTGGTGTGAAATCTTTAGAAAAACAACAATACTACGCTCATCCGCAAAACAAATTCTGGAAGATTATTTTTGAACTATTTAATGAAGAATTTACAGAAGATTATTCAGAGCGAATTGATATTTTAAAGAAAAATAACATTGCAATTTGGGATGTCATCGATTCCTGCGAAAGAAAAGGAAGCCTCGATTCTGAAATTAAAAATGAAGAAGCCAACCAGATTGGAGAGCTTTTAGAAAGTTATCCAAACATTCAGGCAATATTTTGCAACGGCGGAAAGTCCTATAAAAATCTACAGAAATTATTAGGCAAAAACTTTAGAATCCCAATATATTTATTGCCTTCAACAAGTCCGCTTCACACCATTTCTTTTGAGAGGAAATTTGAGGATTGGAAAAAGATATTGGAGTTTATTGGTTAATAATTAAAAAAAGCAAGAATATAAAATCCTTGCTTTAAATATTTCCAAATTGCCAATTCACTTTTAGCAACTGGCTACTTTTCAAGTCTATAAACTTCCTCATAAGGCTGAATCAAAACCCAACCATTACCGGAAAATTTCATCTGAAACTCTTCGCCGCTTCTTCTTCCGATTAAACTTTTAAAAGAAACATTGGTTTTCAGTTCTGGGCTTAGGTTTCCAGACCAGGCTACAGTTGCGTTCGGATCTGTGAAAACAGGTGCATCCGGAGTTACTAATAGAGTTAATGGTTCACCATGAGTAGTAATCGCAATATGTCCTGTTCCTGAAAGTTTTACCTGAAACAATCCGCCCGACATTACTCCGGCAATACTTTTCAGCATTGTGATGTCACTTTTTATACTTTGTTCGTGTGCTAAAATATCATTTCCGTTCACGCAAACCGTTTCGTTATTGAGATGTAAAATTCTTACTTTTTTACCGTCATCTGCAACATATAGTTTCCCTGTTCCTTCTGCTTTCATCAGCTTTGCGCCTTCTCCGCTGATTGCTTTTTTTAACAAATTTCCAAGTCCGCCTGAAAGCATTCCTTGTCTTTCAAAATTAATATTGCCGATATAACCGACCATGCTTCCTGTTTTTGTCCAGACAGATTGATTGTTTAGGTTGATTTCTAAAAGTGCCGGTTTTTCCAGTTCGAAATAATCTCTTTCAAGAGGGTTTTCTTTTGTTTCATTTACAAAAGATTCAATAGAATATTTGCTCATCGTTTAATATTTTGATTAAGCCAAAATAGTCATTTTTTTGCTGATAAAAAATCAAAAAAAATAAAATTTTAGCCTCAAAGCCTGATGAATAAAGAGGCGTGAAATAAACACTTGACAAAGGGGTATAGAATGTTGTATATTTGCACTTCGAAAATTACACCATGTAATTTTACATAATTTTTAAACCGTAATTTAAAAAATGAAAACATCCGATTTTAATTTCGACCTTCCTGAAGAATTATTGGCAGAACACCCTTCTGAGCATAGAGATGAAGCTAGATTAATGGTTCTCGACAGAAAAACTCAAACCATTGAGCATAAATTATTCAAAGATGTAGTAGATTACTTCGATGAGAAAGATCTTTTCATCTTTAATAATACTAAAGTTTTCCCGGCTCGTCTTTACGGAAATAAAGAAAAAACAGGAGCTAAAATTGAAGTTTTCTTATTGAGAGAACTTGATAAAGAAACTCGTGTTTGGGATGTTTTGGTAGATCCTGCAAGAAAAATAAGAATTGGTAACAAATTATTCTTCACTGAAGACGAATCTTTGGTTGCTGAAGTAATCGATAATACAACTTCAAGAGGTAGAACTTTAAGATTCTTATTTGATGGTTCTTATGAAGAATTCAGATCAAAATTAAAAGAATTAGGAGAAACTCCGCTTCCAAAATATATCAAAAGAGATGTAGAGCCAGAAGATGCTGAAAGATATCAGACGATTTATGCAAAAGTAGAAGGAGCTGTAGCGGCGCCAACTGCAGGTTTGCATTTCTCTAAGCATTTGATGAAGAGACTAGAGATCAAAGGAATTGATTTTGCTGAGGTAACACTTCATGTAGGATTAGGAACTTTCAACCCAATTGAGGTAGAAGATTTGTCTAAACATAAAATGGAATCTGAAGAAATCATCATCGATGAGAAAAATGCTGAAATCATCAACAGAGCTGTTCAGGAAAACAGAAGAGTTTGTGCAGTAGGAACTACAACGATGAGAGCAATTGAAACTTCTGTTTCTTCAAACAGAAAAATTTCGGCTTTCAATGGTTGGACTAATAAATTCATTTATCCACCACACGATTTCGGAATTGCCAACACAATGATTACCAATTTCCACACGCCAAAATCAACTTTAATGATGATGATTGCTGCGTTTGCCGGAAAAGATTTCCTAATGCATGCCTACGAAGAAGCCGTAAAAGAAAAGTATAAATTCTATTCTTACGGTGACGCAATGTTAATTATATAAAAAGATAATAGGAATTAGGATTTAGGGCTTAGTTTGTCCCTAAATCCTAAGCCCTAATACCTAAATCTACAATGAAAGATATAAGAACTCTATCCCTCGACCAGCTTAAAGATTATTTTGGATCTTTAGGAGAAAAGCCGTTTCGTGCGAAACAGGTTTACGATTGGCTGTGGAGCAAAAATCTGCATTCAATAGAGGAGATGACGAATCTTTCAAAGCAGCTTCGTGACAAAATTTCTGAAGAATATACCATTAATCCTGTTTCTGTAGATCAGCTTCAGAAAAGTACAGACGGAACCATTAAAAATGGAGTGAAGCTTCACGACGGCTTATTGGTAGAATCTGTTTTAATTCCGACAGAAACCAGAACTACAGCTTGCGTTTCTTCACAAGTAGGATGTTCGTTAAACTGCGAATTTTGTGCTACAGCAAGACTCAAAAGAATGAGAAATCTTGAAGTCGCTGAAATAGTAGATCAGGTTGCCTTGATCGACAGCCAAAGCAAAATGTATTTCAACAGACCGCTTTCCAATATCGTATTTATGGGAATGGGCGAGCCGATGATGAATTACAAAAATGTGGTTGAAGCGATCCGAAAAATCACTCAGCCGGAAGGTTTGGGAATGTCGTCAAGAAGAATCACTGTTTCTACATCAGGAATTCCGAAGATGATAAAAATGTTGGCAGATGATGAGTTGCGTGTTAAATTAGCTTTGTCTCTTCACTCAGCGATTGAGTCTAAGCGTAACGAAATTATGCCGTTCTCGGATAAATTTCCGTTGACGGATATTATGGAGTCTCTTCAATATTGGTACAAAAAAACAGGTTCAGTAGTCACTTTCGAATACTGTGTCTGGAAAGGCATTAATGACGGAGATGAGGATATTAAAGCTTTAATTAAATATTGTAAACAGATTCCTTCTAAAGTCAATTTGATTCAATACAATCCAATCGGTGACGGAAAATACGACCAATGCAACAAGAAAGCAGAAGATAACTATGTTCGTCAGCTTGAGAATGCCGGAATTACCGTTATGATTCGGAAAAGTCGTGGTGGTGATATTGATGCAGCTTGCGGACAGTTGGCTAATAAAGTTACAGACTAAATTCTATTAATCATTGCCTTTTTCTAAAGGTTTTTAATTTTTCTTAACAGTCATTTTATACTTAAAATCCTATTTTTGTAGAATGAAAAAGATCATTCTATTATTTACATTATTCTTTTTTCAGACTGTTTTTTCTCAACAGGCAGAAATTTTTAAGCTTAAAAAATATAGAATTGCAGTTCTCAATGATTCGATTCAGGAAACTTCAGGACTGAATTTTTTTAATGGGAAACTTTACACTTTCAACGACAGTGGAAACCCTGCAGAATTGTATGAAGTCGATAAAAATTCAGGAAAAATTCTAAAAGTTTTAAAAACAAATGCCGAAAATATAGACTGGGAAGCATTAACCAACGATGGCAAAAACTTCTACATCGGAGATTTTGGAAACAACGCAGGAACGCGGCAACATTTAAAAATTTATAAAATTCCTTTTCAAAATAATCAGCTGCAAAATGATTCGATGAAAACGATTTCGTTTTATTATCCTGAGCAAAAAGACTTTACTTCAAGAAATATCAATACAGATTTCGATTTAGAATCGATGATTTATTTAAATGGTAAAATCCATATTTTTACTAAAGAATGGGCTTCAAAATCTACTACGCATTACACGATTGATCCAGAAGTTTTTGAAAATCAGCCCGCTCAAAAAATAGAATCTTACAAGACAAATTTTGTCGTAACAGATGCTTCTTATTTTGATAAAAAGCTTTACGTAGTGGGTTACACCAAGAAAACAGAAGTATTTTTAAATATCTTTAATGAATCTGAGCCCGGAATATTTTTCAAAGAAAAATCCAGACATTTTTATTTGGGAACTGCTTTAACCATTGGTCAGATCGAAGGGATTGCTGTTGATGAAACCGGAGTTTATATTTCCGGCGAAAAATTTTATTCGCCTATTAAGAAGACCAAGCCATTTTTTTATTTTATTCCTAAAGAAAAACTCAAACTTTAATTTCTGTTAAAATTGGCGGAAAAAAATTATCTTTGTGAGAATTAATAAATACTCACCCATCATTCTTACTTCGTGGCAAACATTGTAGAAGAAATCAAGCAGCCGATCAATGAGGAAATGAAACTTTTCGAACAAAAGTTTTATGAATCTATGCAGAGCAGAGTCGCTTTACTCGATAAAGTTACCCGTTTTATTGTTACCACAAAAGGGAAACAGATGCGTCCGATGTTTGTGTTTCTGTGTGCAAAATTAATTGGCGATGTCAACGAGAAAACGTATCGTGGCGCTTCAATGATTGAGTTGATTCACACGGCAACTTTGGTGCACGATGATGTTGTGGATGAAAGTTTTAAACGTCGTAATTTCTTTTCAATCAATGCTTTGTGGAAAAATAAGATTGCGGTTTTAGTTGGTGATTTTTTACTTTCAAAAGCGGTACTGCTTTCTACAGACCATAAAGATTACGATTTACTTTCCGTGATTTCCAGAACCATCAGAGAAATGTCTGAAGGTGAACTTCTTCAATTGGAAAAAGCAAGAAAACTCGATATTACCGAAGATGTTTATTATGAAATTATCCGCCAGAAAACAGCAACCTTAATTGCTGCTTGCTGCGAAATTGGAGCTTTATCAAATAATGCTGATGAAAATTTAGCAAAAAAAATGATGCAGTTCGGCACATATACGGGTATGGCTTTTCAGATTAAAGATGATTTGTTCGATTATTTAAGTTCAAATGTCATCGGAAAACCTGTTGGAATCGATATCAAAGAACAGAAAATGACTCTACCTTTGATTCATACTTTAAAAATAGCCGGCGAAACCGACAGAAAGTATTATTTCAATACGATTAAACGTTACAACAACGATCAAAAAAGGGTAAAAGAACTTATTGCTTTTGTGAAAAGTTCGGGCGGTTTAGATTACGCCATTACCGTGATGAAAGATTTTCAGCAAAAAGCAAAAGATATCCTCAATGAATTTCCGGATTCTCAGGTAAGAGAATCTTTACATAAAATGCTTGATTACGTTATCGAAAGAAAGTTCTAAAAGATTTTTTTGTTTATTTAAGTCTCGCAGATTAAGGAATTTTGCAGATTTAAAATAAATAAGCATAATCTGCAAAATCAGCGAGAGAAAATATAATAACTAATTTTAATACATAATATTTTTAACCGCAAAAGCGACAAAAGAAATGATAAAAAAAGAAGATGTCAAAAGTCCACAAAATGTAGAATCTTTGTTTATTATTTGTTTTGCTTGCTTTTGAATAACTAATTCATCATAAAATCTTTTGTTGCTTTTGCCGTTAAAACTCATGAATTATCTTTTTTTTTGATGTACGAAAAATTACTAATCTAAAATCATCGTTGTTACCATAATCACCGACAAAACAATACAAAATAATGCGGATAAAAATAAATAATCCGCAATCTGCTCGTATCTATTCTCCATCTTTTCCTTCCGTGATCTTATTGCCAAAAATGAGAGAAAGCTGCTGCAGGCAAAAAGTACACATGCAACTCCTGCGAATTCATCCAGATATGTATTGTGGCTAGTTTTTGTGATTTTCAGCGAAGTGATAATCAGCATCGAAAAACCCAGCAAATTGCTGGATGCATTGAGTATATGAGATGATTTTTTTTCCATTTTCTTTATATTATGTAAAATTAAGACATCATAATCTTGATTATCAAATTTTTAAAAAACATTATTGAAAATTAAAATTAATATAAAAAGTGTATATTAGCAAAATACTTCATTAATAAAAAATATTTAATATTTGGCTATGCAGACAACCTATATTGAAACTCAACAGATCTCCTTTCAAGATTTTAAAAATCAGATACTTGAAGACTATAAGTTAGGAAGAATCTCTCGTGAAATGTCTTATCTGGGCAGAAGAGAAGTACTTACCGGAAAAGCTAAATTCGGAATTTTTGGAGACGGAAAAGAGCTTCCGCAGCTTGCAATGGCAAAAGTTTTCAGAAACGGAGATTTTCGTTCAGGATATTACAGAGATCAGACTTTTGCATTAGCAGCAGATGCCTTGACGGTTGAAAGTTTCTTTGCTCAGTTGTATGCAGATACAAGTGTAGAAAGAGAGCCTGCTTCTGCCGGAAGACAGATGAACGGTCACTTTGCGACAAGAAGTTTAAATGAAGAAGGAAGCTGGAAAGATTTAACGGCGCAGAAAAATATTTCTTCCGATATTTCTCCTACTGCAGGTCAAATGCCTAGATTATTAGGTTTAGCACAAGCTTCAAACATATATAAAACCGTACAGTTTGAGGGTTCTGAAAAATTCTCCAATAAAGGCGGTGAAGTTGCTTTCGGTACCATCGGCGACGCTTCTACAGCAGAAGGTCACTTCTGGGAAACATTGAATGCTGCGTGTGCGCTTCAGGTTCCGATGATTGTTTCTATCTGGGATGATGGTTACGGAATTTCTGTTCCTACAATGAAGCAGAGAGCAAAAGCTGATATTTCTGAAATGTTGAGCGGTTTCCAGAGAAAAGAAGGTGAAAACCAAGGTTGTGAAATTATTCAGGTGAAAGCTTGGGATTATCCTTCATTATTGGATGCCTACGCAAGAGCTGAGCAATTTGCAAGAATGGAATCTGTTCCTGTTGTAGTTCATGTGATTGAAGTAACACAACCACAAGGTCACTCGACTTCAGGTTCTCATGAAAGATATAAGAATGAAGAGCGTTTGTCTTGGGAATCTCAGTTTGACGGATTATTGAAATTCAGAGAATGGATTTTAAATTATTCAATCGAAATTGAAGGGCAAGAAGAAATTATTGCAACTGTTGAAGAACTTGACTCAATCGATGATGAAGCCAAAAAAACAGTAAAAAAAGGGCAAAAAAATGCCTGGGAAAATTATCAGAAAACAATTACTGAACTAGCTTTTTCAGTTTTACCTTTAGTTGAAAACCTGAAAGGACAAAATTCTGAAATTGAAACGTATATTAATCAATACAGTAAATTGGTATCAAAAGCGAAGAAAGATGTTTTCCATCTGGTGAGAAAATCTTTATTGGCAACAAGAGGAACAAATTCTGCAGAAAGAAACCAATTGATGCAGAAATATAACGAGATTTTTGAGGTTGAAAAAGACAATTATTCTTCTCATTTGTATTCTCAATCTCAGTGGAAAGCTGAAAATATTCAAGAAATCAAGCCCATCTATTCTGATGCTTCGGAAGATGTGGACGGAAGAGTAGTGGTAAGAAATAATTTCGATAAAATATTCGAAAAATATCCTCAAACTTTAGTCTTTGGTGAAGATGCCGGAAATATCGGTGACGTAAACCAGGGTCTTGAAGGAATGCAGGAAAAATACGGTGACGTACGTGTTGCTGATACAGGAATCCGTGAGGCTACCATTTTAGGTCAGGGAATCGGAATGGCGATGAGAGGTTTAAGACCAATTGCTGAAATTCAGTATTTAGACTATATTTTGTATTGTTTACAGGGAATGAGTGATGATTTGGCGACTGTTCAGTACAGAACAAAAGGCGGTCAGAAAGCTCCTTTAATTATCAGAACAAGAGGGCACAGATTGGAAGGGGTTTGGCATTCTGGTTCGCCAATGGCGGGGATTTTGAACCTTTCAAAAGGTATTTTAGTATTGGTGCCGAGAAACTTAACCAAAGCTGCAGGATTCTACAACACAATGCTTCAAAGTGACGATCCAGCCGTAATTGTTGAATGTCTAAACGGATATAGATTAAAAGAAAAACAACCTGATAACTTAGGTGAATTTACTGTTCCTGTTGGAAAAATCGAGGTTACAAAAGAAGGTAAAGATGTTACTTTGGTAACTTATGGTTCGACTTGGAGAATTGTAATGGAAGCAGCAGAAGAATTAGAAAAATTAGGAATCTCTGCAGAAGTTATTGATGTTCAGTCATTAATTCCTTTCGACTTAACGCATGAAATTGCTGAAAGCGTAAAGAGAACCAACAGATTGGTGGTAATCGACGAAGATGTAGAAGGTGGAACCTCAGCGTTTATTCTACAACAGATTTTAGAGAAGCAAAAAGCATTCAGATTCCTAGATTCTGATCCGTTGACGATTGCAGCAAACGACCACAGACCGGCTTACGCAAGTGACGGTGATTATTTCTCTAAGCCATCTTCGGATGATATGGTTGAAAGAATCTACGCACTATTTAATGAAACAAATCCTCAGAAATATCCTGCGATATTTTAATCGAGATTTTAGATAAATTTTGAAACCGCTTTCTTTTTGGAAGCGGTTTTTTTGTACATTAGAAAACTGAAAATATTAAAAACTTATATAACGTTGAAGAGATTCTCCATTATAACAGTCCTAATTTTGCTAGCAAGTTGTACTCAGAAAACTGAACACTATTGCGATGACGCATTTGTTCGGGGAAATAATTACATTTTAAACTCAGACTTTCTAAATGCAAAGAAAGAGTTTGTAAATTCTATAAAATCAAATCCTAAAAATTCGAATGCATATTACGGTCTTGCATTTACTTATTCTATCGAAGGTAATAATACGGCGGCAATAAAAAACTATTCTGAAGCAATAAATTTAAATAAGAATTTTACTTTAGCTTATTATGGTAGATCGAATAGTTATTTTGCTTATGGAAATTTAAAAGAAGCCAAATCTGATATCGAAAAAGTTATTGAGTTAAATGATAAATTACCTTCAGCATATCAATTATTGGCTAATATAGAAAGTCAAAATTCAAACTATTTAAATGCGATTGAGAGTATTAATAAAGCAATTAATCTGGAACCGGAGAGTTCAGTTTCTTATTTTGTAAAAGGCACTTTGCAAGGTAATAGTGGTGATTTGGAAAATGCCATTAACAGCTTATCAAAATCCTTAAAATTGAACCCTAAAAATGGAATGGCTTATATTTATAGAGGAACATTTAAATCTCAACTCGAAGATAAAAAAGGGGCATGTGAAGACTTTCACAGTGCAGAAAAATTAGGTTTTAAAGCGAAAACTTATATTGATAATTATTGTAAATAATAATTTACAGTAAATAAGCCGAGAATATGTTATATTGAATGAAAGAACTTCAAACGCTAGTTCGTTTTACTTTTTTATTTTCTAATATAAACTTACAATCTTCAGCTTTCTCAGGATCATAAACATGATATTTTGTTTCCCATTCTTCCAATTGATATAAAATCGGCAAAAGTGCCAATCCTTTTTCTGTCAACGAATATTCTACTCTTGGCGGAAGTTCTTTAAACTCTTCACGAATGATCAATCCGTCAGTTTGCATTTCTCTTAATTGATCTGTCAAAACTTTTCTGGAAATCACATTAATTCGCACGGCAAGCTCTCCAAAACGTAATTTTCGGTCTTTAATTACCAAAACAATAATTGGTTTCCATTTGCTTCCCAATGCAGACATTGCTTTACCAAGAGGACAGCTGTATTCCATTAATTCACTCTTTTTCATAAGGAAATTTTTATTTTTTAAGACTTTAGAGAATCAAAGATTCCATACGTTACTTTCAGGTTACTAATGTAAGTTACTGCGAAGTTACCACTATTTTTTCATTGAAAGATACAAAAACAAACTATTATTAGTTACTTTGTGTAACAATTACAAACAAATACTTTAAAAATGAGTACAGAATCATTATTTAAACCATTTCAATACAAAAATTTAGAACTAAAAAATAGAATAGTAATGGCTCCGATGACAAGAGCACAATCTGATAACGGAGTTCCGACTCAGCAAATTGTAGATTATTATGCAAGAAGAGCGGCTTCGGAAGTAGGATTGATTCTTTCTGAAGGAACAGTAATCAACAGACCTGGATCAAAAAATATTCAGAATATCCCGGATTTTTATGGAACTGAAGCTTTAAACGGTTGGAAAAATGTCATCGATGCAGTTCACCAAAATGGAGGGAAAATGGGACCTCAGATTTGGCACGTTGGTGATACCAGAAGTTCAGAAGATTATCCTTTAGTTGACATGGAAAAAGCTTCTACAATGACTTTGGAAGACATTCAGGATACGATTGCTCAGTTTGCAGCGTCGGCAAAATCGGCAAAAGATTTAGGATTTGATGTTTTAGAAATTCACGGCGCTCATGGATATTTAATCGATCAGTTTTTTTGGGAAGTAACCAATACCAGAACCGATGAATACGGTGGGAAAACAATAAAAGAAAGAAGCAAATTCGCAGTAGATGTTGTAAAAGCAATACGAGCTGCAGTAGGTGACGATTTCACAATTATTATCCGTCTTTCTCAGTGGAAACAGCAGGATTATAAAAGCAGATTGGCAGTAAATCCTAATGAAATGGAAGATTGGTTGTTGCCATTAAAAGAAGCCGGAGTTGATATTTTCCATTGTTCACAAAGACGTTTCTGGGAACCGGAATTTGAAGGTTCAGATTTGAACTTCGCAGGTTGGGCAAAAAAAATAACAGGTCAACCAACAATTACCGTAGGTTCTGTAGGATTAAACGGTGATTTTATGTCTGCTTTTGCAGGAGAAGGTTCTGAAAAAGCAGACCTTAAAGAATTGGTAAGAAGACTTGACCGTGAAGATTTTGATCTGGTTGCAGTAGGACGTGCTTTGTTGAGCGATTATCAATGGGCAAAGAAAATAATAGATGGCAGAGTAGAAGAACTTACAGATTTTGCTGGTTCTAGTTTAGGAGTACTTTATTAAAAAACTACAGTGAATTGCAGGTTTGCTTCGTGGTCAATTTATTATTTAAACTTTATTTCCACTATTCACCTGAGAAGTAAAATGAGCAGTTCACTTTTATTTTATACATAATTTTACCTATAATTTTTTTAATTTTTAGAGGAACCGTTTTCAATTTTTTTGAAAGCGGTTTTTTATTTTTAATAATACTGAATTTCTCTTGACGCAAAGTTCGCAAAGAGATTAATCAGAAAAACCGCCTGAAAAAATTCAGACGGTCTATTAACAAGTTTAAATATCTAAAATTGTCACCTAGTAGACAATAATGATTTCTTATAAACCAATGTTTTTGCTTGGCTTCAATTGTTTTCTGATGTTTTTAGGAATTGCATTTTTGTGAACCAAAATAGCAGTAGATTTATACTCCACATAAGGTTTTGTTACATACAAATATCCTTCAAAATCATTGGTTACACCCCAAGAATTTTTCACCATATAATATTCTTTACCCGACTGGTCTTTGGCCAAACCTACGATGTGCATTCCGTGATCATCGGTTGTAGAAAGATTATTTAAAGCTTTCTGGCGCATATCTTCAGTAATGGTTTTATCTTTTTTAGGCTGAGTAAATAGATCTTTTTTCACTTCAGGAGTAATCTGATCAAGATCTACATCAGGAACGTATGCAACTCCATTTTTGTATGAAAAATAAGGCTCAGAAACGTCTGTTGCCCAACCTACAGAATATCCTTTGTTAACAGCATTGTCGATAATCGCAGTCAGTTCATTCATTGGAATATTCCAGTCAGAATCGTGACTCCAGTTATCAGGAATCGGAACTACAAATTTTTGGTAATAAGGATAATCTTTGTATGAAGACAATTCAACATAATCTTCAGGATTAATTCCTACCACTTCTTTAGCAAAAGTTTTCGGCGTATAATTTTTTCCTTCATAGGTGAAGTTTGCAGGCACTTTTCCTAAATATTCATCCAAAATAGCATCCACAGAAGCCATCCAGTTATCTGAAAGTTTTCCTTTTGAAGAAGCTGCTACAAGACTATCTAAAACTGGTTTCAGTTTTTCCTGCATTTCTTTAAAATTATTTAAAGTCTGCCCGGCTTTCAAACCTGTGTAAGCCTCCTGGGGAACCGCACCGTATTTTTTGTACATATTCACAACATCGTGAAGCTCACCTCCATCTCCCCAACTGATTGCTCCGCTGTTTAACACGTATAATTTTGCTTTATCGTGATAAGAATTTCTTGCGGTAAAGATTTCAGCCAAATCAACCGGCTTTTTGCCCATCCTCTGCATTTCAGACTCAAGGAAAGAGTTTCCTGAATAGCTCCAACATGTTCCTGATGAACCTTGGTTTTTTACCGAAGTTGCACCCACATCTTTTAACGTGGTAAATTGGAAATTGGCATTTTGAGACTGATTGTTTTTCAACTTGTTGATCAGGTCATCCTGAGCAAACATCATACTTCCTGCGCATAAAACAAAAAGTAATGACGCAAATCTTTTGTTTTTCATAAGTAACGATCTATTTATTTTTAAAGGTGATTTTAAAATTGGATTCGATCAAAATTTCTCCTCTTAATCAAACCCAATTTTATCAGCTTTAAAATTATATTCTAATAGTCTGCAATGTTAAGGATATGTTACAAGATTTTATGTTAAAAAAGGGTTAAAATTGAGTGGGAGGGTTTTAGGAATTAGAGTTGGGGTGTTTTAGAGTTTTAGCGGGATTTTATTAGTTTTAACTTAAGATTTATAAATATTAATAATATACAAGTTTCAGTCTATCAACTAAAAACTATTCACAACTTTCCTTATTTTTAAAAAAAGTTTAACAATGTTTCCAACCTGCCCGAAGTTTCCTGCATCTATAAGAGTATAAAGCCTGACTATGGAAAAAGAATTACTGATAGAATGCCAACGGAACGACCGCAATGCACAGCGGAAAGTTTACGAAAAAATGGCGGGCAAACTGTATGCGGTTTGCAAACGCTATCTAAAAAACGATGAAGACATACAAGAAGTATTAGCCGATACTTTTTATAAAATCTTCACAAAGCTGAACCAACTGCAAAACCATGATATTTTTGAAGCTTGGGCAAAAAAAATAGCGGTGAATGAATGTTTGCAAAAACTCAGAAGTATGAAAGCGCTTCATATTTCATTAGACGATCAGTTTGTAGAATCTCCGGATACTTTAGCTGATACAGTTTCTTTTGAAAAAGATATTTTGAAACTTCTGAATTTTCTTCCTGAAGGTTGCAGAGCAATTTTCAACCTATTTGCCATTGAAGGATATCCGCATAAAGAGATTGCAACAATGCTTTCGATAAGCGAAGGAACCTCAAAATCTCAGCTGAATTTTGCACGGAAAAAACTTCAGGAATTATTGGTAAATCATAACATTTAAACTTTTACACAATGGAAAATAATCACGATATAGATAAAAAATTCAATGAGGCTTCTCAATCTTTAGAAGAACCAGCTACTTTTCCGGGTTTTGATAAAGTTTGGGCTAAAGTTGAAGAAAAATTAAATAAAAAAGAAGATAAGAAAAGAATCGTTCCAATCTGGTTTCCTTATGGAATTGCCGCAAGTTTGATCATTGGTTTAGGAGCATTTTACTTTATTAGTAGAAATGATGTTTCTGAAATTAATAAACCTGCAATTGCTCAAAATACGGTTTCTCCTAAAGTAAACTCAGATGTTCAGGCAATTGACAGTACGGTGAAATCTAATATTGAAAAAGAAATTGATGGATTAAAGGAAAATCATAATCAGAAAATATTAGCTTATGAAGATGTTAAAATCTTTCATGATAATCAAGAATTCGAAAAGGGTTTTATTCCAAAAGAAAATTCAATCATAAGCAGAAATGAGAGTAATGGAATTGTTCCAATAAAAATTAATCCTAATATTCCCTACGTTCCTGTTGATAGTGGTTATACAGAAAAAAGTATTGAGGAAGTAGTTGTCTTAGGCTATAATAAGACCCAAACAATTCCAAGAAGTTCTTCTTCAACTACCGTAAATTCACAAAAAGTTAAAAATCGTGCAAACCAAAGTTTTTTAAATTCGTTACAGGGAGAGGCTCCTGGTTTAGCAATTAATTCAACTTCTGGTACGCCAGGTTCGTCAAAAATCAATTATAATAATATTAGAAATGAATTCAAACAAAATAATAATATTTCACAAACTTTAATTGGAACAGTTTCAGGTCTTCAAATAATGCCAAATTCAGGAATTCCAGGTTCTTCCAAACCAATTTTGATCAGAGGAATGAGTACTTTAAATGCAAGCTCAAATCCTTTGTATGTCATTAATGGAAAAATTTCAGACAGTAAAGCTTTTAGCAATTTAAATCCGAATACTATTGAAAGTGTTTCAGTTTTAAAAGATGCTTCAGCAACTGCAATGTATGGAAGTAGAGCTTCAAACGGAGTGATCGTCATTAAAACTAAAAAACTTTCGAGAAAAGAAAGAAAAGCTTTTGAGAAACTGCAGAAAGTTCAGGATAGTATTAATATTTCAAAACAGATCCAGAAACAAAATAATGAAGAATACGATGCTTTTGTAGAGAATCCTTTTGAATTGACGAAAAATCAGTCGGTCTCAACGTTTTCGATTGATGTTGATAAAGCAGCATATTCCAACATTCGCAGAATGATTAATAATGGAGAATATGTGAATAAAAATGCGGTGAGAATCGAAGAAATGATTAATTATTTTAAATACTATTATCCGCAACCAAAAAATAATCAGCCGTTTTCAATTAATACAGAATACAATGATTCCCCTTGGAATAAACAACATAAATTACTTAAAATAGGGTTACAGGGAAAGAAAATTCCAACAGATAAACTTCCCAATTCAAATTTTGTTTTTCTGATTGACGTTTCAGGCTCGATGAATGAACCGAATAAATTTCCATTGTTGAAGTCTTCTTTTAAAGTACTTTTGGATCAATTAAGACCAACCGATAAAGTAGGAATTGTTGTTTATGCCGGAAGCGCCGGAATGGTTTTACCACCGACTTCGGCCAAAGAAAAAAATAAAATTATTGAAGCTTTAGATAAACTTCAGGCGGGTGGAAGTACGGCAGGCGGACAAGGAATTGAATTGGCGTATAAGTTGGCTCAGGAAAATTTCATCAAAAATGGAAACAATCGTGTAATCATCGCTACAGACGGAGATTTTAATGTGGGAGCTTCTTCAACAGGCGATCTTCAGACTTTGGTAGAAGAAAAAAGAAAATCTGGCGTTTTCCTTACGTGTTTAGGTTTCGGAATGGGAAATTTCAAAGATAACCGCATGGAAACTTTAGCCAATAAGGGAAATGGAAATTACGCGTACATTGATAATCTTCAGGAAGCCAATAAATTTCTTGGAAAAGAGTTTGCCGGAAATATGTATGCCATTGCTAAAGATGTGAAAATTCAGATTGAATTTAATCCGAAATATGTAAAATCATATCGTTTGATTGGTTATGAAAACCGAAAACTAAAGAACGAAGATTTTACCAATGATAAAATTGATGCGGGAGAATTGGGAAGCGGTCACACCGTAACGGCTTTATACGAAGTCATTCCTGCCGATGTAAATTCTGAATTTTTACCAAAAGAAAATGATTTAAAATATACTAAAAACACAAATTATGAAGATTTTAATAATGAATTGGCAACGGTAAAATTCAGATACAAAAAACCTGATGGTGATCAAAGTTCTGAAATTGTTCAGGTTGTTAAAAACACCAATCAATCTTTTTCATCCTCAAGCGATGACTTCAAATTTGCTTCTTCAGTTGCTTGGTTTGGCTTGGTTTTAAGAAATTCTAATTTAATTAAAAATAAAGATTTAAAAGATATTGAAAGCCTTGCTAAAAAAGGAAGAGGAAAAGATGATGAAGGTTACAGAGCGGAGTTTGTGAGATTGGTAGAAACGTATAAGTCAACACAAAAATAACATTTCAGAAAAAGAAACTTCTTCGGAGATTTCTTTTTTTTCTCTAATTTTAGAAATATTATCAAAGATGAAAAAAGTTTATCTGTTATTGCCTGTTTTTGCGGTGCAGTTTTCCTTTGCGCAGGATCCTCAGCGGTATTATTCGGGAACATTTTTTAATGAAAAGAAAAAACCTCAGAATTTTCTCAAAATTTTCAACAAAAACAGCGGTGTTTACGAATTGACCGATGAAAAGGGCTTTGCGATTATTGCTGCAAAAGAATATGATACTTTAGTTTGGAACAGTGGAAAAAATATTCAAGTAGTTCATGGTGTGTATGATTTAAAAAATATTCTGGAAAGACAAGTAAATAGAGAAAATGTTAAAGATATTAATTCTAAAGATTACGAAAATCTGCTTGAAAAACCTGAAAACGATGAATTTAGTATACAAAACTCCTACGATTCTGTAAGGAAAAATTCTGACCGTCATTTTTCAGCGGTAAGAAAACTAAAATTAAAGCAGGATTCTCTATATAAAATTAAGAGTCAACCGAAAAAATATCTTGTGTTCAACGGAAGTTTCAGTACTTCTGTAGATATCAAAAACAGAAATAGAATTCCTAAAATTCAGAATCGTTTTGTTCAGGGAAGATCTGAAAAAGGATTATTAATTTGGAGAGGACCAGATACAAATGAAATGTTCAGCTTCGGACCAGATATATCAACTTTAGGATTCACTGGTCAGCCTTACGAATATGATGTTAATGGACAGTTAGTTGATTTGTCAGAAGCAGTTTCTCCGGCAAAAGCTTACAATAATAATATTTTCAAAACAACAATTGGTTATAGTAATCAGCTGAATGTGAATGCGATTATTAAAAGTGGCTATCAGGACGATGCAAGACTTTCTTTTAATTTGGGGCAGCGAAAAGATCAAATGTATTTTATAGATCAATTTGATGTGACAAATTCTTTTAAAACTAAATTCAGCACAAAAATTTTAGATTTTAATATCAATGCAGGATTTAATTATGAAGAAAATAAAGCAATAAATACCAATAGAATTGGGCTTTTCAATAGAGCGTATCAAAATTCTCTTCTGACTTCGATTTCATTTTCAAACCAGCAGAATGCTTATCTAAGGAATGGTTTGCAGAGAAGTTACAGTTTGTATGCAGACAATCCTGAATTTCTATTTGATCAGAAAAACAAGTATAATTATTACGAAAATATCCGCCAGTTCAATTTTGATCTAAGCAGGCATTGGGATGGTTTTAAGCTTAATATCAGTCAGGCTTACGATAATCAGAATATTATGCATCGTGATATTTACAAACCGTCAACCAGCGGTTTTATTAACGGATTGTACAACAAAAGAGATCAGAAAAACGAGTTTTACAATTCAAATATTTTATTGTCTTATGATTGGAGAGATTCTGAATTGAAGCATGCATTTAGTTTAAATCACATTTTAAATGAAAGAAAAGTAAATTTTAATAATAGTTTAGACCGAAACTATATTTATCAGAGAACTTCTCAGGATTATATTTTTAATTATAATTTAGATTACGAGGATTACGATGATATAGAATTTGGAGCAAATCTTGGGAATTCTTTTTATACCTCAAACACTTCGCTTAAAAACAGTTATTGGCTTCCGAAAGTAAATGGATATTTTACTTTTAAAAATATATTCAATTGGTATAATAGTGATTTTCAACTATTGGGAGCATACACTCAGCTATCTGCAGAGCCGGAAATTGCAAAATCTTATTCTTCTTATGCCACGACACAGTTTTCTGCACAGAATTATTACCAATATTTTCCTTTAAAAGAAGTGGAAATTTTTAATAATCTTTCGAATATCAACATTAAAGAATGGAAAGCCGGTTTTAAATTCATTATCAATCGAAAAATAAATCTTACTGCAGAATATTTTAAGCGAAAAATTTCCGACGATGTTTTCCATGTTTTTGAAGGAAATAATCTAGTGCTTAAAAATTTAGCAGATCATACGTATAAAGGTTACGAAGCAAATTTTAATTATGACAATATCATCGCTAATCAAAATTTTAAAGTAAGCAGTAAGGCTTCCTTTTTTAAATATCATGACGTTGTAGATCGGGTAAATTTGGGGTATAATAATCTGATGATTTCAGGGTTTAATGATATTCATAAAGTTTTATCAGAAGGTCAGGTTTTGGGCGCAATTTCGGGAAGTTTTTATGAAAGAAATGCAGACGGAAAAGTAATAATCGATGATTATGGTTATCCCGTAAAAGCTTCGGGAATGAAAATAATTGCTGATCCTACACCCGATTTTGTTGTTAAATTTACTCATAACTTCAATTACAAAATGTTTGCTTTAGACATCAATTGGGAATGGAAAAAAGGCGGACAAACATGGAATGGAACACAAGCTGTTCTTGATTATTACGGTCGTTCCCAAGCTTCTGCTGATGAAAGAAATATTAAAAACTACGTTTTTGAAGGCGTCAATTATAATGGAAATGTTAATCAAATACCAGTAGATTTTTACAATCCGAACCAATCGGTAAGTGAAAATCGTTGGGCGAGATATGGTTTTCTTGGCGTTGCTGAAAATTATGTTGAAAAAGCAGATTACATTAGAATCAATGATATTTCTCTTTCAGCATATTTTGATGTTGGAGATTTCAAAAGAGCTTTGGGAATCAGTTTTTATGTCAATAACATTTTTCTTTGGCAGGCAAATAACGGTGTAGATTCTAATCAGAATTTCTATGATTTTGATAACAGCCGAGGTTTAGATTTTTTTAATCTACCATCTTTTAAAACTTTCGGATGCACAGTTTCTTTCAAGTTTTAATACGAAATCAGAGATTCAAAAGACGATTCAACACAATAAATGAACTTATGAAATTTAATTTTTTATTCTATATAATTCCTTTTTTTATTTTGCTTTCAAATCCATTTTGTAAAGCACAGAATTCATTCAACGATTTCAAAAAAGAGAAAACTTATATACAGACCAACCACGTTTTTTATAAACCTGGAGAGATTATGTTTTTTAAAATTTATGTTATTCAGGCTGAAAATAATCTTCCAGCCGACCAAAGCAGAATCGTAAATTTTGAACTTGTTGATCCAAGCGGAGCAGTGGTTAAAAAAGACAAATTTGAAATTAAAAAAGGCCACGCAGAAGGATCTTTTTATTTTGGTGAAGAGATAAAAGGCGGAATCTACAAGATCAGAGCTTTTACAGCCTGGATGCAGAATGAAAACGGGAAAAATGTGTTTGAAAAAGAAATTACTCTTCAGAAAATTGTTTCTCCACGAATTTTAATGAAACTAGATTTCCCTAAAAAAGGTTATGGAGCAGGAGATGAGGTTTTGGCCGATTTTTCAATGAGAAGTTTAAGCAATCTTCCGATTCCTTTTTATGAAGCTTATTTTACGGTGATGCATCAGGGAGAAAAAATAAATGAAGGTTCATTGATTACTGATAAAGAAGGAAAATATTTATTAAAATTTAAACTTCCTGAAGTCTTGAAATCTTCGGATGCTCTTTTAAATATTAAAGTCAATTTTGACGGCTTTACAGAATCTATTTCTAGAAATATCCCAATTGTTCTTAATAATCTGGATGTAAAGTTTATGCCTGAAGGTGGAACTTTCATCAACGGAATCGAACAAAATATTGCTTTTAAAGTTTTAGATGAATTTGAAAAACCTGTTGATGCAGTGTTAGAAATTTATAATCAGAATCATCAGAAATTGACGGAAACTTCAGCCTATAATTTCGGAATGGGAAGCTTTCTTTTTACACCTAAAAAAGGTGAAACATATTATGCAAAAGTTCTTAAACCAGAAAATATCAGTAAAATATACCCACTTCCGATCACAAAAGATGACGGAATTGTTTTTAATACTAAAAAAGAGAATCAAAACATCAGATTAATAATCAATTCTACTTTTGATAGAAATGTTTTGATTAAAGGAAATTTCCGAGGAAAAGAGATTTTTTCGAAAGCAATGAACTTAAAAAAAGGTTTAAATGAGCTTGAAATTTCAGAAAAAGAACTTCGCATCGGAATTTGCAGATTTACAGTGATTGAAAATAATATTCCTTTAGCGGAAAGAATTGTGTTTTCGAATGAAAATAAGCAGATGAAGGTGAAAATTACACCGACAAAGAAAAATTATTTACCAAGAGAAAAGGTAATCGTCAATGTAGAAACAACTGACGAAAACAACAAACCCATTCCCGCAAATCTTGCCATGAGCGTAGTTGACGATAAATTGTGGACGTATGCCGATGACAAGCAAAATCACATTCTTTCTTGGCTGTTAATGGATTCTGAATTAAGAGGAAAAATTGAAAGACCTCAATTCTATTTTGACAAAAAAGAAGAAAAAGCGACAAAAAGCTTAGACTTAGTGATGTTGACCAATGGTTACCGCTATTTTGAGATGATTCCCGATGTTGTAAAAAGTGGAAACTACAAATACCTTCCGGAAAAGAAAAACCCAATCTACGGAATCGTAGAAGATGAAAATAAAAAACCTGTAAAAGCAGAGGTTTATCTGATTGAAAACTATTCCAAGATTAAAAAACAGATGACTTCAGAAAATGGCTTATTCTATTTTTCTGATTTAGCTGGAGAGTATCAACATGATGTCATTGCAAAATCTTTAGATTCAAAACAGAAAGTAAAAATAAGAATGCTTTCTTATAAACTTAATATAAATCCTTTGGTAAAGCAATCGTTAGAAAACATTAATGTTGAGGAAATTATAAAAGAAGCAGAAATAAAAGAAAAAAAGAATTCAATTTCGCAAGGAATTGAAGGGAGAGTAAAAACTTTACCTTCAGTGAGATCTACATCAGATACTATTAGTAAAGAACAATCTATAGAAGAAGTTGTTGTTGTAGGCTACAATAAATTGTTAGCGAAATCTTTATCAACAAATTCTATCACGACCGTAGAATCAAAAATGTTTGAAAACAGACCGAATGCATCTTTTTTACAATCTCTACAAGGTCAGGCACCAGGATTGTCTATAAATTCAACTTCCGGTTCACCGGGATCTGGTAAGGTAGATGTGATGATTAGAGGTGTAGGATCTATTACTTCCCATTCAGAACCTTTATATGTTATTGATGGAATGATTTCTAATTCCACTCAATTTAGAAATTTAAATTCAAGTGAAATTAATTCTGTTTCAATTCTAAAAGACGCAGCTGCAACTTCAATTTACGGAAACAGAGGTGCAAATGGCGTTATCATTATTAATTCAAAAAATGGAAAAAATTCAAATATAAAATTTGATATTACTCCCGAAACTTATTTTGCTGTAAAAAATATTCCCAGAGATAGTTTGGTTATTTATAATAGCGAATATGATTACAATGGCTACCGTAAATTTTCGTACCCGGTTTATGAATCAACTAATACGTCCTACAGGCATGATTATCGAGAAACATTATATTGGAACCCTGTTGTAGAAACCGATAAAAAGGGTAAAGCTCAAATTGAATTTTATCAGTCTGATGCCAATTCTGCATTTAGAATAATGACGGAAGGTATTTCTGCATCGGGCTTAATTGGCAGAGATGAAACCACCTATGCTGCTCAAAGTTTAATTTCAATCGATGCAAAAATTCCGCAATATGTTACGCGAACAGACCAAATGACAATTCCTGTGGTCATTAAAAATAATTCTTCGGAAACGAAAACATTAATAATGAATGTCATTGTTCCGAATCACATTAAGCTGATGAAAGCGGATAGTTTAATAACATTGAAGCCTTTAGAATCCAGAAGATTATTTGTGAAAATGCAGACGGATAAATTGATTAGTTCTAATATTCAGTTTACTGTAAAGTCTAGAGATTTCAGAGAAACGATGATTTTACCTTTAAAAGTTGAAGAAAAAGGATTTCCGTATCATTTTTCAGTTATAAATAATAAATCTGAAAATACTAAAATTAATATTCCTGATTATATCAATACAACCTTGGAAGCATCATATTATGTTTACGAAAACTCTGCCTCGCAAATGTTTGAAGATATGGAAAGGCTAAAAAGAGAGCCTTACGGATGTTTTGAACAGCTATCTTCGACGGTTTATCCGAATATTTTTATTTTGGATTATTTAAAATCAACAAAGAAAATTAATACATATACAGAGTCAGAGAGTATCCGAAATATGAAAAAGGGGTATCAGAAAATGCTGTCCTACAAAAACAGTGATGGCGGATTCTCTTATTTTGGTGGCAACGAATCTGATGTCGCGCTTTCAGCCTTTGCCTTGATGGAATTTAGAGATTTAAAAAAATATGTTGCTGTTGATGCAAAATTAATCCAAAATCTGAGCGCGTTTATTCTATCGAAAAAAGGTGCTAATGGCCTTTTTGAAGTTCGCAGAAATTATGAATCGAAAGCTGAATATTCAGAGTATTCGTGGTCAAGAAATATGTATATTTTGTATGCTTTGTCAAAAATAGGATTTAAAAGTGAGTTGCAAAGTACTTTTGAAATTAGCTTAAAAAGAGCTTTGGCTACTAAAGATTCTTATCAGTTGGCTTTAATGGCAAATGCGGCGGCAAATCTCGGAAAAAATGATGATTACAATAATTTGATGACTATTTTAAATGAACAGTACATCAATAAAAATGTAAAAACTAAAACCACATTTACAGGCTCTGGTGGAATTTCTGCCAATGCTGAAACGCTTTCCTTGTATATGATGGCTCTGCAAAAAAATGACAAGACTAATCAGCTGGAAATTGCCAAAGTCGCCGATGACCTGATTAACTATAACGGATATTACGGATTTGGTTCTACGCAGGCCACAACAGTCGCTTTAGAAGCATTATCAGATCTTTTTGCTAAAAATGAAAAATTATATGGAATTGATAAACCCACAATTAAAATTAATAATGTTGAAGTTCTGGTTAACAATAGTTTCGCATCTGCTTTCAAAAAAGGTGAAAACGATTTGAGTGTTGAATATTTATGTGACAAAGGTTTGCCTTACAAATTAGATTATCAATACTACACTTTGGAAGCTCCAAAAAGTGAAAATATTCCTGTGACTTTAGAAACAAAGTTAAAATCTGAAGTTTCAAAAGTAGGAGAAACCAATAGAATGACAGTGACGGTGAAAAATAAAATCAACGGACAATTACCGATGACCACTGCAAAAATCGGAATTCCTGCAGGATTGACTTTACAAAATGCTCTGTTGAAAGATTTAATTGATAAAAAACAGATTTCTTACTATGAAATTTTCGATAACTATTTGGTTTTGTATTGGGAGCATTTTGATGCTAACGAAACAAAAACAATTAATCTAGATTTAAAAGTAGAATTTGCAGGTGAATATACCGGAAAAGCAAGTAATGTTTATCTTTACTATATGCCGGAGTCTAAGTTTTGGAATGAAGGAATAAAGGCTAGAATTGAACCTTAATAAAATTAGATTGTAAATATTTGTAATAAATCATTTAAATTGTAAAATGAAAATCACACAATATGAAAAAAAATAGTTTAATAATCGTAGCAATAGCAATATTGACAAGTTGCCAAAAGAAAAAGGAGGAAGATGCTTATGCCGCTTCAATGGATATGATAATGGAATCACCTGTAATGGCCAAAGAAGTGAAAATTGAAAATCCTCCAAATGAAAAGGAAAATAACGAGGAAATTGACACTAGCGATGAAGAATATGCTTCTCTGATAGAAAATCCTTTTGAGCTTACAAAAAATCAGCCCGTTTCTACATTCTCTATTGATGTAGACAATGCTTCTTATTCCAACATCAGAAGAATGATTAATGAAGGACGAACTGTAGATAAAAACGCAGTGAGAATTGAAGAAATGGTGAATTATTTTAAATATGACTATCCGCAGCCTCAGAATAATCACCCGTTTTCAATTAATACAGAATACAGTGATTCACCATGGAATCCTAAACATAAATTATTAAAAATAGGACTTCAGGGTAAAAGTGTTTCGATGAATAATTTGCCTCCTTCTAATATTGTTTTCCTGATTGATACTTCAGGCTCAATGGATGAAGACAACAAATTACCTTTGTTGAAAGAATCTTTGAAAATTCTCCTCAATCAACTTAAAGCTCAGGATAAAGTAGGAATTGTAGTATATGCAGGAAGTGCGGGCGTAATTTTACCTTCAACTTCTGCTTCTGAAAAAAGTGAAATTCTTGAAGCTTTTGATCAACTTACTGCGGGTGGAAGTACAGCGGGTGGAGAAGGTATTGAATTAGCCTATAAACTGGCAAAAGAAAATTTCATTAAAGGAGGAAACAACAGAGTGGTTTTGGCAACAGACGGTGATTTTAATGTCGGAACATCTTCCGTGGCAAATCTTGAAACTTTAATTGAAGAAAAAAGAAAAACAGGAATTTTCCTGACGTGTTTAGGGTACGGAATGGGCAATTATAAGGATGATAAAATGGAAACATTAGCAGACAAAGGAAATGGAAATTATGCCTACATTGATAATCTACAGGAAGCCAATAAGTTTTTAGGAAAAGAATTTGCCGGAAACATTTACACGATTGCAAAAGATGTGAAAGTTCAGATTGAGTTTAATCCAAAATATGTACAATCTTACCGTCTAATTGGTTACGAAAACAGAAAACTCAGAAATGAAGATTTTACCGATGATAGAGTAGATGCAGGAGAATTAGGAAGTGGTCACACGGTAACTGCTTTGTATGAAATCATTCCTACAGATACTCGTTCAGAGTTTTTACCAAAAGAAACTCAACTGAAATATTCGTCGAATAATGCCTCAAAAGGTTTTGGAAATGACTTAGCTACCGTGAAATTTAGATATAAAAAGCCTGACGGAGATAAAAGTATAGAATTTATTCAGGAAATAAAAAATTCAAATTCAGGAATAGCATCGGCAAGTCCAGATTTTAAATTTGCAACATCTGTAGCATGGTTCGGGTTGATATTAAGAGATTCAAAACTGATTAAAAATAAAAATTTATCTGCAGTTGAAGATTTGGCAAAAGAAGGTAAAAATAGAGATTCAGACGGTTATCGTTCCGAATTTATTAAACTTCTTCAGAGTTATAAAGCGACGCAAAAATAAGTTTAAAACAGACATTTTTATAATGTCTGTTTTTATTTAAATTAAACTTTCAAAAATTATTGAAAATTCAAAAACTATTATTATATTTGTAATAGAAATTAGAAAAAATAAAGAAATGGAACTTTCAGAAGCTAAAGAAAAATACATTCAGACTTGGGGAACCTTTGCTACCAATTGGGGAATCAATCGTACAATGGCACAGGTGCATGCTTTACTTTTGGCAACTGGAAAACCACTTTCAACGGATGAAGTAATGGAGCAGCTCGAAATTTCAAGAGGAAATGCCAATATGAATCTTCGCGCTTTGATAGATTGGGGAATTGTAAAAAAAGAATTTATTAAAGGCGACCGAAAAGAGTATTTTGTAGCCGAAAAAGATGTTTGGTATTTGTTTAAGCAAATTACAAAAGAAAGAAGAAAACGCGAAATCGAACCGGTTATAACTTTTTTGGAAGAATTGAAAAACATTGAAGATAAAGACTCTGAAGGAGCTCAGGAATTTATAAAGCTAATGAGCGATTTCAGCTCTGTGACAGGCAAAATTAATAATATAATGGATCTCGCCATAAAAAGCGACGATCATTGGTTAGTAGGAAAGATTACCAATTTATTAAAATAGAAAGGACTTCAAAATCCTTTTTTATTTCAAATTAACTTTCAATAATTACTGAAAATATAATATTTATAAGATGTATAATATTGTTTCATATCTGTTATTTCTGGGAATAAGCTCTTATATCACTATAGATGTGGGAAGAAGATGCTTTAATTCAGGGAAAATATATTTGGAATATCTCATCAAAGACAAAGATTTTTGCTTAACAGTCAACAGAATTCTACTCGCAAGTTATTATCTAGTGAACCTCGGTTATATCGCAATCAATCTCGGCTTTTGGAACAAAATTTCAAATATGGAAGAACTTTTAACCAACGTTTCCACTCGCATTGGAATCATTGTTTTAATACTTTGTGCATTACATTTTACCAATATTACGACAATGTATATTTTAAGAAAAAAATTAACAATAAAATAAAACTATTATGACTGCAACTATTCTTACCCAAACTTACAATTTTTCGGCGTACATGATTTATTTACCAATCGTTATTACATTAACTGTACTTGTTTCTCAATTTTTGTTTAAAAATTCAAAAACATTTATGATTGATATTTTTCATCAGAAAGAAGACATAGCGATGGCAACCAACTCATTATTTAAAATCGGATTTTATCTTTTAAACATTGGTTTTGCACTCTGTATTATCGAGTTTTTCCAAATCGAAACTGTTGAAAGATTAGTCGTTGCATTAAGCAAAAAGATTGGTGGATTTTCAATTTATCTTGGCGTGATGATGCTTCTGAATTTACTTTTATTTCTAAAAGGTCGTAAACATGCAATGAACAAAGACAAAATCAAACAGGAAGAAATTGTAAAGTCTAAACTTTTAAATTAAATATTATGAAAAACTTAATCATTCATTTAGTCCTGATTTTTTACTTCGGAGGAAAAACGAAAAGACTCAACTTTTAAAATTTATTGCCATGAAAAGCTTTCTAATGTTCATGCATTTGCATTAAAGAAATCACGCTCCTACAATATCCTGGATTATTTTAAGATTGACGGCTTTAGCAATAATTATTTGGTTAAATTTCTAAAAAACATAAAATGAATCATCTTGAACTCACCAAAAAAGTAGAATGGAAAGACCTTAAAAAGCTTTCCGTTAAAGAAATGTTGATAGAAAATAATATCTCTTTGCCATGGCTTTTTATTTCTCTGTTTTTGGCTTATAAAGGATATTACTGGGCGGCGCTTCCGTTCTCTGGATTTTATTTTTTAACAGCATTGAGACAAGTTCACAACGGTTTTCACAACTCTTTAGGAACTGGGAAATTTCTCACCTGGCTTTCGATGAATTTAAACAGTATTTTGATGATGGCATCTATTCATGCGGTGAAATTTAATCACATCAGGCATCATAAATATTGTCTTTCAGAAGAAGATTATGAAGGGAAATCGGCTTCAATGAAATGGTATGAAGCTATTTTATACGGACCGAAGCATCTGTTTTTAATTCATTGGATGACTTTTAAATTAGCCAATAAAAACTATAAAAAGAATATGTTTTTAGAACTCATTTCAATTGCTGTTTTTGTTTTTATTGCTTTTTATTTTCAGTTTAATTTTTTAATATATCATATTTAATCATGTTTTTTGGTGAACTTTTAATGGCATTTTTCGCAGTTTGGACCGTTCATCACGACACTCACGAAAACCCAAACATCGCAAGAACTCAACGCGGATTTTGGAAAAATAAATTAACGTTCAGTATGTTTTATCACATGGAGCACCATCTTTTTCCCGCAGTTCCTACCATAAAATTGCCAGAATTGGCAGAAAGAATCGATAAAGTTTTACCGGAATTAAATAAGAAACAAACATTTTAAAAGTTGTAAAATAAAGTCCCAAAGGGACGGTCTACCAAAGGATAGGATGAAATCCTATCAACCCTCAATCCTCAACCCTCAAAATATGTCTAAAATAATTCTAAACACAACCATTCAAGCGGATATTCATAAAGTTTTCGATTTGGCTAGAGATATTGATTTGCACCAAAAATCAACTTCAAAAACCAATGAAAAAGCAATTGCGGGAAGAACTTCAGGAATGATTGAACTCAATGAAACAGTAACCTGGAGAGCAAAGCATCTCGGATTTTATCAAACCCATCAATCAAAAATTATAGAGATGGAAAAGCCCTATCGGTTTACTGATGTCATGTTAAAAGGAAGATTTAAATCATTTAGACATCAACATCTATTTAAAAAAGAAGGTCAAAAAACAATCATGACAGATATTTTGGAGTTTGAATCACCCTTTGGAATTATCGGTCAATTGTTCAATTATTTTTTTCTGAAAAATTACATGAAAAAATTTTTATTAGAAAGAAACAAGATGATTAAAAGCATAATAGAAAATAATAAAATAAACAATTAGTATTAGAGCTGTCATGCTGAGCTTGTCCAAGCATATTAAATGCAGAGACTATTAACAAACAACAACCAAAAGTCATGAAATTTCTAAAAGCAGAATGGCGAAAACTAGCCATCATCAACTACGAAATTAACCCTGAAATATTATTAAAATATCTTCCAAAAGGTACTGAACTAGATTTTTATAAAGGAAAATGCTATGTCAGTTTGGTTGGATTCATGTTTTTGAATACCAAATTGTTGGGACTTCCTATTCCTTTTCATAGAAATTTTGAAGAAGTGAATTTAAGATTTTATGTTAAGAAAAAAGAAGGAAGTCAATGGAAAAGAGGAGTCGTTTTCATCAAAGAAATTGTTCCTAAATATGCATTGAGTATGGTTGCCAATTCGGTGTATAAAGAGAATTATAAGACTTTGAAAATGAAAAACAAGATGGAATATACAGACAATGATTTGATTGTGACCTATTCTTGGAAAGATAAAGATTGGTATTCTATGCAGATTACGGCCGAAAGTAAATCTCAAACGATGGAAGATGATTCTGAATTTGAGTTTATAACAGAACATTATTGGGGTTTTACGAAAAAAGAGGATAAAACTTCAGAATATGAAGTCTGCCATCCGAAATGGGAGTGGTATATGGTGAAAAAGCATCAACTTGAAATTGATTTTAAACAGGTTTACGGAAAAGATTTTGAATGCCTGAATCATCAAAAGCCACTTTCTGTAATGCTTGCAGAAGGTTCTGAAATTGAAGTGAGAACGAAGAAATATTTGGTGTAAAAGTAAAAAGTAAGTTGTAAATTTTTAAAACAGTTAGTATTAGAAATGTCATGCTGAGCGAAGTCGAAGCATCTCACACAAAACCATCAACAAGCAACCAACAACTAAAATAAACTCCAATGAAAATAATAATCGCTGCCGGAACCGGTTTCCTCGGAAAAAATCTCGAAAAATATTTTACCGAAAAAGGAAATCAAGTGTATATCTTAACGAGAAATCCGAAACGTAAAAACGAATTTTTATGGGATGCAAAGACTTTAGGAGAATGGAAAAATCTTCTCGAAGACTCTGATGTCTTGATTAATCTCGCAGGAAAATCTGTCGATTGCAGATATACAGAGAAAAATAACAGAGAAATTTACGACTCAAGAATTAATAGTACAAAAGTCCTTCAACAAGCAGTTGACAATTGCACCAACAAACCTAAAATTTGGTTAAACGCTAGTTCAGCAACAATCTATGTTCATTCTGAAAAGCATTTAAATACAGAAGAAAACGGAATTATCGGTGACGATTTTTCAATTAATATTTGTAAAAATTGGGAAAAGGAATTTTTTAAAACTAAAAATCCAGATACCAGAAAAGTTGCGTTAAGAACATCAATAGTTTTAGGAAATAACGGCGGTGCTTTTACCAAACTGAAAATTATCACCAAACTAGGCTTAGGTGGAAAACAGGGAAGAGGAAACCAAAATGTAAGCTGGATTCATATTGATGATTTTTGCCGAGCTGTTGAATGGATTATTGAGAATGAAAACATTTCCGAAGAAATTAATGTAACTGCTCCAAATCCTTTGAACAATGAAGAGTTTATGCGAAAATTAAGAAAAGAAATGAAAATTTCGTTTGGAATTAACGCACCGGTCTGGCAATTGGAAATCGCCTCGATCATCTTAGGAACTGAAACCGAATTGCTTCTCAAAAGCCGCAACGTTTATCCCGAAATACTCATTCAAAACGGGTTTCAGTTTTTGTATCCTACAGTCGAAAAAGCGTTTGAGAATTTACTTTAGGATCATACTGCAAATTTTAAAATTGCTTTTAATTTTAATCAATCGTATTCCAATTAATTTAAAAACATCGCCGTTTTTATTCAAAGTCAATTTACATATTGTACAAACAGTTGTGTGTCTGCATTCAAAATCAATGTACATTAAGTTCATACAAGGTTATTTGTACTTAAAATCATTTTACATATTGTCCAAACAGTGGTGTTTGTATTAAAAATCAACTGACATTAAGTTCAAACAGGTGTGTTTGCATTCAAAATCAATATACATTAAGTTCAAACAAGGTTATTTATACTTAAAATCATTTTACATTAAGTACAAATAATAGTGTTTGTATTTAAAATCAATTTACGTTAAGTCCAAACCGGGTTATTTGTATTCTCAAACAAAACTATTTTAATCAAAACAAGATTGTCAGTAGTGAAACACAAATCTGTTTGAATGAAACACACCCGTTTACAGTCTCACAAAAAATCTCAGATTTTCAATCTTATGTACTCTAAATATTCTCCATAAATTAAACTTAAAACTAATGTGACTCATGTGTCAAAAAACTTTTGTGCCTTTTGTGGTAAAACTTTACGGTTAAATATTAATTTAGCAAAAAACTAAACTTGATGTTCACCAAACAACAAACGAAGACTCTTTTTCTCTCGTCCTTACTATTATCCACTGCTTTTTTTTCACAGGCTCACAACGTTTCAGAAGGTTATCAAAAACCGACAGATCCATTGGTAATTCAAAATCTTGAAAACTGGCAGGATCTAAAATTTGGGCTTTTCATGCATTGGGGAACGTATAGCCAATGGGGAATTGTCGAAAGCTGGAGTCTTTGTCCGGAAGATGAATCTTGGACACAGCGTAAACCCGAACACGGAAAGTCATACAATGAATATGTAAAAAACTACGAAAATCTTCAGACCACTTTCAATCCCACTCAATTTAATCCACAAAAATGGGCAGATGCGACGAAAAAAGCAGGAATGAAATATGTGGTCTTCACAACAAAACATCACGACGGTTTTGCGATGTTCGATACACAACAGTCTGATTATAAAATTACTTCTTCAAAAACTCCTTTTTCCAAAAATCCAAAAGCAGATGTAACGAAAGAAATTTTCAATACATTTCGAAATGACGGCTTCAAAATCGGAGCTTATTTTTCAAAACCTGATTGGCATTCTGATGATTATTGGTGGTCTTATTTTCCTCCAAAAGATAGAAATGTAAATTATGATCCGAAAAAATATCCTGAAAAATGGAACAGTTTCAAGAATTTCACCTTTAATCAACTCAACGAAATCACTTCAAACTACGGTAAAGTAGATATCCTTTGGTTAGACGGAGGTTGGGTGCGCCCGTTTCATACGATCGATCCAAATGTTGAATGGCAAAGAACCATCAAGGTTGAACAAGACATTGATATGGATAAAATAGGGACGATGGCTCACAAAAATCAACCCGGAATTATCATTGTAGACCGTACTGTTCCCGGAAAATGGGAAAATTATGTGACGCCTGAACAAGCAGTTCCTGAAAAGCCACTTACAATTCCTTGGGAGAGTTGCATTACGATGGGTGATTCATTTTCGTATGTTCCGAATGACAATTATAAATCGTCTCAAAAGATCATTGAAACATTAGTTAAAATCATTTCAAGAGGTGGAAATTACCTGATGAATATCGCTCCCGGACCAAACGGAGATTACGATCCAATTGTTTATGACAGATTAAATGAAATTTCTACTTGGATGAATGACAATCAATCAGCGGTTTTTGCAACGAGAGCTGTGGCGCCTTATCACGATGGAAATTTTTATTATACACAAAGCAAAGATGGAAAAACAGTGAATATCTTTCATCTGGATGAAAAAGAAAACTATCAATCTCCATCAGTAGTAAGCTTTGTAATTCCTGAAAATTTTAAACCAAAATCAGTGAGAATTTTAGGTCTAAAAAATAAAATTCAGTGGAAAAAAACAGGAAATTCAATTGAAATAAATTTACCAAAAGAGAGAAATCAGTTAAAATATTCAACCGTAATTCAAATAACACAATAGTTGAATTTGTAATTAAAATGACTTAGGAAATCGGAGCGTTAAGAAAATAAAGTGAGTTCCAAGTCTTGAACTTTTGGTTCTTTTGTTTCAAGACAAAAGAACAATAATTAAATCAAATTATTTATGCGCTTTAAATTTCGTTTTAAAATTATAGCAATTTCATTATTGAGTTCTGTATTCATTTCAGCACAAAAACCTTTATATAAAGACCCAAAACAACCTGTTGAAGCCAGAATTCAGGATTTATTGAAAAGAATGACTCCGGAAGAAAAATTCTGGCAGTGCTTCATGATTCCCGGAGATTTAGATAACGTTCCGAAAGGTCAATATGCTCACGGAATTTTCGGTTTACAGGTAAGTGCAGGAAATCAAGGCGGTGGAGTTGCAGGACAATTGTTAAAATATAATGCGAATGAAGATGCTGAAAGATTAACTGAAAAGATCAACGCTATTCAAAAATATTTTGTGGAAGAATCACGCTTGGGAATTCCAATTATTCCTTTTGATGAGGCCTTACACGGATTGATGCGAGAAGGCGCAACTGCTTTTCCACAGGCGATCGGTTTGTCGGCAACCTTCAATCCTGAGTTGATGAAAGAAGTTTCAACAGCGATTGCAAAAGAATCGAAATTGAGAGGAATCCGTCAGATTTTAACTCCGGTTGTAAACTTGGCGAGTGATGTTCGATGGGGTAGAACCGAGGAAACGTATGGTGAAGATCCGTTTCTGACTTCTGTGATGGGTGTGAATTTTGTGAGTTCTTTCGAAAATCAGAACATTATCACAACTCCGAAGCATTTTTTAGCAAATGTTGGTGAAGGCGGAAGAGATTCATATCCAATTCATTGGAGCAAGAGATATTTGGAGGAAACGCATTTAATTCCTTTTCAAAAAGCCTTTAGTCAGGGAAAGAGCCGTTCGGTGATGACTTCTTATAATTTGTTGGATGGTCGACCTTCGACAGCAAATCATTGGTTATTAACCGAAAAATTAAAAAAAGAATGGAATTTCAAAGGTTTTGTGATCAGTGATGCAAGTGCGGTTGGTGGAGCAAATGTGCTGCATTTTACAGCAAAAGATTATGATGATGCATCTGCTCAGGCGATCAATGCCGGACTTGATGTAATTTTCCAGACAGAATATCAACATTATAAATTGTTTATTCCGCCATTTTTGGATGGAAGAATTTCAAAGGAAAGAATTGATGATGCAGTTTCAAGAGTTTTACGGGCGAAATTTGAGTTGGGTTTGTTTGAAAATCCTTACGTTTCAAATAAAGACATTGAAGAATTAAAGAAAATCAATCATAAACCTTTAGCCGAAAAAGTAGCTGTTGAATCTTTTGTGCTGCTTCAAAACAATAATCAGACACTTCCAATTTCTGAAAATGTAAAGAAGATTTTGGTTGTCGGAACCGATGCTGTTGATGCAAGATTAGGAGGTTATTCCGGGCCGGGAAATAAGAAGGTAAGTATTTTGGATGGAATTAAAAATTTCGTTAAAAATAAAAATATTGAAATCACTTATACAAAAGGAATTGACTGGAATTTAAAGAATTTTACAACCGTACCCACTGAGTTTTTATCTTTCGAAAATCAAAAAGGTTTAAAAGGAAATTATTTTTCCAATTCAGATTTAAAAGGAAATCCCGCTTTTGAAAAACAGGACGAACAATTAAATTTCAAATGGACTTTATATTCTCCTGATCCTGAAAAACTACAACCGGATAATTACAGCGTTCGTTGGACAGGAAAATTGGAAGCTCCAAATTCCGGAAAATATCAATTGGGTTTAAGAGGAAATGATGGCTTCAGATTATATGTAAATGGAAAGCTATTGATCGACAATTGGGAAAAGTTGACTTATTCAACCAAAACTGTTGATGTAGATTTTTTGAAAGGTCAAAAATCTGATATTGTTGTTGAGTTTCATGAAAATAGAGGCGAAGCAAACATTGAATTGATCTGGAATTATGGTTTAAATGATTACCAAAAAGATTTTAATGATGCTTTAAAATTGGCTCAAAATGCAGATTATATCATCGTTACAGCCGGAATTCATGAAGGTGAATTTCAGGATCGTTCTTCATTGAGCATTCCTGGAAATCAGGAACAATTTATTCATGAAGTTTCAAAATTAAATAAACCTACAACAGTCGTTTTAGTGGGTGGTTCTGCAATAAAAACTACCGATTGGAAAGATAAAGTCGGAGCAATTTTAGACGTTTGGTATCCCGGAGAAGAAGGTGGAAGTGCCATTGCAAAAGTGCTTTTCGGAGCAGAAAATCCGTCGGGGAAATTACCAATTACATTTCCGATTGAGGAAGGTCAGTTGCCTTTGGTTTATAATCATCATCCGACTGGAAGAGGAAATGATTATTATGATTTGAGTGGAGAACCGTTGTATCCGTTTGGTTTTGGTTTAAGTTATACTAATTTTGAAATTTCTGATTTACAATTAAATAAAACAAAATATTTTGAAAAAGATAAGATTGTCGCCAAAGTAAATGTAAAAAACACAGGTGCAAAAGCAGGAAGTGAAGTTGTTCAGCTGTATATAAAAGATCTGCTGGCTTCAGTTTCAAGACCGATTATTGAACTGAAAGGGTTTAAAAAAGTGTACTTAAAACCGGGAGAATCAAAACAGATTACCATTGAAGTTCCTGTGAAAGAATTGCAGTTTTTAGATTCAAAAATGAACTGGATTGTAGAAAAAGGAACGTACAGAATTATGATTGGAAATTCGTCAAAAAATCTCCCGTTAAAACAGAATATCGAGGTGGAATAATGTTTTAGATTAAATCCGGATGATTATACGTAATAAGTGATGATAAGATATTTAAAATTCTTTTGTTTGACTTTGTGTTAAATTAAAAAGAGTAAAATATTTATGATATTCACAGATTCAATTTCTAAAATGTGCAACCGTTTTCTTTTAGGGAACGGTTTTTGCAATTTTTTAAACAAAATATTTCTAACACATCACATCATTTATTTTATGAAAAAATATCTTCTCCCGGCAGTTGCTCTGCTTTTTTTCAGTTGCAAGGAAAATAAAAATAATACTTCGGAAACAGAAGTTGTTACCAAAACAGATACTTTAAAATTACCACCACCAGACGAGAAAGCTGCCAAAAACAAATTCAGCAATGTCCTTGGCTGGCCTGCAGGAAAATCCCCGACAGCTCCTGAAGGATTTACGGTTACCCGTTTTGCGGAAAATATAAAAAGCCCAAGAAATATGATTCAGGCTGCAAACGGTGATATTTTTGTGGTGCTTTCAAATTCTGAACGTACAAAAACCGAAAAGATAAAAAATGACATCAGCGGAAAAAGTGATGCTGAAGTCGGAGGTAAATCTGCCAATAGAATTATTCTGTACAGAGATGCCAACAAAGACGGCATTGCGGAATCATCTTCTGTTTTTCTTGATAATCTGAATCAGCCCTACGGAATGTTGATTATTAAAGATCAATTTTATGTGGCAAATACCGATGGACTTTGGGTTTACCCGTATAAAGAAGGCGACATGAAAATTACAAAACCCGGAAAGAAAATAGTGAATCTTCCAGCGGGTGGTTACAATAATCACTGGACGAGAAATTTAATTGCCAATAAAGATCAGTCGAAAATCTATATTTCTGTAGGTTCCGGAAGTAATGTCGGCGAAAACGGAATGGAAAATGAAGTGAGAAGAGCCAATATTCTGGAAGTGAATCCTGACGGAAGTGGAGAGGAAATCTATGCAGCAGGTCTTCGAAATCCTGTCGGAATGAGCTGGAATCCTTCAACAGGAGAATTATGGACGGTTGTGAACGAAAGAGATGAATTGGGAGACGAATTGGTTCCGGATTATTTAACAAGCGTTAAACAAAATAAATTTTATGGTTGGCCGTATGCTTATTTCGGTAAAAATGAAGACCCGAGAAGAAAGGGCGAAAAACCAGATCTTGTAGCAAAAACAATTGTTCCTGATGTTCCTTTGGGATCGCATACGGCATCTTTAGGTTTGTCTTTTTATACAAGAAACCAGTTTCCGGAGAAATATAAAAACGGAGCTTTCATCGGGCAGCATGGTTCGTGGAACCGTTCTTCACTTGTTGGTTATCAGGTCGCATTTGTTCCTTTTAAGAATGGAAAAGCGGCGGGATCTTACCAGCCATTTCTTACCGGATTTATCGCCAATGAAGAAAAAGGAGATGTCTACGGAAGACCTGTAGGCGTATTGCAAATTGCTGACGGCTCACTGTTGGTCGCTGACGATGTAAGCGGAATTGTCTGGAGAGTTACGTACAATAAAAAGTAAAGCTGAATCTCAATTTTCATTTTGAAATAATTTAGATGAAATTTTGTGGTATGAAATATGCAAGATTCAATGTGTAACCAATTGAAATTATTAAATTTTAATTATTAAAGTTAAACATCATGAAAAAGTTATTAATATCAACGGTTTTATTAGTAGGATTATCAGTAAGTGCTTATGGTCAGCAACGTCCGCCAGCGCCACCTCATCCGTCAAAAGCTCAGTTGGCAAACAGTAAAGCAAGCGAACTTGATAAACGATACAGGGCAGAAAAGAAAATGATTCTGAATCATCCGGTTGCCACAAAAAAAATGAAAAACGATCAGCTGAAAGCTTTAAATATAAGATATCAGAATGAAAAAAAATTGCTTAGAAGCGCAAGGTAACCCAAGGAAGATTTATTACTGAAATATTCCTTAAAAAAATAAAAGAGAATGCAGGTTGCGTTCTCTTTTTTAGTTTAAAATTAAATCAGGAAACTTTTTGTAATGCATTCTCAGATGAATTTGCTGAAACGCAAAACATCCAATATTTTTCCTTAAATTCGCATAAAAATTTTAAGCTAATGAATTACGATATTATTGTCATCGGAAGTGGTCCCGGTGGATATGTTACTGCAATCAGAGCGGCACAATTGGGTTTTAAAACTGCAATTATTGAGAAAGAAAATTTAGGAGGAATCTGCCTTAACTGGGGATGTATTCCGACTAAAGCTTTGTTGAAGTCTGCTCAGGTTTTTCATTATATTAATCATGCAGAAGATTACGGATTAAATAAAGTAGAAGCTAGTTTTGAGTTTCCAAACGTAATCCAGAGAAGCCGTGGTGTAGCCTCTAAAATGAGCAAAGGAATTGAGTTCTTGATGAAAAAGAACAAAATTGATGTTATTTTGGGAACTGCAAAAGTGCAAAAAGGTAAAAAAGTTTCTGTAACAGATAAAGACGGTAAAGTGACTGAATATTCAGGAACAAACATCATCATCGCAACAGGAGCTCGTTCTAGAGAATTACCAAACTTACCACAAGACGGTAAAAAAGTAATCGGATACAGACAGGCATTGTCTCTTCCTGAGCAGCCAAAATCTATGATTGTTGTAGGTTCTGGAGCAATCGGAGTAGAGTTTGCTGACTTCTATAACACAATGGGGACGAAAGTAACTGTTGTAGAATTTTTACCAAACATTGTACCTGTAGAAGATGAAGAAATCTCAAAACACTTAGAGAAATCTCTTAAGAAATCAGGTATTGAAATCATGACAAATGCTTCTGTAGAAAGCGTTGATACAAGCGGAAACGGTGTGAAAGCAACGGTGAAAACTGCAAACGGAAACGTAACTCTTGAAGCTGATATTTTGCTTTCTGCTGTTGGTATCGCTGCAAACATTGAGAACATCGGTCTTGAAGAAGTGGGCATCCAGACAGATAAAGGAAGAGTTTTGGTTAACGAATGGTACGAAACTTCAGTTCCTGGTTATTACGCAATCGGAGATATTATCCCGACTCAGGCTTTAGCACACGTTGCTTCTGCTGAAGGGATTACTTGTGTAGAAAAAATCAAAGGAATGCACGTTGAGAAAATCGACTACGGCAATATCCCTGGATGTACGTACTGTCACCCGGAAGTTGCTTCTGTTGGTCTTACCGAAAAGCAGGCTAAAGAAAAAGGTTACGAAATTAAAGTTGGTAAATTTCCTCTTTCTGCAAGTGGAAAAGCAACTGCAAACGGAAATACAGACGGTTTCATCAAAGTAATTTTTGATGCCAAATATGGCGAATGGTTAGGTTGTCACATGATTGGTGAAGGCGTAACTGATATGGTTGCTGAAGCGGTTGTAGCAAGAAAACTTGAAACGACTGGTCACGAAATCATCAAATCAATTCACCCGCACCCAACAGTTTCTGAAGCAATTATGGAAGCTGCTGCTGCTGCTTATGGCGAAGTGATTCACATTTAATTTTACGTAGAATTTATTATATATCTAAAGCTCAGATTCTGTCTGGGCTTTTTTTACGCTATAGTTATGAAAACAAAATTTATTGTATTATTTTCTTTATTATCGGTATTCTTATTCTCTCAACAAAAAGACGATAAAAATTTTTTCCCTGTAGAATATATTTTAAAAAATAGTCAGGATACGATAAAAGCTAAAGTCAGAAACGTAGGTAAATTCAGTAATAAGAAGTATTACTTTGCTACCATTATGTTTAAGATGAAAATGAGAGATTCTGATGGAAATGAGAGCTGGGTGCAGCCAGATGATATTAAATATATCAAAATTACTGATGAGAACAATCTAAAACATGAATATTTTGCTTCATCTGAAAGACTTCCGAAAGAGCAGGGATTAATCGAAGTTTTGTACGAAGGGAAAAATATAAACTGGTATAAAGATTATCACAATCCAACGTTGGCTATGCAGCTGCAAATCAAAGGTTATATTACAGATAACAACAAAAATATTCTTTACTGGGGCTTCTTTGATGATTTAAAACGTAAGTTTAAGATTATATTTAAAGACTACCCGGATTTGCAACTGAGATTAAAGTCTGCGAATACGGAAGAAGATTTTGTAAGGCTTTTGCGTTTATACGATGCTAAACAATAATTAAAGCACTATATAGATTTTAATAAATATTTAAGGAAAATAGCTATTGAGATTAGAACGTCTTTTCTTACATTTATTCTATGAACTTTGAAAAAACAGGGTTGGTATTATCAGGCGGTGGTACCAAAGGTATTGCCCATGCGGGAGTACTAAAATTCTTGAACGAGCAGAATATCGATGTAGATATTCTCGCTTGCTGCAGTGCCGGTTCTATCGTGGGATGTCTTTATGCAATCGGAAAAAAACCTGAGGAAATTTTAGATTTCTTTCAATCGGTTTATTTTTTTAACTGGAAACATTTTACTTTTAACCAGCCGGGTCTGGTGTCGTCTGTGATTTTTAATACATATCTGAAACCTATTTTCAGAGATATGAAGATTGGAGATCTTGATAAGGAAGTGAAAATTGTTGCCACCGAATTGGTTGGCGGAACAGAGAAAATTTTTGACGAAGATTTTTTAGTTACCGATGCCATCATTGCTTCATGCTCGATTCCGGGCATTACAACGCCTTATATTTTAGGGGAAGAAATGTTCTGCGATGGAGGTGTTTTAAATAATTTTCCGGCAGATATTATCCGTGCCGATTGCGATAAACTGATTGGTGTGTTTGTCTCGCCGCCTCACGATATTAAAATTAATGATTTAAAGACCATAAAAGCAATTGTTTCAAGATCTTATGATTTGCTTTCATATCGTATCGAAAAGGTTAAGTTTGAGCATTGTGACTGGCTTATTTCCTCTCAGGATTTATCAAGCTACGGAACTTTTGAACGCAAAAAAGACCGTTTAGAACAAATATTTAATATTGGATATCGCGCTGCCAAAGACAGTTTCGCCGAAAGCAATTATTTTACACAAATAAAAAATATTGGATCGTAAATAAAAACTCCCGCCTGAAAGCGAGAGTTTATTAATTTTAATTTTTTACGATTTGTGCATCTTGTCTTACCAAGGTTTCACCGTTTTCACCAACGACCACTAATGTGTAAGGTGCTTTTTTCGGGGAATCTGTTAAATAATTCCTCCATACTTGGTAAATAGTTCCGTTGTTATTAAATTCGAAATAATAATTACCTCCCGATCCATCAGGAATTAATTCTCCGTTACTGATGATCATACTTGGTTTCGCCGTGATTTTTGTATTGGCTCCCCAAGATTGATACAGGTAATTTCCATTCGGTTGCTTATCAATTCGTACCTTAAATTTTTTAGTTTTAATAATAACTGTTTTAGGAACATTCTGATAATATTCAGTTCCATTATCCCTTGTAAAATTTGGAGTCTGCTTTACATCATGAGCGGCAACGAGAGAAAACTGAGCGATGCATAAAGTTCCCAATAATAATTTCTTAATCATGTTGATTTTGTTTTAAATTATTACATGGAAATCAAATTTAAAGCCAATAAAGAAAGCTTTATATTTTAAATTATTTGAGTTTGGTGCTCCTAATTATTCTAAATCCGAATAGACCTTCTGATAATTCCAATTCTATCATACTTGACTTCTCAATCTGCTTCTTATAATCAATAGTAAACGTAAGTCTTTTTGTATCGTTAAATTTGGTTTCGAAAATAATTGCTGGAGTCCTTTTAATTCTATTATATTTTCCTCCAGGAATATTGGTTTTTCTTACAATTGGGAATGATTCTATCTTTGTTTTTTGGTTGGCAAAAAAGAAATTGAGCCCTAAACAAAGTGCTGTCAAATTTGCACCTACAACAATTATACAAAAAATAGCATTATTAAAATTATTCCAATTACTGATTTTTGAGAGTTTCTTTTTACTAAGAAAATAGGTTAAAAATCCAATCAAATAAAAAAATATGAGGTATTCAATTCTGATAAGAGTTTGCTCAAAGAATTTTAAATTAACCAGATTTAATAATAATGAACCAAATAAAATGCTATTTAAAATAATAGAATTTTTTTTCAAAACAGTCTGACGAATTTAAGCAATAACTAAATTTTTTCTACCTGTGTATAACTCGCAAAAGCATCTTCTAAACTCTCAAATTTTCCTTTAAAGTCATTGATATTAGAATCCTGAATGATATTGCCCTGATGAATAAGAATCACTCTTGTACAAAGCGCTTCAACTTCCTGCATAATGTGTGTTGACAGTAAAACGGTTTTTTCTTTCCCGATTTCTTTTACCACATTTCTGATCTCAAGAATCTGATTGGGATCTAAACCATTAGTTGGTTCATCCAAAATCAATAAGTCAGGCTGATGAATAATTGCCTGCGCCAAACCTACTCTCTGTTTGTAACCTTTAGAAAGCTGACCGATTTTTTTAGATTTTTCGGGTGTAATTCCAACCAATTCTATTACCTCATCAACTCTTGCTTCAGAAATTTTATGAATATTCGCGACAAACTGCAGATATTCTTTTACATACATTTCCAGGTAAAGCGGATTGTTTTCGGGAAGAAATCCGATATTCTTTTTGCTCTCAATTTCGTGCTCTGTAATATTTTTCCCGTTAAAGATAATCTCACCTTCATCAATTTTCAATGCACCGACAATCGATTTCATTAAAGTTGATTTTCCGGCTCCGTTGGGACCCAAAAGACCAATGATTTCATTTTTATCGATGGTTATGTTGATATTATTAAGAGCAGTCTGCTCACCAAATTTCTTTGTTAGATTAATTACCTGAAGAGACATAGTACGATGCAATATTTTGACAAAAATAGAAATAAAAAAACTCATTCGGTAAGAATGAGCTGATATATGTTAAAAAAAACGAAAATTATCTTCTTTTTTTCGTAGATTTTGCCGGTGTTTTCTGACTATTGTTTTGCTGAGCATTTGCCGAACCTTGCGCCGAAGTGTTGTTCATTGCATTTACAGGAGTTTGTCTTACCGCCGATTTGCTGTACAACGCTGCCTTAGACGTTCCAATACCGAAAATTTTATCGATTTGTTTTTTATTTAGAAACTGAGATTTACCAACATATTTTTTATTTTTATTGATATATTGTATAATCTGCACTGTTGGCTGGCCGTAGTTTTTCTGATAATAAAGTTCTATAATATCATTCGGAAGTTCCAAAGTGATATTTCCGCTTGGTTCGTCTATAAAGCCATCAGTGATCAGCTTATAAAGCCCTTGTACGTCACCGTTTACATCATTAAATGAGAATGATCTGAATGTATTGAGATTACTTGTGTTGATATCCTGATAATTAAAAGTAAACTTGTTTTCCTTTTTATATAAGCCGACAGAATTGTCTTTCCCTATCTCAACTAATGCTTCGTTTTTAAGAACCTTTATTTGTGAAAATGCCGATATTCCGGAAAGTAAAGTGAGGAGTAAAATTATTTTTTTCATGCTATTGTAAATTTAATATTTCGGTTGGTAATGCTAATTTATAGATAAAATCACAAAGACCATTTACTTTTATTAAGCAAAAATAATGTTTTTTTTTAATTTGTCTTTTCTCGAATATTATGCAAATCGTAATATATAATCGAGAAAATGACTTTAAAATTCAGTTATATTATGAATATTAGAATTTTTTCGTAACAGAATTAGGGCTTAAAAGTTAGATGTCAATAAATTACATAGGAAATGTATTCAAATTTCCAGAGACGCAATAGCCTCTTTCTACAATACAAATGCCTTTAATTTGGTTTGTTTTACGGTTAATAGTTTAAATGAATTTAGATATAATACTTAAGTCGATTAATGTTTTTATTTTAAAATTTTAATGAAAATTTAATATTAAATAAAAATATGTAAGCAATTCCAAAAGATATATAAATAAAATTCTTGTAATAAATCTGAATCAAGAGTTATACCAATAATTGAGATTTATTGTAAAAACTAGCTGAAATGCTTAGCTTAAAAACCAAATCTCAAATCGGCTTCCCTGCTCCAATGCTTTGTAATTGAGATATCCTTTATGGGCCTCAATAATACTTTTGCTCAAAGTCAAACCGATTCCCGAGCCGCTGATTCTGGTCGTGAAAAATGGAAGGAAAATTTTATCTTTAATTTCGCTCGCTATTCCGATTCCGCTGTCTTCTACACTCAAAACAATACGTTTGTTTAATGTTTTAATCTCTGTTCGGATGGTTTTTCCGGGTGTGCCTTCCACGGCATAGATTGCATTTAGATAAAGATTGATAAGACATCTTTCAATCATTTTCTGATCTGCAAAAACAGTTTGGTTTTCTAATGAATTGATGATTTTTATATTGTTTTTTTCAAATTCGGGTTTCAGAAAATTGAGTGCTGATTCCACAATATAACTCAGAGAAATAGTTTTGAAAACAGGTTTTGGCAACTCGGCAACCTGTCTGTAATCATCAACAAAATTCAACAATTGCTTCGATTTATTATTGATAATCATCAGACTTTCCTGCATGTCTTTTTGATCTTCTTTGTCAATTTCTTCCTGATTGGCAATGTATTCCAGATTTTGAATCAGGCTGTTGACGGGCGTTAAAGTATTTAGAAGTTCGTGAGAAATTACCTTCATTAGGTTATTCCAGGCCAGTTTTTCCTTTTGCTCAATTATTTTCTGCACAGATTCTAAGCTGATGATGCAAAAACGGTTTTTTACATTTTCAACTTTCTTTGTTCTGAGAGAAAATGACTGTTTTGTATTTTCATTAATTGAAATATCGAAGAACTCCTGAGAGTTTTCATACTGTGTATGCTCGATGATTTTGTAAAAATTGGGTGTTTTACTTTCGTAAAGATTCCAGTGATTATATTTTGGGATTTCAAGAATTTCCAGAAAAACAGGGTTTACATAAAAAACTTCCCATTCATTATTTTTTTCGGAAAGAATCATTAATCCAATTTCCAGCTGATTCAATATTTCTTCATAAAGAAGTTTGTAAGAAGAATGCGAGAGATGCTCTTCTTTGCTTTGATAGTAAAGTTTCACGGTATTGTCGAGCATGCTGTTTTGTTCAGCTTCAGGAAATAGCGAGAAATCTTTTTTCTGAATGGCCAAAAGCAGCTTTTCTGTTTTTTGAATGTAAGATGAAGCCGATTTTTGCGCCAAAATAATACAAATCAGACTTATCGATGAAAAAAGGAAGCAATTAATCCATCTGTTTTGAGAATAAAAATCAAAGGCAAAAATTCCGCTGACAATTGCAAGCAGAATTAATAGTAACCAAAAAAACTGTTGCTTTTTCATTTAAAATTTTTCAAGGTTGTCATTCAGTAAAGTGAAGAATTTAATTCTTTTAAAAGATTCCTCCTAATTCGGAATGAAAAGTTTTTTGTATGTTACAATTCAAATTTTTCCATTCTTCTGTACAGTGCAGCTCTGGATAATCCCAGATCTTCTGCGGCGAGAGAGATATTTCCACGGTGTTTTTTCAAAGCCTTTTTTATGAGAATTTCTTCCATTTCTTCGATGTTTAGATTAATAATGGTATTTTCCGAATCTTCATCTTGAGGCATTAGTAATTTCATATTTTTTTCGTTGGAAAGAATCACACTTCTTTCGATACAATGATCAAGTTCCCGGATATTTCCCGGCCATGAATACTTTATTAATTCTGAAAGTAAGTTCTCATTTAATGCCAATTCAGATTTGTGATACTTCTGTTTGTACTTATCGAGAAAATAATTAGCAAGATCAGGAATATCTTCCAATCGCTCTCTCAGACTTGGAATTTGGAGCTCAACAGTATTGATTCTGTAATACAGATCTTTTCTGAATCTGTTTTCTGAAACTGCTTTTTTTAAATTTTCGTTGGTGGCAAAAATAAATCGTACGTCCAAAATTCGCTCTTTGCTTTCTCCAAGTCTAGACAGTTTTCTGTTCTGAATTAAACTTAATAATTTGGTTTGAAGATGAAGCGGAAGATTTCCGATTTCGTCAAGAAAAACAGTTCCGTTTTCTGCATTTTCTATTTTTCCGGCATAATCCTGATGTGCATCGGTAAAAGCACCTTTTTTGTAACCGAACAGTTCAGCTTCAAAAAGATTTTCTGAAAGACTTCCCAAATCGATATGTACAAAAGGTTGATTTTTCCTTTCTGATAATTCGTGAATGTGTTCAGCGAGAACATATTTTCCGGTTCCGTTTTCTCCCAAAAGCAAAACATTGGCATCGGTTGCAGAAACTCTTTCAATCTGATCCATTACCTCTTTCATAGATTGAGACTTGGTTTCCAGCTGATATTGATTGGTTTTAATACTGATGTTTTCCCATTGATTGAGTTTTTTGTTTTTTCGGGAAATATCAACAGCCAAATTAACGGAAGCATACAGTTTTTCATTATTCCAAGGTTTCAGAATAAAGTCGGAAGCACCGTTTTTCAAAGCTTCTACAGCCAATTCTACTTCGCCATAAGCGGTCATCAGGATAATTGGAAGTTGAGCTTCCAGCGTTTTGATTTCCTGCATCCAGTATAAACCGTCTTGTCCGCTTTCAAAACCTTTCCTGAAGTTCATATCCAGAAGAACGGCATCAACCTGATGTTCAGATAAAAATTTCAGAATATTTTTTGGCTGACTGAGACAGCTTACTTCCGTAAAAAATTTTTTGAGCCAGACTCTTGCTGAAAACAAAATATCCTCGTCATCATCCACAATTAAAATATGAGCTTCCTTTTTTCGCATTTCTTTTTATTTGGTTGTCGGTTGATAATTTTTAGTTAGTAGTTATTTAATTGCTAAAGATTTAGAATAGAATTCAAAAACAATCAACTAATAACTGACAACAATCAACTAAATCTGTTCGTTTTCGTACAAAAAGTGTCCGATAATGAACAGTCTTAAAATTAATTAAAATATATTTAATCACATTTACAGGGAGTTATAGTATTGTAAATCTCTGGTCTTTGTATTGTGTAATTATCTATAAGTAAAACAGTTATCTGAATATGGATACGAAAATAGTAAAAAAGAAATCTAAACTAAAATTAATTTTAATCATCATTGCTTCTGCTTTGGCAGTTTCTGTATTTGGATGGTACTTTCTAAATCAGAAAAAAACCTATCATGTAAAATCAGAAGATATTACAATTGATGAAGTCAAGAACGGAAAATTTGAAGATATGCTAATGGTAACGGCGCAAACGCAGTCTCTTAATTCTTCTCTTGTGAATGTTTTGGAAGGTGGTGCTGTAAAAGAAATTTTTGCTGAAGACGGACAAATGCTGATGAAAGGACAGCCTATAGCCAGAGTTTTCAATCCCAATACCGAGTTTAATTATCTGAATCAGGAAACCGGAATTATGCAACAGATCAGCCAAATGAGAAGCTCTCTTCTGGAACTGAAGAATCAGGAATTTAATCAGGATAAAGAATTATTGCAATCTCAGAATGATTATAATACGGCTTTGCAAACGTATAATCTTCAGAAAAGATTGTATGATGCGGAAATAGGAAAGAAAACCGATTATGATGTGGCGCTTCAAAATCTGAATTATCAGAAGCAAAGAAAACAAATCGTAGAAAAAGGAGGCGCAAATGAAAGGATCTCAAGAAATTCTCAGTTTGCTGCGATTAATAATTTTATCAGTCAAATGGAAAAAAGTTTGAATATTCTGCATTCAAATAAAAATAATTTCCTGATTATTTCACCGGCTTCCGGAAGATTATCGTCATTCAATATATCTTTAGGACAAAATTTAACCAGTGGCGAAAGCATCGGGAAAATAGACTTAATGGGTGGTTACAAGCTGATTGCTAAAGTAGATGAATATTATATCAATAAACTGCAAATCGGCATCAAAGGAAGTCTTGACAATAATGGAAAAGAATATGAAGTGATCATCGCTAAAATTCTTCCGGAAGTGAAAGACGGGCAATTTTCTGTAGAACTTAATTTCATTGATGTGAAGCCTGAAAACCTAAAAATAGGAATGACATTCGGTGTGAAACTGAAATTGTCCGGAGATACCCAAAGTTTAATGGTTCCGAAAGGAAATTTCTATAAAGATACCAACGGAAAATGGATCTTTGTGGTGAAAGGAAATAAAGCCATAAAACGGAACGTAAGTTTCGGAAGAGAAAATTCGATGTATTATGAAGTACTTTCCGGATTGAAGGTGGGAGAAAATGTGATCACTTCCGACTATTCTGAACTTAAGAAATATGAAATTATTGATATTAAAAAATAAAACAAGTATGATGATTAAAAAATTTCTAGTATTAACTATTCTTTTTGTCTCAATTCTGAATTTTTCGCAGGAAAAATTAGAACCTAAAGTTGATGAAAGAGTAGAAATTGTAAGCGTGGTTTTTCGATTGGCGGGAGCTGAAGAATATAGTCAGAACGATAATAAAAAGTACGTGGCAGATATCAATACTTATTTTGATGCCTATAAAAATTCAGAAATAATTGAATTTATTAAGGAAAACAGAAATAAAAACGGATTGGGCTATGATGCCGTAATGTCAATGGCGCTTCATTTATCTTTTACAAACGGAAAATTCAGTTTGATTAAAGAAAAAGAAAATTCTTTAGATAAAAGGTGGGAAAAAGTAGACACCAAACGGTTTGTTTCTTTGTTGAATCAATTTTACGAGAAAACCGATTTTCAGAAATTTTTTGACAATCATTCTGGAGAATATAAAAAAGCAGAAATTGAATATCAAACATCTGTTTTGTCTGATTTTAATCAAGATTGGTATTCAAAGTTTTACGGTAAAAAAGCCAATGAAGATTATAAAATCATTTTAGGTTATGGAAATGGCGGTGGAAATTACGGAATTAAAATTCATCCCGAAAAAAGTAAAACCATCGTAAATGCAGTAATCGGTGTCTGGTCTTTTGATAAGGACGGAAATGCAAAATTCGATAAAAATGAATTTCAGCCTTTATTGATTCATGAGTTCAACCATTCGTTTGTCAATTACATTTTGGAGATGAATGGCAATACTTTAAAATTAGAAAATTCAGGTAAAATAATTTATGAATTGGTAAAAAAAGACATGGAATCTCAAGCGTATGGAAATTGGGAAACGATGATCAATGAAAGTCTGGTGAGAGCCGCTGTTGTATGGTATATGATCGATAATAAATACTCACAAAAAGATATTGATGAAGAAATTTTTATTCAGGAAAAAAGAAAATTTTTGTGGATGAAAGAATTGGTAGATCTGCTGGGAATGTATCAGAACAACAGAAAAAAATATCCTTCTTTTGAAAGCTTTTATCCTGAGATAATCTCTTTCTATAATAAGCTAGCACCAAGAATGAAGACCATTATTGCAGATTACGAACAAAAACAACCTAAAGTACAATCTATTTCTCCCGATGTCCGGAACAAAAATGATGTAGATCCTGCGATACAAGAAATCACGATATATTTTGACAGAGAAATGGCGGAAGGCGTTTCTATAAGCATTGGAAGTACAGGTAAAGAACATTTTCCTTTGAAAAAACTCGTAGGCTTTGTGAATGATCATAAAGGAATAACATTATTGACGGAAATGAAGCCCAATACAGAATATGAATTTGTATTGACGGGAAATAAATTCAAATCGAAAGAAGGCTATCCTCTAAAGGAAACCGTAATAAAATTTAAAACAAAATAACTCAACTTTAAAACCAAATTAAAATGATAAATATTCAAAACCTATCCAAAGTATATAAAACTGAAGACGTGCAAACCAATGCGCTCAATAATGTAAGTTTAAGCATAAAAGAAGGAGAATTTGTAGCGATAATGGGACCTTCAGGTTGTGGGAAATCGACTTTTCTAAATATTCTTGGGCTTTTAGACAGCGCTTCTTCCGGTTCTTATCAGTTTGAATCTACTGAGACAATTGGAACTTCTGAAAAGAAAAAATCAGAGATCAGAAAGAAAAATATAGGTTTTATTTTCCAGAATTTTAATCTGATTGATGAATTAACGGTTTATGAAAATATAGAATTGCCTTTAATTTACAACGGAGTTTCTTCCTCAGACAGAAAAAAACGCGTGGAGGAAATTATGGAGAAAATAAATATTGCACACAGAGCAAAACATTATCCACAACAGCTTTCCGGTGGCCAGCAACAGAGAGCTGCCGTTGCAAGAGCCTTGGTTACAAAACCAAAACTGATTCTTGCAGATGAACCAACAGGAAACCTCGATAGTTCCAACGGAAATGAAGTGATGAATCTCTTGGCAGAACTTCACAGAGAAGGCTCTACTATTGCAATGGTAACGCACTCTTCGTACGATGCCGGCTATGCATCAAGAATTGTCAATATGAAAGACGGTGAGATTTTCTCAGAAGAACATTCTTCTCAGAGAAAAGATGTTTTCGAAAAAGCAGATGCTAAAAACTTCGCGTAAAAACTTTAGTTGATAGTTGTCGGGTGTCAGTTGATGGGAATTCTCAAAACTAACAACAATCAACTAACAACAATCATCCAAAAAACTAAAATTATGTTACAAAACTGGCTCAAAATTGCCTTCATCAATTATAAAAAGAACTGGCTTTCCACAATTATCAATTTATTCGGATTGACGATTGGGCTTACAGGATTTATGCTCATCCTCATGCATTGGAATGACGAAGAATCCTTCGAAAGATGGAATCCTAAAAAAGATAATATTTATTATTTCCAGACGTATTACAAAAAAGATAATAGTTACGGAGGTGCTATTTCTATTCCTTTAGCTGAAAATGCATTAAAGCAGATTTCTGAAGTTCAGGATTACGTTTTGATAAACGGGATGGAAATAGCGTATAAAATGGCCACAAAAAATAAGACAGCTTATCAACAGGGCGGACTTGCTGCGTCGGAGAATTTTTTCAACTTGTTTCCATTCAAATTAGTGGCAGGAAGTTACAAAGATGTCCTTAAAAATGATAACAACATTGCTATTTCTAATGTTGTGGCAAAAAATCTTTTTGGAAAAACTGAAGTTGCCGGCGAAACAATTAAAATCAATACAAAAGACTACATCGTTACAGCAGTTTATGAATTGCCAAAGGAAAATAGCCAGATAAAACCGGATTTTATTTTTAAACCTGCAGAACAGTTGAAAAATGATAAAGAAGCTTGGGGAAATTTCAACTATGGTTGCTTTTTTCTGCTGAAAAAAGAAGCAGATCCAAGAAGTTTTGAGAACAAATTTCTGGATATCATTATGTTGCGTGCAAAAATAAACTCTAAAGGTGCGGGAGTGACACCTCAGCAGTTTATTGATATGTATGGACCAACTGACTCATTGCTTACTCCAATTGAGAGAATAAAATTACATTCAGAGATGACCTGGTTCGGGAAACCCGATTTCAAATCATTAATGATTTTGTTCACTCTTTCTGTTCTGATCGTGATTTTATCGGCTATCAATTTTATCAATTTAAAAACAGCTCAAGCTTCTCAAAGAGCAAAAGAAATCGGAGTGAGAAAAGCGATTGGAAGCACAAAATCTAGTCTTATACTTCAGTTTTTAATGGAAACTTTTTTGATCTGTTTTGCCTCATATCTATTGTCGCTGGCTTTAACGGAGCTTCTTTTGCCAAGTCTCAACAAGTTTTATGATAAAGAAATTGTAATGAATGATTGGCACATTTACTTCTATTCATTTTTGATGGTGGCTTTGGTTACTTTGGTTTCCGGGCTTATTCCTGCACTGTATTTATCCAATTTTAAAGCGATAGAAACCCTGAAAGGAAACTTTGCCAGAAGTAAAAATGGTGTTTGGTTGAGAAACGGTATTCTGACTTTACAACTTATTATTTCTTCTTTTTTTATCATTGGTGGGCTGATTGTCAATCAGCAGGTAAAATATATGATGAATAAAGATTTGGGTTTCAATGGAAAGCAGATTTTTCAGATCGATTTTAATGAAGATAACAATGGCAAGCCTTGGTTGAAATATGAAAGATTGAGAACGGAGATGGCAAAAATCCCTGGCGTAGAAAGTGTTTCGTTTGCAGAAGCACCTCCCGGAACCAATAATCAGAGTACTTCGAATATGGATTATATGGATAAAAGTATTCAGGCTCGTCACGGTTCTATGGATTATAATTATCCGCAGTTTATGGGTGTTAAATTGCTTAAAGGACGTTGGCTTGATCCGAAATTGTCCTCAGACACAATTAATAATGCCTTAGTAAATGAAGCTTTTTTAAGAAAGTTCGGCTGGACAGATGAGCAGGCAATGAAAAGAGAGATCAGACCCGGATTTGATGACAAAGCTTATCGTATAGTAGGAATTACAAAAGATTTCAATATCAGAAGCTTAAAAAGCGAAGTTGAACCTATGATATTTTTCCATTACAGAGAAACTACCTGGAAACGATATAATGTAAGCAATATTCAATTAAAATTAAAAGCAGACGATATCGATGGAACTGTAAAAAGATTGAAAACGTATTGGCAAAATAGTGTAGAACCAGGATATCCATTCAACTCATATTTTATAGATAAGCAATTTGCGAAAACCTTTGAAACGTATCAGAAACAGCAAACCCTTTTCACTATTCTGAATGCAATGGTTTTGATGGTAGCATTATTAGGATTATTCGCCTTGTCTTCATTAATGATCGAGCAAAAATTAAAAGATGTAGCGATCAAAAAAACGTTGGGTGCATCAGACGGAACTTTAATTGTGGGACTAACTAAACAATTTCTCTGGATTACTTTTATAGCGGTTCTTGTAAGCATTCCGATCAGTTATTATCTGATGAATGAGTGGCTGAAAGATTTTGCCTACCGAATTGATATGCCGGTTTTACCATTCATTCTGAGTATGATTTTATTATTGATTTTAACTTTCGCAGTGGTGAGTATTAAAGCTTACCAGGCTACAAAAGTGAATCTTGTAAAATACCTGAAATACGAATAATGTTTGAAGTTAGATGATGGAGGTTTGGTGTTTTTGATAGCCTAATATTAACTTCCAGCTTCCATCATCCATCTTCAGTCCTAAAAAATCCACCATGAAAAAACTATTCTTCATATTCATCATCAATCTTTTCCCTGCCCAACAGAGTTGGACGCTCAAACAATGTCTCGATTACGCTTCGACAAATCATCCGCTGGTAAAGCAGGCCACTGTCAATATTCAGAAAAATGACCGACAGATTGCTGCGTCAAAAGGAATGTTGCTTCCGTCCGTAAATGCGGGTGTAAATCACAGTTACAGTTTGGGCTCGTCAATTAATCAGTCGAGTAATCAGCGGGAAACGCTTAACACACAATACGATCAGGTGATTGCTCAGGCAAATGTTGAATTGTTTAACTGGAGGAATTATTTGAATATTTCATTGCCAAAACTCAATAAGAATGCGAGTATCTATAGGCTTAAACAAGCTCAGAATGAAGTGAAGTTTAATGTAATTCAGAATTTTTTCACGTATCAAAACAGTAAAAGCTGGTTGGAGGTTTTAGAAACACAGATCGCAGGAATTGAAGAGCAAATCAAGCGTACAGAAAAAGAAGTGGAAATAGGAAGTCGTTCAAAAAGTGATATTTATGATATTAAAGCCAACTTGGGAACTTTGCAGGAACAATGGGTTTCGGCAAAAAATCAGCGTGACCTTGCAAAAATAAACCTTCTCAATGCACTGAATATAACACAAGATTCTATAGATTTTGTGATGGGTGATAATGAATCTTTAGTTCAGGAAGATTTTAATACTGCTGATTTTACCAATAAATTAATAGAAAATAATCCAGCTTATAAAACTGTGATTGCAGAAATCAGCGCACAGGAAAAAAATATAGATATTGAAAAATCTGCCTATTTACCAACACTTAATGGAAACTACAGCTGGTCTACTTTTTACAATAAATCTTTAGGCAGCAATGCTCTTTCCAATACCAGTTTTTCTGATCAGTTTAGCCAGAATAAAAATCAGTCAATTTCTTTTGGTTTGAATATTCCGATTTTTAATAAATTTCAGATCAAAAATAACGTAGAAATAGCAAAATTAAATGTGATTAATTCCAATTACAGCAAAGATTTAATCATTAATGATTTAACCAAATCTATCAATTCTATAAAAGCTCAGTTTCTGAATGCACAGGAAAAATACAGCCTTTTGGAACTGAATTTTGAAAACCAAAAATTGTCTTTTCAAAAATCTGAAGAAAAATATAAAGAAGGTTTAATGGATGCTTACACATTTTTTGTTGTAAGAAATAACTGGCTTCAGGCAAATTATAATTTAATAAGCAGCAAAAATGAAGTCAATCAACAAGTAGAATTATTGAAAGTTCTTCAATCTGAATTTTAAAATATCTGGTTTAGTAAATGGCAAAAACTTAGAATGTTATTTTTACCGCAAAAGAATCAAAAGAAATAAATGAAAAAAGAGTTCTTCAAAAGTTTACAAAATGTAAAATTTTCATTTATGGTCGATTTTTGCTAGCTTTTGAATAACTTATTTCATCATAAGATCTTTTGATTCTTTTGCGGTTAAAAAATATCATGGATTTTATAAAATCAGGACAATAATTTGATGTTTTCAGATAAAATTTCAATGCTTTTATCCATTTCATACAGATTTAAATTTCCAAAACCCAATCGCATTGCCGTAAGATTTTTATTCTGATAAAGTAGGGTTTTGGGAATGAAAAGATTGTTTTGGGCACAGTTTCTACTGAGTTGCATTAGATTTACGGGGATTTTCCACTTCATCCAGACTGCCAAACCTCCTGAAGGTTTTTGAAAATCAATGTATTCTCCTAAGTTTTGTTCTGAAAGAGAAACGAAATAATCTCTTCTTTCCTGATAAATTTTTAATGATTTTTTTAAATACCTATTGATTTCTCCTTCAGCGATCATTTCTCCCAAAACGTGCTCCATCAAAACGTCGCCTTGCCGGTCTATAATCCCTAAATATTTTCGCATTTCAATCATCAGATTTTCCGGTGCAACAATGAATCCTGTTCGGAAACCGGGAACCAAAGATTTCCCAAAAGATCCGATATAAATAACCATTCCGTTGGTGTCTGCGCTTGCCAAAGGAAGAATAGGACTTTTGTCGTAATGGAAATCATAATCGTAATCATCTTCAAGAATAATAAAACCATATTCATTCGCAAGATTGAGTAACTCTAACCTTCTTTTTGCACTCAAAGTGACGGTAGTAGGATAGTGGTGATGTGGCGTAAGATAAAGCATTCTTATTTTCTGTTTTTTACAGGCTTCTCTTACTTCTTCCACATTAATTCCTTCGTCATCAATCGAAATAGGCTGAATTTTTACTCCGGCTTTTTGAAAGATCATATTGACAGAGAAATAGCTTAATTTTCCGACTAAGACGATATCACCTTCCGAAAGTAAAATTTCGGAAACAATATAAATACTCATTTCCGTACTACGTGTTATCAAAAGATTGTTTTTCGAGATTGGTAAACCTCGTGATAGATTTAAAAACTGCGAAAGGTTTTTTTTGAAAAATTCACTTCCATCCTGATTGTATTGTCCTATCTTATGGGCTTTTCTTTTTAAAATAGAACTGTAAATTCTGGAATGATGATCAATTTGGGTTAAACGAATATCAGGAACGCCGTCATTGAAAATATATTCACAATTAGAATATTCAAACGGATTATCTAAAATATTTGAAGTTTTAAATGAAAAACCGGTCGATTTTGGATAATGTTCAAGGTTATTTTTCTCAAAATCTTTAATTTGAAATGGTTTTTCCTGATTTTTCCCGATGACAAAAGTTCCTTTATTAGGAAGGCTTTCAACCCAACCTTGTGCAAACAATTCTTCATAAGCCGCAACAATTGTATTCCTGTGAACATTCAAAATAATGCTTAAAGCCCTTGTTCCCGGAAGTTTTATGCCAAATGGTAAAAATCCCCTTTGTATTGCATTGATCAATTGATTGGAGATCTGCATGTAAATAGAAATCTCTGAACTTCTATTGATTAAAATAAAACTTTCATAAGGAAACTCAACCGGACTATTCATAATGTTAAAACTGGCACTATATAACCATCCGGTAATATACTACTTTTGGTACAAAATAAAAACAAATGGAATTTTATAACCTTATTGATAAGATCGTAAACAATAATAAAGCTCATTCAAAATGGCTCAATACACTCTCTTTTATGGAGAATGCAGGAGCGAGAAAAATTTCTGCTTGCGAACATCCTACAAAAGTAAATTTAATTCAACTTAAACATGCATGTGAAGAACATCGACACGCGTATTATCTTAAAAAGCAGATTGGAAAAATCAATGCTGAATGGTGTAAAACTTATGAAAGTAACGAACTTTTAGCACCGATTGAAACGCGACAATATCTTCATGCTTTGGATGTGAAAGCGTGTAAATATCTTCATGCTCATTTTGATTTAATAAAAGAAGAATTAAAATATGCGGCTTATCTTTTCGTGACGTATGCAATTGAAGTTCGTGCCGATGAATTATATCCTGTATATCAGGAAGTTCTTACCAAAACCAATTCAAAAGTGATGGTGAAATCTATTATATTGGAAGAAGAGGGGCATTTGGAAGAAATGATTCATCAGTTGGATGAATTTTCTGAAAACTGGAAACCCCACGCAGAGAAAGTTATAGAAATTGAAAAAGATTTGCACATCGATTGGGTTAATGCAATAACTGAGGGAGTGATGAAGCTTGATTATGCTTAATCATCTTCATTATTTTCAGGAGGCTCTGGATAAAAGGAAAACTGAGCAAACATTAAGAATATTAAAACCTAAATCTGAAGGTATCGATTTTTATTCTAATGATTATTTGGGATTGGCAAGAAATAAAGAGTTACAAAATTTATTGTTAAAACAGATTATTGATCATCCTCATTTGCTTTCAGGAAGTACCGGTTCTAGATTGATTAGCGGAAACAGTAAGGAAGTCATCGAAACAGAAAAATTTATTTCTAAAGAACATCAAAATGAATCTGCATTGCTTTTTTCTTCTGGGTATAATGCCAATTTAGCTTTGTTTTCTACGCTTCCGAACCGTCATGATACAATTATTATTGATGAAAAAATTCACCGTTCGGTACATGATGCCTGTAAAATGTCGCATGCCAAAAAAATTAAATTTAAGCATAATGATATTGAGGATCTTGAACAGATTTTAAAAAGAAAAAACGGGAATTGTTACGTTGCAATTGAGAGTCTGTACTCCATGGATGGGGATTTTGCGCCGATTCAGGAAATTGCAGAAATCGCTAAAAAATATAATGCTTTTCTAATTGTAGACGAAGCTCATACTTTTGGTGTTTTTGGATATGGTTTGGTTAGAAAATACCAATTACAAACGTCGGTTTTGGCAACGGTAGTTACTTACGGAAAAGCGCTCGGTTCACATGGCGCAACGATTTTATGTGATAAGGTCATCAAATCTTATCTTGTCAATTTTGCATCACCATTTATTTATACAACCGCCGCTCAGGATATTCAGTGGAGAAGCATAAGAACTGGATATGAATTTTTAAAAGCAAACAAACATGCATCTTCCGGATTACAGCAAAATATTAAAATTTTTCATCAACAAAATATAAAAACTCCGTCTTCTGAAAATAGTCCGATTCAGGCGGTTTTAATTTCGGATAATCATCGGTTAAAAGATTTGCAGGAAACTTTATTGAATGAGGGATTTTTAACCTATGCTGTTTTTAGTCCAACTGTAAAACAGGGAACAGAAAGACTGAGGATTTGCCTTCATAGCTTCAATACAGAAGAAGAAATTATTGGTATGACTAAGGTAATTAAGGATTTTATTTAATGTAAAAAACAGCGTGACTTTTGTGATTTCGCAGGATTCTAAGCAAAGAATTTATTTTCAATAGTTGAGATTTTTGCAGAATGACAAACTAAATGGATAAAAATATGGATATAAAAAAAGGAAAATTAGAAATACAAAACTCACTGCAAAAAAAACTTTTCGTCACAGGCATTGGAACCGAAATAGGAAAAACTGTTTGTTCGGCAATTTTAACAAAATACTTTAAAGCTGATTATTGGAAACCCATTCAGTCTGGAGATCTACATTTTTCGGACAGTATGAAAATTAAAGAATGGGCCGGTGAAAATGTGGCCATTTACCCTGAAAGATATCGGTTACAACTTGCGGCGTCACCTCATCAGTCGGCTGCGGAAGAAGAAATTTTAATTAACAGTAATGATTTTAAACTTCCTGAAACTCAAAATAATTTAATTGTAGAAGGAGCAGGAGGATTAATGGTTCCAATTTCTGATGATGAATGTATTATCGATTTAATTGAAAAACTAAATCTTCCCGTTGCTTTAGTTGTGAAGAATTATTTAGGATGCATCAATCATACTTTATTATCACTGATGGCTTTAGAGCAAAAAAATATCAAGTTGGAATATCTGATTTTAAATGGAAATTTCCCTGCAGATACAGAAAGAGTAATCTGTAAAAACATTCAGGAGGAAACCAAAATTATAAGAATTCCCGAGATAGAAAACATAACAAAAGAAAACATAGAACGTATTACAAAACAATTAGAAAAAATATGACAGATAAAACAAAATTGAGAAATAATTGGACAAAAGAAGAAATTGAAGAAATCTACAATCTTCCCCTCCTTGAATTGATTTATAAAGCAGCAACTGTTCACAGAGAATGGCACAATCCGGAAGAGGTGCAGATGTCAACTCTTTTATCAATAAAAACAGGCGGTTGCGTAGAAGATTGTTCATATTGCGGACAGGCTGCACGTTATCACACCAATATTAAAGTTCAGGCTTTATTACCAACTGAAAAAGTAATCGAACATGCTCAAAAAGCAAAAGACAACGGTTCTTCCCGTTTCTGTATGGCTGCAGCGTGGCGAGAAGTGCGAAACAACCGTGATTTTGACCGCGTTATTGACATGGTAAAAGGTGTAAATGAACTCGGATTGGAGGTTTGCTGTACGCTCGGAATGTTGACAGAAGAACAGGCTGTTCGTCTTGAGCAGGCTGGTTTGTATGCTTACAATCACAATTTGGATACTTCAGAACAATATTATGAAGAAATTATTTCCACAAGAACTTTTGATAATAGAATTAATACCATAAACAACGTCAGAAAAGCAGGAATTACAGTTTGTTCGGGCGGAATTATCGGTTTGGGCGAAACTCATGCAGACAGAATTTCAATGCTGTTGACATTGGCAACGATGCCGAAACATCCTGAATCTGTTCCGATTAATGCCCTTGCAAGAGTTGCAGGAACTCCTCTTGAAAATAACGAAAAAACTGATACTTGGGAAATGGTAAGAATGATTGCTACCGCAAGAATTGTAATGCCTTCATCAATGGTTCGTTTGAGCGCAGGAAGAATTGAAATGACAGAATTTGAACAAGGATGGTGCTTTATGGCAGGAGCAAACTCAATTTTTACAGGTGAAAGAGAAACTTTATTGGTGACTCCAAATCCGGGAGTTTCGGAAGATATGCAAATGCTGCAGACTTTAGGATTGAAACCGATGAAGAAAAAGGAAACGAAAAAAGTTATGAATTATGAATTATGAATTATGAATTATGAATTATGAATTATGAATTATGAATTATTTTCCCTAAACCCTAAACCCTAAACCCTAAACCCTAAACCCTAAACCCTAAACCCTAAACCCTAAACAATGAATTTACAAGAGCGAGACAGAGCCGTCAATTGGCATCCTTACACGCAGATGAAAACTGCAGATGATGCTATCCCAATCGTTAAAGGAAAAGGAGTTTACCTTTTTGATAATAAAGGAAATAAATACATTGATGCGGTTTCTTCATGGTGGGTTACGCTTCACGGTCACGCACATCCTTACATTGCACAACGGGTTTCGGAGCAGTTAAATACTTTAGAGCAGGTTATTTTTGCAGGTTTTACCCATGAACCGGCGATACAGCTTTCTGAAAATTTATTAAAACTTCTTCCTCAAAACCAGCAGAAAGTTTTCTATTCTGATAATGGCTCAACAGCGGTGGAAGTGGCTTTGAAAATGTGTATTCAACATGCTTACAATCAGGGAAAAGAAAAGACAAAAATTTTAGCATTTAAAAACGCTTATCATGGCGATACTTTCGGGGCGATGTCGGTGAGTGGAAGAAGTGTTTGGACGAAGCCTTTCGGAGAAATGCTGTTTGAAGTCATTTTTATTGATACTCCTACTTCTGAAAATATTGAAGCTCTCAAATCTCAGATTTTGAGTTATCAAGATGAGATAATTTGTTTCATTTATGAACCGCTCATTCAGGGAGCTGCAGGAATGCTGATGTACCATGCTGAAGATTTAGATAAGTTAATGAAATTCTGCAGAGCACAGGAAATTTTGATGATTCAGGATGAGGTTTTTACCGGTTTTGGAAGAACAGGAAAATTATTTGCGGCTAGTTATCTTTCAGAAAAGCCAGATATTATGTGTTTTTCTAAAGGCTTGACAGGCGGAACGATGCCTATGGGAATTACAACTTGTTCAAACGAGATTTACAATGCTTTTTTGTCTGATGATAAATATAAAACCTTATTTCACGGGCATTCTTTTACAGCAAATCCGTTAGCTTGTACTGCGGCTTTAGCAAGTATGGAGCTTTTATTAAATGAAGAAACTCAACAAAATATTCAGCGAATTTCAGAGCAGCATTTTCATTTTTCAAATGTTTTAAAACAACATCTAAAAGTTGAAAACGTACGACAAACCGGAACTATTTTAGCCTGGGAAATTAAAAATGATCATAAAACTTCTTATTTTAATGAGATAGGAAAAAAAGTGTATGATGAATTTTTGTCGCGGGGAATTGTCATGCGTCCGTTAGGAAATGTGATGTATCTGGTTCCGCCTTACTGTATTAGTTCAGAAGAATTGAATTTCATTTATGAAAATATTTTAGAGGTGCTAAATTGCCTTTAATTTTAAGTCTATTTAAACTAATTTTAATATTTTAACCACAAAAGGAACAAAAGACAATTATAAAGCTGTTTTTAGATAATCAAAATTCTCAAAAGAACAAAAAATCAAAAAATTTTAAAGGCTTTGTGTGCTTTTTCCAACTTTAAATAGAAATATCTAAATCTTTTGCCCCATTTGTGGTTTAATAAAAGTTTAAATAAGTTTTTTGTTTAAAATCATAAAAAAAATAAACATTTCAGTATTGAAATGTTTATTTACCTAATTTTAATTTACTGAAATGTTTATTCTAACTTTTGTGATAAGGGCAACCTGAAGGAGGGTTTGCAACACGCTCGGTAATTGAAGCAGGTGTTGTCATACTCATTGCAGAAGGAGCGTTGAAGAATTGCTCTTCAATTACTTTTCTCTGATCAGCAGGAATGTCCTCAATTTTTCGAAGTGTATTTACCTGAATGTGTGGCCAGCTTGTTGTACCGCCATCATTTCCAAAATCAAATTCGAAAAATATAATTTGCTCGTATTGCAACTGAAGAATTTCTTTTCCGTCTTCAATCACGGTTTCAATCCACAAGTTAAATTCTATTTCTACAGTTGGGACAAAACGATTAACAAAAGGAACATTTAAAATTCCGCCTTGTGCACCGGTTGGCATTTTTGATGACATTTGGATTAGGACATAATTGGCAACAGTTTGTCCGCTCAATGTATCTCTTAATCGCATATCGGGTCTTACGCAATAAGGATATAGCTCGTCTGCCAATATTCTCTGCGTATAGATTTTATTTGAACCGGGATCGTTTTCGTCATTTAATGTTTCGTGAACCCAAGCCGGAGCTGGTTCGTCAAGGTTAATTGCACCGCCCGCACCTCCCATAGTTGGTGAGATGGCAAGATGAGGAGGATCCCAGGTTGCAATACCGGTAGGGAACTTTGGAGTACCTTTTCTAAGATAATATGTTTTCTTATCGACACTTTCTGGGGTAATATCTCCCAACACAGTAATTGTGCTTCCGTGCGGAATAACACCACTTCGTGAAATAGAATAGTCTGGAATGAAATAAGGTCCCGTAATTCCGTCAAGAGGTTTAATTTCCTGTGCCGGAATAATTTCGTAATATTTTTGACCTTCTTTTAACTGGCTCAAAAGAATGTATGAAGAATTACCGTTTTCGTCTTTTACTTCAACCAATGGCTCGTTTCTGTATTCTCCTTTGTATCCGTATTTTTCAAAATCTTCGGTAGAAATTGCATGAATTCCACGGTCTTTTTCTATAGTTTCTTTCGTTGCAGCATAATTGTAAACATCACTAAGCCAAAGATACATTCCGTTTTCTTCATGAATTCCGGCGTATTGCAAATCTGGATTTCCTTCTACTTTATTTACACTTTTAATGGTTTGATCATATTTTACAGCACCACAAAATAACTCAGTTGCACCACCACGGTTACGAACACCACCTGGAACGATTTCGAAAGTTAATTTTTCAATATATTCTTCCGTATCAAAGCTGAATTTACCGGGAATTGTACTCGGATTTGTACCTGGAGAAGGCATGATGGTCGTATGTATTCCGCTTCCCAGAGAAGGTCTGCCGATGTTTGTATTGTAATTGGCATTATAGCTTACCCAAGTGCCATTCAGTGCTTCCAAAACACCATAATCTACATTATTTGCAATTTCCTGAAGATTTTCTTCACTAAAAGGTTTTACAGGATCATCGATCAGAAGTTTCGAGTATCCGTTCATTAAATTGGCAAGATAACCGTTTGGGGCTTGATCCTGATTTGGAGCAGCAGCTCTTGAAAACTGATTTTCCTGTCCAAAAATTTCTTTATTTCTTTTTAACATGATTTATTAGTTTTTGATGGTTTTAGTTTTAAATTTAATTTGCAGGATATTCAAAAGTTGGTCCTGCATTTTGAGTCGAATTTAAAGGCTGGCTCATCAATCCGATGGCCTGTTCTTTCAAAGCGTACATGTACATGATTGATTTTTCCAATTCTTTCGCATTGCCTTCTACTGCAGCCTGAATGGCGTCTAAAAGATTTTTATAGGTTTGGTTAAATGCTTTTCCCTGTGCGTACAATTGCGGATTCGATTGGTAATCGCTGATTTTCGGGTTGGGTTTCATCGGGTAAGCTGCGTTCCAGTCAACAGGTAATTCTTTTCCTACAGGTGGCGTGGTTACAGGCATCATTCCGTTTTCATCGGTGAAAGGTCTGTAATCTCCGCCAAGATAAAAATGTTCATGAAAAACTTCTTTAAACCTGAAATAATGCGCCAATTCTGCACCTTCTTCAAACTGCGAAGGATCTACATCAAAAATAGAATCGTCTGCACCTTCACCTTGTCCTTTAATTTCCTGAAAAACAGCAATTACTCCATCCAAAGCTTCTACAGGATGTAGTTTTCCACCGCTTCCGTAATACTGTTCCGGACGAATTTGTTTTGCAGGATCTCCAGTGAAAATTCCGCCTTTGTTTAATTCTTCAAAATTTTGTGGAAGCTTTCCGTTCGCCTTGTAATAAGCAATGATTTGGAAAACAACGATGTAAAAGAATAAAACATCATAATATTCACCAATGGTATGAACATTCTGCATCATAAAATCTTTCATGTTTTCCAGTGTCCACAAATTATTTTCCTGAACTGCACTTTTAGAATATAAAGATGAATTTTCTACTTCAGGGGTATATTTCGGAGCTTTTACCAAAGGATTACTTGGGCTTTCAATCGCAATAAAAGTAGCAATGCTGTTTGTAGAAAAAGTTTCCAGACCAACAAAAAAATCAACATTCATTGGCAATTTCATCGGATAAGTAGGGTAGTTCTGAGGCCTGTTTACCGACGGCTGAATGCTTACCGCATTCATTACATTACAAACCATAATCATGTGAAGCATTTCTTCCACAGCAACACTTCTGATAATTTGTGATGCTAAAATATTGGTTCCGTCTTTAATCGAATATAAAGCCGTAAGATAAGGTGGAATCGTAGAATGTTCGATTAAAATTGCCGTTTGCAGAAGATCTTGTAAAATCGGGCGATAATCTAATTCCGTTAATCCTTTTTTAATTTCAGAAAGTTGCCCTTTTGAAAGTTCTGCAGAAGGTTGCAAATTTGAAATTTTACCAGAGAATTGTGAGCTTAAATAATCATTAAATTCTTTGATCTGATTATTTAATAACAGATTTGTGAGTGTTTTGCTGTGATATTTTAATCCTTCAATCCAGTCTTGTTTATTTATTGTTGAATCAAATAATAATGACTGAAGAGAAATTGCTTCTGCTTCGATTGTATTTTGGGCTAAAGAATTTCTTGAAGAAATATTAGTTTCCTGAGGTTCTGTTTTATTGATAAGTCTTTGTCTCATTTCTTTCTATTTTAAAATTGTTTCCAGATCCTTCAATATAGATTCTACCGAACGTATTGTGAATGCTGATAAGGTTAATGTAGGATTTGAAGTTCCTAAAGTGGTCATGTTTCCTGCACCGACGATGTATAAATTTGGGTGATCCCAGGATTTACAATAGCTGTTGGTTACAGAATCATCCGGAGTGTCACCCATTCTGTGAGTTCCCACAATATGACCGGCTCCATTGTAAGAATATCTCACATTGTTGTAAACGAAAGTGTTGTTATCCGTCGCGTTATACTTTGTGAAATCTTCAATGTTTAATCTCGCAAACATTTGGTTGGAAGCCAATTTTGCTTGTTCCATTGCTCTCATTTCATATTCATTCAGTTCGTAATTGATAACAGGACGCGGAATTCCCAATGCATCAACATATTGATCATTAATGGTAACTCTGTTGTTAGGATTTGGCAACTGTTCAATTTCAAAATGAAATAAAACCTGTCTCGACAGTCTGTAGGTTAACGCTTCTTTTAATTCTTCGCCGAAAAGTCCCTGTCCTAGAAATTCTGAAAGATCAGATCCCGGAGAAAATGCAGGCCAGCTCCATCCCCAATTATCCAGTGGCGAAATCCATGCAGAAAATTCACTTCTGAAATCTCCGTCGCGGAAAGATGAAATGTTGGTTGTAGAACCTGGACCTCTGTAAGAATAAACCGGCTCCGGAAATAATCCCCAAGTAAGCATAACCATATGATCCATCAGGTTTCTTCCTACCTGATCACTTCTGTTGGCAACTGTTTTCTCAACTTTTTGTCCGTTTTCAATAACGGTGTATTTTGAATTTAAAAGAATTTTAGGGTTTTCAAAAGCATTGGCTGCAAGAATGACAACAGAATTTGTAGTGTCGATTTCTTCTTCAATAAAATCTGTTTTTTCTCTGGAAGTATATCTTCTTATATGAACTTTTGAAATTTTCTCCTGATTAGCCTGATCCACACTTAATCTGTAAACAACACTCTGTGCCTGAATTTGAATATGAGGATTTCTCTGCAGGTTTTCGTTTTTATTGACTTTATAAAGTGCTTTTTTCAGGGTTTTCAAAGCGTTGTATTTTGCCTGAACCGGACAGATCGGTACGCATGAAGCATTTCCTTCGCAACGTTCTCCCATGTAAGGATTCCAGACTGCGCCCAATGCTTTGTAATCTTCGTTTTCGATATTATTTAATGATAATTTATATCCGGATTCTGAAGAATTTGCTTTGATTAATTTTGCCTTTCCATAAGCGATATTTGGAGTAGAATTTCTTCCCTGAGGCGAAGGAACCATCGTTAATGGGATATTCTTAAAATTCAACTGAACCGACGTTCCTGCTAATCCGCTAATAATCTGCTGATCCATATAACTTTGCGGAATTTCATCCATCGGAAAAACATAATCTTTACCATAATATTCTTCCATACTTTCCTTGATTGGATATTCCTGAGCAGAAACATTTCCGGAAACTCCTATTTCAAACTCAGCCATTTCATAATAAGGCTTTAGAGTTTCATAATCAATCGGCCAGTCCATTGCTCGGCCATATTTTTCTTTTAATCTGAAGTCATTCGGAAGCATTCTCGGTGTAGTTCCCAACCAGTGAAGGGTAGTACCGCCTCCAACTCGTATGGCATCACTCGCAAAAGGCATCGGACCAAACTGAACCAAATATCCTTTTTTATCAGGAAACGGTGGAATGATGGATTCCATATCTAAAACATTGGGTGAAGGTGCCTGTTTGAGATTCGGATAAGGCGAGTTCGGAACTTTAGCTTCTTCCATGTAAAACTTACGGATGTAATCGTTGTAAGTCGTCATAGAAGTTGCGGAATCCAGTTCTATTCCGGCTTCCAACCCGGCTTCGTACATGAGAATAGATAATTCTTTATATGTTTTTGAATCGTTCATTTCGGAACGGTGGATCATTTTTCCTTTTTCTGTATCAAAAACATGGTCGGTTAAAAGTTTTGCAATCAGCGATCCGGCAATTCCCGTTCCTACAATGATTACATCTTTTTTCTGTTGTGGTTTTTCTTTTTGATTCATGAGTTGCTGTTTACAGGTTTTACGCCCCAAGATTTAAAGCCAGGCTGTTTTGCTCCGGGTGGATGAGCTTGCATCACGTTCCAGACCAATCCTTCTTTGTAAGATAAATCGTTGACGTAAGCGCCTTCCCAAGTTCCCAAGTACCAAAGCGTGATAATGCTGTTGGCAATATCCTGAGTTGCAGAATTGGCAAGGATATCAGTGGAAATGGCGTTGTTGAGTTGATTCTTATTGAGAGAATTTTCAAGAATATCTTTAGAAATATTCAGAAATTCTGTAAACGTTACACTTTCTATCTGATGAAGAATATGCGTGTAATAAGTCTCGGCTAAGCCTGTAGATTGCAGTTCGTTCACGGAAAATCCTGTGAGAGATTCTGAGATAGCCATGAACACGTCGTAATAATAATCGTCGACGTTGAAGATTTTTTGGATAATCATTTCGTTGAAATTTGGTGTTAAAATAACTTGCCTTCTTATCATTTTAGGAAGACATTAATACAATCGAAAATAAAAGGTGACATGGTTTTAGTCTTGATCAGACCGCATAGAAATTTTGTGAAGTTTTTTTAAGTTAGACATGGTTATTAGTTTTAGTTATCCAAATTTATTGAGTTTTTTCTGAGTGAAATTCAGTATTTATACTACAATAAAATATTGATGTGGTATTTATAATGATTATAGAAAAGCTTTTTTAAATAATAATTTTTGTCATCTATTGTAATTTAATTTAGAATATTTCTATTTTGTGAGATTTTTTAGAGTTTAAATTTGGTTATTAAATGTGCTTAAAAAGTATTGATGAGTTACAAACGCAAAAGGCAAATCCAACGATTTGCCTTTACATTATAAAAAGTTTTATTTTTTATGCTTCAATAAATTCCAGAAGATCTTTATTAATAGTTTGGTGCTCTGTCGTAGGCATTCCGTGAGGGAAACCGGGATAAGTAATCAGCTTTCCGTTTTTCAACAGCTTTGCTGATTTTATGGCAGAATTTTCAATAGGAACAATCTGGTCATCTTCACCGTGAAGAACCAAAACCGGAATATCAACCGCCTTTAGATCTTCTGTAAAATCAGTTTCAGAAAACGCTTTAATTCCGTTGTAATGAGCAACAATTCCGCCTATCATGCCTTATCTCCACCAGTTTCTCTGCACGCCTTCTTTTATATCGGCACCTTCTCCGTTGTACCCGTACAAAGGGATCGTCAAATCAATAAAGATGAAACTTGCATTTTAAGATCAATTTAAGCATAATTGATTTTCAGTGAGATTAAATTTTATTAAAGATTAAAAAAATCATTTATTAAACTAGTTAAATGTGCAGCAATTCTGATCATCCTAAATTTGTCATATCAAAATTAAAGAAAATGGAAAATAGAATATTAGGGCTGCACCACATCACTGCAATTGCAGACAACGCAAAAAGAAATTTAGATTTTTATACTCAGGTTTTAGGAGTAAGGTTGGTAAAGAAAACGGTAAATTTTGATGATCCGGGAACGTATCATTTTTATTTCGGAAATGAAGAAGGAACTCCTGGAACAATTTTGACATTTTTTCCTTGGGAAGGAATCGGACAAGGAAGTAACGGAACCGGCTTGGCAACTCACATCGGCTATTCTGTGCCTAAAGGAAGCTTAGAATTTTGGAAAAACAGATTACAACAATTTAATATAAATGTTGAAGAAAATGAAATTTTTGGCGAAAAACTGATTTCATTCAAAGATCCTGACGGTTTACAGCTACAGTTCATAGAATCATCAACTCCTGATGACAGAAAAGTCTGGACAACAGATGATATTAAAGATGAAAATGCATTAAAAGGTTTCCACAACATTACTTTAACATTAAAAAAAGCAGATCCCACAATAAAAGTATTAACTGATATTTTTGGGTACGACCTGCAAAAACAAGAAGGTGAAAGATACCGTTTTGCAACCGATGCAATCGAAACAGCAAATCTTGTCGACATTATTGAAAATGATAAGATTCAGGCCGGAAGAAATGCTGCCGGAACCAATCACCATGTCGCATTCAGGGTAAAAGATGATCAGGTTTTGATGGAATTCCGTGAGAAAGTAATGTCTGCAGGATTGAGCATTACTCCGAAGATAGACAGAGATTATTTCTATTCATTATACTTCCGCGAGCCGGGTGGCGTTCTGTTTGAAATAGCAACCGACAATCCGGGATTTACTGTTGATGAGCCCCTGAACGAATTAGGTACAAATTTAAAACTTCCAAAACAGCACGAAGCTTTACGAGAAAGAATTGAAAATGCCTTACCGAAGTTATCATAGATCATCATTTAATTTTAGAAGACACCTTAATTTAGCAATATCAAAAAAAATTAATACAATGGAAAGAACAGAAGTAGTTTTAGGAAACGCAAAAGGAGAAATTCAACTTTTCTCAGACAATAACAAAGCCGGGAAAATGGATATTTCGGTGATCGGAAAAAAATTAACTGTTTATCATACGGAAGTTGATGAAGAGTATGCGGGAAAAGGTTTTGCGAAATTATTATTAGAAAAACTGGTTTCTTATGCAAGAGAAAACGATTTGAAAATTGTGCCGTTGTGTCCATACGTTCACGCACAATTCAAACGCAATCCGGAAGAATATAATGACGTTTGGCTTAAAGAAAACTAAACCAACAACCAACAACTATCAACCAAGAATCTAAAATTATGGCACTCATCACAGGACTTCATCATGTCACCGCTATTACTGGCAACTCACAGGAAAATATAGACTTTTATACAGGAGTTTTAGGGCTTCGATTGGTAAAGAAAACCGTTAATTTTGATTATTCAGATGTTTATCATTTCTACTTCGGAGACGAATTCGGAACGCCGGGAACGATTATGACCACTTTCCCTTACGGAAAAGATCTTGTGAACGGAAGACACGGAAAAGGAATGCTCAATACAACAGCTTTTTCAGCCTCGATCGAAGCATTAGATTATTGGCTTGATCGTCTGGATCAGTTCAATATTCCTTACAAGCAGCCACAGCAAAGGTTTTCGGGTGAAGTTTTTATTTATCTTGAAGATTTTGACGGATTGGGATTGGAGTTGGTTTTTAATGATAAAGATGATCGGAAAGGTTATTATAACGGCTTAATTCCCAAAGATTATACCATTAAAGGAATTCATCATGTAGAGATTTGGCTTAATGCTTATGAAAGAACCTCAGCACTTTTGACGACTCAAATGGATCATAAAGTCATTGCAGAATCTTCAAACAGAGTTCGTCTTGGGACAGAAGATTTTCCGGGAAAATATGTTGATTTGGTTGCTGCGCCAGATTCTCTAAAGGGTCTTGCAGGTCGGGGAACTGTTCATCACGTGGCTTTTGCAACTCATAATGCTGAAACTCAGCTTGAAATGATAGAAAAATTAAACAAATTCGGTTTGGAGCATACCGAGGTAAAAGACAGAAAGTATTTTACTTCCGTATATTTTAAAGAACCGGGCGGAGTTTTATTTGAAATCGCCACTTCGGGACCGGGATTCGATGTCGATGAGGAGCTTGCATCTTTGGGTGAAAGCCTGAGTTTGCCGGCACAATTTGAAGAAAAGAGAGAACATTTAAATGATGTTCTTCCAAAATTTAATTATCCAACAGAAAAATACAGATAAAATAATGAGTCATATTTTAGATATAAAAACAGCAGGAAAATCTATTACTGAAGCTGAGAAAGTTTTAATAATGATTCACGGGCGAGGTGGAAGTGCAGACGATATTTTGAGTTTATCGCAGCATCTGAATGTAGAAGATTATGCCTTATTGGCGCCACAAGCAACCAATGGATCGTGGTATCCTTTATCCTTCATTGCTCCCGTTGAGCAGAACGAACCTTGGTTGTCATCAGCTATTGAGACTATCGGAAAGACAGTTCAAACTGCTTTGGATGCTGGAATTAAAGCTGAAAATATTTATTTCTTCGGATTTTCGCAAGGAGCATGTCTTACACTGGAGTTTTTAGCAAGAAATGCTCAAAGATTTGGTGGCGCTGCGGCGATTATCGGTGGCGTAATCGGAGATAAAATTAATCGTGAAAATTATAAAGGAGATTTTGCACAGACTGCGATTTTTTTAGGAACGAGCAATCCCGATTTCCACGTTCCGGTAGAAAGGGTATATGCTACGGCAAATATCTTAAAGGAAATGAATGCTGATGTTACTGAAAAAGTGTATGCTAACTTCGGACATTCTATCAATCATGAGGAAATTGAATTAGCAAATTCTATTATTTTTAAATAATTTATAGCCACGAATACACGAATAAAAAATTAAATTTAGTATTCGTGCATTCGAGGCTAAAAAAAGTATTATGAAAATCACAAAAATATTCAGTGACGAAAACGGCGAGTCTCATTTTGAAGAAATCGAAATTCCGCTAATTAATCAAGGTGAGATCGGATTTTTATCAGAAAATATAGCTGTTCAGAAATTACAATTCAGAAAAGTTTCCGCTGATTATGATTACGATTTTCACCACGCTCCACAAAAACAATATATTGTACTTTTGGATGGCGGCGTGGAAATAGAAACATCGCTAGGCGAAGTCCGGAAATTTCAAACAGGCGAAATACTTTTGGTGGAAGATGTTTCCGGAAAAGGTCACAAAACAAAGAACCTTGAAAAAAAGGAGAGAACATCACTTTTTATTCATTTATAAAAGATAAAAGATAAAAGATAAAAGATAAAAGATCTTAATGCTAAACCTCTATTTTTCATCTAACATCTAACATCTAACATCTAAAAAAAAACAACTATGCACGAAGATTTACTACTTATACTCGGACTCTTACTGATCGTCATGTTGCTGGTCATGCTGGCGCAGCGTATCAAAATTGCTTATCCCATTTTTTTAGTATTGGCGGGATTGGGGATTAGCCTTATTTCGGGAGTTCCGGTTTTGAAATTAGATCCTGAAATTATTTTCCTGATTTTTTTACCACCACTTTTATATGAAGCAGCCTGGTACACCTCGTGGAACGATTTCTGGAAATGGAAACGCACCATCGGATTACTGGCTTTCGGATTGGTTTTCCTGACGTCCATTGTCGTGGCATTTGCTTCACAGGCCTTAATTCCTGGATTTACGTTGGCAATGGGCTTTCTGTTAGGAGGAATTGTTTCGCCACCAGACGCCATTGCAGCAACAACCGTTTTGAAAGGTCTGAAAGTGCCAAAACGTACCATCGCAATGCTGGAGGGTGAAAGTCTTATCAACGATGCTTCTTCACTTATTGTTTTCAGATTTGCTTTAGCCGCCGTGATGACAGGTGTATTTTCTATGCAGGAAGCAACGGGACAGTTTTTCCTAGTTGCAGGAATGGGAGTAGTAGTCGGTATTGTAGGCGCTCATATTTTTTATGCTATTCACAGATTTTTACCGACAACGCCGGCTATTGATGCTGCTTTAACGGTAATGACGCCTTATATTTTATTTCTTTCAGCAGAACATTTTCATTATTCGGGAGTAATGGCGGTAGTAAGCGGCGGATTGTTTATGTCATTCCGTTCTCACGAAATATTTAAAACAGGAACTACAAGAATCAATATGACCGGTGTCTGGAATACCCTGATTTTTGTGATGAATGCGCTGGTTTTTGTTTTAATAGGATTAGAACTTCCTGATATTATCAACGGTTTGGGCGAAACATCGGTCATGGAAGGGATAAAATACGGATTGATTATCAGTCTCATTGTAATTGTTGTTCGCATGTTGTGGATTTATCCTGTGGCGCACGTCCCGCGATGGTTCAGTAAAAAAATACGCAAAGATCCAAGTCCGGGATGGAAAAATCCGCTGATTATTGGCTGGGCAGGAATGCGAGGCGTAGTTTCTTTGGCAACTGCTTTATCAATTCCGGTGATGATGAATGAGCAATCAACATTTCCACATAGAAATTTAATTATTTTCATCACGTTTGTAGTCATTTTTGTGACATTGGTTTTTCAGGGTTTAACACTTCCTTTAATTATTAAATGGACTAAAATCGATGAACTTGATCCTATTTTGCCGTCACATGAGCAGCAGGCAAATATCCAAATCAGATTAGATAATCTTGCAGTGGAAAGATTAAACGAAAAGTATCAATCAAATTTAGAAACAAATAGTTTGGTTGAAAATTTTAAAAACACCATTGAAAATGATATTTCGCAGCAGCAAAGTCATCTAGAATCTTTAGAAACATGCACAAACAGGAGAAATGATTTACATGAATATCACAAAATAATGCTCGATATTTTTGCTTTACAGAGAAAAGAATTATTCAAAATAAAACGTGAAAAACAATTCAGTGACGACGAAATCCGAAAAGCAGAATCGCAATTAGATTTAAATGAATTGAAAATTACAGGCAACAAACATTTGTAAAGTAAATCAGTCGCAATTAATATTTGAAGAAATGAAAAAATTACACTTTTTAGTCATTGGGAAAAATCAGGAAATCCTGGATACCCTAAAAAGAATTATCGAAAATAATGAAGGCTGGAAGGCTGAAATTCAAAATGATGAAAGCGCTTGCTATGATTATGTAAAAGAAAATCAGGTAGATATCGTTCTTCTGAGTTCAGGATTAGATCAGGAATTTGAGAATAATATAAAAATGTTTTGTGAAAATTTAGATAAAGAAGTGAAGGTTATCGACCATTACGGCGGCGGAAGCGGGCTTTTAAAGAATGAAGTTTACGCACTTTTTCCTAATTTGCAGCCGTAAACTTATTTTATGTTTGAAAATATCATCAGGAACGTTACCCGTTTTATCACTTTGAGTAGTGAGGAAGAAAAAATATTTACCGATTTACTGGTTTGTGAATCAGTTCCCAAAAAAACAATTTTATTACGCGAAGACGAAATTTGCCAGTTCGAAGGCTTCGTTCACAAAGGCTGTTTAAGGGCTTATTATCTTGATGATAATGGTTTTGAAGTGACGATTTTGTTTGCCATCGAAGATTGGTGGATCAGTGATATTGCTTCATTTCAAGACCAAAAACCTTCCAATTTATATATTGAAACGATTGAAGATTCAGAAATCTTTATGCTGAATCCGACGACTAAAGAAAAGTTGTTGCAGGAAATCCCGAAATTTGAAAGGGTCTTCAGGATGTTGGTTCAGAGAAACCTTTTTACACTTCAAAACCGTTTGGTAAATACCATTTCAAAAAGTGCATCAGACCGTTATCTTGAATTTATAAAAGTGTATCCAACGATTCCACAGAGAGTTGCGCAATACTACATCGCTTCTTATCTGGGTGTTTCTAAAGAATTTGTAAGCACGATAAGGAAACGTTTGGCCACGAAAGAGAAATAGTTTAGTATTTAGATGAATGTCCATTTTTAATCATAATGCTAGAATCAGCAGTCATTTTGTCATTCCGGTAGGAATCTCAGCACACTGAAAATAAAGCAGTTTAGATTCCTGCGGAATGACAAACAAACTGCCAAAAACTAAGTTGTTACTAAGTACGGACAATCATAGTATTTAAAATAGATGATGTCGGATGTGAAAATGTCAGACATTTTTTTGCTTAAAATATATTTATTAAACTAGTTAAATGCGCAGCAATTTCCATCACCATACATTTGTCCTATCAATAACGAATAAACAACAAAAGATATGGACAGAAAAGATTTTTTAAAGAAAGGATTACTCGGAACAGGAATGTTTGTAGCAACCGCTTCATTGGGAAATACAATGAAAAATGAAATTGACGAAATCGAGCCGCTGGAACCGATTGGATACAATCATTTACCAAATACAGATTCAAAAATCAAAGACAATTCTGTGATTCACAAAGCAGATTCCAGAGGGAAAGCAGATCACGGCTGGTTGGTGAGCAATCATACATTCAGCTTTGCGAATTATCACAATCCTGAAAGAATGCATTTTGGAGTTTTAAGAGTTCTGAATGATGATAAAGTGGAGGCGGGAAGAGGTTTCGGAACGCATCCGCACGACAATATGGAAATCATCAGCATTCCGTTGGAAGGCGATTTGGAGCACAAAGACAGTATGGGAAATTCGGCGATTATCAAGAGTGGAGACATTCAGGTAATGAGTGCCGGAACCGGAATTATGCACAGCGAATTCAATAAAAATAATGACAGTTTGGTGAAGTTTCTTCAAATATGGGTATATCCAAATAAAAGAAACGTGACGCCGAGATATGACCAGATTACTTTAGACAAAACAAAAGGTCAGAATAAATTTCAGCAGATATTGTCTCCCAACGCAGATGACGAAGGGGTTTGGATTCATCAGTATGCGTGGTTTCACTTAGGAAACTTCGAAAATAATATTGAAACCAACTACCAAATCAAGAAAAAAGGAAACGGTGTGTATGCTTTCATTTTAAAAGGAAGCGCAGAAATCGAAGGACAGAAAGTGGAAACGAGAGACGGTTTTGGAGTTTGGGATATTGCAGATTTAAATATCAAATCAACAACTGATGGCACAGAAATTTTATTAATGGAAGTTCCGATGACGATGTAAGAAAAAAATTAAACAGTCACTTTCAGAAGAGTGAAATGTTTATAAAAAAATAGGCCTGGATTTTATTATCTGAGTCTATTTTTTTTGTTTTAAACTAAATCTTATTTTAAGTTTTATTTAATTTAAATAATTGATTGTTAGAATATTAATGTGCTATATTAATGTTTTTTTATCGATTTAAAATTATCTGTATATAATGAAAGATAAAAAGATTAAATTTTTTTTTTCAGAAATGTAATTTATTAAACTAGTTAAATGTGCAGGGTTTCTAACCGCCCTAAATTTGTCATATCAAAATCAAACAAATACTTCAAACAGAATTTAATTATCAATAAAAATAAACAACAACATTTAAAAATTAAACATTATGAAAAACTTAATCTTAACATTCGCAACAGTAGTATTATCAGTAACAACATTCGCTCAGAAACCTGGAAAAACGATGCTGAACCCAACCAACCACGCTCTGGTTTTAGTTGACCACGAAGGACAAATGGCATTCGCAACAAAAAGCATTAGCATGGAGGAATTAAGAAACAATGTAGCATTAATTGCAGGCGGTTCAAAAATATTCAACATTCCGACCGTGGTAACAACAGTAGCAGAAAAATCTTTCGCTGGACCTGTTTTCCCGGAAATATCTGAAGTTTATCCTGAAGCAACAAGCGGATATGTAGACAGAACGACGATGAACACTTGGGAAGATCTTAATGCTCACAAAGCGATTACCGGAAAAAATAAAAAGAAATTGGTTTTCGCAGGATTATGGACGAGCGTTTGTATCGTGGGTCCAGCTTTATCGGCCATCGATGAAGGTTATGAGGTGTATGTGATTACGGATGCTTCAGGTGATATTTCAAAAGAAGCTCACGACCAGGCGGTTACAAGAATGGTTCAGGCAGGCGCACATCCGATTACGTCAGTTCAGTATGTTCTTGAATTACAGAGAGATTGGTCTAGAAAAGAAACGTACAAACCTGTAAATGATTTAATGAAAAAATATGGTGGTGCTTACGGATTGGGAATTCAGTACGCTCAGGATATGCTAAAACACTAATTAAATTTCAACAGCGGCAGGTTGAAACCGACCTGTCTTTTTTCTTCAAACCATTAAAAAGTACATTATGAAACCACTCCATAAAATTCTATTCTCATTCGTCTTAGGTGCCGGATTATTCAACGCTCAGAAAGCCGATTTAATCGTAACCAACGGAAAAATCACCACAATGGATGATAATAATCCGGAAGTTCAGGCGGTTGCCATTAAGGACAATAAAATTTTCCAGACGGGAACAAATGCCCAGATTTTAAAACTGAAAGGAAGCGCTACAAAAATCATTGATGCTAAAGGAAATCGTGTGATTCCGGGATTGTTTGACAGTCACTTACACGTCATCCGAGGCGGGAGATTTTACAATACAGAACTTCGCTGGGACGGTGTAAAAACTTTGAAAAGAGCTTTGGAAATGTTGAAAGAACAGGCTCAGAGAACGCCAAAAGGTCAGTGGGTAAGAGTGATTGGTGGCTGGAACGAGTATCAGTTTGAGGAAAAAAGACTTCCAACTTTGGCAGAAATCAATGAAGCGACAGGCGATGTTCCGGCTTTCGTAATGTATCTCTACGGAAAAGCGTGGCTGAATAAATCAGGTTTGAAACAATTAAATATCACTGGTGAAACGCCAAATCCGGCTCAGGGTCTAATTGAAAAAGACAACAATGGTGACCCGACAGGTTTATTGGTTGCAGAACCAAATGCGTTTATCCTGTATTCAACTTTGGCAAAATTGCCTGAGCTGACCGAAGTGGAAAAAGAAAATTCAACGCTGCAATATATGACTGAACTGAATCGTCTTGGCGTAACGGCGGTAATGGATGCAGGCGGTGGTTTTCAAAACTTTCCAGATGATTACGGAACAACCGATGCCTTGAACAAAAAAGGAAAAATCACAGTTCGTTTACCTTACTATTTGTTTGCTCAGAAAAAAGGTTCCGAGTTAGCAGATTACACGAAATGGACAGGAATGGTTGATATCGATGACCACGGGCATAACGACCACAACGGAATTGATTATCACGTAGAAGGTGGCGGCGAAAATTTGGTTTCAGATGGTGCTGATTTTGAAAATTTCCTTTTCCCAAGACCCGAACTGCCTGCAACGATGGAAAAAAGTATGAAAGAAGTTGTAAGTCTTTTGGTGAAAAAAAGATGGCCTTTCAGAATTCACGCAACATATAATGAAAGCATCACAAGATTCTTAAATGTAATCGAAGAAGTCAATAAAGAAACACCTTTGAATGGATTGGTTTGGTTTTTCGACCACGCAGAAACGGTTTCTGAAGATAATATGAAACGCATCAAAGCTTTAAACGGCGGAATTGCAGTACAACACAGAATGGCTTATCAGGGTGAAAGTTTCATCCACCGTTATGGAAAAAAAGCGGCTTTGGCTTCTCCGCCAGTCAAGAAAATGCTCGAGATGGGAATTCCTGTAGGATTGGGAACAGACGGAACCAGAGTAGCAAGTTATAATCCGTGGGTGGCTTTATACTGGATAACTTCAGGAAAAACTTTGGGCGGAACTCAGGTGATGGCCAAAGAAAATACTTTAGACAGAAAAACGGCTTTGTCACTTTCTACTTTTGGTGGATATGAATTGATAAAGGATTATGAAAAAGGAAAAATCAAAAAAGGATATTTTGCAGACCTTACAATTTTAGACAAAGATTATTTCAGTGTTGAAGAAGAAGAAATCAAAGACATTACTTCCAAATTAACCATCGTTGACGGAAAGGTGGTTTATGGAGACGAAACCTACAAAAATGTTTCTCCAGCTGCACTTCCGGTACTTCCAGAATGGTCTCCTGTAAAATACTACGGTGGTTACCAAACAAAATAACTAAGATTTAAACAAAATAATTTCGCACAAAATTCCCCTCCTCTGAAGGGGTGGCAAAAATTCAAAGAATTTTTGACGAGGTGGTTTAAAACTGACAATCAAAATAACTCAATACACACCCGAAAACTCAAACCTAAAAACAATGAAAAAGCTCATCCAAACTATCATTAATACAAACCTCGAAGGCAAATTAATTCACTTGGCATTATTCGTTTTCAGGATTGCATTATCATTAGAATTAATCGTTGCACACGGACTGAAAAAACTCGGAGTAGGCGTTGCAGAAGCAGAACAGGTTCCGAATCCTTTACACCTTCCGGAAGCATTCAACAGTCTTTTTGCAGACGCAGCCAATCTGGTATTTCCTGTATTTGTCATCTTCGGATTATTCACAAGAATAGCGATTCTGCCAATTTTAGCGGTGACTCTGACCGGATATTTTATCCTTCACTGGAACGATGCTTTGCTGATAAAAGACACGCCGTTTATGTACAGTCTGTGTTATCTGTTTCTGCTTTTTGTTGGTCCTGGAAAATACTCAATCGATCAATATTTAAGAAAAATTTAAAATGAAAAAGCTGATTAAGATAGCATTGATTGCTCAAATCATCCTTCCGACGGTAATTTCGGGCCAATTTAAACTAATGAGGTTTGATGAAGATTATTCAACATACAAAGATTCTGCAGACACATTTTACAATTCCATCAAATACATTCCGCTTTCCGAAAAAAATAACAATACATATTTATCATTAGGCGGAGAGGCGAGAGCAGAGTTTGTGGAATTTAATAATGAAGACTGGGGAAGATTGGGAATCGGAAGCAACCCGTTTTTTATTCAAAGATATGCGGTTCACGCAGATTTGCATTTAGGTTCACGAGTGAGAGTTTTCGGACAGTTGAGAAGTGCCTGGGAAAACGGGAGGAAAAATGGACCGAGACCGATTGATGAAGACCATTTGAATGTTCAAAACCTTTTCATTGACGTTGATGCCATTAAAAATGAAAAAGAAAAATTGACTGTTCGTGCCGGAAGACAGGAGTTGGATTACGGAAGCGGAAGACTTATTTCTGTGCGTGAAGGTCCGAATTTGAGGCTGTATTTTGACGGACTGAAACTGATGTACAAAAGAGGAAACTTCAAATCGGATGCTTTTATGATGATGGCGAGTGAAATCAGTACCGGAGTTTTTGATAATAAACCCTCAAAATCGGTTAATCTCTGGGGAAGTTACAACACTTTAGTTCTACCGAAAAGTGGGAATCTGGAATTCTATTATTTAGGAATTCAGCGAAAGGAAACCCGTTTTGAAGACGGAACAGGCGATGAAACCAGACATACTTTGGGCGGAAGATTCTACAGATATGGTGGCGGATTTATTTACAATTTCGAAGGCGCTTATCAGTTTGGAAATTTTAATAAAGGAACCATCAGCGCCTGGACGGCTTCTGCAGATATTGGTTATCTATTCGAAAATGTGAAAGGAAAACCCACCATCAATCTTCGAAACGATTACATTTCCGGAGACCGAAATAGAGACGACGGAAAGCTGGGAACCTTCAATCCATTATATCCAAAAGGCGGTTATTTTGGATTCAATCCGCAAATAGGACCTGTGAATTTAATTGACATTCATCCGTATGCAACCGTAGATTTGAACAGCAAAATGACGGTGCAGGCCGATGTGGTTTTCAACTGGAGATATTCTACGCAGGACGGTGTTTACCGACCAAGTGGTTCTTTAAACCTGACTTCAATGGATTCTAAAAAGAAATACATTGGAACCGCTTTTTTAGGAAGCTTTAATTATAAAATCAATAAATCTTTCACTTTCAATACGGGAATTCAGTATTTCAGAACCGGAGATTTTGTGGATGATATTATTGAAAATGACAAAGACGGATTGTTTATCAACTCAAGAATTGTATTTAAATTTTAAAAATTAATTTAAAATTTGAGAATGTGGCAATTTGGAAATTAGTCTCATTACTTATCTCACATCAATGGCAAATTTTATTTCTAAAACTACCTTTGAATAACATTAAAACAAAAATAAATTAACAAAAGTATCATCAGCCCACAGCAAACTGCTGAAAGCAAAAAATAAAACTATTATGAAAAATACATTTAAAAATTCAATAAGAAAATCATTATTAATCGCAGGATTAGCATTTTCAACTATTACATTTGCGCAAACTGCTACAACTACAGCCAACGCGACTGCAAAAACCATAGCCATCGGAACATCCAAAAACTGGGGTTCAGTAGACGGAATTTCAATGATTGGATTGGTTCAGGGCCCATCTTCGGCCGACGCCCAACTGCAGGTTGCCTGTGTTTTCGAATATACAGATAACGACATTCACAGCGCTGAGGCTTTACCGGCTAATTTAAATGGTTTGGTACATTTGGACGACGCTTTGAAAGGTGAATTTACCAAAATAAGACAGTCTGGACAATTCAAAGGACATTCTCTGGAAACCTTATTGATTACACCTCCCGCAGGTTCTATGTCAGCAAAAAAATTGTTATTAATCGGTTTAGGGGATCGTAGAAACTTTACTCCCGAACTGATGACTTCCGTAGCAGAAGTGGCTACCAGAGAAGCTTTGAGATTGGGCGTGACCAATTTTGCGTTTGCCAGCGACCTTAAAGATGCCGGAATAGATTCTCCAACTGCTTTAGTTGCCGGAAATGTGGTAAAAGGTGTTGTCTTGGCGAATCGTTCAGAAATTTATTTAAGAGAGCATAATCTTTCCAAAACAAAAAAACTGGAGAAAGTATATTTGTTGGCTGGTCCGGCTTTCTTTGAAGTTGCAGGTGGCGGAATTCAGGCTGCAATCGCGGAAGTGAATAAGAAATAATAGATTTTTTAACTATATCAACAGATTGCGCCACTTTAAAACAAGTGGCGCAATTTTTTTTGGCTGTAATTTCAAGGCAATATAATAATTTTTGATTACCAGTTTACAAATATGAATTTTTCCTGCCACGGTAGTTTTACAAGACCAATTCCCCAACCCAAATTTTCAAGCAAAATGTCTTGTGTTTTTCGTTCGACCGTCAGGGTATACTCATGATCGGTGGCAACCAATTTACCCGAGCGTTGAAAAAACTCGTTTTGTAAGAGTGCTACAGATGATTTTCTCATCGAATTCCAGTTGTGCTGTACACTTTCAATGACATTTTTGGCTTCTGCTTTATGTTTTCTCGATAGCTTGATGTGTCTGTTAATGGTTTGGTTTGTTGGTATATTACACAAGAATTTTTCAAAAACCAGATCATATTCAGGAGCGTTAGTTTTTCCGGTAGCGATATAATGTAATAGATGGGCACACAATTCAGGATCAGTAAGTTGCTGAGTTTCCGGATGCAAAAGTTCACAATGTTCAAAGAGGGTTTTAATGAATGGATGTATTAAAATAAGTCCTGCATTCTGAACATATTGCGCATCATTTTGAATTAAACCCTTGTCGTTTTGAATTATATCTTCCCGGTTTGTTGCATCATTCTTTTCATGTGTTGTATCTATTGACGTTTCTGCATCTTCACTGCTATCTTCTGAATTATTTCTAATGCTTTCAAGAATTTCATCTTCTTTTATAAAAGGAAATATTTCAATGACTGTTTTCAGATTCTGATGCGTGCTTTTTGCGTGTGATAAAACAGCTGGAGCTGATTCTGTCTTTAAAATTTGCTGTAGAAGATATTCCTTGAGATCATTATTTGATGAGTTAAAATGTTCAGATAAAACATTCAAAACCAGATGCCAGACGATTTGTCTTTCGGCATGATTCAGTGTTGAGATCTGTTGTAATATATCAACATTTAAATTGATTTTTAATTCATTGTCTTTTAAAATAGATAAACATAATCCCGCAATTTGTTCGTTTGAAAGTTGACTGATAATTCGTTCCTGAACATTCTGTTTCGACAAAACAGGAATAATGCTTTTTTGGAAATCTTTAGTCAGAATCAAAGTTTCAAATATTTTTGGTTCCAAAAAGGCAATACTTTTTTTATCCGAATTCCACCACGGCATGTAGCCATTTTCTAAAAAATAGATAAAAGTTTGTACTAATTTTCTTTCATTGTCAATCAAATAGGATTTAGAATCGCTTTCTGTTTCTTGATCATAATTCTCAACCGGTTTCGTCATTTCAGAAAGCTCTTCCTGAAAGAGCTGAGTGATTTTATCTTTTAATTCCGTATTTAGTGAGCTGTTTTTCACCTCCAAATTCAATTCTAACCGGGGAATTTGAAGGGTGTGATCAGAAAAATTATATTCTAAAGCATTGATATACTTTTCTATTTCCGGAAAAACGTCAATAGCCAAAAAGTTATTAATATCTTGTTTAATGCTAAATGCTTTTTCTTTGTTGTTGATCGTAATTTCAACAAAAACTTTCTGAATGATATGATCCTGATTCACACTAAATAGTTTTAATTATAAAAAAATAAGACACCGTAAATTGCGTTGTTTTTAGTCGAATTCTCCTCCCCAAAAACCTGCCGGACAATGGCTTAATGTTGATCTTTGTTTTGCACTCAATCTACATCCGCAGCCTCTAATAAAACCATCTTTTGGATAGTCTGCAACTTCCAATGTACTGGGATTTAGCCATTTCATGGCATTGCAATTGTTGCCGTTTTTCAAAGGGCATTGGTTACAGATTTCTTCTCTTACAGAAAAAACATATTCTTCGGTTTGATTCGCCAAGCCAATTTTTGATCGTAATTCATTGAAATGGCCTCCGATGATTTCGTTTCGCTTGATAAAAAGTTTTTTGATATTCATGTGATTAAAGTTTTAAAATTACTGGGGTCAAAATTAGACGAACAAAAGACATTTTACGAATTATAAGGCGACTCTATTCAGTCTTTGCAGTAAAAGCGAAATATTATTTCATGATGATGCGGTTTTGCAATTTTTGAAAGTATTTTGACGAAATAGGGGACGCTTTTACTAACAAAGCATTAGACTTTATTAGTTTTTTGGAGCTTTATCCCGCTTTTCATTACAATCTTTTTTGGCAAAAAAGGATTTTCATTGCAATCGGGGCTAGGATTTTTGTCGTTTATCTAAACAGTAGGAAAATATCTAAACAGTTGTCATCCACAAAACATTCTGACACGAAAATTAACTACAACTTTGTGATAATAGATTGAAATATTAATTTCGAAAAAAACAGATCTGAAATCACACAAATTCGCATTTAATTATTTCATCAATCTGATCTTTAAATACAATAATTTTCACTAAAAAAAATAACCTAATCCCAAGCTTAAATTTCACTATGATTAGATTAAAATAATTTTTATTTAAGTTTTTGCTTTTTAAATTATATTATAAAATATTGATTTTCAGAATTTTAATTTGATTATATTTTAATATTTTCAAAACTAAGTGAAAATATAATTTACTGCAAAGACAGGTTAGCGCCCCCGAAATATTTGTCTTTTGGTTGGCGATGATTGTATGTTTGCAGCATAATAATTAAGAACAGAAATTATGATAAACGAAGTATTGACAATTTTAAAAGATCAACTGAATGATTCGGAAGGTTTAGTTGATATTGCTGTTGTTGATGACATAGCAAAACATGATGACGACACTTCAGGTCTCGACAATAAGGTGGTAATCAGTCTACTCAACGTTGAGGAAGAATCAACATTAAAAAACAGATCACGATACAATAAAGTGCAGATAAGAGAAAACCCGACTCAGTTTGATATGAAAATGGAGAGTCCGCCGGCTTATTTAAACTTATATGTGATGATTTCTGCCAACAGATCGACTTATGCGAATGCTTTAGCAAATATTTCAAAAGTTATCGAGGTGTTTCAGACCAATAACGTTTTAGAATATATCGATCCGCAAGACAACAGAAAAAACGATTTTAAATTCAGAATCGAATTACATTCTGTCCCTTTTGATCAGCTAAGTTATATCTGGGGATTATTGGGCGGAAAGGTGATGCCTTCTGTCTTGTATAAAATCAGTGTGATAAAAATTGTGGCTAAAGAGGAAACTTCTATTGAATTAATACATGACATTAATGTACAAAGCATTAAAGTTAATTGACCATAAAAACAAAAACTAATAACCATTTTTCAAATTTTTAAACATGCTAAATCCAACAACACCAGGTGTTTCGGTTGAAGAAATTACAAAACTTCCGTATTCAGTCACATTAGTAGATACCGCTATACCTGTATTCATTGGGTATACTGAGCAAATACCCGAAGGTTATGATATTAATGATAACGAGAATAAAAAGCTTAAAATCAGTTCTATTTTAGACTATGAAGATAAGTTCGGAAAAGCTAAAAAAGAAAAACTTCAGCTAAAAGATGTAGAAGGTAAAGGAGTAACTGTTGTAGAACCTAAGGTACAGTTTTTAATGTACTATTCGCTTCAGATGTATTTTGCCAATGGCGGTGGCCCATGCTACATTATTTCTGTGGGCACTTATGCTTCGGCTTCTGCAGGAGTACAGCTATCTTCACTGAAAAACGGATTAGACAAGATCGAAACCTTAAAAGCTATTAAAGATCCGATTCTTATTCTTTGTCCTGACGCAATATCGTTAGCAGAACCCAATTTTTATGAGCTGTATAATTATACAATAGGAAAGCTAGAGACGAAAAATAGGTTTGCCATTTTAGATACTTACGAAGGAAATTCTGCAACGATATCAAACGGTCTGAATACCATTGGGAATTTTAGAAGAGAAGTCAACCCGACCAGCCATGCTGCAGCTTATTTTCCGCACCTTAAAACTATTTTGAATTACACTTTCGATGAGGATGAAACGCCGATTGTACATGCTGGTTTACAGGAATTAGGGCAAGATAGTGCTGTTTTTTATGCCGGTGAGATTGCCGCTTTAGATGAACTGAAAAGTTTGGCGAGTGATGAGATTTCCGGTGGCTCCGCAAATGGTTTTGTCCTAGCCGATTTATTGGGACAAGCTATTGCAATTGCGCAAGAGGTTATTGCAACAGCTGATGAATCAACCGATGAAACAGTGAATGCAAAAGCAGATTTAAAAGAGGCAATAAATGAAGCAAAAGTAGTGTTGGAAGCTATATATGATGGGACAATTGATGATTTTATTGTGCCTGAAGATTTAGACGAAAGCGCACCTATTTTTAGTGGAGAATTCGAAGGATTAAAAAATGCTATCCTCAACGTAAAAGATCAAAAAGGAAATGCAAACGGAATACTACTTAAAAATTTGCAATCATCCGATTCTTTATTATACAGTGAGATAAAAGAAGCTATAAAATCTTTAAAAGTTGTTGTGCCACCATCGTCAGCAATGGCAGGCGTGTATGCAAGAATAGACAGCACAAGAGGGGTTTGGAAAGCTCCGGCCAATGTAAGTCTTAGTTATGTGATCAACCCAACAGAAAAAATTTCTGATCAGGAACAGTCAGACCTCAACATTCACGATTCCGGAAAATCAATTAACGCGATCCGAACATTTACAGGAAAAGGAACCCTAGTTTGGGGAGCCAGAACCCTCGATGCGAAAGACAAAAAAGAGAATAAAGACAATGAATGGAAATATGTGCATGTACGTCGATATTATAAGATGATTAATCAATCGATAAGTGATGCCCTGGCAAAATTTATTAACGAGCCCAACACGTCCTACACCTGGTTACGAGCAAAAACAATGTTGGAGAATTTTCTTAATCAGCAATGGATGGAAGGCGCATTGGCGGGTAATACTCCGAAAGAAGCGTATGAAGTAAAAGTCTACGGCAGCAAAGATCCAATCACTGAAAATATTACCAATACGATGAATGTGGAAATCAAAATAGCATTGGTACGCCCGGCAGAGTTTATCATCCTGAAGTTCTCACACAAATTACAACAATCCTAAAACTCAATCGATCACGAATGAACATTCGAAGTTTTTACTTCGAGGAATAATTAATATTAATTTTAAATTTTTAACAAATGAATTACAAAACCCCTGGAGTCTATGTGGAGGAACAGGCAAAATTCCCACCTTCCGTAGCGCAAGTTGAAACAGCTATTCCCGCTTTTATTGGATATACCGCTGATGGACCAAAAAATAAGCCGACAAGAATCTCTTCAATGTTGGAGTACGAAGCACTTTTTGGAAAAGCAAACCCTGAAACTTTTGCTGTAGCTTTCAAAGACGGCGTTGCAACAGCAACACAAACTAAGGTAAGCGATTTTAAAATGTACTATGCCATGCAAATGTATTTTGCAAATGGTGGTGGCGCTTGTTATATCGTTTCTGTAGGAGCTGAGAATATTTATTATTCAGCAGTAAGTTTAGCTGAATTACAAGCAGGCCTTGACTTATTAAAAAAAGAAGACGAGCCTACATTGATCGTTTTCCCGGATCTTCAAGGTTTGGTTGCAAGTTCGGCTGATGTAGTTGCTGCACAAAAGGTTAAAGACCTTGCTCAACACGAACTTACACTTGCAAATACAGCAGTTGTAGCTGCTCAGGCTGCATTTGATGATGCAGAAGATAACGGTACACCTGAAGAATTGGCGCAAGCCAGTAAGGCTTTGACAGATGCTAATGCTGATGCATTAACAGCTAATGCAGTTGCTACGATTGCTAACACTAATTTAACAAAGGTTACTACTGCAAACTCCAACGCTGCAGCTGCTAATGCGTATAATTTATATAATCTGGCTTTAGATCAGTCAGAGTTATTAAAAGACAGATTCGTCATTATGGATGTTCTTGGAGAAATTTCTGAATTCAAAGGAGATTCAGGTCCTTCTTCCGGACAAAGTGGTGAACGCTTAAAATACGGCGCAGCATATTATCCAAAATTAAAAACAGTGTTGAGCTATGATTTCAAAGACGTAAATGTTTCTGTGATGGGTGTTTCTGGTGTAACAAATTTAGCAGAGCTGAAAACTTCAAATTCTGAATTTTACAATCAAGCTAAAAAAGCAATCGAATCTAAACCAGTAGTATTGGCTCCATCATCAGCAATGGCCGGAGTGTACGCAAAAGTTGACAGTACTTCAGGAGTATGGAAATCGCCGGCAAATGTAGGACTGAGCTTCGTACAGGAGCCGACAATTAAAATTTCTGATAGAGATCAGGATGCTCTCAATATCGATTCAAATGGTGGTAAATCAATCAATGCGATCAGAACTTTTACC